>ERZ1673737.319-NODE-319-length-66318-cov-8.109020_pt1 | contig 66318 bp, 67 predicted proteins | sample MGYA00580211_ERZ1673737 | MGnify/ENA primary metagenome ERZ1673737 (study PRJEB41218, sample SAMN15661789) | gut metagenome | host: Homo sapiens | place: Canada: London | collected 2015-08-20/2019-03-30 | study: EMG produced TPA metagenomics assembly of... | reverse complement strand
TTACTATAAATATAAAACATTAAATTGAATAAGTTATATTTAAATTAAATTTTTAATATATTAAGTGATGAAATAAAAATATTATTTATTTTAACTTTTGATAAAATAAAACAAAATTTAAAGTAAATAATGTATACTAGGATTAATAGAAATCAAAAGGAGAAATACAAATGGAGTATATTCAAAATTTATACTACATGGTACAAGATTATTGGATTTTGACAATGTTAATAGGTTTAATGAGTTGTTTTGTAGAAAGTTTCATACCAGCATTACCTTTAATAGGAATAGTAACTGGGAATGCCATGTTTTTTGGATTCTTAAATGGAATGATATTATCATGGATAGGATCAGGATTAGGAACAATATTGTTATTTTTATTAACTAAAAAGTTTAAAGACAGCATACATATGGAAAGATTTAAAAATGAAAAAATAAATAAAGTTATAAACTGGATATATAAACAAGGATTTAAGGTATTGTTTATAGCTTATTGTTGCCCATTTGTACCAGGTTTTTTAGTTACAATAACATCTGCATTAAGCGGAAAAGATATAAGGAATTTTGCTCCTGCAATGTTATGTGGAAAATTTATTATGTTTTTAGTCGTAAGTTATCCAGCAAGTGATGTAGTAGGATTTATAAAAAATCCAATTAAAATAGTACTATTTATATTATTAGTATTTTTAGCTTGGAAAGTAGGAAATAGTATTAATACTAAATTAGATAAAAATAATTAAATATAAAGGATATAGGTCCTATATTAATATATAAAACCTATATCCTAGTAAGAATATAACTATAAAGCCTAATACTTTGCATATTAGTTTTTCTGTTTTAGAATTAGTCTTTATAGGCATTAAAGAAAAGTTAATATCTATTGGGTAAAGCAATTCTATACCTTCCTTTGTAAATAAATCTAATATCATATGAGAAAAACATCCGATTATAAGACCACTAAATGAAGATATAAAAACTATATTATTATCTGCATACTTTAATATTAGACTTGATAAATAACATAGTAAATATAGAAATAGTAGACTATGAGTAAAACTTCTGTGACGAAATCTAGAACCGAATAATTTATATACTTTTGGGAAGGTTTTACTTGCACAAGAACCACGCATATCTATATCTGGAATTATTGAACCTATATATGAAAAATACATATAAATAAATAATAGAATAAATTTATAAACAGGCTCATAACTAGATAAATATTCATTGTCAATAAAGGGCAGTGCAAGTAGTGCTAATAAGTATCCGCCCTTTGTGTGAGTTTCCTTTACCATTAATCCTCCTATGGTGCTAAGTACATGATGATTTATTACATTATATAGTAAATATAAAAATTTTACAAATTGCAACTATTTAGAATTATTATAATTAGAAAGAGCTTTATCCCAATTAACAACATTAAACCAATTATCTATATAATTTCCTCTATTATTTTGATATCTAAGATAATAAGCATGTTCCCATAGATCTATTCCTATAACTGGAATTAAGTTTAGTGTTATAGGTGTATCTTGATTTGATGTTTTTATTATAGATAAGTTTCCTTTATTGTCAGATACAAGCCATACCCATCCTGAACCGAAAATATCTAATGAAGCTTTCTTGAATTCCATTTTAAATTCATCAAAAGATCCAAAATCTCTATCGATAGCCTTTTTTAGTTCTTCAGAAGGATATGTTTTTCTATTAGTCATTATGCTAAAAAAGAATTCATGATTATAAACTCCTCCGCCGTTGTTTTTTATTATTTGCGACGCACTATCTGGAAGACAATCTAAGTTACTTAGTAAATCTGTTAAGCTACAAGAATAAAGTTTAGGATATTTTTTTATAGTATCATTTAGTTTATCAACATAATTTTTATAATGTTTATTATAATGTAACATCATAGTTTCTTTATCTACATATGGTTCTAATGCATCATAAGAATAATTTAGTTCTTTACATTCAAATGGTTTAAATTCTGATGATAAGCTTAATGAATTTGAAGAAGCTAAAATTATAAATAAAAAAAATAATGTTACTGATAATAGTTTTTTCTTCATAAAACCACCTCTATATAGTATTATGCTTAAAAATAAGATAAAAATTTATATAAAGTTAAATTTTATAGTATATATATCTAAATTATTTCAATTTTACATTATTTTATTATATTTCATATAAAAAGGAGTAGAATAATCTACTCCAAGTACTATTTAACACCCATTATTCCAGATACTAAAACATCAGTATCAGCCCCTAGGAAATAATCATTTATATTTATAGAGTTAAGTATTGTTTTTAAACTTTCTTCTTCGTGTTTTGTATTTAATAATAGGTTCTCAATATGAGAAATATCACATTTTCCAAAGAAATCCCCAAAGAATTTTATATCCTTTATAATTCCACCTTCAACATTTAAGTTAAATTCTACATTTCCTCCAGGATACTTCAATTCATTATAAAGAGAGTATTTTGGGGAATGTCCAAAGTTCCAATCCCAAGTATTATATTTTTCTTCTACTAATTTATTTATATTATTTATATCTAACTCGCTTAAAGTATAATACTTATTATCAGTATTTGTTTTATATAAGCAATCCATTATTAAATCCTTAAATTCTAATATATCCATAGGAACTTTTAAATGTTCACTTATATTAGTTACACGAGCTTTTACAGATTTAATGCTTTTTCCTTCAAATTTTATAGGTTTAACTTTTAAAGCATTTGAAATATCTGATATTTGAGATGAAAATAACAATGTACCATGATGCATTACTTTGTTTTTGTAGTTATATTGAGCATTACCTGAAAATTTACATCCATCTATTAATAAATCATTTCTTCCAGAAAATTCAGCATTTACATCCAATGTTTTTAAAAGTTCTATTATAGGAGTAGTAAATCTTTTGAAATCACTGAAATTATCATTGTTATTTGCTATAAATGTAAAGTTTATATTACCTAAGTCGTGAAATACAGCCCCTCCTCCTGATTGTCTTCTGACAACTGGTATAGAGTTTTCTTTAATATAGTCTAGATTAATTTCAGATAATGCATTTTGATTTTTACCAACTATTACGGAACTTTCATTTCTCCAAAGTATAAAGATATCTTCATCGAAGTTTTTAAGAAGGTATTCTTCCATAGCTAAATTAAAAAATGGATTAGTTGTTTCATTATAAATTAGTAACATAAAATCTCTCCCTTAACTTAAAATGTATATAAGTTTACATCATTAGGTAAATAGTAGCAGAGAATAATATATCTATCAATATACTTAAAAATCATGATTAATTAAAAGTTTATAGTTATAAGATATTTATAAATAGAAAATAATGAATACATATGAGTTATTTTAATTTGAATGTATAATATCATGGAAATCTATATAAATTAGTATATTAAATTAAATATGATAAACAATAAGATAGAAAATATTAGTATTTTAATAAAGTTTAGACTTAAAGCCTATAAATATAAAAGGAGGTAAGTATGGCTTACATTAATTTTAAGGAAGAGAAGGCTAAAGGCAAATTTCAACTTGATGAAAGAAAAAAGAACAATGAAATTTTATATAAATCTATATTAAAGCATAAAGATAGTTTAACTGGCTTTTATCCTAATTTAAAATATAGTTTTAAAAAGATAATTGATGAGAATATAGGTAAAAAGGGAGTGTTAGGAGAAGAAGATTTTCAGGAAATAACAAATGAAGATATTATTTGTACTAAGTTTATAGATTGTACATTTAAAAATGTAAAATTTAAAGATTGCAGATTTGTAGGATGTGTATTTGACGGTTGTAAATTTGATGAAGGTGGAGTAAGTTTTGAAAACTGTATATTTATTAAAGAAGAGAGCGAAAAGCTACCATCTTTAAATAGAAAAGATAATCTAGGTTGTAGTTTTTATAATTGTAATATATATGCTAAATTTTTAAATAGCGATATATCTTATGCCATATTTGAAAATAGCAAACTTCAAAATACTAGCATAGAATTAACTAATGCTTCAAATTGTATAATAACAAATTGTGAATTTGAAAAGGTTGAAGTTGTAGATTCTGATTTTAGGGGATTTAAAATTTTTAGTACATATATGGTGAATTTTTCTTTTGAAGATAAGTTTTTAACCAAATTTGATGAAAAAACATTCTTTGATAAAATTGAACCAAGGGTAAAAGATAAGCAAGAATATGAAGGAATATATACAGTATATGAAAGTATTGCAGATAAATTTAAAGATAATACTTTAACGAGTAACTTTGGAGAATATTATTACCTAGGTAAATGTATTGAACGAAAATCACTAAAGTTATTGCCAAAGTTAGGTTCATATTTAGATTGGATTATTTGTGGATATGGAGAAAGACCTTTCTTTTGTATATTTTCAGCTTTGGGTATAATAATTATATTTTCATTTTTATATTTAATAACAGGTATAGATACGGACGGTAGAACTATCTTATATACATTTAGTAATATGTATACATGGAACATAAGTAAATTTATAAAAGATTTTAATGAAGCGCTTAATTTAAGTGTAGGAATGTTTGCTGGTGTGGGAATTGACAATGGAAAACCTACAGAAATTGGGTATTTAGTAGCAAATTTAGAAATGCTAATAGGTATAGTTCTTATGGGTGTTGGAGTAGGAACTTTAGTTAGGAAAGTAATTAGATAAATAAAAGACAGGAATATTATCCTGTCTTTTATTTATCTAATTACTTTATTAATATATTTTGATAAGTACTTGATATTATTTTTATAAATGAGATAAACTTAACTTTTATTAGAATCTTTAAGATTATAAAATAGATTTAAAAAGCAAATATAGTAATAAAATAGAGATCGAGTATACCAGTTTTTGAATAAATATATATATTGTGTTACAATAAATATTAATATTATGATTTTAGACAACGGAGGAGTGCATGAAAGATAAAGATAAAGAAAGAGTAAAAAAGTTTATAGAACTTCAAAATAAAGATTTGAAGTTTGAAGATATAGCTTTAGAATTAGGAATAGCAAAAACAACTCTTAGAGTATTTTTGAATAGAAATGGATATAAAATGTATAATGGTAAGTATAAGCTTAAAGATGAATCTAGTGAATTTAAACAAATAGAATTTGAACAAAGTAAAAACTCTAGTAAAAAGAAATCTACTAAAATTAAAGAGAATAAAAACACTGTAAATAAAGAAGTGAAAATAAAAAAAGAAAAAGATATAAAGAAAAAAGTAGAGAGTAAAGAAGGTAATTCTAGAAAGAATATAAAAATAGATAATAATTTAGAAACTAAAAAAAATAAAAGGGGAGTTCCTAAAAAAGATAGAAAGATAAATATAACCCAAGAGGATTTAGATAAGCTATGTGAAGTTTATGACTGGTACATGGAAGTCAAAGATCTAAAATCTATGAAAATTAAAGCAAAGACAAATAAAAAAGATATAAAAATAGAAGATACTAATATAGATACATTAAAAAGTACGAGCATAAAAGTAGATAAAAAGACTTGGGAAGATTTTGAAAGATTGTGCAGTAATTCGAAATTTACAAAACAAGAGATAATTACCCAAGCCTTAAAAGACTTTATGAAAGAGTATAAAAATTTACTATAAATATAGTAAGAATTGAGGTGTTTACATTATGAATAAATTTCCTAAGAGAGTATTATTTATTTCAATGTTATTAATTGTAAACATATTAATGTTGGCATCTTGTAAATCGAAGGATATTTATGATGATGAAAATTTAGATTATAGTATAGATATAAATAATGAAAATGCAAAAGTATTATCAATAAAAGATGTAGAAAATAATAGTGATGATAGTGATAATGAATTGAAATTATCTAAAGTAATTAAAAATATTTCAGATATTAGCATATACAATATACTAATAACTTATGAAGAAATAAATAATAAAGATAATATAGTAGAAAAATCTCAAGTGTTTTTAGATTTAACTTTAAATCCAAATGAATCATCAGAGATAAGTTTTTTCAATGATGATGAAGTTAAAGGAATAAATATAGTATCCTATGAGTATCATACTTTAGATAAAGAAGTTATGGTTAATTTAAAAGATGATACTGTATCTATAAATAAAAGTAGTGTGGATTTAAAAGATAGTAAAGAATATGAAGTTTTAACAACATCTGAAATATACAAAGTTAAAAATTCTAATGAAATAGATACTTATGCATTGGATATAAAAAATACATCTAAAAAGCAATTAGGTAATATAACTGTAAAAATAGGACAACTAGATAAAGATGGAACGTATATTATGGTAGATAGTATAAGTTTATATAATATATTAAAACCATCAGAAGATATAAAGATGGAAATAAAGGCATTAGACAATACAAAAAGTATTGAGTTACTAGGGTACAGTTATGATGATATAAAAGAAAAAGCAAACATAAATATAGACCTTAAATTACATAAAGCAAGTATAAGTGGTTAGTATTGAATTAATATAACAAGGGGAATATGAATAAATCATATATATATTACTAATACTAAATATAATTTAAGGTGGTGATAACTATGGATAGAGATAATAATTTAAATCAAATTGACGTAGATTTTGAAAAAATTAATGCTACTTTAGCTGACCCAAATTTTGCGAATTGGTACTATCATCAAGTTACAGATAATGTTGATGGTAATGAGGAATTTAATATAGAAAATTTCGTAAACATAATTAACAATTATAAATTAAATTAATTAAGTAAGAAATAAAATATGGAAAAAATAAAACTTCTAGGATATAGGTACTAAGTAAAATTAGCTAGTTATATTCTAGAAGTTTTTTATTTACTAGAATTTTATGATAAAGTAGTATTAATATATGTAGAAAAGTAAAAAAATATATTTTTAAGTAAGGATATATCGTTGGCTAAATGAAGTATTTATCCGATACGTCGCTCGAGCGAAACGAATTTTTATTCAAAATAAATAATTATATTGTATAATTTATATTAAATAAAGTGTTAAAAAAGGAGCAGAGTATGAAGATATTAGTAGTAGAAGATAATATAAAAATATTAAAGAGTATATGTGATGAACTTGATAATCATTTTGATACATATAAATGTAGCGATGGAGAAGATGCACTATACCAAATTAACCAAAATATATATGATTTAATAATACTAGATATAATGCTTCCTGGAATCAATGGACTAGATATATTAAAAAGTATTAGAAAAAATATAGAAACACCAGTACTTATATTAACTGCAAAGGAAGAATTAGATGATAAAGTAAAGGCTTTTGAAATAGGTGCAAACGATTATTTAACAAAACCTTTTTATATGGAAGAGTTAGTGGCTAGGGTATATGCAATACTAAGAACTACTGGAAAGTTAAAAAATAAAAATGTATTACAATTTAAGGACTTACATGTAGATATAAATGAAAAAAGGGTATTTATAAATGATTGTGAAATAGAACTTCAAAATAAGCAGTTTAATTTATTAGAATATTTTCTATTAAACAAAGGGTGTATATTATTAAAAGAACAAATTTATGATAGGATATGGGGTTTTGATTCAGATTCTACTATAGAAATAGTAGAAGTTTATATTAGTAACCTAAGAAAAAAGTTAAGTAAATTTGGGTATGACAAATATATAAAAACTAAACGTAAGGTAGGATATATTTTTGATGATAAATAAAAAGGTATTTAATAAAACTAAATCTAGTCTTATAAAGATTAACATAGCAGTAGTGCTTAGTTTTTTAATCTTATTTTCTATATTTATATATACATATTTTAAAGGAGTTACATATAAGAGCATAGATAATAAACTAAATAATGAATTAGAATCTATAGCTATACAACTTACTAGTCAGTCTATGGTTTATCCAGTTACAAAATATCCAAGTAATATGATTTATATATATAAAAGAGATAGAGTAATGTATTACACTCCTCAAAATGGTTATTTTAGTGATGTATTACCAAACCGGTATACTAATAAATTAAATGATATATTTACATTTAGTGAAAATGGATATACTTTTAGAGAATTAAACGTAGAAATAGATGAATATCAGATTCAAATAATTAGAAATATTGACTCTGAGATAAGTTCTCTTAGACAGCTTATATTTGTATTTATAATAGGTATATTAATATCACTTATTATAACTTATTATTTAGCAGTATATTTGACTAAAAAAGCATTAATACCTATAGAGACTGCTTGGAATAATCAAGCTAAATTTATACAAGATGCTTCTCATGAACTTAGAACACCAATATCAATAATTTCATCTAAATTAGAACGTATGTTAAAACATCCAAATAGTACTATAAGTGATGAGGTTGAAACTATAGCAGATGCTATGAGTGAGATAAGAAGGAGTAAAAAAATGATAAGCGATTTGTTATCCTTAACTAAAGAAGAAGCTATAACTAAGCTTAACATAACTGAAGTAAATATAAAAAATTTTATAAAAGATATATGTGTTGATTATGTTGATATAGCAGATATACAAGAAAAAAGATTTGAGATGAATTTTAATTTGAAAAATGAAACTATATTTACAGATGAAAATAAATTAAGACAACTTCTTATTATATTTATAGATAATGCATTTAAATATACCAAAGAAAATGATTTTATAGCTATAAATATAAATCAAAAAGACAATGTTTATACAGAGATTTTTATAATAGATAGTGGAGTAGGAATAAAACAAGAGGATATACCGTATATATTTGATAGATTTTTTAGAAGTGAAAATGTAAGAGATAAAGATATAGATGGATCTGGAATTGGATTATCTATTGCTAAGATGATAGCTATAAATTTAGGTGCAGAGATATCTGTGAAATGTGAAAATAACAAAACAGAGTTTAAGATAATCATACAAAATAATAAGTGCGACAAAATAACATAAATTAAAAAAATGCTAAAAAAGGGTGGTTTAATGATTGCAACTTGGGTATAATTTGAATATATTAATAATATTAAAATAAATACACATAATAAATAAAGTAATTAAATATTAGGAGGGAATATCCATGGCTAAAATAATAAATACATCTCAATTTAGAGGAAGCGTTGAAGAAAATCAAGGGGTAGTTGTAGTAGACTTCTTTGCAACTTGGTGTGGTCCTTGTAAAATGTTAGCACCTGTATTTGAACAAGCAGGGGAAGAAATGAAAAATGATGCAACATTCTTAAAAGTTGATATAGATCAAAGTTTAGAATTAGCACAACAATTTAGAATATCTACAGTACCTACAATGATGATATTTAAAAATGGTAAACCTGTAGAAACTTTAGTTGGATTTATGCCAAAGGAAAGAATAGTTCAAAAAGTTAAATCACATTTATAAAAATTAAGGTGGTATAAAAATGAGATATGACATAGCTATAGTAGGAAGTGGTCCTGCAGGGCTTTCGGCTGCAATAAATGCAAAAATAAGAAACAAAAATATTATAGTATTTGGAACTGAAAGCTTAAGTAATAAGTTAATAAAAGCACCGTCAATAGATAACTACTTAGGATTTTATGAAATAAGTGGTGAAGAATTAAGAGAAAAATTTCAAGATCACTTAGACAAAATGGAAATTGAAATAACATATAAAAAAATAAATAATATATATGCTATGGGTGATTATTTTGCACTAATGTCAGGTGATGATATGTATGAAGCTACTACAGTCATACTAGCTACAGGTGTAGAATATGGAAAACCTATAAAAGGTGAAGAAGAGTTTTTAGGTAAAGGTGTTGGATATTGTGCAACTTGTGATGCGCCTTTATATAAAGACAAAAAGGTTGCTATTATAGGATATAACAAAGAATCTAAAGAAGAAGCAAACTTCTTAAATGAGATAGCATCTAAAACTTATTTTATACCTATGTATAAAAATGACTCTTTAATGAGAGAATCTAATGAATTAGATAATAGCATAGAGGTAATAAATGATAGACCAGTACAAATAAAAGGAGAAAATCTAGTAAATAAAGTTTCTTTCAAAGAAAAAGAAATAGACGTAGATGGTGTATTTGTAATAAAAGACAGTGCATCTCCTAAATCATTAGTACCAGGTATTGAAACAGAAGGACCTCATATAAAGGTAGATATAAATATGCAAACTAGTATTACTGGATGCTTTGCAGCAGGAGACTGTGCAGGTAAACCATACTCGTATATAAAATCTGCAGGTCAAGGTCAAATAGCAGCAATAAATGCAGTTTCGTATTTAGATAAGCTAAGAATTGAACAAAAAAATAAAAAATAAGTTCTAGGGTTCCTAGAACTTATTTTTTTACGCTTAAGGATATTATAATATTTAAAAAAATGTGGATAACTTCTGAATGTAAGTAATATCAATCAACTGGTTTTGAGCGTAAAAAAAGATTTTGAGCAACGGACGAAGTCGTTGGCGACATGAGCGAAGCGAATTTTTTATGTATTAAGTAAATTAGTATGAAAATAAATAATATCAATAGTTTTATAAACATAAAAATTATATTTTTGAGAAATGATATATCGTTGGCAAAATGAGGTGTTTCATCGACATATCTTTTAAGAAAAGCGCATTTTTATATTAATTAAATAAAATAATAAATTGGATTTAGTTATGATTAAAAATAAAATTATTGTAAAAAATGATTTACTTTATATTTAAATTTAAAAATGCAAGTTATAAATAAAAAATTGCAAAAAAATAGTTGAAATTTAGAAAGATAATCGCTATAATGTATATAAATGAATGATTATGTTAAAAAAATGCATTATTAAAACTTTTATAAATTATTTATACAATGAAAAATAAGGAGGGATTTAGATGGATGCAATACTTAAATTGATAGACAATACGAATACATTCTTATGGTCTTATATATTAATAGTAATGTTAATAACATTAGGACTTTATTTCACTTTTAGGACTAAATTTGTTCAATTTAGATACTTTGGAGAGATGTTTAGATTATTAGGTGATGGAGCATCTAAAGATTCTAAAAAAGAAGGTAAAGTATCTTCATTCCAAGCCTTTTGTATGAGTACAGCATCAAGAGTTGGAACAGGGAATATAGCAGGGATAGCAATTGCAATTATAGGAGGAGGTCCTGGAGCTATATTTTGGATGTGGATTATAGCTTTAATTGGATCAGCATCAAGTTTTGTTGAAAGTACATTAGCTCAAATATATAAAGTAAAGGATGGAGACTCATTTAGAGGAGGTCCAGCTTATTATATAGAACAGGGATTAAATAAGAAATGGCTAGGTGCAACTTTTGCAGTATTAATAACTATATCTTTTGGATTTGTATTTAACGCAGTTCAAGCTAATACTGTAGCTACAGCATTTAATAATGCATTTGGCTTAGATAAGATGGTTATAGGTATAGTACTTGCAGCATTAACAGCAGCTGTTATATTTGGTGGAGTGCATAGAGTTGCTAAAGTTTCTGAAATAATAGTTCCTATATTTGCAGGACTTTATATATTAGTATCATTATTTATAGTAGTTACTAACTTAAATTATATTCCAGGTGTATTTAAATTAATATTTGAAAGTGCATTTGGTATGAGAGAAATAGCAATGGGTACTATGGGTGGTATGATGTTAACTGGTATAAAAAGAGGATTATTCTCTAATGAAGCTGGTATGGGATCAGCACCTAATGCAGCAGCTACAGCTGATGTAAGTCATCCAGTACAACAAGGTTTAATACAAACTTTAGGAGTATTTACAGATACTATAGTTATATGTAGTTGTACTGCATTTATTATACTTTTATACCCAACATATATGGAAACAGGGTTAACTGGTATAGAACTTACACAAGCTGCATTATCAGCACATATAGGACCTATAGGAAATATATTTATAGCAGTTTGTATATTCTTATTTGCATTTAGTTCTATAGTAGGTAACTATTATTATGGTCAATCTAATATGGAATTTGTAAACTTAAGTAAAACTGGATTAAATGTATTTAGAGTGATTGTTGTAGGTATGGTTTTATTTGGAGCACTTACAAAGGTGCAAATAGTTTGGGATTTAGCAGATGTATTTATGGGGCTTATGGCTGTTATAAACTTAGTGGCTATAACATTATTAGGTAAATATGCATTTGCAGCATTAGATGATTATACTAAGCAAAAGAAAGCTGGAATTAAAAATCCAATATTCAATGCTTCTAATATAAAAGGGTTAGAAAATGTAGAGTGTTGGAATGATAATAAATTTTCAAAAGAAGTAATATAATTTAAAAGTGTCTCTTAGTTATAAGAGGCACTTTTACTATATTATAAAATATATATAAATAAGATGTATTAAATTATATAAAACGTTTACATTGTATATATATAATGTTAGAATATAATTAATATTTATTTATCTGGGGGTAAGTTTATGAATTTGCTTAAACAAAAGTCTTGGGCTGTAGTAATCATAGATGAAAATGAAGATTCCAAAGAAATTAAAATTATAAATTTATTAAAAGAAAATAATTATAATGTAGTGGGGATTAATTTAAATAATTATAAGTCAGATAAATTTCATGTTTATGAGAGCTTAAAAGATATACCACATAATGTAGATATTGTTGCTATCATTAAAGAGTCAATACATAATTATTGTATAATAGATGAGATGGAACTACTGGATATAAAAAATATTTATTTTGAAAAGGGTAGTTATACAGAATATATGTTAAAAAAAGCAAAGGAAGCTAAATTAAATATAGTAAATTTTGTAGATTTATATGAAGAACTTAAATTAAAATAATTTTAAAAAAGGTATAAAAAAGTCTAATTAAACTTTTTATACCTTTTTTGATGTATGCTATTTGTTATATAATAGTTAATTATAAACCGTAGTAGCATCTAATATAAATTAAAAAATGGTAATATTTATAAAGTATACAATAAAAATTGAAGGAGAGTTAAGTAGTAATATATAATTATTAATATAGTCAAAAAAAGTTATAAATATTCAATTTATAGGGGAATCTGTTTAAAGTAGTAGTAATTACAGTGATTAACTAAGTATGTGTAGTGGGAAAATATAAATGAAAATGTAGTGAACTATATTTTGATAAAAAATATTAAAGGGATAAGCTAGTAAGCGTAAAACAAATTTAAAATGATATAATTTATCAGAGTGAGTAGGTGACATAATGTTAGATGGATATGAAAGAAATATAGATTATGCTAGAATATCTCTTACAGATAAGTGCAATTTAAGGTGTGTTTACTGTATGCCAGAAGATAAAGTATATGAAAATAATTTAATAAATGATACTTTATCGTTTAATGATTATAAATTTATAATAAATGGATTATCACAAGTTGGTATAAAGAAAATTAAATTTACAGGTGGAGAGCCTTTGTTATATCCACATCTTATAGAGTTAATAAAGTATGCACATTATGAGTGTAATATAGATGATATATCGATAACTACAAATGGTATAGGTCTTAATGAAATAGCGTATGAGTTAAAAAGAAGTGGATTAAAAAGTGTTAATATTAGTTTAGATTCTCTTAAATCATACAAATATAAAAGTATAACAAGAGGTGGAAACTTAACAGATGTATTAAAATCCATAAATAGATGTTTAGAGTTAGGGATAAAAGTAAAAATAAACTGTGTTGTTATAAAAAGATTTAATGATGACGAAGTTTATGATTTTATAGAAATGGCAAATTATTATCCTATAGATGTTAGATTTATAGAACTTATGCCACTAGGAGAAGGTGAGTATTTTTATGAAAATGGATATTTTAATATATCTAATTTTATAAATGATATTGATGAACTATATAAAATAGAAGATGAAAAAGGCTCTACGGCAAGACTATATCAAGCTAAATATGCAAAGGGAAGAATAGGTATTATAACTCCTATTAGCTGTCAGTTTTGTAATACGTGCAACAGAATTAGAATTACATCAGATGGAAAGATAAAATTATGTCTTCATTCAAATGAAGAAACTGATATAAGATATTATCTTAATAAACCAATGATATTTAAAGAAGTATTAAAAGAAATTATACTTAAAAAGCCAGATAAGCATAATTTATTAGAAAATAATACTAGTGATACTAATAGACAAATGTATGAAATAGGGGGATAATATATCAACTTATATAAATGATAAAATATAACAATAAAAAAGTGTCTTATAATGATATATATTATAAGACACTTTTTGCTATTTAGAAAAATAAATAGTTTTTAATTAGTTATACAGCTTAATAAAGTTAGATTAGATGTTTTGATTAAATTTATTTATAGAATCTATCATTTCTTTTCTTATAGATTCACCAAGAATTGTAGTTTTAACTTTTGGATTTTCTATATGTTCGTATATAGGTGGTAAAAACTCAACTTCAACATCTTTTGAATTTATTTTACCTATAGGTTGGTAACCTTCATAAGTGTGTCTAGAGTTTTTTATAACAAAAGGAACTATAGGACATTTTGCTTTGTATGCAATTTTTAGTGCACCATTTCTAAATTCAGATATAAGTGCATTTGGATCTTTTACCCAAGTTAAATCTCCTTCGGGGAAAATTGCCATACTTTGGCCTTTTAATATATTATTAGCTGCCTCATTTATACTTTTTATACCTTCTCTATTATCTTGTCTGTTTATATAAACACATTTTGTAAGCTTTGCCCAACTGCTAACTATAGGCATTGACCTCCAAACAGGTTCATCAGCAACTACACAGCCAATAGGTCTATCTACACTTGCAAAGAGTATGAAACTATCTAGCATACTAGCATGGTTGCAAATGAATAAGACTGGTTGGTTTGGTATATTTTCTTTTCCATTTATAGTAAGGTTTATGTTAACCAACTTTAAAGACTTTTTAGCTTGTTTATGTAAAAAATCATATATTTCTTTATTAGTAAAGTTATCTGGATTTTTCTTTATTTTGTTAAGTTTAGGTATAGAACAAGAAAAACCGAATATTTGATAAGTTGCAAATTTTAAATAATTAAGCATTTTTGTATCTCCTCATATAGATATCTAATAATTTATTTTAACATAAAACAATTATATTTACAAATAACTTATATCTAAGAATTATTGTGAATATAATATAAGGTCTCTTGAATATAATTTACCTAGATACACCTGTTTATATACTAATTTTAGGAGGAAATTAATGAGATTATCTGATGAGAGATTATTAAGGGTAAGGATTTTATCTCATACTGGAGATAAAATACATATAAAATTACCTGTTGGATTTGTTAAAAAAATGATTAAAAATAATACATTTGATTTTTTCTATGGAGCAGATGATATGATAGATAGCCAAAAGCTTTTAGATGTATTAGTTAAAGCCTTTGATTATGACTTAAGTGGGGAAATTGCTCATATGGAGAGGAAAAATGGGGATATAATAAAGATGATAATTGATTAAATAGCACTAATAATTAGTGCTATTTTTTACGCTTAAGGATATTATAATATTTTAAAAAATGTGGATAACTTCTGAATGTAAGTAATATCAATCAACTGGTTTTGAGCGTAAAAAAGATTTTGAGCAACGGACGAAGTCGTTGGCGACATGAGCGAAGAGAATTTTTTATATAGAATAGAAAGTCTAATTTATTTTTAAAAAAGTATATATAAATTATAAGTTTGACAATAAATAGTCTATATTTAAAGGAAAAATGTTGAAGATTAGATAGAAATAAAATAATATGTTGCACTATAAAAATAAATGTGATACTCTAAATAAAGAAATAAAATATTAATTAAAAATCTTATTTAAATTTAATTTTAAAATAAGATACTTTAATTAACATAAGTACCGAATGATTAGAATGAAAAATTAATAATATAACATAAAAAATTACTTACATAAGGAGATTATTATGAAAAATATATGTGTAATAGGTAGTTTAAATATGGACTTGGTAGTTAATGTAGATACAATGCCAAAACCAGGACAAACAATAATTGGAAGTAACTTTAAAGAAGTACCGGGCGGAAAAGGTGCTAATCAAGCAGTTGCTATGGCAAGATTAAATGGAAATGTATCTATGATAGGTAAAGTTGGAGAAGACGGATTTGGACAAACTTTAATAAACTCACTAAAAAATGATAAAGTAGATACTACATATATACAAACTTCAAAAGGTGCAACTGGAGTAGCACTTATAACTGTAGATAAAAATGCTCAAAATTCTATAGTAGTTTCACCAGGAGCTAACTTTGAAGTTAAAGAAGATGATATAGATAATAATATAGAAGCGATAAAAAATAGTGATATAGTAGTACTTCAACTTGAAACACCACTTAACACTATAAAGTATGCACTAAACAAAGCAAAAGAATTAAATAAGTATACAATATTAAATCCAGCACCAGCTGTTAAGTTAGATGATGAAATAATAAAAAATGTTGATTTATTAACTCCTAATGAAACAGAACTTGAAATTATAAGTGGAGTAAGTATAGAAACTGAAGAAGATATACAAAAAGCTGCACAAATAATGATAGAAAAGGGTGTAAAAGAACTTATAGTAACATTAGGTTCTAAAGGAAGCTTATATATAAATAAAGAAAAAAGTATGTTTAAAAAAGCATACAAAGTTGAAGCAGTAGATACAACTGCAGCTGGAGATAGTTATACTGGAGCGTTAGCAGTAGCATTATCTCAAGATAAAAATATAGAAGATGCAATGGACTTTGCATCAAAAGTAGGAGCTCTTTCAGTTTTAAAAGAAGGTGCTCAAAGTTCATTACCAACATTAGAGGACGTTAAAAATTTCAGGGAGTAGGAAAATGAAAAAGACTAAAATGATAAACAGCGAATTATCATACACAATATCTAAAATGGGACATACTGATAGTTTAACTATAGGAGATTGTGGTCTTCCTATACCAGATGAAGTTAAAAGAATAGATTTAGCATTAACTCATAATGTTCCAACATTTATACAAACATTAGATGTAGTTTTAGAAGAACTATGTGTAGAAGAGGTAGTAATTGCCGAGGAAATAGTAGATAAAAACCTATTAGTATATGAAGAAATATTAAAGAGATTTGAAAATATAAAAATAACAAAAGTTTCTCATGAAGAATTCAAGAAATTAACTAAGGAAAGTAAAGCAGTAGTAAGAACTGGAGAATGTAGTCCTTACGCAAATATAATATTAAAATCAGGAGTTGTATTTTAATGAAGACACCAATCCTAAAAATGACAAATATAATAAAAGAGTTTCCAGGCGTTAAAGCTTTAGATGGAGTTAATTTAGAACTTTATGAAGGTAAAGTTATGGCTCTTATGGGAGAAAATGGGGCTGGAAAATCTACACTTATGAAAATATTAAGTGGAGTATATAAAAAAGATGGAGGACAAATCTTTTACAATGGAGTTGAAGAAGATATAAAAGGTCCAAAGGATGCTACTAAAAAAGGTATAGCAATAATCCATCAAGAGTTAAACTTAATTAAAGACTTAAGTATAGGAGAAAATATATTCTTAGGTCGTGAGTTTAAAAAAGGTTTTAGAGTAGACTTTAATAAGCTTCATGAAGAAGGAGATAAGCTACTTAAAAAATTAAATGTAAATAGAAGTTCAAGAGACTTAGTTGAAAAACTAAGTTTAGGTGAGCAACAAATGGTTGAGATAGCAAAAGCCTTATCTTTAGATGCAAAAATAATTATAATGGATGAACCAACGGATGCTCTTACTGAAACGGAGACTCAAAGTTTATTTAAAGTTATAGAAGAATTAAAATCAGAAGGTAAAGCTATAGTATATACATCACATAGATTAAAGGAAATATTTGAAGTATGTGATTATATAACTGTTCTTAGAGATGGAAAATATGTAGGGACAGAAGATTTAGCTAACTTAGATGAAGATAAAATGATAGAAATGATGGTAGGTAGAAAGCTTACAGATCAATTCCCAAGAGTTGAAATAACACCTGGAAAAACTATATTAAAAGTTGAAAACTTAAATAATGAATATGTAAGTAATATAAACTTTGAGGTTAGAGCTGGAGAAGTAGTTGGTATAGCAGGTCTTATGGGAGCAGGAAGAAGTGAACTTGCAAAAACTATATACGGTCATTTTAAAAAGGAAAGTGGTAAGATAATACTTAATGGGAAAGAATTAAACCACAAAAGTGCTCAAGAAGGATTATTACATAGAATAGCTTATGTTAGTGAAGATAGAAAAGGTGATGGATTATTAGTTGATTTATCAGTAAGAGAAAATATGACTTTATCATCATTAAACAGAATAAGCAAAGGATTAATAATCGATAAAAAACATGAAAATGAGAGAGTTGACTCTTATATAGAAAGAATAAATATAAAAACACCAAGCAAAGAACAATTAATAAGAAACTTAAGTGGTGGTAATCAACAAAAGGTTGCAATAGCAAAAGCTTTAATGATACACCCAGAAGTATTAATACTTGATGAACCTACTAGAGGGGTTGACGTTGGTGCTAAAAAAGAAATATATGATTTAATAAATGAATTCAAATCTCAAGGTAAAGCAGTAATAATGATATCTTCTGAAATGCCAGAAATATTAGGATTAAGTGATAGAATATTAGTACTTAGTCAAGGAAGAGTTACTGGAGAATTTGATATAAAAGACGCAAGCCAAGAAGCCATATTAAAATGTGCAGTAGAAACTAAGGAGGCAATATAGCATGACATCGCAAGCTATGAGAAAAACACAAAAGAAAACAATAGATAAAAAAGAATTTTTCGATAAATACAGAAGTTTAATAGCATTAGCTTTATTAGTAGTAGTTGTATCGATATTAAGTCCATCATTTTTAACTACTAAAAATATATTTAACGTATTAAGACAAACATCAGTAAATGCTATAATAGCAGCTGGTATGACATTTGTAATACTAACAGGTGGAATAGACTTATCAGTAGGTTCAATACTTGCTATAAGTGGTGCAGTTTGTGCAAGTATGTTAGTATCAGGAACTAACATGATAATAGCAATAATAGTAGCTTTAGTAATAGGAGCAGTTGTAGGATTTTTAAATGGATTTATAATATCTAAAGGTAAACTTCAACCATTTATAGCTACACTTGCAACAATGACTGTATTTAGAGGTTTAACTTTAGTGTTTACAGATGGTAAGCCAATAACACTTGGAAGTGGAGATTTAGCAGTTGCATTTGGAAAAATAGGTGGTGGAAGTATATTTGGAATACCAACACCAGCAATAATAATGATAGTAGTATTTTTAGTTTGTGGTTATGTACTTAATAACACTACAATGGGTAGACATACTTATGCATTAGGATCAAATGAAGACGCAGCAAAACTATCAGGACTTAACACTGATAAAATAAAAATAGCAGTATACACAATAAGTGGTATATTAGCAGCGGTTGCAGGTATAATAATAACTTCAAGATTATATTCAGCACAACCAACAGCAGGTAATAGTTATGAACTAGATGCAATAGCAGCAGTTGTACTTGGTGGAACTAGCTTAACTGGTGGTAAAGGGAAAATAAGCAAAACAATAGTTGGTGCTTTAATAATGGGTGTATTAAGTAATGCACTTAACTTATTAGATGTATCATCTTATTATCAAATGATGGTGAAAGGTGTAGTTATATTAATAGCTGTACTTTTAGATAGAAAAAACAAGTAGGAGGAAATAAAATGAAGAAATTTCTTTCTATAATAATGACGACAATACTGGCATCTAGTTTGTTAGTTGGATGTAGCCCAAAAGATGATGGAATACAAAAAATAGGTTTAATAGTATCTACATTAAATAACCCATTTTTCGTAGATTTAAAATCGGGAATAGAAAAAAGAGCAAAAGAATTAGGATATGATGTTGTGGTTTTAGATTCTCAAAACGACCCGGCAAAAGAAGTATCAAACATGGAAGACTTAACTGTTAAAGATGTTGATATAGTACTTTTAAATCCAGTTGACTCAGATTCAGCTATAGCATCAGTAATGATAGCAAACAATTCAAATTTACCAGTTATGACAGTAGATAGAGTTGCAAATGGTGGTAAAGTAGTATCTCATATAGCATCTGACAATGTAGCAGGTGGAGATATGGCTGCTAAATTCTTAATAGAAAAGTTAAATGGTAAAGGGAATATAGTAGAACTAGAAGGTACAGCAGGATCTTCAGCTACTAGAGATAGAGGTCAAGGGTTTGACGATGGGATAAGAAAAAGTGGATTTAATTTAGTAGCTAAGCAAAGTGCAGACTTTGATAGAACTAAAGGTCTTACAGTAATGGAAAATATAATTCAATCAAAAGGAGATATAGACGCAGTATTTGCGCAAAATGATGAAATGGCACTAGGTGCACAAAAAGCATTAGAAGCTGCAAATATGAAAGATGTATTGATAGTTGGATTTGATGCAACAGATGATGCAGTTGATGCTGTTAAACAAGGTAAAATGGCAGCAACAGTTGCACAACAACCATTACTAATAGGTGAAACTGCAGTTAATGCAGTCCATAAGGTATTAAGCGGTGAAAAGATAGCTGATTATATACCAGTTGAATTAAAATTAATAACTAAGTAAAGATAAGTGTCTCATTAAATATGAGGCACTTTTTTGAGTAAGGAGAAATTTTTATAGATAGTCCGCTCGATGATGATATATAAGCCTCCCTCCATGCTAAAAAATTATCGCCAACGATATATCCTCATTTCCATTTCGGATACATCTGCAGCGGTAGCAAGGATATATCGTTGGCGACATGAAGTGGTTCGCCGACACGTCGCTCAAGCGAAGCGAATTTTATGCTTGTATAAATTAAAATAACAAGAAAATATATATAAATATTAAAATTTGAATGATTATTAAGATTTAATTTTTATTTTAACTTGTCCTATTGTAACTAAATTGTAATAAATTTAATGGAAACACTTTACAAATGAATTATAATCAACTACTATTTACAGTATAAAGTTTACAAAATAGTAACAAATATAGAAAATTAATTATGAAGATTAATCACTATAGAAAATTTAAAGGAGGATTTTTATGATAAAGAAAACTTTATTTAAATTTTTGTTAGTATTGACAGTAATATTTTCAATAGGAGTAACTAACATATTTGCTGATAGCACAGGGGTTGTTACAGCATCAAAATTAAACGTAAGAAAAGGTCCATCGACTAAATATAGTACAATGGGGAGTTTATATAAAAATAAAAGTGTAACAATATTAGGTGAAAGTAATGGTTGGTATAAAGTTAATTTAAATGGAAAAGAAGGATGGGCAAGTAAGCAGTATATAAAAGTAAGTGGAAATAGTAGTTCAAGTAATACTTCGCAAACTACTAGTTCAAATAATAGCCAAGGTAACGTAGTTCGTACAATGAATGTAGTAGCTACAGCTTATACTGGATATTCAACAACTTCAACAGGTCAAAAGCCTGTATGGGGAACAATAGCTGTTGATCCTAAGATTATACCATATGGAACTAAAGTTTACATACCTCAATTTGGAAGAACTTTTATAGCAAATAATACTGGTGGAGCTATAAAAGGAAATAAGATAGATATATTCATGAATACTAAAAAAGAATGTTACAACTGGGGAAGAAGAACTATAGAAATTCAAATATTAGGATAATTTATATATAATTAATGTATATAAAAGGAGCTAATCTAAGTTACAAGATAGCTCCTTAATGTTTTTACTTTTTAGATTTACTTAGATATTTTTTATTATTGAATAAAAGCATAGAAATGCTAAGTATAATACCTAAAACAGATAATATTACAAATACAGTTTCATTAGTCGATGAAAATCTGTTAAAAGTTATTATACATATAAATGTAGCAATTAATAATAAAATATCATACATCCTGTCCATTTAAGAAAGTATTCCCCCTTTATGTTGGTAATAAGTATTTTAAATTTACATACAACTTAGATGATACTTATATTATATACTAACTTAGTCAATAAGTTGTCTTTTTGGTATGTTAAATTTAATAGTATTTTCGATTTCTTCTAACATAGATTGATTTTTAGGATCTATGAAAAGGCAAGTATATCCTTTTTCACCAGCTCTACCACATCTACCTATACGGTGAATATAAGATTCTACAGTTTCAGGTATATCATAATTGTATATATGAGTAACTCCTGTAACATCTATACCACGAGCGGCAACATCAGTTGCTATTAAATATTGTATATCTGCATTTCTGAAAGATTTCATTATACGTTCACGTTTAGACTGCTTTACATCACTGTGGATTTTAGCACAGTTATAACCACGTCTTGCTAAGTCTTCCTCAAGCTTGTCAACTCTAACCTTAGTTCTACAGAATATTATAGATAAAAATGGATTATCCTTATCTAGACATTTACAAAGAGAATCTTGTTTATTTCTATCAGTAGTTTCAACAACCTCTTGAATAATATTATCTAAAGTAACTTCCTTAGATTTTATAGATATTACACTAGGGTCATTCATATATCTATAAGCAAGTTTTTTAACAGCTGAGTCCATAGTAGCTGAGAAACATAAAACTTGAGATTTTTTAGGAACATCTTTCATTATAGTTTCTATATCGTTTTTAAATCCCATAAAAAGCATCTCATCTGCTTCATCAAATACAACAGTTTTTAAGTTTTTTAGATTAATAGTACCTCTCATTATATGGTCTATAAGTCTACCTGGAGTAGCTATAACTAAATGAATATTTCTTTTTAGTTTATTTAACTGAGCTCCAATATCCTTTCCACCATATGCTGCTAATATATTTATATCTTTACCTTCTTTTAACTTCATAGCTTCTTCAGTAATTTGAATGGCAAGTTCTCTTGTAGGAGTTAAAATAAGTCCTTGTATATTATTATTATCTATAGATATATTTTCAAATAGAGGAAGTAAAAATGCTAAAGTTTTACCAGTACCTGTTTGAGCTTGAGCTATAACATCACAACCATTTTTTATAATGTTTATACTTTCTTCTTGTATAGGAGTTGGTGTTGATATACCGTTTTTTAATAAAACCTTTGTTATGCTTTCACTAATTCCTAAATCTTTAAAATTCATAAGTTATTACCTTTCATTTTGAATATTTTAAATATTATGTTATTAGATTTACTTAATTTAAGAAAACTTTATAACTAATCTATAATACCACAATAATGTATATTATTCTAATAGTTTCTATAATAATGTGCCCAAAATTCGCTGCGCTCATGTCGCCAACGATGTATATTTGCTGCCGCTTCAGATACATCCGTTGCTTAAAAATTCACTTTGTTCATATCGACAACAATATATATTGTTTAAGATTATATAATTTTATAGATTTAAAAAATAAAAATTGAAAATACTAAATATATATAGTATGTAAAAAAGTTGGAGGATCATATGAAGTGTAAATGGTCATCAAAAATAAATAATGAACTAATATGCAATCATGAAGCTGATGATAGTGGATACTGCATATTTCATAAAAAACATAAAACAAAAGAAGAAAATAAAGAAGTTATAAAATTAATAAAAGAAAAAAAAATAAGTGACTTTAGCGGATTTATATTTGAAGAAAATTTTAATATAAATGAAGTTATAGATTATAGTTATAAAGAACTTAATTTTACAGAAACAACATTTGTAAAAGAAGCTTTATTTAATAACTATATATTTAAAGGTAAAACAATATTTAATCAAACTAATTTTTTAGATTTTACAACATTTATAAATAGCAAGTTTAGATATACAGCAATATTTAACAATGTGATATTTAATTCAAAACATTCTAATAAAAAAATATTTATGGGAGTTGAATTTACTGGGCAAAATTTAGTTATAAGCTCAGTTTATAATCTTCCAAGATTAGATGGAATAAAATTTGATGATTATACAAAATTTATATTATTAGATGTAGACTATGAAAAAGAACATTATATAAATGGTAAAATAAACTATAGAATAGCTAGAAATCAAGCTAATAAAATAGGAGACCATGAAAGAATTGGATATTATTATTATAAAGAAAGAGCCTATGGTTCTAAAAATATAAGAGTTGAAGACTATCCAACCTACAGAGATTATTTATCAACTAAATTTTTTGATGCATTATCAAAGTACACAGTAGGATATGGTGAAAGACCTTGGAATATATTAATAGTAAGTGTTATGACAATAAGCATATTTGCACTTTTATATATGTTTATTGGAATTAAAACATTGAATAATGAATTAATAGGCATAAGTATAAAAACATTAAGCCAACATTCATTAGTTGAAATACTAAATACATATATAGACCTTTGGTACTTTAGTATGGTTACATTTACTACAGTAGGTTATGGAGATATGATAGTAACAACAACAATTGGTAAAATATTAGTAGGTCTTGAAGTTTTTTTTGGAATAACAATAGGTGCAGCATGGACATCTGTAATAATTAAAAGGATGATCCGATAGTTAGTAAATAATTACTGATATATTATTTATACAAAGAGGAAAAGATTAAGATATACTTATTAATCCAAGAAGGTGAGCATTTTGAGAAAAAGACTAAAAGAATTACTAATATTAACCTTTGTATTAATACTATCAGTACCTACTTTAATATATTGTGATGATAACAATAAAGTAGACAGATACTCTAAATCATCAATACTTATAGATCAAACAACAAATAGAGTAATGTTTGAAAAGGATCCAGATGCAAAAAGACCACTTGCTAGTCTTAGTAAAATGATGACATTTTTAATAGCTCTAGAAGCAATAGAAAATAAAGAAGTAAGTAAAAATGATATCATAACAATAGATAAAGATATGGCAAAGGTAAAAGGATCTAGTTATCACTTAAAAGTAGGTGAAAAAGTACCTCTATATGAACTTATGAAAGGGCTTATGATAGTATCAGGAAATGATGCTTCAATAGCAATAGCAAAGCATATTAGCAAAGATGAAAAAACATTTGTTGAAAGAATGAATGCTAAAGCTAAAGAGATAGGGATGATAAATACAAGTTTTGTAAACCCAAATGGTCTTCCAATATATGACCTTCAAAATCCTAAAGCTCTTCCAAAGGAAAATATATCGACAGCAAGAGATATAGCCAAGCTTGGAAAGTATATGTTTGATAACTATGAAAAAGAAGTAGTAGCAATAACTGATATGCAAACATATTCATACCCAGAAAGAAATTTCCAAAAAAATAATACTAATGCGTTACTTGGTATTATCCCTGCTGTAGATGGAATAAAAACAGGCTATACTGGAAACGCTGGATATTGTTTAGCCTTTTCTATGGTAGTAGATAAAGATAAAGACAATGAAATAAGACACAGAATGATAGGTGTAGTACTTGGAGCTAATCATAAAGAAAAAAGAACTTCTGCATCATTATCTATACTAAGATATGGTAAAGAAAACTTTTCTACTAAAAGAGTTATGGAAAAGGATAAATTAATAGGTAAAAAATATATAAAAGGGTTAGAAGAATTAGAGGTAACATTAAAAAGTGAAGATGAACTTTATGCAACATTAAAAAACACTGAAAATTTAAAATCTCAAATTACATTAAAAGAATTAAAATATCCAGTTAAAAAAGGTGATACAATAGGTGTAATAAAATACTTCACAGAAACTGGACAGGTTATAGGTAGTGTGGATATAATAAGCGCTAATGATGTAGATAATATATCTTTTATAACTAAAATAAAAATGATATTTACTGATTAAAGTCCAAGAAAAAAGTATATAATTTAGATAAAAAAGGATAAAAATAAAAGATATAAAAAATATTGTAATTTTAAAATCCTTATGATATACTATCTAAGGTGAAAATAACAATAAAATAATCACGCACGACAATGTGATCTTTGAAAGGTGCCTACGAAAGAGGTTTTTCAGAGAGATGACCATGTCGGAGGATAAAAACCAAGGAGGACTAAGATGTCAGTAATATCAATGAAACAATTACTAGAAGCTGGTGTACACTTCGGACACCAAACAAGAAGATGGAACCCTAAGATGGCTCAATATATATTCACAGAAAGAAACGGAATATATATAATAGACTTACAAAAAACAGTTAAGAAAGCTGAAGAAGCTTACAAAGCTATGAAAGAAATAGCTGAAACTGGAAAGCCAGTTTTATTCGTAGGAACTAAGAAGCAAGCTCAAGAAGCTATAAAAGAAGAAGCTGAAAGATGTGGAATGTTCTACGTTAACGAAAGATGGTTAGGTGGAATGTTAACAAACCACAAAACTATACAAACAAGAATAAACAAATTAAGAGAATTAGAAAGAATGGAAAACGAAGGTGTATTTGAAGTTCTTCCTAAGAAAGAAGTTATAAAATTAAGAGCTGAAAAAGAAAAGCTTGAAAAATACTTAAACGGTATGAAGGATATGCCTGAATTACCAGGAGCTATGTTCGTAGTAGACCCAAGAAAAGAAAACATAGCAATACAAGAAGCACACAGATTAGGTATACCAGTATTCGGTATAGTTGATACTAACTGTGACCCAGAAGAATTAGACTACGCTATACCAGGAAACGATGACGCTATAAGAGCTGTTAAGTTAATAACTGGTGCTATGGCTAACGCTATAATAGAAGCTAGACAAGGTGCTGAAGAAGAAGTAGAAGCTGAGCAAGAATAATAAAACAATTTAATGGTAAGGGTCTCCCTTACCATTAATAATATATACATATGGAGGGTACTCAAAATGGCTATAACTGCACAAATGGTTAAAGAATTAAGAGAATCTACAGGCGCTGGAATGATGGACTGTAAGAAAGCTTTACAAGAAGCTGAAGGAAACATGGAAAGAGCTGTAGATATATTAAGAGAAAAAGGATTATCTAAAGCTGCTAAGAAAGCTGATAGAATAGCTGCTGAAGGTTTAGTTGCTATAGAAATAAACGAAGACAACACAGTTGCTTCTATGGTAGAAGTTAACTCTGAAACTGACTTCGTTGCTAAAAATGAAGATTTCAAAACTTTCGTTAAGGATGCTGCTTTAATGGCTTTAGCTACTGATAAAGAAGACGTAGCTGGATTATTAGCTGAAACTCATAGCGAAGGAATAGCTTTATCTGAAGTATTAAACAACAGAATAGCTACAATAGGAGAAAAGTTAGACGTAAGAAGATTCGTTAAGATAGCTACAGAAGGTCAAGTAGCTGGATACATCCACGGTGGTGGTAAAATAGGTGTTTTAGTTGAAATGATAACAACTGCTAAAGATGCAGAAGTTATAGCTATGGGAAGAGATATAGCTATGCAAGTTGCTGCTATGAATCCTAAATACGTTTCAAGAGACGATGTAGATCAAGAATACATAGCACATGAAACTGAAATATTAACTCAACAAGCTTTAAACGAAGGAAAGCCAGCTAACATAGTTGAAAAAATGATAAAAGGTAGACTTGAAAAGCAATTAAAAGAAGTTTGCTTATTAGAACAACCATTCGTTAAGAACGGAGATTTAACAATAAAAGCTTTAGTTGCAGAAACTGCTAAGAAAGTAGGAGCTGATATAACTTTAGGAAGAGTTGTTAGATTCGAAGTTGGAGAAGGTATAGAAAAGAAAGAAGAAAACTTTGCAGAAGAAGTTGCTAAGCAACTTAAGTAATTGTAAAAGAGAACACTTAAGTGTTCTCTTTTTTTGAAAAAGATATTAGGTAGAATGTAGGGAGGATTTCTTTTTATGAAACCAATGTATAAAAGGGTACTGTTAAAACTTAGTGGTGAAGCACTAGCAGGAGATAAAGGTTTTGGAATAAATAATGATGTTGTTAATGAAATAGCAGTAGCAATAAAGAAAATTCAAGAAATAGGTGTTGAAGTATCTGTAGTTGTTGGTGGTGGAAACTTCTGGAGAGGAAGAACATCAGAAGGTATGGATAGAACTACAGCAGACTATATAGGAATGCTTGCAACAGTTATGAACTCTATGGCACTTCAAGATGCTCTTGAAAACATAGATGTTCAAACAAGAGTTCAAACTGCTATAGAAATGAGACAAATAGCAGAACCATATATAAGAAGAAAAGCAGTTAGACACTTAGAAAAAGACAGAGTAGTTATATTTGGTGCGGGAACAGGGAATCCATATTTCTCAACAGATACAGCGGCATCACTTAGAGCAGCTGAAATGGAAGCAGAAGTTATACTACTTGCTAAAAATGTTGATGCAGTATACGATAAAGATCCAAAGGTACACGCTGATGCAGTTAAGTTTGATGAATTAACTTACTTAGAAGTTTTACAAAGAGAATTAAAAGTAATGGACTCTACTGCAACATCTTTATGTATGGATAACAAAATACCTATACACGTATTTGAATTATCTACAGATAATATAATAAAAGCAGTTATGGGTGAAAAAATAGGTACAATAGTAAAATAATACTTAATATTAATTATTTTATTAAACACCGCTCGATAAAAAATATATAACCTTCCCTCCAAGCTACAATGTCGGTTCAGTTTATATATTTCTCATCTTCGCTAGAAGAATTAATAAAATAAAAAAATGTAAAATATATTTTTTAATATAGATTAAAAGTATTATATAAAGTAAGATAAAGATATATAATAGTATTATAATATATAGGAGGATAATAACTATGAAATTAGATGTACATAAGCAATTAGAAGCTAAGATGACTAAAACAATAGATGCCCTAAAGCATGAATACACAACTATAAGAGCAGGAAGAGCAAACGCTCAAATGTTAGACAAGGTAAGAGTTGACTACTACGGATCATTAACTCCAATCAACCAAATGGCTGCTATATCAGTTCCAGAACCAAGAACATTAATGATAAACCCTTGGGATAAGTCTTCTATGGCAGAAATAGAAAAAGCTATAAGAAACTCTGATTTAGGATTAAACCCAACTAACGATGGTCAAGTTATAAGAATATCAGTTCCAGCTTTAACGGAAGAAAGAAGAAAAGAATTAGCTAAGAGAGTTCATAAAGTTGCTGAAGAATTCAAAGTAAGACTTAGAAACGAAAGAAGAGATGCAAATGATGCATTAAAGAAAATGGAAAAAGACGGAGAATTAACTGAAGACGAATTAAAGAAAGCACAAGATGAAGTTCAAAAAATAACTGACAAATTCATAAAAGAAGTAGATCAAGTTGCTACTGCTAAAGAAAAAGATATAATGGAGGTATAATATTGAATAAATATTATAACCTTTTAGGCCTTCAATTAGAAGAAGTAGAAAAGTATCTCAAAGAAAAAAACATAACATACACTGTAAAATCTATACAAGGTAAAAAAGACACGGATAAGCTTATTATTCCTAAAGTCATAAAAATATCAGAACTAGATAATGGTGTAGAATTACTAACAACTAAGTTTTCTGACTCCCTAAAATAGGGGTCAGAAATCTTTGCATTTAAGCAAATTTTATAATGGAGGCAAAAACTATGAATAGTTATGACATAAATTTAGAAAAAGTGCCTACTCATATAGCTATAATAATGGATGGAAACGGGAGATGGGCAAAATCTAGATTCCTTCCTAGAACTGCAGGACATAAAGCGGGGGTAGAAGCAATAAGAGAAGTAATAAAAGAATCTCAAAGATTAGGGGTAAAACATCTAACTTTATATGCTTTTTCAACAGAAAACTGGAAAAGACCTAAACTTGAAGTAGATACACTTATGACTCTTTTAGCTACATATTTAAGCAAAGAGATTAAAGAATTACATGCCAACAATGTAAAAGTTACAACAATAGGGGATATATCAAAGCTTCCTAAAAATTGTATAGAACAATTAAATAATGCATTCGAATTAACTAAAGATAATACAGGAGTTAATTTAAATCTTGCTCTAAACTACGGAAGTAGAGATGATATAAAAAATGCAATAATAGATATATTAAATGATGCAAAATGTGGTAAAATAAATATAGAAGAAATAAATGAAAATACTATAAAAAATTATTTAGATACAAAGTCTATACCAGATCCTGACTTAATAATAAGAACTAGTGGAGAGCAAAGACTTAGCAACTTCTTAATGTGGGAAGCTGCTTATTCTGAGTTTTATTTCACTGATATACACTGGCCAGACTTTAATAGAACAGAGCTTCAAAAGGCAATATATGTATATCAAAATAGAGACAGAAGATTTGGCGGACTAAGTAAGTAGTAAGGAGAAAATTTATATGCTTACAAGAGTAATAGCCGCATTAGCTTTAGTACCATTATTTATATTCATTGTAATTGGTGGGATACCATTATATATAGCTGAAATAGTAATACTTGCTATGGCTTTAAGAGAATTTTATAAAGCATTTAATGCAAAGGATATACACCCTATAGAAAATATAGGTTATATATTTATAGCATACATGGGTCTAAAAAATATACTTAATTTAGGTGTGGAGTATACCTACATAATGATATTTGTATTATTTATATACTCTATAACTTATCTTTTAAGATGTAAAAATAATGTAATTGATATTGCAATAACATTTTTCAGTATATTCTATGTAGCTATATCTATAGATTTTATAGTTCTAACTATAAACAGCTTTGAAAGAGGTGCAATTTATGTATGGACTATATTTATAGTAGCTTTTCTTACTGATACATTTGCATACTTTACAGGATATTTATTTGGAAAGCATAAGCTTATACCAAAGGTAAGTCCTAAAAAGACTGTAGAAGGAAGTATAGGTGGAATTATAGGAAGTACTGTAGGTTGTATTATATTTGGATACTTATTTAATTTAGATATGACTGCTATGGTAATAATAGGAAGTATAGGAAGCATAGTAGCTCAATTTGGAGATTTATTTGCATCATCTATAAAAAGATATGTAGGTATAAAAGACTATGGAAAATTAATACCAGGTCATGGTGGAGTATTAGATAGATTTGACAGTGTAATTTTAGTTGCTCCATTTGTATATTATGCGATTATACTTTTTAGTAAATAAGTGCAAGGCCCCAGTAATTATAGGGGTCTTTTTTAATTAAATATATAATATAATTTTAAAATATGGCATAATGAATTTTAGAGAAATTATAGTCTAAGAGTAGTGGTTTCCGTACTAAATAAAAAACCACTTATTCAATGGCCGTAGAAAAAGTGGTTATGAATTTGAATTAAAATTCAAATTTAAAAAATTCTAATGTAGTATATGGAAACCATACTCTACAGCACATAGACTATGATTTCTCTTTTTTATTACTAATATTATAACATATTTAAAATAAAAATAAACATATAAAATATAAATTAGTAGATTATTATACAAAGGAAATTCAATTTTGAAATGAAATTTATTTCAAATTGGATAAATTTCCAGTACTTAGTGGTATAATATATAAAGTATGATACTAATAATATAGAAAGGGAACAATTATGAAAAGAATATCAATCCTGGGATCAACAGGATCAATTGGAAAACAAACACTAGATGTTGTAAGAGAACATAAAGATAAATTTGAAGTAATAGCAATATCTGCAAATAGCAGTATAGAATTATTACTTGAACAAATAAAAGAATTCAAACCAAAATACGTAGCAGTATATAATGAGGAATCTGCACAAAAACTAAAAAATATGATACCAAGTGATATTAACATAGAAGTATTAAGTGGAATGGAAGGATTAAAAACTATATCATCACTTCCTGAAATAGATGTACTTCTTACAGCTATAGTTGGAATGATAGGTCTTGTTCCAACATTAGAAGCAATAAAACATAAAAAAGACATAGCGCTTGCAAACAAAGAAACACTAGTATGTGCAGGGAAACTTGTAATGAGTGAAGCCAAGAAAAATGGAGTTAAAATACTTCCAGTAGACAGTGAGCACAGTGCAATATTCCAATCATTAAATGGAGAAAACTATAAAGAAATAGAAAAAGTAATATTAACTGCATCAGGTGGACCATTTAGAGGAAAGAAAAAAGAGGAACTATTAAACGTAACTAAAAATGAAGCGTTAAAGCACCCTAACTGGTCAATGGGAAGAAAAATAAGCATAGACTCATCTACACTTATGAATAAAGGACTTGAAGTAATAGAAGCTAAATGGCTATTTGACGTAGAAGTTGATAAAATAGATGTAGTTGTACATCCACAAAGTATAATACACTCAATGGTTCAATTTAACGATAGCTCAGTAATAGCTCAACTTGGATGTCCAGATATGAGACTTCCTATACAATATGCACTTACATATCCTGAAAGACTTGAAAATGGATTTGAAAGATTAGACTTAACTAAAATAGCAACATTAACATTTGAAGAACCAGACTTAGAAACATTCCCATGTTTACAGCTAGCATATGAAACACTAAAAATGGGAGGTACATATTCAGCAGTATTAAACAGTGCAAATGAAGTATTAGTTGAAGCATTCTTAGAAGATAAAATAGGATTTTACGATATACCAAAATACATAAAAGAAACATTAGACGCACATAAAAGCATTGAAGAACCAACTTTAGAAGAAATTCTAGAAGTTGACAGATGGACTAGAGAATATGTTAAGAACTTAATTAAATAATTATATTTAACTAAATCAATCTGTTGTGCTAGTTATTTTACTACATATATTGAAATTACTACATAAAGTTTTTTACAAAGAATATAAACTATTCTAAACTCTAGTATTTTCAATAATTAAATCTAACTAGCACAACGAGTTAAATCAAGGAGTTTTATAGTAACTACATATAACTACTGAGCGAAGATGCTAATATATAAGTTGAACCGACATTTAAGTTTGGAGGGAGACTTATATATTAGCATCGAGCGGACTATAAATAAAGGAGGTCTAAAACTTGACTATAATAGCAGCAATAATACTATTTGGAATAATAGTATTTATACACGAACTAGGACATTTCCTATTTGCAAAAAAAGCAGGTGTAAGAATACACGAATTTGCAATAGGTATGGGTCCTAAAATATATAGCACTCAAAAAGGCGAAACAAAATACTCTGTAAGACTTTTACCTCTTGGTGGGTATGTAAGTATGGAAGGTGAAGATGGAGAATCAAACGATCCTCGTGCTTTTGGAGAAAAAACACTTCTTCAAAGAGCAAGCATAATATTTGCAGGGCCATTTTTCAATATAATATTAACAATATTACTTCTTATACCAGTACTAGCATACATGGGAACTCCAAGTGATAGTAATGTATTAGGAAAAGTATTAGAAAATACACCTGCAATAGAAGCAGGACTTCAAGTTAATGATAAAATAATCGAAATAAATGGAGCCAAAATTCAAACTTGGGACGATATAGTTAACAACTTACAAAAAGAAACTTCACAGCCAATAAATATAAAAGTAGAAAGAGATAATACCACTAAAGATTTTTCTATAACACCAGAAAAAAATGACCAAGGAAAATATGTTATAGGTATATCACCTGTTTACGAAAAAAGCATAATAAAAGCAATACCTAAAGCATTTGTAGCAACTTGGGATATGATTAAGCAAATGTTAACATTTGTTGTTCAACTATTTACAGGAACTATACCAGGAGGATTTGAAAACTCAGTAGCAGGACCTGTTGGAGTTATAGGAATAGTTTCAGATGCAGCTAAAATGGGTATTATTAACCTTATATATATAGCAGCAGTAATAAGTTTAAACCTAGGAATATTAAACTTACTTCCTATACCAGCACTTGATGGTGGAAGATTATTAATATTAGGTATAGAAGCTATAAGAGGAAAGAAATTAGATCCAAACAAAGAAGCTATGATACACTCAGTAGGACTAATGGTCTTAATGGGATTCATGCTATTTGTAACGTATAAAGATATATTAAAATTGTTTTAAATTATAATATATTAGTGTATTACAATTTAAATAAATAAATTAAACTTTTATAAAATATTTATTATTAAAGGATGTATCTTAATTAAAGATATATCCTTTGAATATTGTAAACATTAAAGCTATTTTAGATGACTCAAGAAGAAGGTGAAAAAATGTATAAAAGAAGACAATCTAGAGAAGTAAGTGTTGGTAATGTTAAAATAGGAGGTAATAATCCTATAAGTATACAATCAATGACTAACACAGATACAAGGGATGCAGAAGCTACAATAGCACAAATAAAAAGATTAGAAGAAGTTGGATGTGATATTGTTAGAGTTGCAATACCTGACATGACTGCGGCTAAAAATATAGCAAAAATAAAATCAGAAGTTAATATACCAGTAATTGCAGATATACACTTTGATTATAGGCTAGCACTAGAAGTAATAGACCAAGGAGTAGATGGAGTTAGAATAAATCCAGGAAATATTGGTAGCATAGACAGAGTAAAAATGGTTGTTGAAAAGTGTAAAGAGAAAAACTTAAAGATAAGAATAGGTGTTAACGGTGGATCACTTGAAAAAGAATTACTACAAAAGTATGGCTCTGCAACTGCTGAAGCTTTAGTTGAAAGTGCAATGAATCACGTTAAAATACTAGAGGACTTAGATTTTAGAAATATAGTAATATCTTTAAAGTCTTCTGATATATACAAAACATTAGAAGCATACGAACTTATATCAAAGCAAGTAGACTATCCATTACACATTGGTATAACAGAATCAGGAAGTGTTAAAAAAGGAACTATAAAATCGTCAATAGGGGTTGGAGCATTACTTCTTAAAGGGATAGGAGATACTATAAGAATATCTCTTACAGGAGATCCTTGTGAAGAAGTTATAGTTGGTAAAGAAATACTTAGAAGCTTAGATTTATTAAATGACAAGATAAAAGTAGTATCTTGTCCAACTTGTGGAAGATGTAATATAGACCTTATAAGTGTAGTTAACGAAGTTGAAGAAAAGATAAACCATATGGAAAAAGACATAACAGTGGCTATTATGGGATGTGCTGTTAATGGTCCTGGCGAGGCTAGAGAAGCCGATATTGGTATAGCTGGTGGTAAAGGTGAAGGACTTTTATTTAAAAAAGGTGAGATAGTTAGAAAAATAAATGGAGATAGATTAGTTGAAGAACTATTAGAAGAAATAGATAAATATTAATAAAAAAAGAGAAGGTATATGATTTTATTAAAATCATATACCTTCTCTTTTTACGTATAAGAAAATTATATAATGAAAAAAATATGGATAACCTATAAGTAACATCGATAGCTTTATAAACGTAAAAAATGATATTTGTTAAGCGGATATATCCATTGGAGAAAAGATCGAAGCAAATTTTTTTATTAAATTCAAGTGAATTTAAATCCATTTAAATAGTGATTAGAATAGCTAAATGTAGTAATAAAAATATATATAACCATAAAAAGTTTTTCATGAAAATTAAAGGAAATTTCATCGAATATGTATACAAAATGTTTGAATAATGTTATATTATTGTTTGTATTTGTCGAAATAAATAGAAATAAATAGAAATAAATAGAAATAAATAGAAATAAATAGAAATAAATAGAAAAATGGAGGAAATAAAATGGAAGAAACAGTTGACTTAAGGGAGTACTTTGGAATTGTAAAAAAAAGATTTTGGATAGTTGCACTTATAACAATAATAGCAGTTGTTGTAAGTGGAGTAATAAGCTTTTTTATGTTAAATCCAGTGTATGAAGCAAAATCAACTTTAATAGTAAATACTGAAAAAAATGAAGAAACTCAAATGATAACTGGAGATCAATTTAATGTTACTCAAAAGCTTGCAGTAACTTATGGGGAAATAATAAAGTCAAGATCAGTATTAGATGATGTAATAAAAAATCTAAAATTAGAGGATAAATATGGAGATTTAGTAAAGAATGTAACTGTATCCCCTGTAAAAGATACTCAAATTATAAGTATAAGTGTTCAAGACACTAACAAAGAAAAAGCAAGAGATATAGCAAATGAAATACCTAAAGTATTTAAAAAAGAAGCTAAAAGAATAACTAAAGCAAATGATATACAAGTAATAGATAAAGCGATATTACCTCAAAATCCTATAAAGCCAAATAAAATGATGAATATGGCAATAGCGGCAGTTCTTGGGGCAATGATTGGATTATTTGTTGTATTTTTAATAGAGTATTTAGACAATAAATTAAAAACACCACAAGATATAGAAAAACATTTAGGCCTTTCGGTACTTGGTGTTGTACCTAATGAAAAATTAGAAAGATAGGAGGGTATATATGAAAAATATGAACAGAATAATAAGTGTAAGAAATCCAAAATCTCCTATAGCAGAAGCTTATAGAGGAATAAGAACTAGTATAGAGTTTTCTAATTTAGATAAAGAATTAAAGGTTATAAATGTAACAAGTTCAACTCAAAATGAAGGAAAAAGTACTGTAATAGCTAACTTAGCTGTTAGTTTTGCAAACTTAGACAAAAAGGTACTTATAATGGAAGGAGATTTAAGAAACCCAAGTGTACACAGAATGTTTAATATAAGTAATGTAGAAGGGCTTACAGATATACTTTTAGGAAATAAGAATTTTACTGAATGTGTACATTGTACAGAGGTAAGAAATCTACATGTGTTAACTTGTGGTCCGATACCTCCAAATCCTTCTGAAATGTTGTCTTCTAAGAAGATAAAAGATTTTGTAGAAAGTTTAAGAGATTATTATGATTATGTTTTTATAGATGCACCTCCAATAGGTATTGTAACTGATGCTGGAATTATATCAACTTACACTGATGGTTGTATTTTTGTTGTTGGAGCAGGAGAGGCTGACATTGAGATGGCGAAGATTTCTAAGGAAAGGCTTGAAAAAGTTGGAGCTAATATTTTAGGTGTTGTTTTAAATAAGTTTGAAGCTAGTGGAGCTAATGGATATTATAACTATTATTATGAACAGGAGACTAGAAGGACGAGAAGAAGAAAAAGATAAATAGAATGGGGGATGGAAATGGAACAAATACTTAGACTTGATGAAAAAATTGATGAGAATGCAATAGCTATTGATTTTGTAACTTCAGAAATTAAGAATTCTGAAGGGTATTTATTTATAAAAAGATTTCTAGATATTATAGGTTCATTAAGTGGTTTAATTTTACTTTTACCTATTATGATGTTAGTAGCTATAGCTATAAAAATAGAAGATCCAAAGGGAAAAGTGATATTTGGCCATATGAGAGTTGGAAAAGATGGTAGACTATTTCCTTGTTTAAAATTTAGATCAATGTTTGCTAATGCAGAAGAAATGAAAAAGAATTTTACGGAAGAACAAAAAAGAGAATATGCAGAGACTTTTAAGTTAAAAAATGATCCAAGAATAACGAAGGTTGGTAAGTTTATACGTAAGACAAGTTTAGATGAATTACCACAATTATTTAATATATTAAAAGGTGATATGACTATAGTTGGGCCAAGACCAATAGTTATAGATGAGTTAGAGTTTTATGGCGAGTGTGAGGATTATTATAAGGCTGTAAAACCTGGTCTTACTGGACTTTGGCAAGTAAGTGGAAGAAGTGATACAACATATGATGAAAGAGTAGATCTTGATATGGAGTATGTTACAACAAGAAATACTTTTAAGGACTTATATATAATATTTATGACGGCAGTTAAAGTTTTAAAAAGAGAAGGATCATATTAGTAAAAGGAGTTATCAATTATGTATGATTATTTAATAGTAGGTGCGGGACTTTATGGATCAACATTTGCATATGAAGCAACAAAGAGAGGTAAAAAAGTTTTAGTTATAGATAAAAGAAATCATGTAGGTGGAAATATATACTGTGAAAATATTGAGGGAATAAATGTTCATAAATATGGAGCACATATATTCCACACAAGTGATAAAGAAGTGTGGGACTATGTAAATGATATAGTTGAATTTAATAGATATACTAATCAGCCAATAGCTAATTTTAATGGTGAAATATATAATCTTCCATTTAATATGAATACATTTAATAAATTATGGGGGGTTATAACACCAGAAGAAGCTAAATTAAAAATTGAAGAGCAAAAAAAGCAAGCAGGAATAGAAATACCTAAAAATTTAGAGGAGCAAGCTATATCCCTAGTAGGAACAGATATTTATGAAAAATTAATAAAAGGATATACAGAAAAGCAATGGGGAAGGTCAGCTACAGAGTTACCTGCTTTTATTATAAGAAGATTACCAGTAAGATTTTCATATGATAATAATTATTTCAATGATTTATATCAAGGTATACCTATAGGTGGATATAATAAAATAATAGAAAAAATGTTAGAAAAATGTGATGTTAGATTAGGAGTAGACTTCTTTGAACATAAAGATGAACTAGAAAAAAAAGCAGAAAAAATATTATTCACAGGTATGATAGATGAATTTTATGATTATAAGTTTGGAGTTTTAGAATATAGAAGTCTAAAATTTGAAACTGAAATATTAAATGAAGAAAACTATCAAGGAAATGCAGTTGTAAATTATACGGATAGAGACACACCTTATACTAGGATAATTGAACATAAACATTTTGAATATGGAACTCAAAATAAAACTGTAATTACTAAAGAATATCCGGCTGATTGGAAAATAGGTGATGAACCATATTATCCTATCAATAATGATAGAAATGATGAAATGTTTGCAAAGTATAAAGAATTAGCAGTTAGAGAAGATAAGTATATATTTGGTGGAAGACTAGCTGATTATAAATATTATGATATGCACAATGTAATAAGAGCGGCATTAGATAAAGTTAAGGAGGCTATGTAAAAATATATGGATATTAAGATATTAGTTGCTACACATAAAAAATATGACATGCCTTCTGAAGATATATATTTGCCTATTCATGTAGGAAGAGAAGGTAAAGAAGATCTTGGTTATCAAGGTGATAACCAAGGAGAAAATATATCATTAAAAAATTCAAATTACTGTGAACTAACAGGATTATATTGGGCTTGGAAAAACTTACAGTGTGATGTTATAGGTCTTAGCCATTACCGTAGATATTTTACTGATAAGAGTAAGTTTGAAGTAGCTAAAAATAAAAATAATAAAATGGATTTGATTTTAAATAAACAAGATATAGAGAAGATATTAAAGAATGCAGATATAATAGTTCCTAAAAAGAGAAATTATTATATAGAAACTATTTATAGTCACTATAAAAATGCACATCATATAAAAGATTTAGATGAAACTAGAAATATAATAGAAGAGTTATATCCTGAGTATTTAGAAAATTTTGACAGAGTTATGAATGGTAAAACTATTCATTTATATAATATGTTTGTTATGAAGAAAGAGTTATTTGATGAGTACTGTGAATGGTTATTTAATATATTATTTGAATTAGAAAAAAGAGTTGATATATCTGATTATGATGCATACCAAAGTAGAATATTTGGATTTATAAGTGAAAGATTATTTAATGTATGGATATTACAAAAACATATGTTAAGCAGAGAGATAGATGTTATTAATATAGAAAGTATTGAATGGATGCCTAAAATAATTAATTTTATGAAAAGAAAGTTCAAATGACTATATTAATATATTTATTTTTAATAGCTGTATTTTTTCCATATATAAAATTTTTTAACATAGGAACTAATACAGATACACAATTTTATTCAATTATTTTAGGTCTAATTATAATTATAATTTACTTAATAAATAGAAAATTTATTATTAATAAAAAATATGTCCAGATATCTACGTATATGTTTTTTGTAATAATAGTGTGCTTGATAGTAGATATAAAGTATAACATATTTGATATTGGGGATTTTGTTAGAGGGATATATGGATATGTTTCTATAATAATAATACCTTTTGCATCGTTTATATCAATAAAAATATTAATGCATAGTAAATTGGAGAAAATATTAAAAATATTTTATGGCATTTGGACAGGTATAGGCGTTTTACAAATTTTTAATAGAAATATATTTACAGGATGGAGAATAAGAAAGGTTATTACATCTGATAGAGGTGTTATATCGTTAGCTAATGAACCTGCATACTTTGTAATAATTTTATTAATGATAACTTTAATATTATTAATAATAAATTATAATAAAAATAAAAAATATATGATTTTAACAATTCTTTCATCCATACTCTTAGCACAAAATGCTGTGGGAGTTGTATATTCTATATTATTATATATAGTATTTAATATTAAAAATATAAATATTAAGACACTTATAAAGTTTATAACAATACCTTTTATATTTATTATAGCTCTACTAATATATATGAATATTGATAAAGATAGTAGATTAACTCATTTACTAAGTCAATTAATATTAAATCCATTAGACTTAATATTTACAGATATAAGTTTAAATATTAGATTTGCACATATATATATATCTTTAAAAGAATTTTTATCAAACTGTATGATGCCACATGGAGTTCTAGCTTGGGGGATTGAATATTATAACAATGTAATATCGAATCCAACACTATTTATAGAACCAATTTATAGATTCCAAAATGTTACAAATAAGATAGTTACTATGAATGGAGCATTATTATATGAAATTGGTATATTTGCTATACCTATGTACTTATTTTTATATAAAGCATGCAAAAAAATCCCATTTGGTAAAAAAATATATATATATATTTTTTTATTAGGTATTAATGGTTTAAATATTTCGAATCCAGCTTTCTTATTTTTAATAGGATATATTTTATTTTTTATAGATATAAATATAGGCAGAAATGGGGGTAATACTAATGATAAAAAGGTTATATATATGTAGGTCTTACTATCATATATATAATGCGATAAAGATGAGTAATTATAATACTGAATCTACAGTAGTATGCATATCAAAACAATTTGATGAAGAAAATTTAAAAAGTATGATACTTAGAGGAAATAACATATTCTCTAATATTAAATTTATTTTAATGGACGAGTTTGATAAAAAAATGTATAAAACCAATGAAAAAAAATATGATGAAATATATTTTTTTCATTGGAACATATACAAGAATGAAGAACGAAATATTTATAAAAACTATAAAAATTCTAGATTTTATATGATAGAAGATGGAGTAACTCACTATGATGTATTTAATAAAGATAAATTAACAAAAAAAATATATATTAAAACTATATTAAATTATATACTAACAGGTAAAAAGGATTTAGTACTAAAAAATAATGTAAAAAATATATATGTATCAAAACCTGAAAATTATCCTAAATATATGGAACATAAGTTGAAAAAATTAAATGAATTTTATAATGAAGAAAAGGAGATAAATTATAAAATTACTGAATTATTTGATATAAATACTAATTTTAACGATGAAAGTAAGAAATGTATAGTATTTACTCAACCATTATCAGAAGATGGATATATGCTAGAAGAATATAAAATAAACTTATATAAAGATATTATTGAATATATCAAAAAAGAAAAATATCAAGTTATTTTAAAAAAGCATCCAAGGGATAATTCTATATATAATTTAGATACAGATGTAATAAATTTATCAAAAGATTTTCCAGCTGAAGTGTTGAATTACATGCATATTAATTTTGAATTATCGATTTCTATTTGCAGTGGTATTATATATAATTTTAATTCAAAAAATAAAATTCAAATTGAGCCAAATTTCTTTAATATTAAAGACCATAGTGAAATAGATTATATATCTAAATTAAAACAAGAATATAATCAAATTTATATTTAGATAAGAGAGTTTCAATTTAATAAAAATAATTATAGTATCAAATGTAATTATATAAAGGAGTAATCTGAATGTTTAAATTAAAAAAAATATTAGCTATTATACCTGCAAGGGCTGGAAGTAAAGGAATAAAAGATAAAAATATAATAGATTTAAATGGAAAGCCTCTAATAGCATACTCAATAGAAGCTGGTCTTAAATCTAAATATATAGATAAAGTAGTAGTAACTACAGATGGAGAAGAGATAGCTAGAGAAGCTATAAAGTACGGTGCAGAAGTTCCATTTTTAAGGCCAGAATATTTATCATCTGATAATGCTAAGACAATAGATGCAGTAATACATTGCATAGAAGAAATGGAAAAATTAGGTGAGAAGTATGACTATGTTGTATTACTTCAACCGACACAACCATTGAGACAATCATGGCATATTGATGAAGCCATAGAATTAATTTTAGAAAAGAATGAAGAAGCATTAGTAAGTGTTTCAAAAGTAAAAGATAATCCTATACTTATTAGGAGTATAGATTCAAATGGATATGCTGTAAATTTACTATCAGAGTCTAGTACAAAAAGAAGACAAGACTTCCAAGATTTTTATAAAGTAAATGGAGCAATATATATAAATAAAATTAATCAAAACTTAAACAATAAAACTAGTTTAAATGATAATAAATTAGTTTATATAATGGATGAAAAATATGATGTAGATATAGATGAAATGCTAGATTTACAGATAGCTGAAATTATGATGTCAAATATGGATAAACATTAAATTTTAACATAAAATATATTTACTTATTTAGAATTGGCATTATATTAAAATATTTAATCAATAAAAGTAATAATCATTATAAAATAAGGTATTTATAATGGTTATAATTATATATTTTTATTATGTAAGCATAGAGTTAAGGGATCAGTAATGAAGAAAATAAAGAAAATACTACATTTTATTATATCAATGCCAAAGACAATATATTTTAACTTTAAATACCTTTCAGTAAAAGATGCTATAAAACTTCCTATTTTAGTATCTAATCGGGTATTTTTAGAAAATGTAGGTGGAAAAATCTTAATAGATGGTCCAGTAAAATTTAGAATGATAAAAATAGGTTTTTCAGAACCTGGATTATTTGACTATAAAAAGAATAGAAGTGTGTGGAGTAATAAAGGAACTATAATATTTAAAGGAAATGCATCTTTAGGTTCTGGTACGAAAATAGCCATAGATAGAGAAAGTGGAAAAATTATATTTGGTGAAGATTTTACAATAACAGCCAATACTCAAATATGGTCTAGAAATAGAATAGAATTTGGGAAAAATAATTTAATATCATGGGACAATATAATTATGGATACTGATAGCCATAAAATATATGACAAAGTTTCAGATAATTTATTAAATATTGATAAAGAGATAAAGATAGGCGATAACGTATGGATAGGTTGTAGATGTACAATCCTTAAAGGAACGATAATAGGTGATGATACAGTTATAGGTGCTAATTCTATGGTAAATGGAAATTATAGTAAATATAACAACGTAATAATAGGTGGAAATCCTATAGGAATCAAAAGAGAATGTATATATTGGAAAATATAAAACAGGGAAGGTTAAAATATGAATAAAAATTATATGCAAATAGGAAATAGAAAAATAGGAGAAGATTATGCTCCATTAGTAATAGCTGAAATAGGTATAAATCACGAAGGTAGTCTAAAAACTGCATTTGAAATGGTTGATGCAGCATATGAAGCTGGTGCTGAAGTTGTAAAACATCAAACTCATGTTGTTGAAGATGAAATGTCAAAAGCAGCAAAGAAAGTTATACCAGGAAATACAGATGTATCTATATATGATGTAATGGCAAGATGTGCTTTAAATGAAGAAGATGAAACAAAATTAAAAGAATATGTAGAATCTAAAGGAATGATATTTATAAGTACTCCTTTCTCAAGAGCAGCTGCAGAAAGATTAGAAAGAATGGGTGTACAAGCATATAAAATAGGTTCAGGTGAATGTAATAACTATCCATTAATAGATTTAATAGCTTCTTTCGGAAAACCAATAATATTATCAACAGGAATGAATGATATAGATAGTATAAGAAAATCAGTTGAAATAATGGAGAAACATGGTGTTAAGTATTCATTACTTCATTGTACAAACTTATATCCAACACCAGCTAATTTAGTTAGATTAGGTGGAATGGTAGAATTACAAAAAGAATTTCCAAATGCAATAATAGGATTATCAGACCATACAGTAAATAACAATGCATGTTTAGCTGCTGCAGCATTAGGCGCATCAGTACTTGAAAGACACTTTACAGATAGTAAAGATAGACCAGGACCAGATATAGTATGTTCTATGGACCCTAAAGAATTAAAGGAATTAATAGAAGCTAGTAAAGAAATACAACAAATGAGAGGTGGAAAGAAAGAAGCTGCTAAAGAAGAACAAGTTACAATAGACTTTGCTTTTGCTACAGTAGTTACAACTAAACCACTTAAAAAGGGTGATATATTAACTAAAGAAAATATATGGGTAAAAAGACCTGGTACTGGTGAAATAAAAGCTGAACACTATGAATCTTTATTAGGAAAAGTAGTAAATAAAGATATAGAAGAGGATGAACATTTATGTTGGTCTGATATAGAGGGATAATGTTATGAGAAAAATAGTTTTTCTAACAGGAACAAGGGCAGATTATGGTAAATTAAAATCCCTTATGAAAAAAGTTGAAGAAAGTAATAAGTTTGAACTACATGTTTTTGTAACTGGTATGCATATGTTACAGAAATATGGATCAACTTATCACGAAGTTGAGAAAGATGGATTTAAGAATATATACAAGTATATAAATCAAAAATCTAGCTCAAGTCATCATATGGATATAGCTTTAAGTAATACTATTATAGGTCTTAGTAATTATTGTGATGAAATATCACCAGATATGATAGTAGTACATGGTGATAGATTAGAGGCATTAGCAGGAGCTATAGTCGGGGCTTTTAATAATATAAAAGTTATGCATATAGAAGGTGGAGAAGTATCTGGTACTATAGATGAATCGATTAGACATGCTATAACTAAAATGTCACATTTTCACCTAGTAGCTAATGAAGAAGCTAAAAGAAGAATTATACAATTAGGTGAAAAAGAAGATTCTATATTTATATTTGGATCTCCTGATATAGATATTATGTACTCTAATGAATTGCCTAGTATAGATGATGTAAAAGAAAAGTATGATATAAACTTTGATAATTACGCTATACTTATGTATCATCCTGTTACTACTGAAGTTGATAAACTAGAAAAAAATATAAAAGAAGTAGTAGACGCAGTTATAGAATCAGAAAGAAATTACGTTGTTATATATCCTAATAATGATAATGGTAGTTCTATTATATTAAATGAATATAAGCGATTTGAAAATAGAGATAAGTTTGCAGTATATCCTTCTATGAGATTTGAATACTTCTTAACACTTTTAAAAGAATGTGAATTTATTATAGGGAATTCTAGCTCTGGAATAAGAGAAGCATGTGCTTATGGAAAATCTGCAATAGATATAGGTAATAGACAAAAAGGTAGATATAATGATGATATGACTAATATAAATCATGTAAATGAAGATAGTGAACAAATATTACAATCAATAAATAAATCGAAGTATTTAGATGAAGTAGCAGTATCTTACTTTGGTGATGGAAAAAGTGATGAAAAGTTTTTAGAAATTATATGTAGTAATGAAATATGGGAAAATGATATTCAAAAGAAATTTATAGATTTAGACTTTTAAAGGATATTGCTTATATATTAAGTTAATAAATGCACTTTCTATATAGGCAATATTAGATTAGATTGATTTGGAGAATAGATACAAATATGAGTAAGGTAGCAAAAGCAACTATAGGACTTATGTTAGCAACTGCAATAGCTAAAGGTCTAGGTTTTGGAAGAGAACTTGTATTAGCTTCATCTTATGGAGTATCAATGTATAGTGATGCATATCTTACAGCTATGAACATACCTGTAGTTATATTTGCAATTATTGGTATAACTTTAGCAACTGTATTGATACCCCTATATTTTGAAGTAAATAATGAATTAGGAGAAATTAATGCTCTTAAGTTTACTAATAATGTATTTAATATAGTTATCGTTTTATGTATATTATTAGCAATTATAGGTGTAGTATTTACAGAACAATTAGTTAAGATATTTGCAGTAGGTTTTGAGGGTGAAACTTTAAATATTGCAATACATTTTACTAGAATCACGATAATGAGTATTGTATTTACGGGGTTAAGTTATATAATGACAGCGTACTTACAAATAAAAAATAACTTTACAATACCAGGATTAGCAAGTGTGCCTAAAAATATAATAATAATAGTTTCTATAATACTTAGTGTTAAGTATAATCCATATATAATGATATGGGGAACTTTAATTGGAATAGCTACAGAATTTATATTCCAGCTACCGTTTGCAATAAAAAGTGGATATAAGTATCAACTATATATAAATATAAAGGATAAGTATATAAAAAAAATGTCTTGGTTAATAGGTCCTGTATTAATAGGAGTGGCTGTTAATCAAATAAATACTATGGTAGATAGAACTTTAGCTTCTACATTAGTAGAAGGAAGTATATCTGCTCTTAACTATGCAAATAAACTAAATGGATTTGTAATGGCATTGTTTATAACATCTGTTGGTGCTGTTATATATCCAATGTTATCAAAATTATCAAGCGAAGATAATAAAGAAAAGTTTATAAGTTCAGTAGTACAAAGTATTAATAGTGTAATTTTATTAGTGATACCTATATCGATTGGAGCAATAGTGCTAGCTACTCCTATTGTAAAGTTATTATTCCAAAGAGGGGAGTTTGATGCTAGAGCAACAAGTATGACTGCTATAGCACTTATAATGTACTCAATAGGTATGGTTGCATTTGGACTTAGAGATATAATAGGAAAAGTATTTTATGCACTGAAAGATACTAAAACTCCTATGATAAATGGTGCTATAGCAATGATTATGAATATAGTACTTAATATAATATTAGTTAAATACCTACAATTAGCAGGGTTAGCTCTTGCTACTAGTATATCAGCTATTGTATGTATATTCTTATTATTTGGAAGTCTTAAGAAAAAGATTGGATATTTTGGACAAGATAAAATAATTAAGACTACTATTAAGTCTATTGTAGCAGCAGTTGTTATGGGCATTGTAACTTACTTTGTTTATAATATAGTAAGTAATTTACTAGGTTTAGGTTTTGCTAAGGAAGCTGTTTCTTTAGCTATATCTGTAGGAGTTGGAGCGATAACTTATGGAATATTAGTTGTAGTTTTAAAAGTAGATGAAATTAATGTTATAACTGACGTGATGAAGAAAAAGTTAAATAAGGTTGCATAGTTTTTAATGAAAAATAAATAGTAAATGATTTAAATAAGAATATATATTGTATAAAGAATCATATAAAATATGTTTAAGATAAATTAAAATTAATTTAAATTACTGATGAGTTTGAATAATAAAAAAGTAAACTCTGTATGAAAATTATCAACTTACAGGGGGTTATTTGGAGGAACAAATATTATGAAAAAAACAGTAAGAAAAGCAATAATACCAGCAGCGGGACTAGGAACAAGATTCTTACCAGCAACAAAATCTCAACCAAAAGAAATGCTTCCTATAGTTGACAAGCCAACACTTCAATATATAATAGAAGAAGCAATAGAATCGGGAATAGAAGAAATACTAATAGTAACAGGTCGTAGCAAAAAAAGTATAGAAGATCACTTTGACCGTTCTGTAGAGCTAGAACTAGAATTAGAGCAAAAAGGTAAAACTGAAATGCTTAAAATGGTTCAAGATATATCAAATATGGTAAATATTCATTATATACGTCAAAAAGAACCAAAAGGACTTGGACATGCTATATACTGTGCAAAAAGCTTTATCGGAAATGAGCCTTTTGCAGTACTTCTTGGAGATGACATAGTAGACAGTGAAACTCCTTGTTTAAAACAACTTATAAATGCATACGATGAATACAAAACATCAGTAATTGGAGTACAAAAAGTAGCCATTGAGGATACTAATAAGTATGGAATACTTGATGTTAAGCATATAGAAGATAGAGTATATGAAGTAAAAGATATGGTTGAAAAACCAAATGTTGAAGATGCGCCATCAAATATAGCAATACTAGGAAGATATATAATAACACCTGCTATATTTGATATACTTGAAAATCAAGAACCAGGTAAAGGTGGAGAAATACAATTAACTGATGCCTTAAAAACATTAGCCACTCATGAAGTGATATATGCTTATGACTTTGAAGGAAGAAGATACGATGTTGGTAATAAGCTAGGTTTCTTAGAAGCTACAGTAGATTTTGCATTAAAAAGACCAGAACTTAGAGATGAATTCTTAAAGTTTATAAAAAGCAAAGGAGATAAATAAGACTCTAAAGAATTACAAAAAGTAGTAGTTACTGTAAGATAGTTATATAAACAAGCTATAGTCTCAATGTTATGGCTTAAGTATTATCAAAAACTAAAGTACAGAATAGTTAATATTTTCCAGGTAATAATTTATAAATACTTTAGAAAGAAGGTATATTATGAATGTATTAATTATAGGTGGAGCTGGATATATAGGAAGTCACACTGTTAAATATTTTTTATGATGATTTGTCAATTTAAGTACAACACTTTAGATTTAAGTAAAGACCTCTGTAGGTGTCTTGAAATCAAGATGCTTGCAAGGTCTTTTATTTATATAATTTTCAGATGAGATATGTGCTAAGAAATTAGCTATATAGCATCTTTCATATATAGTAATATATTTATAGCTTATAAATTTATGAACTTTCATGTTGAGTAATTTTGTATTTATTATTACCAATATGAACATAAATTTATGAGCTATTTTTTTACTCATTTTTAGATGTCGAACTTAATAATATAATTTATTATTTATATAAAACACATATATATGAAAAAATAATTTGTAAAATATTCGTGATGAAACATAAGATAATTTGTCGAAAAAAGTATATAGATAAAGAAAATATATGATGAAATATAAGAAGTTTTGTCGAAGGTATATACAGAAAAAACAAGAATTGCTATATTACTCTATGCATAAAATAATTTGACGAAATATGAAAAAGTGGAGGTAAAAATGGAAGAAACAATTGACTTAAGAGAATACTTTGCAATTATCAAAAAGAGATTTTGGATAATAGCTCTTTTAGCAATTATATCGGCATTAATTAGTGGTGTAATAAGCTTTTTTATGTTAAATCCAGTGTATGAAGCAAAATCTACATTAATAGTAAATGCTGATAAACAAGCAGAAACACAAATAGTAACAGGAGATCAAATAACTGTTACGCAAAAGCTTGCGGTAACTTATGGTGAAATAATAAAATCAAGAATAGTTTTAGATGATGTAATAAAAAATTTAAAGCTAGAAAATACATATGAAAGCTTATCAGGGCAAATAACTGTATCTCCAGTAAAAGATACTCAAATTATAAGCATAAGTGTACAAGACACTAATCCTCAAAAAGCAAGAGATATAGCAAATGAAATACCAAAGGTATTTGAAAAAGAAGCTAAAAGAATAACTAAAGCAAATGATGTTCAAGTAATAGATAAAGCAACATTACCTAAAAATTCAATAAAACCAAACAAAGTTATGAATGTATTAATAGCGTTTGTTTTAGGAACTATGATAGGACTTTTCGTAGTGTTTTTAATAGAGTACTTAGACAACAAAATGAAAACACCACAAGATATAGAAAAACATTTAGGATTATCAGTTATTGGTGTAATACCTAATGAAGATATAGCTTAATAAATAGGAGGATATTATGAGTAAAGTATTAGAAAAAATAATAAGCATAAGAAAACCAAAATCTCCTATTTCAGAAAGTTATAGGGGAATAAGAACTAGTATAGAATTTTCAAACTTAGATAAAGAAATGAAGGTTATAAATGTTACTAGTTCAATGCAAGGTGAAGGAAAATCAACAGTAATAGCAAATCTTGCAGTTAGTTTTGCAAACCTTGAAAAAAAGGTATTATTACTTGAAGGGGACTTAAGAAATCCAAGTGTACACAGAATGTTTAATATTAGTAATATAAATGGGTTAACTGATATATTACTAAACAACAAAAATTTTGCAGAGTGTGTACATTGTACAGATGTTAAAAACTTACATATTTTAACATGTGGGGCAGTACCTCCAAATCCATCGGAAATACTTAGTTCAAAGAAAATGAAGGATTTTATAAATGAGCTAAGAGAGTATTATGATTATATATTTATAGACACTCCACCAATTGGAGTTGTAACTGATGCTGGAATAATATCAACTTACAGCGATGGATGTGTATTTGTTGTTGGAAGTAAGCAATGTGATGTTGAAATGGCAAAGGTTTCAAAGCAAAGACTAGAAGATGTTGGAGCTAATATAATTGGAGCAGTTTTAAATAAGTTTGAGACTGAGGGGAATGGTTATAATTATTACAATTATTATTACCAACATGAAAGCGGAAGAAAAGGTAGAAATAAGAAGAAGGCAGCTGCATTATAAGTTAATATATTAATTAACAAAAAATTGGAAAATTAAATAGTGTGGGGGTTTAGATGGATAATAGATTTAAATTTGAAGAAGAGTTTGATGAAGTTGCAATAGCGATTGACTATTCAGAAGTATTAGCAAAAGAATCAATACTTTACTCTGTAACAAAACGATTAATAGATATAGTTGGTTCATTATGCGGAATTATTTTATTATCACCATTATTTTTGATTGTTGCAATACTTATAAAGTTAGATTCTAAGGGACCTGTAATTTTTAAACAAACAAGAATAGGTAAAAATAGTAAACCTTTTAATATATATAAATTTAGAAGTATGAAAGTTGAATCACCAAATCTTTCAACTGAAGAATTTAAAAATGCTTCTGACTTTACAACTAGAGTAGGCAAATTTATTAGAAAGACTAGTATTGATGAATTACCACAGCTAGTTAATATATTAAAAGGTGATATGAGTATAGTTGGTCCAAGACCTGTAATAGAAAAAGAAATGGAGTTAATAGAACTTAGAAAAAAGTACAATATTGATATACTTTATCCTGGAATTACTGGTTGGGCTCAAATAAATGGAAGAGATAATGTAAGTACAAAAGAGAAAGTTAAATATGATTATTATTATTTAAATAATAGAAATATTAAATTTGATATTTTTATTATTTTTAAGACCTTTATAAAAGTTATAAAGTCTGAAGATATAGGTGTCAACATAGAAGAGCACAAAATAATATAGATACATTACAAGATTGGAGGTATAAATGAAATGAGATCAAAAACAAATGTATTTATAATAGGTTCAAATGGAATACCTGCTAAATATGGGGGATTTGAAACCTTTGTAGATGAATTGACTAAGAATTCTAATAATGAAATTATAGACTACCATGTATCTTGTATGAGTGAAGATAAAAAAGATGATTTTATATACAATGGAGCAAGATGCTTTAATATAAAAGGAAGAAAGATTGGTCCAGCAAAAGCTATTATATATGATATGGAAAGTATTAGGGAAACTATAAAATATATAGAAAAAAATAAATTAAAGAATTGTATAATATATATCTTAGGATACACTATAGGACCTCTTATAACATTGTACAAATGTAAACTCAAAAGATTAGGAATAAAATTATATATAAATCCAGATGGACTTGAGTGGAAAAGAGACAAATGGAATATTTTTATAAGAAAATATTTGAAGATATGTGAAAGATATATGGTTAAAAATTCGGATTTAGTAGTTTGTGACTCAGTTGGTATTGAAGAGTATATATCTAATGAATATTTAAAATATAATCCAAAAACTAGATTTATAGCTTATGGATCATATATTAAAAAATCAGTTTTAAATGATAATAGTGAAAAATTTATCAATTGGCTAGCTAAGAATAAAATAAGTAAAGATAATTATTACTTAATTGTAGGAAGATTTGTAGCTGAAAATAATTATAAATTGATGATAGAAGAATATATGAAGTCTAGTACAGATAAACCATTAGTTATAATATCTAATGTTGAACATAACAAACTATACAAAGATCTCTTAAAAAGTACTAGTTTTGATAAAGATGATAGGATAAAGTTTGTGGGTACAGTGTATGATCAAGAACTATTGAAGAAGATAAGAGAAAATGCATATGCATATATACATGGTCATGAAGTAGGAGGAACTAATCCATCATTATTAGAGTCATTAGCAAGTACTAAAATCAATTTATTATTAGATGTAAACTTTAACAAAGAAGTAGGTAAAGATGGAGCAATATATTTTAATAAGGAATGTGGAAATCTAAAAGAAACTATCAATAAAGTAGATAATTTATGTAGCGAGTATGTTAAAGAATTAGAACAAAAAGCTAAAGCAAGAATAAATAATGAATATAATTGGTCTACTATAGCGGCCCAATATGAAGAATTATTTATTAGAGAATATAATAATATATTAAGCAAAGTAATTTAATACAATACCAGTAAACGAGTAAGAGTATAATAAATAGTTTATGTATTTAAAGGAGCTAAAAATATATGAAGATTATAATAACTGGATGCAATGGTCAACTTGGAATAGCAATAAAACGATGTTTAGAACTATATGAAGGGTATGAACTAATACTTACAGATAGGAATGACTTAGATATAGTTAATTATAATAAAGTTAATGATTTTATTATATCAAATAAACCAGATGTAGTTATAAATTGTGCTGCACATACAGCTGTAGATTTATGTGAAACTGATATAGAAAATGCATATAAAATAAATGCAATAGGACCAAGAAACTTAGCTATAGCGTGTGAAAAAATAGGAGCTAAATTTGTACAAGTATCAACAGACTATGTTTTTGATGGTAAAGGAAAAAGACCATACAGAGAAGATGATGTTACTTGCCCAAACTCAATATATGGAACAAGTAAATTAATGGGTGAAAACTTTACTAAAGAATTTTGCTCTAAATACTTTATAGTAAGAACTGCATGGTTATATGGAGAAGGAAACAACTTTGTTAGAACTATGATTAAACTATCAGAAACTAATAAAGAACTTAATGTAGTAAATGATCAATTTGGTAGTCCAACATCTACAGTAGATTTAGCAAAAGCTATAATTGATTTAATACATACAGAGCACTATGGAACTTATCATGGAACATGTGAAGGTCAATGTAGTTGGTATGATTTTGCAAAAAAAATATTTGAAATAAATAATATTGATATAAAAGTAAATCCAGTTACAAGTGATGAGTTTAAAAGACCAGCACCAAGACCAGCATACTCTGTTCTTGATAATTTTATGTTTAAATTAGTTGGACTTAATTCATTTAGACATTGGGAAGATTCTTTAAGAGAATATTTAAATAATGAAAATTTAGAAGAAGTAGCAATAACAAAAGGAGAGTAATATGAAAGGAATTATATTAGCAGGAGGATCGGGAACAAGATTATATCCTATAACAAAATCAACATCTAAACAATCATTACCAATATATGATAAGCCAATGATATATTATCCTATGTCAGTATTAATGCTTGCAGGAATAAAAGATATATTAATAATATCTACGCCAAGAGATATAAGTGCTTTTAAAGAATTATTTGGAAATGGGAATAAATTAGGACTTAATATACAATATGCAATCCAAGAACAACCAAATGGATTAGCAGAGGCATTTATAATAGGTGAAGAATTTATAGGGGATGATAAAGTAGCCTTAGTTTTAGGAGATAACATATTCTATGGATACGGATTTAGTGAAAGATTAAAAAATGCAGTCGAAAGAGATGAAGCTACAATATTTGGATACCATGTAAGTGATCCACAAGCTTTTGGTGTTGTAGAGTTTGATAAAGATTTTAATGTATTATCAATAGAAGAAAAGCCTAAAGTACCTAAGTCAAATTATGCAGTGCCAGGACTTTATTTCTACGATAATGATGTAGTTGAAATAGCTAAAAATGTAAAACCATCAGAAAGAGGAGAACTTGAAATAACATCTGTAAATAACGAATACTTAAGAAGAGGAAAACTTAAGGTTGAATTATTTGGTAGAGGGATGGCATGGTTAGATACAGGAACGCATAGAGGATTATTAGAAGCATCTAATTATGTAGAAGCAGTTCAAACGAGACAAGGATTATATATAGCTTGTTTAGAAGAAATAGCTTATAGAAAAGGATATATAAATAAAGAACAATTATTAGAATTAGCTAAACCACTTATGAAAACTGAGTATGGACAATATTTAGTAAAAGTATCTATGGAAAATCAAAATAATGAAACTGTTGCAATGGCATAAGAGGTGATATATATGAGTGAAGTATTAAAAGAAAAAGTTATAACAAAAGGAAACTTTAATTTTATCGAAACAAAAATAAAAGATTTATATATAATTGAACCTAAAGTATTTGGCGACGATAGAGGATACTTCATGGAAAGTTATAATAGAAGAGATTTTGTTGAAGCTGGACTTGATATGGTATTTGTTCAAGATAATGAATCAAAGTCTAAAAAAGGTGTATTAAGAGGTATGCATTTTCAAACTAAATTTACACAAGGTAAGTTAGTTAGAGCAACTCAAGGTGAAGTTTATGATGTTGTAGTTGATTTAAGAAAAGGATCACCAACATATGGACAATGGGAAGGGGTACTTTTATCAGCAGAAAATAAAAGACAATTTTATGTGCCAGAAGGATTTGCACATGGGTTCTTAGTTTTATCTGATGAAGCAGTATTCAATTATAAGTGTACAAATTTATATGCACCTGAATATGATGGTGGGCTTTTATGGAATGATCCAGAAGTAGGTATAGAATGGCCGTTAGATGGAATTGATGAAATAATACTTTCAGAAAAAGATAAAAATCAAAAAACTTTAAAAGAATTAGATTTACCATTTTAGAAACGGACGAAGTCGTTGGCGACATGAGCGTAGCGAATTTTGAGTATAAGGGAGAGTAAGAATATGCAAAAGAAGATATTAGTAACTGGTGGAGCTGGATTTATTGGCGGAAATTTTGTTCACTATATGGTGAATAAATATCCTGAATATATGATAGTAAATTTAGATGCATTAACTTATGCAGGAAATTTAGAAACATTAAAAGCTGTAGAAGATAAACCTAATTACAAATTTGTAAAAGGTGACATAGCTGATAGAGAATTTATATTTAATTTATTTGAAGAAGAAAAGTTTGATATAGTAGTAAACTTTGCTGCTGAATCTCATGTTGATAGATCGGTTGAAGATCCAGGAATATTTGTAAAAACTAATGTAATAGGAACACAAGTATTACTAGATGCTTCTAAAGAATTTGGTGTTGAAAGATATCATCAAGTATCTACTGATGAAGTATATGGAGATTTACCACTTGATAGACCTGATTTATTCTTTACAGAAGAAACACCACTTAATCCAAGTTCTCCATACTCAGCGTCAAAGGCTAGTGCAGATTTTTTAGTACATGCATATCAAAGAACTTTTGGACTTCCAGCAACAATTTCAAGATGTTCAAATAACTATGGTCCATATCATTTCCCAGAAAAACTTATACCGTTAATGATATCGAGAGCATTAAATGACGAAAGTCTTCCTGTGTATGGAAATGGAGAAAATGTAAGAGACTGGTTACATGTTGAAGATCATTGTTCTGCTATAGATTTAATAATACACAAAGGTAGAGTTGGGGAAGTTTACAATGTTGGTGGACATAATGAAAGAACTAACTTAGAAGTTGTTAAGACTATACTTAAAGCTTTAGATAAGCCAGAAAGTTTAATATCTTATGTTACTGATAGACCAGGACATGACTTAAGATATGCGATAGATCCAGATAAGTTAGAAAATGAATTAGGATGGAAGCCTAAGTATAATTTTGATACTGGTATAGCAATGACTATAGAGTGGTACTTAGAGAATAGACAATGGTGGGAGAATATATTATCGGGAAGATATAAAATATATAATGGTAAATATTCTAAATAAGTAAATAAATTTAAGAACTAACATAATTATTGTGTAATAAGGAGATTTGATTTTAAAAAATTATTATTAATCTCAAAACTACTTATATACTTATCACACAATTAGTAACTAAATTCTCAAGTAGAGTTTGAGGACTATATAATAAATAATTTTTATATAAGTTTAAAACATTCATACTCTAGTTATGTAATTATAAAATAAAGGAGTAATACTTATGAATGACGTTATCACAGTATGTATATGTGTATATAATGCTGGTAGTTTTTTACAAGAAACATTAGATAGCTTAGAAAAGCAGTCATATCAAAAATTTGAATATCTTATTATTGATGATGGATCTACAGATAACTCGGTTGAGGTTATAAAACAATTTGAGAAGCATTCAAGTAGAGAAGTAAATACTATATTCATTGAAAAGAATAAGGGAACTGCTTATTGTCGAAACTTAGCAATAAATACTGTAAAAACTGAATTAATGATGTTTTTTGATTCAGATGATATTGCTAAACCTAATTTGTTGGAATGTTTGTTTTCAAGGATTAATCAAGATTATAAATGTATAGCTGTAAGTTGTTACTCTGATTATATTGATATTAATGGAAATTATCTTAAATGTGGACAACATATTGGGCCAGTAAGTCAAAGTGAATTTATGGATAAGGCTTCTCAAGGTAAACTTATATTTATGTTACCGATTACTCTGTTTAAGAAAGAGTTTGCTTTAAAGGCAGGAGGTTACAGAACTAAAGGTTTCCCTGAGAATAGTAATATAAGATATCAAGATTTATCAGAAGATTTGGATATGTGGTCAAGAATATCAGATTTCTACAATGAAGGGTATTATATGATAACTATACCTGAAGCATTATTTATGTATAGAAAATCAAGGCAATCTTTATCTACAGGCGAAGATAAACAATTTGCAATGCAGCTAAAAATGAGATATATTAAAACGAATTTGAAACTTAGAAGAGATAATAAGGCAGAAATATCTTTCATTGAATTTATAGATAAGATGTCAAAAAGAGAATATAAAAGTCAAGTTAGAACATTTAAGTCAGGATATCATTATAGAAATGCCGCTTTTTCATTTGTAGATAAGTGTTACTTTAAGGCATTTTTAGGTATGTGTTTAGCCTTTTTTTATTCGCCTAAGTATATGCTAAACAAGATAAAATCAATATCTAAGATATAAAATAGATAAATGTATAAGAAAAATGAGGTATTATGTTATGATTTGGAGCGGAATACAAAAAGATACTCTTCTAGAATTTTGTAAAAATGCTGATTTAGCTAATATAAAATGGTTTATTTTACGTAATTATGAGGGTTTACCAGAGTATAATTCATCAAAAGATATAGATATTATAATTGAGCCTGGAAAATTAAAAGAGGCGGAAAATATACTAATTAATTCTTTTAAAACTCATGGTTTTACTAATCTTCATAGTGATTCTTTTGAGAGAGTACATTGTTACAATGGAATGGATTTAATAAATAATATATCTATACACATAGATTTAATAGAAGGATATATATCAAAAGGTTATGAAGTGTTTGAATTTTCGGAATTGTACGAACAGACAATAGAATATAATGGATTAAAAGTACTTAATCCTTTTTTTGATGGGATTATGCTATTAATATACAAATTAGTGGGATACTCTAAGCCTAAGTTAAAAAAATCGTACAAAGAATCTATATATAATTCATATAAATACAATCCTAATGAATTTTATAATATATTTTATAAGATGTTAGGAAAAGAATTAGCTGATAAAATTATTATAGAAGTAAAGTGTAAAAACTTTGAAAATATAATTCAAATGAATTCATTAATAACTAAAAATATTAGAAAATATATTTGGAGAAAAAAGCCATTATCCGTTATTAAAAATGGTTCTTATTTTTTAATTCATAGATTTAATCGTACTATTTTATCTTATAAAAAACATCTACGTTCATTTTCATTAATGGCACCAGATGGGGCAGGTAAAACCACTTTGCTAGATAAAGTGATTAATGAATTAAATTATATGTATATCAATGATCCTGAAGATTGCAGATTTCATGTATATCACTTTAGACCATCTATACTTCCTAATATAGGACAAGTAGGTGAAAAAATTGGTATAAAAGAGCAAGATAAAGACTTTGAAAATCCTCATAGAGGGAAACCAGTTGGATTTTTAAGTTCTTTATTACGAATAACATATTATTGGTTAGATTATGTAGTAGGATGGCAAATGTGTGCTAGAAATGATGTTCATTACGATAAATATACCATATTTGATAGATATTGCTTTGATTTTATAGTTGATCAAAGACGAACAAGATTAAATTTACCTATGTGGATTCGTAAACTGTATGTTGCTCTTATACCTAAGCCTCAAATTATATTCTTTTTAGATGCAGATGCAGATACTATTTATTCTAGAAAACAAGAGTTATCCTATGATGAAATAAATAGACAACTTAATGAATATCGAAAACTTGTTAAAACAGATAAAAGATTCATTACTTTAAATGCACTAAAAACACCGGAGGAGCTTAGTTTAGAAGTGAGAAATATAATTTTAAATAGATTTACAAAGCGAATATAAGAGTATTTTCTTTGTAAAAAGGTTATAAAACTTACTAATTTTATATGGGATAGATATACTGACTATAAGTATTACGACTATATATAGTAATTAAAAATAAAATGAAAATAGGAAAGAAAAGTGCTATGAAAGAAAAGTTAAAAATTTTTGTATCAGCGTATGCTTGTGAGCCTAACTTAGGATCAGAGATAGGAGTAGGATGGCATTGGGTATTAGAAATGTCAAAAAAGTTTGAATTATGGGTTTTAACGAGAGAAAGTAATAGAAAGAATATAGAAGATTGGATAAAAGAGAATAAAGTAGGCGAAAATATTCATTTTTTATACTTTGATCTTCCTCCTTCATTAAGATTTTGGAAAAAAGGATTAAAGGGAGTTCGTTTATATTATATAATGTGGCAGAAGCTTACTAACAAGATTGTTAAAGAAACGATGATTAAAAATAATATAGAAATATACCATCATCTTACATATGGAAATTCTTTATGGCCAGTAAGTAATTATGGAATGAAGCAATTTTTTATATGGGGACCTACAGGTGGCGTAGATAGTATACCTAGAGAATATTCTAAGTATTATAGCATAAAATCTCGTATAGTTGAATTTATAAGACGTTTAGTTGTAGCTAGTTTACCTATAAATTATGGATTCAGAACAAGATGTAAACATGCAAATTTGATATTTTGTAAGTCATATTCTTTATATAATAATATACCTCAAAAGTATAGAGATAAAGCTGTACTTTTCACAGATGTAGCGGTAGAAATGGAAACAAGTATAGACTATATAAATAATAGTACGCTAAACGATATAAAGAATGAAAATAATAGCATTGTTAACTATATTGTAGTAGGCAAGTTAGATGCATGGAGAGGATTTGATATTCTTATAGAAGCATTTTCAAAAGCCGTAAAAGAAAATAGTAATATAAGGCTAGATATAATAGGAGATGGATCAGAAAGTAAAACTTTAAATAAAATAATAGAAAAACTTAATATGAAAGAATATATTAAAATGAGTGGTAAAGTATCGAGAAATGAGTATTATGAAAAAATGTACAATGCAGATGTTATAGTTAACTCATCCTTAAAGGAAGGAGCAGTAACTGTTTCTTTTGACTCAATGGCTTTTTCAAAACCAATGATTTGTATTGACACAGGTGGATACACTAGGTATTTTAATGATGAGTATGCAATCGTACTTGATAGAATAGATAGAAAAGGATTAATTAATAATCTTTCAAAAGCAATCATTAAGATGACAAACAAAGAGTTAAGAAAAAATATGGGACAAAAAGCTTTTGATGAGGGATGTAAGTATACATGGGAAGATAAAGGAAATAAAATTTATAAAGAAATAATGAAAGCATATGGTGGTAGCTATGAATAAGATTATGGCAATTATTTTAAATTATAATACAACAGAAGATAGCCAAAAGTGTGCGTTATTACTAAAAAAACAACAAAATTGTAATTTGGATATAACAATTATTGATAATGCATCTGAAAAACAACAAGTAGAAGATTTAGAAAAATTCTGTAATGAAAATAATATTATCTTAATTAAAAATAAAGTTAACAATGGATACTCCGCAGGTAATAATATTGGTTTAAAGAGGGCAAGTGAATTAAAGTGCAATTATGCTTTAATAATTAACCCAGATGTTGAAATTAGAGATGAGCATTATATAAAGACGTGCATTGATAAAATGGAAGAAGATCATCAAATTGCAGTATTAGGTACTGATATTATAAATATGCAAGGGAATCATCAAAATCCAATGAGAGAAGTTAGCTACTTAGAAGAGGTTTTTTGGCCATTTGAAATAATATCTAATAAACTGAGAAGAAAACTACCTTATGTTGGAGATTATTTACAAAGTGGATACTGCGAAAAAGTTTCAGGTTGTTGTTTTTTTATAAAAATTAAGTTTGTAGAAGATATAGGATATTTTGATGAAAATGTATTTTTATATTGTGAAGAGCCTATATTATCAGCAACTGTAAAAAAATCAAAAATGAAAGAATATTATTTGCATACAGCAAAAGCTTATCATATGCATAAGTCATCAGAAAAAGGTGATCCTACTAAGCGACTTAATTTATTTTATGAAAGTAGAAAGTATTATCTTGAAAAATATAGTGATTATAATAAAATTTTACTGAAGATAGCGTTGGTATCAAGAAAACTGCAGAACTTTATTCTTACTAATAAAAAAATATAGAATCAACTAGCATGAATAAATGGAAATAGGAGAGAGATTATGTTAAAAGATATGAAACTACAAATAAAAGTAAGGAATGATATACACTGGCTATTTCTATTTATTCTTATTTTAAGAGTAATAGGAATAAATGATAAAATATTTTTCATATTGTCTGCTATATATTTATGCATATTAATATTACAGTTAAAAAAACTTTATTTTCCTAATATTAGAGGGTTAGTTTTATATAGTTGGTTTATAATATATGGAACTATAATTGGAATAGTAATGTACCCTATAAGGTATGTATTGAGAGATTTATATTATATAATCCCTACCATAGTATGGATTTTTATAGGCTTCTATTTAAGTAAGAAGAGTTTAGATAATCGTAGAATATTAAAAACAATATATATTTATGGAGTTCTTAATTCAACTGTATGTATTATAAACTTTGTTATGAATTTCTCAACTTCATTTGACAATTTAAGAAATATATTTGGGTTGAATGTATATGATATTGGATTTATTTTACCAATTATGATATATGAAACTGTTTTATATACAGAAAGAATATTTGGAAGAAAAATAGATTTATATTCAATTGTAATTATGTCAATTCAAATAATTTTATCTTTTGGAAGAGCGTCAGTTTTTGTTCCAATAGTAATTTTATTTACACTATTATATTTAGAATTAAAAAACAAAAAAAAATCAATCAAAGTAATAAAATTATTTATAGTATTTAGTATTGCGTTTTTAATTATAACAATACTTTTAATTTATATTTTACCTAAAGATGTACTAGATACTTTTATAAATAAAATATCAAATTCATTTAATGAGCTACAACAAAGTCAAGATATTAATTCTATTGGAGATGCACAAAGTAATTGGAGATCTTACGAGATGCAAGCTGCTACTAAAGAATGGAAAAATAGTAATATATTAATAAAATTATTAGGTCTCGGTATTGGAAAAGGAACTACAATAGAATACATTCCTTACTATTGGCGAGAATTTATAGTAGATAATCAAGCTCCTTTATTACATAATGGATTTTATACATTATTGATGAAAGGTGGATTATTTGGATTATTTAGCTTAATATGGATATTTTTAGGTAATATAATTAAGTCATGCAAAATAATAAAAAAAAATACGCTGAATAGAAGGTATGCAATTGTTATTATAGCTATATCTTGTGGAGCAATACTGAATACATATGTAGTGAGAGGACCTATTCAACAAGGTACATTTTTAGTATGGGCGGTGCTATTGGGATGCATGAGTTGTAAGATTAATCAAAATAGTTGTGATTAATAAATTTATGAAATGATAGTAGTATATGATATCTTAGATTATTACAATGAAGAATTATTAATGATTTTTCTACTAACAAGATAAATGACATAGTATAATAATGAGGAGATTATACTAGTATTGAACAAGTACATATTAACGTATATTGATAAAAATTATAATATTGTAACATAAAGTTTAAAGATAAAAGATTTTTTGATTATTATAAGAAAATTAGATAGTAGTATTAATAGAAATTATTATAGTAGGAGAAGTAGCCATGAAATCAATAAAATACAATGCTATAATGAATGCAATATTATCAGTCGCAAACATTATTTTTCCATTGATTACATTCCCATATATTACAAGAACTTTAGGTGTTGATGTCAATGGAAAGTTAGCTTTTGCATCATCTGTAATTAATTATTTTTCTGTTTTTGCCACATTAGGATTAGCTACATATGGAACTAAGGTATGTGCTAAGTATAGAGATGATAAAGATAAATTATCTAAGACGGTTCAAGAATTAGTTTTAATAAATATTATAACAACATTAATAGTATCATTGATTTTAATTATATCAATAATAGTAATACCGAAGTTTAATGATAATGCACTACTATTAATTATATATAGTTGTGGAATGATATTAAATGTTATAGGATTAAATTGGCTTTATTTTGCAATTGAAGAATATGCATATATAACAAAAAGATCAATTATATTTAAGCTTATAGGGCTTATTATGATGTTTTTATTTGTACATAACCCTAATGATGGATATAAGTATGCATTAATTACTATTTTAGCTAATGTAGGATCAAATATTCTTAATATAATAAATGCAAATAAGTTTATTTACTTTAAAAAATATATAAACTATAATTTATGGCAACATTTAAAGCCTACATTATCTATGTTTGGGACTAGCTTAGCTATAAATATATATTCTGGTTTAGATACTGTAATGCTTGGATTTGTATCTGGAGATTATGAAGTCGGAATATATACAGCAGCTGTTAAAATAAGAATGGTGCTTACTAGTTTAATAAGTTCACTTGGAACAGTATTAATGCCTAGGTTATCATATTATATAGAAAAAGGAGAACATGATAATTTTGCGAGAATACTAAAAAAATCGTATTCAGTTATTATTATGATATCTATACCAATGATGCTATTTTTTTGTATAGAATCAAAAGATAGTATTCTTTTATTATCCGGTAAAAATTATATTAAGGCAGTTATACCAATGATAATATTAATGCCTATTATGGTAATTAGTAGCTTATCAAATATAACAGGGGTACAAATTTTAATTCCAAATAACCAAGAACATAAATTTATGAAATCAGTTATAGTTGGTGCTATATTAAATATAATTTTTAATGTAATTTTAATGCCTAAGTTTGGGTCTATAGGAGCGGCAGTTTCTACATTAATTGCAGAATGTGGTCAATTTACAATGCAAGTAATATATACAAGAAAATATGTAAAAGGAATTTTTTCTTTAAAGCAGTTAGGAAAAATACTATTATCATCTAGTATTGCTGCAATGATACTTTTTGTATTTAAAAGTTACATGAATTTTAGTTTTAGCAATACAGAAATTAATAGTTTTACTTCTCTTATTATTAGTGGGAGTATATTCTTCATAATATATATAATATTACTGTTTATGGTTAGATTTGACTTGGCTATTGAAGTTAAAGAATATATATTCAAAAAATTAGCTAATAATATTAGTTAAGGAAAAATTAAATATTTCAATTTAGGATGGTATTATTATGAATTATGAGATTAAGGATATTATAGAATTTTATGGAAATATACAATATGTTATAATTCCCAACTCCGATAATAAAGTATGGATTATGCCATGTAAAAATATGAATATGGCAATGAATTTATATCAGCCTTCTTCTATTAAAGGGAAGCTTCTGAAATTATTATTACCATATAGTTATAAACTTAAATTAGTTAGAAAATTTGTTGGAATAAAATTAGTTAATATTTCGATTGAAGATGTTTTTATAAATAAAATAGAGTCTATATTGGGATTTAGAGATTTAGAATACTCATTCTTTTTAGGAACTCCATCAATACATCAAAAGGCAACTATTCAAATTTATAAAAATAATAAAATATTAGGCTATTGTAAAGTTAGTAATAATAAAGAGATTATAAATCTATTTAATAAAGAAAAAGATATTTTAAATTATTTGCATGATAAAGGAGTTAATAGTATTCCAAATTGTTTATTTTCAGGAAAACTAACCAATACAGTAAATGTTTTTGTACAATCTACAGTTAAGAGTTGCAAGTCTAAAGTAATTCATGAAATTCATAAAAAACATATTGATTTTTTAAAAGAATTAGAAGAAAAAACAAAAGTATATTGTACATACGAAGAATCAGATTTTAAACAATCTATTGAGAGATTAAAATTAAATATAAATATATTTAAAGACAATTTAGAGCAAGAAGTAATACTTAATGCTATTAAAATTGTAGAAAATGTTATGGGAAATAATACTGAATTTTCCGTATATCACAATGACTTTACACCGTGGAATATGTTTTTTGAAAAAGATAACTTATTTGTTTTTGATTTTGAGTATGCAAAAAAAACATATCCATCATTAATTGATATATTTCATTTTTTCACACAAACAGCTATTTTTGTAAGAAAAGAAGATGCATCAGTTATATATATGAATTTCAAAAAACAATTTATAAATGGAGAATTAAAAGACTTGTTTTCTAATCCATCAAAATATTATATGTGTTATTTAATTGATATTATTTCACTGTACGTTTCTAGAGATAAAGGTCAATTTAGCGAAGATGTTGAACATAATATGAAGATATGGATTGAATTATTAAACAATCTTAATGAGGATTTAAACAATAGATAATAGAAAATTACAATGTTATTATGTAAGGAAATGATTATGAGAATATTGCACGTTTCAATGGGAATTCCACCTTTTCGTGTAGGTGGGCTAAATGAATATTGCTTGGAACTTATGGAGCAACAAGTGATAGATGGACACGAGGTAGGCTTATTATATCCAGGTGAATTTGGAATTAATAAATCAGTTAAAATTGTTGAGGATAATCCATATTATTTTAAAAATTTAAATGGATTAGATGATGTAGAAGTAAGTGAATATAAAAAAATAAGCTTATATAAAATAAAAAATCCTTTACCACTTGCTTTAGTGTTTGGAATTAATGATCCTAAAAGATATATGGCTAAATGCGATAAACAGATATATATAGATTTTATAAATAAATATAATCCAGAAATTATTCATATTCATTGTATACAAGGAATTCATAAAGAATTTTATGAAGCTGCACATATGCTTAATAAAAAAATGGTATTTACAACACATGACTATTATCCAATATGTCCAAAGTGTACTTTATATAATGAATATGAAGGTATATGTCAAGAACAATCATGTGAAAAATGTGCTGCCTGTAATATAAGTAGTGGATTTTCTAAAGTTCAAGAAATTGTTATGCAATCAAAGGTATACAGCAAGCTAAAATATAGTAAATTTATGAAAATAATACGTTGTAAAAGCAGAAAAAAAGTAACTAAACTATCAAATAATGTTAACCTAACAAGTTCTGTATTAATAAATGATATAGATAAAGAAAAAGCAGATACTTATAATGATTTATTAAATTATTATAAGTCTATTATGAATATGATAGATTTAGTCCACTGTAATAGTGATTTAGCTAAATCTATATATAAAAAACATTATCCTAACTTAAAGTATTGTACAATCCCTATAACTAGAAAAAACTTAGGATATGATACTATGAAAATAGAATATAAATCAAGAATAGATAAAGATAAAATTATAATTGGTTATGTTGGGGGGGTAAATGCAAATAAAGGATTAAAAACTTTAGTTAATGCAGTACTTTCTTTTAAAGATATAGAAAATATAAATTGGGAATTACATTTATATGGAGGGGATTACACAGCAGAACCTTTACTTGATAATAGAATAATAAGTTGTGGATTTTTTGATAGTAAAGTTAGAGAAAAGGTATATTCGAGCTTTGATGTTTTAGTAGTGCCAAGTTTATGGCCTGAAACATTTGGTTTCATTGTTCCAGAAGCATTGAGTGTTGGAACTCCTGTTATTTGTTCAGATTTAGTAGGTTCAAAAGACTGTATACAGGAAGTTAAATATAGTAAAAATAATAATATAGAAGATAGTCAGTTTATTTATAAATTTAGTGATACAAAAGAACTAGAGAATAAAATATTAAATGTGGTAAGAAATAAACCTTCTTTTATTGCTAAAAAAGTAGATACAATCAGTGAGCATAGTAAAAATATAGAAAATAATATTTATTTATAAAATAAGATAATTAACTCGTTGTGCTAGTTAATTTTTTCAATAATAAAACTCCAACAAATAT
>ERZ1673737.309-NODE-309-length-67681-cov-45.088472_pt1 | contig 67681 bp, 56 predicted proteins | sample MGYA00580211_ERZ1673737 | MGnify/ENA primary metagenome ERZ1673737 (study PRJEB41218, sample SAMN15661789) | gut metagenome | host: Homo sapiens | place: Canada: London | collected 2015-08-20/2019-03-30 | study: EMG produced TPA metagenomics assembly of... | reverse complement strand
AGGGCGCTGTATTGCATTGCAATCAGTGCCCTTTTTTGCATCAGGTGAGCAGGGCTAAGCGCAGCTTTGCCTTGCCCGGCTGCGCACCTTTGCACAGATACAGAAAGCGCTCCCTCGTCAAACTGCCCAAAATACGCCCTTAAAAGTTTACTTGACACAATTTTCAAATCAATATATAATTGGGTCAGAAACCAATCATAGAAAAGGATGATTTCCAATGGCGCGCAGATACGACAGCAAGGAAGCAAAACGGCGGATCCTGACCGCCTGTGTCCGGCTTTTTCTGGAAAAAGGCTACACGAACACCAAGGTTGCAGAAATTTTAAAGGAAGCAGATGTTTCTGCCGGGTCGTTCCAGAATATTTTCCGCACCAAGGACGGCGTGCTGACCGAGCTGATCGGCATGATGTTCAGCAGGCAGTTCGGTGCGGTAAGGCCGCTGGCGGCAAACGCCCCCTCGCCGGTGTACCTCTACGCGGTGGAAACGGCTTTGCAGCTGGCGCTGAGCGAGTTGAGCGAGAATCTGCGGGATATCTATGTGGAAGCGTACACCTTCCCCGCCACGGCGGAGATCATCCACCGCAGCACCACGGCCGAGCTGCAGGCGGCGTTCAGCGCGTATCTGCCCGGGTGCGCCGAGTGCGATTTCTACGAGATGGAGCTGGGCACGGCTGGCATGATGCGCGGCTACATGGCACGGCGGTGCGACCCATACTTTACGCTGGAGCGCAAAATACGGCGGTTCCTGAGCATGAGCCTGAGTGCGCTGCAGGTCCCCGCGCAGGAGCGCGAGCAGGTCATCGCTTTTGTGGCGGAGATCGATATGCTTGCCGAGGCGCGGAAGGTGGTAGATGCCGTGCTTGCATCGCTGTCCGTGCAGTTTGATCTGAAAGGATAACAAGGTTTGATGATAAGGAGGGAGCAACATGAAAAAATGGCTGATCCGGTGTTTGACGGTGCTGGCAATGGTGTGCCTGATACCGGGGATCGTGTTAAAAGCGGCGGCAGAAACAGTCCCGGTGCACTGCGCCTTCTGTGGGATTAGGGAAGAACGTGAGGCCCGCAGATACGAAAAATATGATTCGACCTATCATAGGGTTTATGTAACTGAATGCCAGAACTGCCACAAGGATGGCAATATTACGCATTTACAGGTACATAGCGGCGGTACCCAAGGTCCCACCTGCACCGAGGGCAAAATCTGTAAAAAATGCGGCGCGGAATACGACATCCCCGGTCACGCATGGGGCGAGTGGAAGCCTAACGGCGACGGCACGCACACCCGCAGATGCACGAACCCCAACTGCGACGCAAAAGAAGAGAACGTACCCTGCGGCGGCGACAGCCGCGCGACCTGCATCAGGCCGGGAACGTGCACCACTTGCGGAGGGAGTTACTACGGCGGTCACGACTTGGTGCAGTACGCAGCAAAAGCTCCCACCTGTACGGAAAAGGGCTGGAGCGCCTACGACACCTGCTCCCGCTGCAACTACACCACCTATGCGGAGCAGCCCGCGCTGAATCATGATTTGGAGCAGCACGCAGCAAAAGCCCCCACCTGTACGGAAATCGGCTGGAACGCCTACGAAACCTGTTCCCGCTGCGACCATACCACCTATGCGGAACTGCCCGCGCTGAATCATGATTTGGAGCAGCACGAAGCAAAAGCCCCTACCTGCACGGAAAAGGGCTGGAACGCCTACGAAACCTGCTCCCGCTGCAACCATACCACCTACACGGAGCTGCCCGCGCTGAACCATGCTCTGGAGCAGCACGCAGCAAAAGCCCCCACCTGCACGGAAATCGGCTGGGATGCCTACGAAACCTGCTCCCGCTGCGACCATACCACCTATGCAGAGTTGCCCGCACTGAACCATGATTATCAGGCTGTTACCGTAGAGCCTACCTGTGAGACAGACGGCTATACTGTTTTTACCTGCTCCCGCTGCAAAGACAGCTACACCGCAGACCCGACCGATCAGCTGGGGCACCAGTTCGGTGCATGGTCCCCGAACGGAACCGGCTCTCAGAGCGCCAGTTGTCTGCGGCAGGGCTGTGCGCACACTGGCAGCACGGATTGCCGGAAGTTTACTTTCCGCACTGCGGAAGGCGAAACGCTGACCTTCTGCCCCGTGTGCGGGCAGGCAGAAAACGCCGCGCAGCTGGAAAAGATCGAAGCGGCAACGGCGTGGGCTAACAGCGGCAGCCTTTCTGCGGAGGATGTGACCGCACGGACGAATGGAGAATACCTGAGTGTGGCCTTTGAAACCGCAGGCAGCCTGACGCAGCCCACCGGTCGGGTAAGGCTCGCGCTGCCCGCCGGATTGCTGGAAGGCAAAACGCTTGTGCGCATTGCCCCGGACGGCACACAGACGGAGATGCCTTTTGAAACAGAGCGCGGAACGATCATCCTTACGATGGATTTTGCAAACAGCGCGCTGCCCGTAATGCTCTTCCGGCTGGTACCCCAGACCACCGCCCTCTGAACGCTTTTACAGCGGCACAAACAATAAAACGCAAAATGCCCGCTCACCGTGGTTTTCCACAGGTGGGCGGGCATTCTTTTGTGCCTTTTGGGGCATAAAAATACCCCCGGAGGATGCAGTGTTTTTTACGCTGTCTACTCTGGGGGCAGGATAGCAAGCGCTGCGCGGCAGCTCCCGGAAGCGGACACTGTCTTGCTGAAAAAGCACTTGCTTAGTGCCGCTCCTCTGGCGGGCAGCAGCTCTCCCGGGGGATGAGCTTGTGCGGCACGATGATCTTTGTGGCCAGAAGGTTCGGGTTCTCGATGTGGTTGATGGTCTGGCTGGCGGCCTCCATGCCCAGCTGGTAGGGGTTGACGTCCACGGTGGTCAGCTGTGGGCTGCCCTGCCCTTTGTTGCGGAGTGCCCCTTGGCAAACCGGACGGGATTGCGCTATAATAGAGCCGTAACAGTTCCACAAAGGTGTGGTAAGGGAGGTGCGGTCATGATCCGGGTGGCGATCGTAGAGGACGACGCGGAGGTGCAGGGGGTATTGCAGGAGTATGTCCGGCGGTATACCCGGCAGTACGGGACAGAGTTTGAAGTGACGGTCTTTGCGGACGGCGTGGATATTCTGGAGGATTACCGCGCGGTCTACGACATTATTTTTCTGGATGTGGAGATGAAGCATCTGGATGGCATGACCACGGCAGAGCGCATCCGGCAGATGGATGCAGACGTCATCCTGATCTTCATCACCAATATGGCGCAGTACGCCATCCGGGGCTACTCGGTGGGAGCGCTGGACTATGTGCTGAAGCCGGTGCCGTACTTTGCCTTTTCGCAGCAGCTGCTCAAGGCGGTTGCCCGGCTGGAAAAGCGGGCAAAGCACTACCTGACCGTGCCGGTGGAGGGCGGGCTGCGCCGGCTGGACACCGCAAGCATCTATTACTTGGAAAGCGAGGGGCACCGGGTGCACTTTTACACCGACGAGGGCGATTTTTCCGCCCCCGGCGCCCTCAAGGCAGTGGAGGAAAAGCTGGCGGGCCGTCCCTTTGCCCGCTGCAACAGCGGCTATCTGGTAAATCTGGCGCAGGTGCAGGCGGTGCAGCAGAACACGGTGCAGGTGGGACCCTATGAGCTGCAGATCAGCCGCCCCAAGCGCAAGAGCTTTCTTGCCGCACTGACCGACTACATCGGAGGGGAGGGAATGGCATGATCCTGCCGAACATTCCCCGCCTGTACACGGCGCTGGCAGAGGTGTTGGCGGTGCTGCTCTACGCCCGCCGCCTGCCGCGGCGGTTCCACCGGCAGACCGCGGTCACGGTGGTGTGGGCACTGGTGCTGGGAATCTTTTTGCACAAGACCGGCTATGTGCCGCTGGCGTGGTGGGTGCCCTGCATGCTCTGCGCGGTGCTGCTGCTCTACGGGTACCTGTGGGGCAGCCGGGAGGTCAACTGGTTGGAGGCGCTGTACATCACCGCCCGGGCGTTTCTGCTGGCAGAGTTTGCTGCCAGCGCAGAATGGCAGCTGCACTGCTGGCTGTTTCCGCACCGGAGCGGCTTTGACCCGCTGGCGCTGGCGCTGCTGGCAGCGGTCTATGGCGCGGTCTACGGCCTGATGTTCTGGCTGGAGCGCAGCCGTCCGCTGCCCGAAAAGCATCTGGACATCAGCAACAAGGCTGCGCTGGCGGCATTTGTCATGGCGGGCACGGTGTTCGTGGTCAGCAACCTTCTGTTTCTGGGGGAGAGCCCGGCGACCATGAACGTGTTCTGCATCCGCACGCTGGTGGATTTCTGCGGGGTGCTGATCCTGACGCTGCAGCACGAGCAGCTGCGGGAGAGTGCGCTGCATCAGGAGCTTTCTGCCATGGACAATGTGCTGCACCGGCAGTACGAACAGTACAAGCGCAGCAAGGAGGGCATCGAGCTCATCAACAGCCGCTACCATGAATTAAAGGTCCAGATCGCTGATATCCGTGCCCAGCGGGACCGCGCCAAGCAGGACGCGGCGCTGGCAAAGATGGAGAACAGCATTCTGCAGTATGAGGCGGAGAACAAGACCGGAAACCCGGTGCTGGACATCCTGCTCACCGCCAAGAGCATGGAATGTCAGGAAAAGCAGATCCGCATGACCAGCGTGGCAGACGGGCATCTGCTGGACCATCTGTCCACCCGGGAGATCTGCACGCTGGTGGGCACCGCGCTGGACAACGCCATTGAAAGCTGCGCCGCCGAGCAGGACCCGGAAAAGCGGCTGATCCGCACGGCGGTGTATGCCCAGAACGGCTTTGTGCTGTTCCGGGTGGAGAACTACTGCAAAAAGCCGGTGGAGCTGGGTGCAGACGGTCTGCCGTTGCGCAGTGCCCACGGCGGTTACGACCTGCGCAGCCTGCGGGCGGCTGCGCAGCAGCACGGCGGCAGCATGACCGTGCACTGGGAGGACGGCTGGTTCACCCTGCGGGTGCTTCTGCCGCAGGCGGGGATTCAACAGACCGAGGGCGGGGAGTGATCCCCGCCCTTTTTGCAATATGCACAAAATCAGGGGCAGTGGAATTGTGAATAAGCACAATAAAAAATGAAACCAATTTGAAACTTTTTTCAAATTATGCATCCCAAACGACAGATTGTGCAAAGAACGGTTCGTTTTGCGGTTTATATGATAAAATGACATCAAGCAAAGGAGTGGACGCACTCCGGAGAACAGCCATGAACCGGGTCGTGTACCCAAAAGAGAAGGAGTTAACAGTTATGGCACAGAAAAAGAAGGACGGTAAGATGATGGGCAAGATCATCAAAACTGCCGTTTCGGGTGTGTTGTGTGTCGCATTGGCGGGCGGTATAGTTGCGGCCAATGTGCTGATCCCGCCCAACGCCAGCAGCGTGCAGAGCATTTTGGGCCTGAAGAGCGGAGGCATCGACAACAGCAAGGCAAAGACCGAAGGCATTAATATGGAATACGGCAAGCCCGGCTTTGACACAGAGGATGCGCTGGTTGAGGATGAGATCGCCCTGAACAAGCAGATTGCAGCAGAGGGCATCGTCCTGCTGAAGAACGATGAAGGCAGAATGCCGTACAGCACGGATACCACCTTCAGTTTTGTCAGCCATTCGGCAGTCAGCTACATCGGCGGCAACAAAGTCGATATGAAAACGGCCTTTGAAGATGCCGGGTTCGGTGTCAACGAGGACCTCTGGAAATTCTATTCCGAAGGCAACGGCAAGGATTACGGTCTGGGCGTTGGTTCCGTTTCCTACGGTGATGACGAGGACTTTTCCATCAACGAATGCCCCTTGTCTGTTATGAAAGCAGAGCCGGGTCTGACCGATTCCATGAAGAATACGGTTCCTGTTTTTGTGTTCAGCCGTGTGGCGGGCGAAGGCCGTGATATGCCCCGCTCCATGTACAACCACACCGATGTGGAAGAGGACAAGACCAAGACTTATCTGGAGCCGGATTCTACGGAACTGGAGATCCTGCAGTATCTGAACGACAACTTTGACGATGTGGTGCTGCTGCTCAACTCCAGTGCAGCGGTCGATCTGAGCTGGGTGGAGGATTATCCCAGCATCCACACGGTCATCTCGGCTCCTGCCATGGGCGACTACGGCCTGTGCTCTCTGGCTGAGATCTTCTCCGGCAAGGTCAATCCTTCCGGCCGCACCGTGGATACCTATGAAGTGGATGCCATGAACAGCCCGGCGGCGCAGAACTTCGGCGACTTTGCCTACTACGATGAGAATGGCAACCTCACCAAGTACAACTACGTCAGCTACAAAGAGGGCATCTATGTTGGCTACCGCTACTACGAGACCCGTTACGAGGATAAAGTCCTCGGTCAGGGCAATGCGGGCGATTACAACTACGACGATGCTGTGATGTACCCCTTCGGCTACGGCCTGTCCTACACCACCTTTGACTGGTCGGATTACAACACCAGCTGGGATGGCGATACCTGCACCGTGACGGTCAAGGTCACCAACACCGGTTCTGTTGCAGGCAAGGACGTTGTGGAAGTCTACGCACAGAGCCCTTACACCGATTATGACAAGGCCAACAAGGTGGAAAAGGCTGCCGTTGAACTGGTCGGTTACGCCAAGACCTCGGAGCTGGCTCCCGGTGCAAGCGAGACCGTGACGGTCACCTTCGACCAGGAACAGCTGAAGTCCTACGACTACGTCAATGCCAAGACCTACATTCTGGACGCAGGTGATTACTATATCACTGCGGCTAAAAACGCACACGAAGCGGTCAACAACATCCTCTCTGCCAAGGGAAAGAGCGTGGCAGACGGTATGACCGCGGATGGCGACACTGCTTTTGTTGAAATCTACACCCCGGCAAACGGCACCGTGGATACCACGACCTACAAGCTTGACACCACGACCGGTGTGGAGATCACCAATCAGCTCGACCATGCAAACGGCGGGCTGCAGTATCTCTCCCGCAGTGACTGGACCGGCACCTGGCCGACCGTTGACGGCGAGGTCAGCGACCAGATCAGCACTTGGGGCAACCCCATCAACGGCACCGATGCAAACGGCAACCCCGCTTCCTATACTTACTATAAGACCATCAGCAGCGAGGATCTGGCAAAGCTGGATTCCTTCGATTCCCTGAACCCCACCGATCCTTCTACCCTGACCGATGAGCTTGTCTACGGCAAGGACAACGGCCTCGGCCTGATCGATATGCGTGGTCTGGATTACAACGACCCCAAGTGGAACGACCTGCTCGACCAGCTGACCCCCAGCGATTACCAGACCCTGATCACCCAGTCCGGCTATGGTACGGCAGCCATCAAGTCGGTGGATAAGCCCTCCGCGACCGACCGAGATACTGCCACCGGCCTGATCAACTTCGGTTTCGATGCAAGCGGCAACCTCTACTTCAAGGGCAACATCACGCACTGCGGCGTGATCGTTCTGGCACAGACCTACAACGATGATCTGGCCACTCACTACGGCGAGAACATTGGCGACGAGTCCTACTATCTGGATGTCGATGGCTGGTATGCACCGGCAGTCAACATGCACCGCACTGCATTCTCCGGCCGCAACAGCGAGTATTACTCCGAGGATCCGTTCATCGGCGGTCACATTGCTTCCCTCGAGTGTGAGGGTGTCGCCTCCCGCGGTATGTATGTCTTTGTCAAGCATTACGCCATCAACGATCAGGAGGACCACCGCGGCGACCGTGAAGGCCAGTACAGCATTGCGACCTTCCTGAACGAGCAGGCGGCCCGCGAGATCTACCTCAAGCCCTTTGAGATGTGCGTCAAGTCTGATAAGGTCGAGATGAACTATGCAAAGGACAACGGCGACGGCACTTACAGCAATGCCACCACCGAGATCCCGTCCGTCACCGGCATCATGACCTCCTTCAACCGCGTTGGCTATACCTGGGCTGGCGGCAACTACAACATGATCACCGGCCTGCTGCGCAACGAGTGGGGCTTCCACGGCTTTATCATCACCGACAACGCAAACACCGGTGTCTTTATGGACGCTGGCCAGATGATCCAGGCCGGTGCAGACGGCAAGCTGACCAACCTGCCCACCGGCGCACGTTATACCTTCAATAAGAATGATGTTTCGGATTATCACTATGGCCGTGAGGCAGTTCACAACATCCTGTACACCATTGCAAACTCCAAGGCAATGAACGGCGGTATGCCGGGCAGCCGTTATCTGGCAAAGGTCGAGCCTTACCAGAAGGTCATCTACGCTGTGGATGGCGTCTGCGGCGGTCTGATCGCGGTTCTGGCCGTTCTGACGATCCTCCGCTTCCGCAAAAAGAAAGAGGACGTAAAAACCGTCTGATCAACACATAGGAACAGAAGGGGCGGCGGGCAAACGCCCGCCCCCTTTTTTTGATTGTCAGGAGAGACCCATGAAACACACAGATATCATCAAGAGCTTGTCTCTGGAACAAAAATGCGCCCTGCTGAGCGGCGGCACGGTGTTCACCACCCGGGCGCTGCCGGGCAAGGGCATCCCGGCCATTACCCTGTCCGACGGCCCCAACGGCGTGCGCAAGCAGGCGGGCGCTGCTGACCATCTGGGCCTGAACCCCAGTGTGCCCGCCACCTGCTTCCCCACCTCGGCCACCGTTGCCAACAGCTGGGACCCGGAGCTTGGCGAGGCTGTGGGCGCAGCCATGGGCGAAGAAGCAGCGGCACAGGGCGTGTCGGTGCTGCTGGGCCCCGGCCTGAACATCAAGCGCAGCCCCCTGTGCGGCCGCAACTTCGAGTATTTCTCGGAGGACCCCTACCTTGCCGGTAAAATGGCAGCGGCCTACGTCCGCGGCATCCAGAAAAACGGCATTGCCGCCTGCCCCAAGCACTTTGCGGTGAACAGTCAGGAGCTGCGCCGCATGGCCTCGGATTCCATCGTGGACGAGCGCACCCTGCGGGAAATTTACCTGACCGGCTTCGAGATGGTGGTCAAGGAGGCGCAGCCCAAGACCATCATGTCCGCCTATAACCTTGTCAACGGCACCTACGCCAACGAGAACGCCCACCTGCTCATGGAGATCCTGCGCAGGGACTGGGGCTTTGACGGCGCGGTGGTCACCGACTGGGGCGGCAGCAACGACCACGCCTTAGGCGTAAAGAACGGTTCTACGCTGGAAATGCCCGCCCCCGGCGGGGACGCCATCCGGGAGCTGATGAAGGCGGTGCAGACCGGCAAGATCACCGAAGCAGACGTGGACGCCCGGCTGGAGGAGCTGCTGGAACTGGTGTTTACCACCAAAGCGGCGGTGGACGCCGCACCCGGCAAGTTCGATGCCGACGCCCACCACGCACTGGCACGCCGGGCTGCTGCCCAGAGCATCGTGCTGCTGAAGAACGAAAACAGCCTGCTGCCCCTTGCAAAGGGGGAGAAGGTGGCGGTCATCGGCGATTTTGCTCAGACGCCCCGCTATCAGGGTGCAGGCTCCAGCGCCGTCAACTCCATCAAGGTGGATTCCTTCTTGGACTGCCTTGCCGAAAGCGGCCTGAACAGCGTCGGCTACGCCAAGGGCTTTGACCGGCAGGGCAAGCCCGATGAGGCACTGAAGGCCGAGGCGGTGCTGCTGGCAAAGAACGCCGATGTGGTGCTGCTGTGCATGGGTCTGGACGAGATCAAGGAGAGCGAGGGCATCGACCGCGCCGACATGAAGCTGGCAGAGAACCAGCTGGAACTGCTGGCCGCTGTGGCGGCGGCAAACCCCAACGTGGTGGTGCTGCTGAGTGCAGGCTCCTCGCTGGAAAGCGATTGGATCAAGGACTGCAAGGCGCTGGTCTACGGCTGCCTGGGCGGTCAGGCCGGTGCAGGCGCACTGGTCGAGGTGCTCACCGGCGCGCAGAACCCCTGCGGTAAGCTGGCTGAGACTTGGGCGCGCAGCTACGCCGACACCCCCGCAAAAGCGCATTTCGGCGGCGACGGCCCCACTGTGGAGTACCGCGAGGGTCTGTATGTGGGCTACCGCTACTACGACACTGCCGGTGTGCCCACCGCCTTCCCCTTCGGCTACGGCCTGAGCTACACCAGCTTTGCGTACAGTGACCTGAAAGCAGACGAAAAGGGCGTGACCCTGACTGTCACCAACACCGGCAGCTGTGCAGGTGCCGAGGTGGTGCAGCTGTATGTGGCAAAGCCGGATGCAAAAGTTTTCCGCCCCGTCAAGGAGCTGAAGGGCTTTGCCAAGGTGCAGCTGGAAGCCGGAGAGAGCAAGACCGTCACCATCCCGCTGGACGACAAGGCGTTCCGCTACTGGAACGTCAAGACCGACCGCTGGGAGGTGGAGGGCGGCAGCTATCAGCTGCTGGTGGGCGCTTCCAGCGCCGATATCCGTCTGACTGCCGCTGTCACGGTGGCGGGCACCGGCGCACCCGACCCCTACGCGGGCAAAGACCTTACACATTACCGCACTGCGCAGGTGCAGAACGTGCCGGACGCGGAGTTTGAGGCGCTGCTGGGCCGTCCCATCCCGGAGAACAAGGTGCACATCGACCGCAACATGACGCTGGGCGAGATGGGGCACGGACGCAGCCCCATCGGCTGGCTGGCGGCTGCGGTGCTGGGCACCCTGCTGCGCCGCAGCATCAAAAAGGGCAAGCCCGACCTGAACATCCTGTTCCAGTACAATATGCCTCTGCGGGCGCTGTCCAAAATGACCAACGGCGCTATCAGCATGGGCATGGTGGACGGCATCGTGATGGAGCTGCAGGGCTTCTGGATCATCGGTCTTGTGCGGGTGATCGTGGAGGCCGTGAAGAACCTCGTGCTGAACAGCCGCATGGAAGAGCGCTTGAAAAACAGCTGAAAGGAAGCAGGCTATGAATTTCTGGAATAACTTCGCGGCAAAGCACCCCGCCGCTGCCAAGTGGGTGCGCGAGGGCGGCCTGTTCGTCATCGTGTCCAACCTCATCACGGTGTTTAAGTACCTGCTGCTGCAGTTCCTGCCCAAGGCCTTTGCAAGCCTGCCGGTGGTGGATTTCGGCTGGCCGGGCATCGACATTACCCTGTTCGGCGAGACCTTCAAGTGGAACATCCTCGGCTACGATGCCGCCCACGGCGGTCTGCCCTACTTCTGCGCCTACATGATCGCCATGGTCATCGGCGAGTGCATCAACTTCCCCATCCAGCGCAATTTTGTGTTCCGCAGCAAGGGCAATCTGGCAAAACAGATCGGCTGGTATGTGCTGGCCTTCTGCGTCATCACCTGCATCGTCAACTCCATCAACTGCATCTGGGTGGCGGTGGCAGGGCTGCTGGTACCGGACTTCATCTACAACATCGGCACCACCGTCCTCAACGGCGGCATCTCCATGGTCATCTTCTTCTTTGTGAATAAGATCATCTTCCCGGAGGGCGAAAAAGCCGCCAAATAATAAGACATTCTCCTTCATTTTCTTCTTTTCATCATAAGCCAGAAGGGCTGCTCCGTTCTCCGGGGCAGCCTTTTTGGTTTGAAGGAGAGAACCCTCTCAGTCATCTTATTTTTGTTTTTCTGCACAAAATGTTCTGCGGGCAGGGTTTTCCTCTTGACAAGCGGGCAAATGTTTCGTACTATATTTAGTAGTATGGAATCAAAGACGCTGTACGCAGGTTTCAGTGTGACCCTGTACCCGTTTCAGGCAAAGCGTGCCTGTTTGATATAAAATGGAACCGTAAAGAGAAAAGCCGTATGCTTTTGCCCGTGCCGCCGGTTTTGGGTGGTGCGTATGGTTTTGGTGTCACTTTTTGCATTGAAAGCTCTTTCTATATCATTGCCCGTGTCCTGCTGCGCAGCGTCTCCTGCTTTTAATTTTGCATTGAATTGAAACAAAGGAGAGTGAACGCAATGACCGCGATCGGAGTGATCGTGGCCTTGATCGTTGTTGTTGTCGGCGTGGCTGCGGGCTATTTTATTGGTTACAACAACCGTAAAAAGACTGCCGAAGCCCAGATCGGCAGCGCCGAGGCCGAGGCTACCCGGCTGGTGAACGAGGCGATCAAGACCGCCGACCAGAAGCGCAAGGAAGCGGTTCTGGAAGCAAAGGACGAGGCTTTCCGTCTGAAAGCCGAGGTCGATGCCCAGAAGGCAGAGGCCGACAAGGAGATCAAGCAGCGCCGTGCGGAGATCAGCCGTCAGGAAAACCGCATCGACCAGAAGGAGACAGCGCTGGACCGCAAGACCGAGGCGCTGGAAAAGAAGGAAGAAGAGCTGAAAAAGCGCGCTGCCGAGGCCGAGGAGCGTCTGGCAGAGATCGACGCTCTGCGCGCCAAGGAGATGGAGCGTCTGGAAACGCTGGCCGGCCTGAGCCAGGAGGACGCCCGCGAGGTGCTGCTGCATAAGGTGGACGAGGAGCTGACCCACGAAAAGGCCGTGCGCGTTGCCGCCTACGAGACCGACCTGAAGGAAAACTGCGATAACATCGCCCGCAACCTCATCGGACAGGCCGTCAGCCGCTGCGCTGCCGACCATTGCAGCGAGACCACCGTCAGTGTGGTGCCGCTGCCCAGCGATGAGATGAAGGGCCGCATCATCGGCCGCGAGGGCCGCAACATCCGCGCACTGGAGACCGCTACCGGCGTAGATCTGATCATCGACGATACCCCGGAGGCCATTACCCTGTCCTCCTTCGACCAGACCCGCCGCGAGGTGGCCCGCATGACGCTGGAGCGCCTGATCGGCGATGGCCGCATCCACCCCGCCCGCATCGAGGAGACGGTGGAAAAGTGCCGCCACGATCTGGAACTGCAGATGAAGCGCGAGGGCGAGCGTGCGGTGATGGAGCTGGGCATCCACGGCCTGCACCCCGACCTGATCAAGCTGATCGGTCGGCTGAAGTACCGCACCAGTTTTGGCCAGAACGCCCTGACCCACAGCATGGAAGTGGCTTGGGTGGCCGGTCTGCTGGCAGGCGAGATGGGCGTGAACGTTACCATGGCACGCCGCGCCGGTCTGCTGCATGATATCGGCAAGGCACTGGATCACGAGATCGAGGGCAGCCACGTCCAGATCGGCGTGGACATCTGCCGCAAGTACAAGGAGAACACCCAGATCATCCACGCCATTGAGGCACACCACGGCGATGTGGAGCCCAAGACCCCGCTGGCCTTCATCATTCAGGCTGCCGACGCCATCAGCGCCGCCCGCCCGGGTGCCCGCCGCGAGAACGTGGAAAGCTACGTCAAGCGTCTGGAAAATCTGGAGGAGATCTCCTCCAGCTTCGAGGGCGTGGAGCAGGCCTTTGCCGTACAGGCAGGCCGCGAGGTGCGCATTCTGGTCAAGCCCGACGTCATCAGCGACGATCAGGTCATCCTGCTGGCACGCGCTATCGCCAAAAAGATCGAGGATACGCTGGATTACCCCGGCCAGATCAAGGTCAACGTCATCCGCGAGAGCCGCGCTGTGGAGTACGCAAAATAAAGCTTTTTCCGCAGGCTGCCGTGTTTTTTGCACGGCAGCCTGTTTTTTTGCGCCAAAATGATTGCATTTCCTGTTAAAAAAAGGTATCATGGATGCAGAAGAAAGCAAAAAGAACTGCGTCCGTGCGGACGCAGACCCGCAACGACCCCGGAACGGAAAGGAGCATCGTTCTATGAAAAACTGGAAGAAATTACTGGCCTGCCTGCTGGTCAGCCTGATGGCACTGACCGTGTTCACCGCCTGCGATGCCAGCGTTGGCGCACCGATGAGCCCCAAGCGCTCGGACGCCGAAAGCGCAAAGGCGCTGTGCGATAAATTCAGAATGACATACAACGTGGAAATGACTTACAACGAGGACCTGAGCGAAAAAGCTTACTATGTTGCCTACTGGGTCGCCGGCACCTCGCCGTCCTGCTCTGTCAATAAGGAAAAGACGGAGCTTTCCCGGAAGAACAGTGTAGACAACGTTGCAAAAACCTACCTGAACCAGGGTTACTACGCTTCTGCCTTTGACAGCATGGGCATTGGCAAGGGCATCGGCGGCGGTATGGGCGCAGATGACTTTACGCCGGGCTTTGACATCAAGCCGGACCCCAACAGCACTTCGGACATCATCTTTGTTCTGCCGAAGGACGGCACTTACCCCGAAGCCATGACCAAAGCCGCAAAGGGCAAGACCCAACTTGGCGTTGCCTATGTGGTAAAGGACGGCGTAAGCTACGCCGTGGTGCTGTTTGGGTGAATTTCATTACAACAAACAAAGCAGCCGCTGCACTTTCTCGTGCAGCGGCTGCTTTGTTTGTGCTGGGATACGATCAGCCCTTCAGGAAAGCCGGCAGGGGCTTGCCCTCCTTGAGCCACTGGTGATACTCGGCGGTGGCGGCAAATTCCACGTCACCGGCAGAGTTCAGCGCGGTCTCTACCGAGTCCTGCACCACGCCGATGATGAAGCCCACGCCCACCATCTGCATGGCGATGTCGTTGGAGATGCCAAACAGCGAGCAGGCCATGGGGATCAGCAGCAGGGAGCCGCCGGCCACGCCGGAAGCGCCGCAGGCACCCAGAGCGCTCATGGCGCTCAGCACGATGGCGGCGGGCAAAGACACCTGAATGCCCAAGGTGTTGGCCGCTGCCAGCGTCATGATGGTAATGGTGATGGCGGCACCGTCCATGTTGATGGTAGCGCCCAGCGGGATGGATACGGAGTACATATCCTTGTCCAGACCCAGCTTTTCACACAGGGACATATTCACAGGGATGTTGGCGGCAGAACTGCGGGTGAAGAAAGCGGTCAGGCCGGATTCCTTTAGGCAGCGGAATACCAGCGGGTACGGGTTGCGGCGCAGGTAAACGAACATGATAAAGGGGGAAACGATCAGCGCCATGAACAGCATGGTGCCCACCAGCAGCGCCAGCAGCTTGCCGTACTGGGTAAAGATGGCCAGACCGTTGCCGGAAACATTGGTGTACACCAGACCCATGATGCCGAAGGGTGCCAGATTGATGATCCAGCGCACGATCTGAGAAACGGCATCGGCGGTGTTTGCCAGAAAGACCTTGGTACTCTCTGCGCCGATCTTCTTCATGGCAATGCCGAACATACAGGCCCAGAACAGGATGCCGATGTAGTTGCCGTTCATCAGGGCGCTGACGGGGTTGGCCACAAAGTTGGTCAGCAGGGTGCTCAGCACTTCGCCCAAGCCCTGCGGGATCACATCGGACTGTGCCGCATCGGCCAGTACCACCTTGACCGGGAACATAAAGCTGGTGATGACCGCAATGGCTGCCGCCAGAAAGGTGGTGAGCATATACAGCCAGATCACGGTGCCAAAGCGGCGGTCCAGCTTGGACGAGCCCTGTGCCAGCGCGCTTGCCACAATGACGAACACCAGCACCGGGGCAATGCCCTTCAGCGCACCGACGAACAGGCTGCCCAGCTCGCCGACCCAACCCGCGCCCGGCGCAACAAGCGCCAGCACCGAACCGACTGCCAGGCCGATCAGGATGCGCAGGATCAGGCTGGTCTGGTTGTATTTTGCTACAACCGCTTTCAAGGTTTTCATATCGTAACACTCCTCTTACACTGTACGCCTATCGCGTACATTTTCCTGTTTCTTGCACGAGAACAGTTGTCATTATAGCATATACGGCAAAAAAGAGGAAGTGTTTTCGGCTATTTTGCAGCCCAAAACGGCGTTTTTTGTAAATGTTTGCAAAACTGCCCTGAAAACTGTACTTGTATAAAATACAGTTTTGCGGTTTTGACGAGGAACAGAACCCTCTCAGGGAAGTATCCCTTCGGTCTGCATCCCCGGCTCCCCTGCCATACCAAATTTATATACAATGCAACTTTTACTTGCCAAACTATTGTCTTTTTCTGGAAAGTATTGTATACTTATCACGTTAAAAGCAAGTATTACTTGCCAAAATGTTCGCATATTTGAAAAGAAACACTTGTCAATGCAGACGAGAAAGAGAGGACACCCCTATGAACGAGACCGTAACCAAGCGTTTCCTGCTTTACTTCCGCCTGATGCTGCTGGTCTGGATCCTGATTGCAAACGCCGTCATCCACCTGACCGGCATGGAGTACAGCTGGCTGATCTTCCTGAGCAACATCATGATGTTCACGCTGGAGGGCGATGTGAAGGATCGCCTTGTCACTGTGGAGCTGGGCGGCCTTGTGGGTCTGGTGCTCACTGTGGCGGCGCTGCTGTCCATCAGTGCCCTGACCCCTGTTCTGGGCGATTTCCTCGGCTTTATCCTGCCGCTGGCCGTGGTGCTGTTCATCCTCATCATCCTGCACCCCTACGCACCCAAGGTGCTGAACAACGTGGGCTTTGCCTACCTGACCGTGGCCTGCATTGATATCCCTGCCCTGACTGCCCATCTGCCGCAGTTCTTTATCACCTTCATCGTGGGCTCTGTGCTCTTTAACGGTGTCTGCGTGCTGCTGATGAAGCCCGCTAAGGCGCTGGCTGTGCGCAGCGTGGAGAAGCAGGGCGCTTAAAAAAGTATATTTCCGCCGTTATCTCTTGATTTTTTTGTTCCGGCGTGCTACAATCAGCGTAGTTTCATCCTGTCCAAAACATTGATGCGGACAAACTGAAGCCCCGCTTTTCATGCCGCAGAGAGGGCTGCCCCGGGTTTCCGGGTGCTGCAAGCAGCCTGCCATGACCCCGGCTTCTACCACCGCAGAGTGCAGAGGCGAACCTCTGCCGGGCGTGCCCGTTACAGCACTGCGAGGGGCGCGTTTCCCCGCCGGGGAGCGCGCAATTCGGGTGGAACCGTGGAACGCAGACATTTGATCGGCGCTTCATCCCGTGAGTTTTACGGGGTGAAGCGCTTTTTATTTTTGTTCAAAACCACATTGTCAAAGGAGAATCTGCTATGAAGATCATCTACAAGGACGGTCATGTGGACGAGTGCCCGCAGGATCAGGAGCTGCACGTTATCCGTCACACCGCTGCTCACGTTATGGCACAGGCCATCAAGCGCCTGTATCCGCAGGCTGATTTTGCCTTCGGCCCTGCCACCGAGAACGGCTTCTACTACGATGTCGATCTGGGTGACCAGAAGCTGAGCGACGAGGATCTGGCCAACATCGAAAAAGAGATGCGCAAGATCGTCAAGGAGAACCTGCCCATCAAGCCCTTCATCCTGCCCCGCGCCGAGGCTGAAAAGCTGATGGAGGAGCGTCAGGAGCACTACAAGGTCGAGCACATGGCAGATCTGGCCGATGAGACCGAGTTCAGCTTCTTCCAGCAGGGCGAGTACGTGGATATGTGCATCGGACCCCACCTGACCTACACCAAGGCACTGAAGGCTTTCAAGATCACCCAGCAGTCCGGCGCATACTGGAAGAACGACAAGGAAAACAAGATGCTGACCCGTATCAACGGCGTGGCTTTCCGCAATCAGGAGGAGCTGGACGCATGGGAGAAGGAGCAGCAGGAGGCCCGCGAGCGCGATCACCGCAAGATCGGCAAGGAGATGGGCCTGTTCATGACCGATGATCTGGTGGGCCGCGGCCTGCCCATGTTCCTGCCCGCAGGCTACACCGTCTGGCAGGAGCTGGAGAACTATATCAAGGAGAAGGAGCGTGCACGCGGCTACCTGCACGTGATGACCCCCTGCATCGGCACCGTGAACCTGTACAAGACCTCCGGCCACTGGGATCACTACCGCGAGAACATGTTCCCCGCCATGGAGATGGAGGGTGAAAGCTACGTGCTGCGCCCGATGAACTGCCCCCACCACATGATGATCTACGCAAATCGTCCCCACTCCTACCGTGATCTGCCCATGCGCATCGGCGAGATCGCCCACGATTTCCGTTACGAGTCCTCCGGCACCCTGAAGGGCATCGAGCGCGGCCGTCACTTCTGCCAGAACGACGCCCACCTGTTCTGCACCCCGGAGCAGATCAAGAGCGAGGTCGCAGACGTGTGCGACCTGATCTTTGAGGTGTACAAGGACTTCAACATCACCGATTACCGCTGCGTGCTGAGCCTGCGCGACCCCGCCGACAAGAAGAAGTACCACGACGATGATGCCATGTGGAACCATGCAGAGCAGGCCCTGCGCGAAGTGCTGACCGAGCTGGGCATCCACTTCACCGAGGAGATCGGCGAGGCCGCCTTCTACGGCCCGAAGCTGGACGTGAACGTGAAGCCCGCCGTGGGTGCCGAGTACACCCTGTCCACCTGCCAGCTGGACTTCTGCCTGCCCGCAAAGTTCCACCTGACCTATGTGGACAAGGACGGCTCTGAAAAGACCCCCGTGGTGCTGCACCGCGCAATCCTGGGCTCTCTGGACCGCTTCATGGCCTACCTGATCGAGGAGACCAAGGGCAAGTTCCCCACCTGGCTGGCTCCCACGCAGGTCAAGGTGCTGCCTGTGTCCGAAAAGACGCTGGAGTACGCACAGGACGTGACCGAGAAGCTGTCTGACGCCGGTATCCGTGTTGTGCTGGATGACGACAACCAGAAGATCGGCTACAAGATCCGTGCCGCACAGCAGGTGGACCGCGTGCCCTATATGCTGGTGCTGGGCGCCAAGGAAGCCGAGGCCGGCAACATCTCCGTGCGTGACCGCAAGGGCGAGACCACCGAGATGAGCCTTGAGGACTTCATCGCCAAGGTCACCACCGAGATCCGCACCCGCAGCCTGTAAAGTATAATATAAGAACGAGGGCGCTGCACAGCGTTTTGTGCAGCGCCCTTTTTTGGTTCACCAGAGGAGAGAGCACAGCAAAAGCCCCGCTCCCTTGTGCGCAAGAGCGGGGCTTTCGACTTACTGGTGACTCGAACAAAAAAAGGAAAAAGGAAAAGGAAAAGGAAAAAGGAGAACGATCTATCTGTCACGCCGGGCGGCGGGAACTGTGTCGGAGCAGCCGGGCTGCCGCCGCAGCGGGAACAGCAGAGAAACTTGTGGAGCGTTACTCCACATCCTGCAGAGCGGCGTAATCTTCCTCGCCGGTGCGGATCTTGACCACGCGGGTCACGTTGTAGACAAAGATCTTGCCATCGCCGATATGGCCGGTGTACAGCGCCTTCTTGGCGGCTTCTACCACAGCGTCCACGCTGATGCGGGAGACGATGACTTCCACCTTGATCTTGGGCAGCAGGGTGGTATCCACCGGCACGCCGCGGTACTTTTCAGGGGTACCCTTCTGGATGCCGCAGCCCATGACCTGCGTTACGGTCATGCCGGTGACACCCAGATCATTCAGGGCAGTCTTGAGCTGATCGAACTTTGCCAGCTTTGCAATGATAGACACCTTGTGCATACCGGTGTCGTAGACACCATCGTGGATCACGGGCTCGCGCACCACCGGCACGGCAGCATCCATCTGCTTTGCCGAAGCCTTGGTGACATCGTCCTCGCCCAGATCGGTGTTCTCGTTGGGGGTCATGGCAGCGGAGTTTGCATCCGAGATGGCAAAGCCTGCATAAGCGGAGGCCAGACCGTGCTCGTGGATGTCCAGACCGTCGATCTCCACCTCGGCGGGCACACGCAGGCCAAGGGTCTTATCAATGATCTTGAAGATGATGAACATCACGATCACAACATAGACATCCACGCAGACCAGACCCAGCAGCTGGGTGCCCAGCTGTGCCAGACTGCCGCCGTAGAACAGACCGGCGTGGGCGGTGTTGGAGCCGGTGGAGAACAGACCCACCGCAATGGTGCCCCAGACGCCGTTTGCAAAGTGGACGGAAACAGCACCTACGGGGTCATCCACCTTGGCGATCTTATCAAAGAATTCCACGCTCAGCACCACAAGGATACCGGCCACAAAGCCGATAAAGAAAGCGCCAAAGGGAGAAACGGTATCGCAGCCTGCGGTAATGGCCACAAGGCCTGCCAGAGAGCCGTTCAGGGTCATGGAGACATCCGGCTTGCCGTAGCGCAGCCAAGTGAAGATCATGGTCACGCAGGTGGCAACGGCTGCGGCAAGGTTGGTGTTGAAGCAGACCAGACCGGTCAGGGTCATGGTGGCATCGGTGGACAGGCTCAGGGAAGAGCCGCCGTTGAAGCCGAACCAGCAGAACCACAGAATGAACACGCCCAGAGCACCGGCGGTCAGGTTGTGGCCGGGGATGGCGTGGGGGTTGCCGTCCTTGTCGTACTTGCCAATACGGGGGCCAAGCATCCATGCGCCCAGCAAGGCGATGACGCCGCCCACGTTATGCACGGCTGCGGAGCCTGCAAAATCGTGGAAGCCCATGCTCTGCAGCCAGCCGCCGCCCCACATCCAGTGGCCGCAGATGGGGTACACCACCAGCGAGATGGCGGCGGAGTACACGCAGTAGGCCTTGAAGTTGGTGCGTTCGGCCATGGAGCCGGAGACGATGGTGGCTGCCGTAGCGCAGAACACGGTCTGGAACACGATGTACACCCACAGGGGGATATCCAGACCCAGATGGCTGTAATCGCCCTGAATGAAGGGATCGAAACCGCCGATCAGTGCGCCGGTGCCGCCGAACATCAGGCCGAAGCCGATGAGCCAGTAACAGGGCGTGCCGATGCAGAAATCCATCATGTTTTTCATCAGGATGTTGCCGGTATTCTTTGCCCGGGTGAAGCCGGCCTCGCACAGGGCGAATCCGGCCTGCATGAAGTACACTAGAAACGCTCCTACGAGCGTCCAGCAGGTGTTGACGGAGCTAAACATACTTTCCTACCTCCTACGGTCGTTTTTTGCACAGGGAGCCCTCTATTCTCTCCGTGCGGCAGTATCCCCGAAAACACAAAAGGCGCTGGCGGAATTGCTTCCGTCAGCGCCTTTGCTTTCGATGGCACGAGTATAGTCTCTTTGTGCAAACCTGTCAAGTATTCATCTCAAGGTTTTACGTTTTTCACAACACGGTGAAACGCTACCGTGCTAAAGTTTGGCAAATCTTTTGCCTGTCAGCCGTTTTTGCCGTCCTTCGGAGCGCCGGACTTGTCCTTTTCCTTGGCGTTGGCCGGGCGGTGGCCGCCCTCCATCTCCCAGTGCAGCAGCATACTCATCAAAGCGCGCAGCGCAAAGGTAGCCGCCAGCGGCACTACCGACTCCAGATTCTGCAGCAAAAAGGTCTTGGCGATCTCTGCCGACATCAGAAATTCCAGCGCGGTGGTCAGACCGCTGCTCATTTCATGGTGGAAGTCCCGGTGGTCGTTGAAGAAGGTGGCGCGGACATAGTAGAAGGTGGCCTTGGCCAGACTGGTGATGATGATGAACAGACCCACCACCTCCGCAAGACCGGCGATCATGGGCACTGCAGTTTCCAGAAAGGCATCCAGCAGGTGGGTGAGGTTCAGGTTGAACAGGGTCAGTCCTTGCATGATCTCCTCCGCAGCTTACAGCAGGGTCTTGACGTAAGCGGCCAGCTCCTCGTCCTTGCAGGAGGCAAAGAACAGCTCAGAGAACTTTGCACCCGCCACAGCGCCCTTCAGCAGATCCTGATCGATGCTCTTCAGGCACTCGATGAGGGGCTTGAAGGTGGCAGCGCGCACGCCGTCCAGAATCTTCTTGTTGCGCTGCTCGGGCACAACGCGTTCCTTGGGGTAGCCCTGACCGTGGCCGAAGCCGAACAGCTTCTCGAAGCAGTACTCGAGGTTCAGCTCGCCGCCCCAGCCGAAGCCCTTGGCAAAGGGCATGGCAACGGCGTTGCCGTCGTTGACGTGGGCAAAGGTGTAGGCATCCACGGGATCCTCAACGTGGCCGCAGATGACGCCGGGGAAGCTGTTCAGTGCCAGCATGGCGCCCTCACCGGTGCCGCAGCCGGTAACAACGTAGTCCGCAGCGCCGCTGTTCAGCAGGATAGCAGCCAGAATGCCGCACTGCACATAGGTCAGCTGTGCAGCATCGTCGGCGGCGTACATGCCGTAGTTGACCACCTCGTGGCCCATGGGCTCCACCACCTTCTTCAGGGCGGCTTCAATGATGCCGTTCTTGGCGGCCTGACTGTTCTCGTTGATAAGTGCGATCTTCATAACAATGGTTCTCCTTCTTATTTTTCCCTGCGGTGCGCAGGTGTTATACAAAGTCCTCCCGCATGGGGGTAAAGAAATCCAGCATCACGCCGCCCTCCAGACAGACGCAGCCGTGCATGACGCCGTTCTGCTTGAGCAGGGTGTCGCCGGGGCCTACCTCCCGGGTCTCGTCCCCGATGGTAAAGCGATACCGCCCGGAGACGATATAGGTGATCTGGGTGTGGGGGTGGCAGTGCATGGCACCCACGCCGCCGGTCTCAAAGGTGTTTTCCACGCACATGGCGTCCTTGCTGTAAGCCAGCACGCGGCGCTGCACCCCGGGGCCGCAGGGTTCCGGGGCAATTTCGGCATGGGGCACCCAAGGGATATCCTGATGTGCTTTTTCCATTATAGCATAACATCCTTTCCCGTACAAATGCAAAAGGGACTGCCACACAACGCTGTGCGGCAGTCCCCGGGGTCAGAACTGCGGAGTGCCCTCAGCGTTTACTGGGGCTGCTTGCCGATGTAGGCCAGAATGCCGCCGTCCACATACAGGATCAGGCCGTTGACAAAGTCAGAGGCCTCAGATGCCAGGAACACAGCGGGTCCGCCCAGATCCTCGGCCTCGCCCCAGCGGCCTGCGGGGGTCTTGGCAACGATGAACTGGTCGAAGGGGTGACGGCTGCCGTCGGGCTGGATCTCGCGCAGCGGTGCGGTCTGCGGGGTGGCAATGTAGCCGGGTCCGATGCCGTTGCACTGAATGTTGTAAGCACCGTACTCGGAAGCGATATTCTTGGTCAGCATCTTCAGGCCGCCCTTTGCTGCTGCATAAGCAGAAACGGTCTCACGGCCCAGCTCGCTCATCATGGAGCAGATGTTGATGATCTTGCCGCCGCCCTGTGCGATCATATCGGGGATGATGGCCTTTGCCACGATGAAGGGAGCGTTCAGATCAACATCGATGACCTGACGGAACTGAGCAGCGCTCATCTCGGTCATGGGGATGCGCTTGATGATACCGGCGTTGTTGACCAGAATGTTGATGTGGCCGACTTCCTCGGTGATCTTTGCCACCATTGCATTGACGGCGTCCTCATCGGTAACGTCGCAGACGTAGCCGTGCGCCTTGATGCCGGCCTCTGCATAGGAAGCCAGACCCTTGTCCACCAGCTCCTGCTTGATATCATTGAACACGATGGTAGCGCCGTTGGCTGCCATAGCCTTTGCAATTGCCATGCCGATGCCGTAGGATGCGCCGGTGATCAGCGCCACCTTGCCGGTCAGGTCAAAAGATTTGGGAGTGCACTGTGCCATAATAAAGTCCTCCTGTAAAAAATCGTATTCTACACGGCGCAAATTGCAGCCGTGCTGCTTTGCAAAGCGCGTCGTATCCGGCCGTGCCGGAGCGCACTCTTACTTGTATACCAGTCTAGCATCCTTTGCAGGAAGTGTCAAGGCACATTCTTGTGAAGTTTTATTGTACTTTCTTTAGATTTTCGCTTTTCTGCCGAAAAACAGCGCGAAAAAACGTCGCTTTTCAGCGCGATAGTTTGTGCGGGCTGACGCGCCTTGTCACGGTGCACAAGATATTCCGACGATCTTTGGGCTTGTTGACAAGTTTGGACGACCTTTGTCTTTTACCCCAGCTTTTTCTTCTGCTGGCGTGCCACGATGGGCATCAGCAGGGGGATGGGTACAAGGCGCTGGGCGCTGGTGCACAGCCGCATAAAGGCAGAGGGCACAATGATGGTCTTGCGGTGCATCATGCCCAGCAGGGCCTCCTCTACGCACAGCTCGGGGGTAATGCCCCGCAAGGCAAACACCACCCCGGCGTGGTCGTTGAACTCGGTGTCCACCGGGCCGGGGCAGAGGGCGCAGACGTAGACGGGGCTGTGCATCTCCCGCAGCTCCTCAGCCACGCCGCGGGTCATGCTGACCACATAGGCTTTGCTGGCGTAGTAGCCCGCCATATAGGGCCCGCCGGGCAGCAGCCCCGCAGAGGATGCCACATTCAGGATGGTGCCGCCGCCCTGCGCGTGCATCTTGCGCACCACGGCGCGGAACAGCCGCGCCATGGCGGCAACATTCACTTGGATCATCTCTTCCTCGCGGGCTTCCTCCGTTTCCAGAATGCTGCCGCAGACGCCGAAACCGGCGTTGTTGATGAAGATGTCGATGTGCTCCTCGGCCAGTACTTCGCACAGGCGGCTGCACGCCTCGGCGCGGGAGAGGTCGGCGGTCTCGATGCGGCATTCCGTGCCGTGGGCTGCGTGCAGTTCCTTGGCAAGGGTCTGCAAACGGTCGGCGCGGCGGGCGGTCAGGATGAGCCGACAGCCCATAGCGGCATACCGGCGGGCGAACTCCCGGCCGATGCCGGAACTTGCTCCGGTGATCCAGATGGTCTTTTGCATGGTGGTTCTCCTTTTTTCGCCCCCAAACGGGGCTTTCTGTACTTGTTGCCCTTATTTTAGCATAGTTTGCCCGTGCTTTCTATGCAATTTTCGTAAACGATGCAAAAGAGAACCCGAAACGCCGCAGGCGTTTCGGGTTCTCTCATAAATATTATTTCAGCAGGTTATCGTTCTCGAAGTAGTCGATGCGCATGGCCTTGCGCACCTCGTCCAGCGTGGCGGCAGCGGTCTTTTCGGCGTAAGCGCTGCCCTCCTTCAGGATCTCTACCACTTCGGGCAGGCGCTGCTCCCACTCCTTGCGGCGGGTGCGGATAGGCTCCAGCTCAGCCTGCATGACGCTGTTCAGGAACTTTTTCACCTTCATATCGCCCAGACCGCCGCGCTGATAGTGCGCCTTGACCTCGTCCAGATTCTGGTACTCCGGCCAGAACTCGGCAAAGTGCTCCGGGCGGCAGAAAGCGTCCAGATAGATGAACACCGGGTTGCCCTCCACCTTGCCGGGGTCCTGCACCCGCAGGTGGTTGGGGTCGGTAAACATGGACTTGACCTTCTTCTCGATGTCCTCCGGCTCCTCGGACAGGTAGATGCAGTTGCCAAGGCTCTTGCTCATCTTGGCCTTGCCGTCAATGCCGGGCAGACGCAGGCAGGCGGCGTTCTGGGGCAGAACGATCTCGGGCTCTACCAGCGTTTCGCCGTAGACGGAGTTGAACTTGTGCACGATCTCGCAGCACTGCTCGATCATGGGCTTCTGATCCTCACCGGCGGGCACGGTGGTAGCCTTGAAGGCGGTGATATCGGCAGCCTGACTGATGGGGTAGCAGAAGAAGCCCACCGGGATGCTGGCTTCGAAGTTGCGCATCTGGATCTCGCTCTTCACGGTGGGGTTGCGCTGCAAACGGCTGACGGTGACCAGATTCTGGTAGTAGAAGCTCAGCTCGGTCAGCTGCGGCACCATGGACTGGATGAAGATGTGCACCTTGTTGGGGTCCAGACCGCAGGCCAGATAGTCCAGCGCCACCTGCAGAATGTTCTGGCGCACCTTCTCCGGGTTGTCGGCGTTATCGGTCAGCGCCTGCGCGTCGGCGATCATGATAAAAATCTCGTCATATTCGCCGGTGTTCTGCAGCCGCACCCGCTCCTTCAGAGAGCCGACATAGTGGCCAACGTGCAGGCGGCCGGTGGGACGGTCGCCGGTCAGAATAACTTTTTTCATGATGTTCTCCTTTGTCAAGGATTTGACCCCCTCCGACAAGCCTTGCGGCATTGCCGGCTCCCCCAAGGGAGCGCCTTTTCGCCTTACTGCACCGTAAAGCTGCGTGGCAAGAGGTTCCTTTTATACTTTATAGTGTGTTAAGTATAGCCCCCCGGGGCGGTGCTGTCAACAAGGCCGCCGGAAAAAGAAAAAAGCGATGGAAAATTTCCATCGCTTTGCTGGCGCCTCTTGCCTGACTCGAACAGGCGACACCCTGATTAACAGTCAGGTGCTCTAACCGACTGAGCTAAAGAGGCATCTATATAAAACGGCATACAGCCGTTTTACTACTATAAAATGGTGACCCGTACCGGAATCGAACCGATGTTAAAGGCGTGAGAGGCCTCTGTCTTAACCGCTTGACCAACGGGCCATACGTCCATTTTGCATCAGGTGTTCGCACCCGACTTGGCTATTTTAGCATACCGGGTGCCCTTTGTCAACAGCAAATTTTGATTTTGTTCGAAAAAAGTAAATTTTTCCACCGCAGCCCGGACCGGCAGCAAACACCGCGCCCGCTGCCGTTCTATGCGGCCTTTTATAAAGGAACGATAAAATGGTGAAACCTGAATTCGGATAGTTGACAATGTGGTAAAATGTGGTACTCTTAGGGTGCAAAAACGCTTTTGAGGAGGGCTTATAGTATGGCTATGAAAATGGATCGTCGTGCATTTTTAAAGACTTCTGCTGCGGTGGCAGTGGCAGTATCTATGACCGGACTGCTGGGCGGCTGCAGTGATAGTGACGGCGGCACCGATCTGGGTGGTTTTACGGTTGATGTGGGTAAATGGAGCGCTGTCCCTCATGATCAGGGCATAGGTACCGGGAAATCCTGGTATGCAGATTTCGCAGTGACTGTGCGCGTTCATAATCTGGATGATTCCAATGGCTTCAGTTTCCCCGCAAAATCCGTGTTTGTGCTTAAGATCGACGGTCAGAAAGTCGCGCTGCAGGGTGGAGATCTGCTGAGCAATATCACGCTGGTCATGAAAAAGGGCGAGCGCAAAACGGGCATTCTGACCTTCCGTCTGGATGAGAGCCAGAAAAATCTCTATCAGGCAATGGAAGCTCAAACCGCAGATATCAAGCTTAGGGTTGGCGTTGATCCCACCGAGACCTATACCGGTGTTTATGAAGGCTATACCTTTAAGAAGGATTCCAAACTTGCATAATTGAACCCAAACAGCCCAATACAGGAGGTGCATTGCTATGATCGACCGCAGAACATTTCTCAAGCTCAGCGCCGGGGCTCTGGTGCTGACCGCCGCAGGGGCTTTGACCGGCTGCGGGGATACCGTGATCGAAAAGACCAGCGGTGTGGCGAAGATCGGTGATGTCACCTTTATCTGCGCAATGCCGTTTCCGGGCGGCGGCTTGGGCGACGGCATAGTCAAGCAGCTGACCTACTTGACGCAGTTCACCATCCAGAACAACAGCGCCGAAAGGGTAGTTATCAAGCCGGAGGACATTACCTGCATCTTCCGGGAGGCGGACACCAAGGAAACGCTGTATTTCAAGCGGAAGGAACTGGTCGCAGAGCCGGGGCAGACGGCCGTCTACAATGGCTCGCAGGAGTTCTATCTGGAAACTAAGGAAGGTGTGCCGGAAAAGAACAGCACCGGCACTTATGAACTGCGTGTGCGCTACAATGGTCAAACCGCTGTATTCCTCTATGGAAATAACGGCAAAAATGTAACGGGCCGCGTAGAGTAAAACCGAATACATCCCGCCGCCGGGCACTTCTGGAAACAGGAGTGTCCGGCGGCTTTTTGTTTTGTGCCGCATTACCTGTTCTTTACATTGGGGCTGGCATTGTGCACAAAGTTTTACGCACTTTTTGCACGTCCATGGTCGCAGCAAGGGCGGCAAAGCGGTAGAATAAGGCCGTTCCCAAGGAAAACACAAAAAGACAGTGCCGGGCGGGAGCCCGGGTTTTTAATGGAGGAAATTCTATCATGAAAAAGATCTCTCGTCGTTCGTTTCTGACCGTTTGCGGTGCAGCTGCTGCGGCTGCTGCCCTGACCGCCTGCGGCGGCTCTGCTTCTTCCGCATCCAGCACCGCTGCTTCTGCTTCCACCACCGCTTCTTCTGCTGCGGAGAGCGCAGCAGGCACCCTGAGCGGCAACGTTGCTACCGGCGGTTCTACTTCCATGAAGAACGTCATCGCTGCCCTGACTGAAGGCTTTGCCGAGGTCGAGCCGGGTGTCACCGTCAGCTACGACCCCACCGGCTCCGGCGCAGGCATCACCGGCGCTACCGACAAGACGCTGGACATCGGCCTGTCCTCCCGCGCCCTGAAGGACGATGAGAAGAATGATGTGGACGGCACCACCGTGGCGCTGGACGGCATCGCCATCATCGTGAACAAGGACAGCAAGGTCGCTGACCTGACCGTGGAGCAGCTCAAGAAGATGTTCACCGGCGAGATCACCAACTGGAAGGATGTCGGCGGCGACGACGGCGAGATCGTTCTGGTGGGCCGTGAGGCCGGTTCCGGCACCCGCGATGGCTTTGAGAGCATCGTGGACGTGAAGGACAGCTGCAAGTACGCACAGGAGCTGACCGCTACCGGCGCTGTCATCAGCGCTGTGGAAGCAAACCCGCTGGCTATCGGCTACGCTTCTCTGTCCGCTGTGGGCGACACCGTCGCCATGGTCACCGTGGAGGGTGTGGAGTGCAGCGAGGACACCGTCAAGGACGGCAGCTACAAGATCCAGCGTCCCTTCGTGTTCGTTACCAACAAGAGCGCTGCCCTGTCTGAGCAGGCACAGGCCTTTGTGGACTTTGCCACCAGCAAGGACGCTGCCGACCTCATCCGCACCGCAGGCGCTGTGCCCGTGAACGAGTAAAAGGCGCTCAGGGTCAGCCCGGCTGGGAGTTCCCCCGCGAAATTCGGGGCTTCCAGCTCCCGCCCTATTGCCTACGGCAACAGGGTCCCACCCTCGGATCATTCGCTGGTGAAACTCCCGGCCGAACTGACCCGGCAACAGGATGGGGACGATGATAAAATCAGCCCGCCGCGCCGGCCTGCCGTTTCTGCGAGCCGACGCGGCTTTTATAAAGGATTTCAGCTATGAACAAAAAATCCTATCTGCGCCGGGTACGGCTGCCCCGCACCCCCGCCGACTGGCTGGAAGCGGTGATGAATTTCATCTTCTTCCTGTGCGGAATGCTGGCGGTGTGCTGTGTGGTGCTCATCTCGGTGTACATGGTGATCTCCGGCGTGCCGGCTATCCATAAGATCGGTATTTTCAAATTCCTCTTCGGCACAAAATGGGCGTCCACCGCAGCAGAGCCGCTGTTCGGCATCCTGCCCTTCATCCTGTCCAGCGTCTACGGCACGCTGGGCGCTACCATCCTCGGCGTGCCCATCGGCCTGCTGACGGCGGTGTTCCTCTCCAAGGCCGCAAATCCCAAACTGCGCACCGTGGTGGTCACCGCCATCGAGCTGCTGTCCGGCATCCCCAGCGTAGTGTTCGGCCTTTTGGGTATGCAGGTGCTGGTGCCCGCCGTGGCAAAAGCTTTCGGCAAGGCTTCCGGTGCCTGCCTGCTCAGCGCCATCGTGGTGCTTTCCATCATGATCTTACCCAGCATCGTGTCCGTGTCGGTGACGGCGCTCAACGCCGTGCCGCCGGAGTATGAGCAGGGCAGTCTGGCGCTGGGTGCCACCGACACCGAAACATGGTTCAAGATCAGCATTCCGGCGGCGAAAAGCGGCATTGCCGCAGGCGTTGTGCTGGGCATCGGCCGCGCCATCGGCGAGGCCATGGCTGTAATGATGGTGGCGGGCAACAGCCCCAATATGCCGGACAGCTTGTTCCGCAGCGTTACTTTGCTGACCACCGCCATCGCCAAGGAAATGAGTTACGCCGGCGGCTTGCAGCGGCAGGCACTGTTCAGCATCGCGCTGGTGCTGTTCGTGTTCATCATGCTTATCAACGTGGTGTTGAACGTGGTACTGAAGGGAGGAAACCGCGATGAATAACGGCTTTTCGCCCTCCCGCCGGGCATGGAACCGGGTAATGACCGTGCTGGTCTGGGCCAGCGCAGTGCTGGTGATGGTGCTGGTGGCCGGGATCATCGGCATGGTGCTGGTGCGGGGCATCCCCCACATCAGCTGGAACTTCCTTTCCACCACCGCCAGTGTGCTGAAAAAGACGGACGGCATCCTGCCCGCCATCCTCAACACCCTGTATGTCATTGTGTTGACATTACTCATCGTATTGCCGCTGGGCGTGGGTGCGGCGGTCTACCTGACCGAATACGCCTCCAACCGGCGGCTCATCGAGGTCATCGAGTTCACCAACGAAACGCTGGCCGGTATCCCCAGCATCATCTACGGTCTGGTAGGTATGCTGGTGTTCAGTCAGGCGCTGGGCTTCCAGACCTGTCTGCTGTCCGGCAGTCTGACGCTGGTGGTGATGAACCTGCCCACCATCATCCGCACCACGCAGGAATCCCTGAAAACCGTGCCGCAGGGCTACCGTGAGGGTGCTATGGGTCTGGGTGCAGGCAAGTGGCACATCATCCGCACCATCGTGCTGCCTTGCAGCATTGACGGCATCGTCACCGGCTGCATTCTGGCGGTGGGACGCATCGTGGGCGAAAGCGCCGCGCTGCTGTTCACCGCCGGTGCGGCAGAGGTGATCGCCAAGAGTGTGTTCAAAGCCTACACCTCCAACGGTGCCACCCTGTCGGTGCTGCTGTACCTGCGCGCCTTTGAAGACGGCGATTTCACCTCCGCATGGGGCATCGGCGCAGTGCTGCTGGTGCTGGTGCTGCTCATCAATCTGGCAGCACGTCTGGCGAAAACGAAACTGAAACAGAAGCAGTAAAAATAAAGAGGTACTCTATGGAAAACACGAATGTGCCGGTGATATCGGCAAAGGATCTGAACCTCTGGTACGGCGACTTCAAGGCGCTGAAGAGCATTTCGCTGGACGTGGGCGAGCGGGAGATCACCGCACTGATCGGCCCCTCCGGCTGCGGCAAGTCCACCTTTTTAAAGACCCTGAATCGCATGAACGACCTTGTGCCGGGCGTGCGCATCGAGGGGGATGTACGACTGAAGGGCGAGGATATCTTTGCCCGCGAGATGGAGCTGACCGACCTGCGCCGCCGCGTGGGCATGGTGTTCCAGAAGGCAAACCCCTTCCCCATGAGCATCTACGACAACATTACCTACGGCCCCAAGCTGCACGGCGTGCGCAATAAGGCCGAGCTGGACGAGCTGGTGGAAACCTCTCTGCGGGGCGCAGCCCTGTGGGACGAGGTGAAGGACCGCCTGAAAAAGAGCGCCCTTGGCCTGTCCGGCGGGCAGCAGCAGCGTCTTTGCATCGCCCGGGCATTGGCGGTCAAGCCCGAGGTGCTGCTGATGGACGAGCCCACCAGCGCATTGGACCCCGGCTCTACCATGAAGGTGGAGGAGCTGATGAACGAGCTGAAAAAGAACTACACCGTGGTCATCGTCACCCACAATATGCAGCAGGCGGCCCGTATCAGCGACCGCACCGCCTTCTTCCTGCTGGGTGAACTGGTGGAGGTTGGCCCCACGAACCAGATCTTCAGCACGCCCCGGGACAAGCGCACCGAGGACTACATCTCCGGCCGGTTCGGTTAATGCAGGGAGGAACAAAGCAATGAGCATTCGCAAACAATACGACAGCGATCTGGAAGCCCTCAAGACCGCACTGGTGGAGATGGGGCAGAACGCCGCCGAGGCCGTGGAGAACGCGCTGGAAGCGCTGTGCACCGCCGACACCGCAGCCGCCCAGAAGATCGTGCAGGGGGATGACCGCATCAACAACATGGAGCGGGACATCGAGCACCGCTGCATGACCTTGCTGCTGCGCCAGCAGCCGGTGGCGGGCGATCTGCGCCACATTTCCACCGCCATGAAGGTGGTCACCGATATCGAGCGCATGGGCGACCACGCTTCAGATATCGCCGAGATCATCCCACATCTCGTCACCGTGCGTAAGGAGAGAGACCCCGCTGTCAGTCAGGCCATTGCCATGGGACGCAAGGCCTACCAGATGATCTTAGACGCCATGGACGCCCTGACCGCCGAGGACGAGATCGCCGCCCGCCGCGTCATCGCCGCAGACGACGCCGTGGACTACGACTTCAACGCCATCAAGCACACGCTGGCACAGGAGATCGCCGCCGCCCCCGCCAAGGTGGACGCCGCGCTGGATCTGCTGATGGTCATCAAGTATCTGGAGCGCATCGGCGACCACGCCGTGAACGTAGCCGAGTGGGTGCAGTTCGTGCGCACCGGGCGCTACAAGGACGAAAGTATGTTCTGATACTCACTCTGCCCTTTTGGGCGCGTGTTTTCCTTATTTTCTTCTGAAAAAGGCTGTCTGCCACCCGGCAGGCAGCCTTTTTCTGTGGGAAAGCTCCCTCTACAACGAAAATTGACTAAAAAATTTTTATCTTTTCTGCAATGTTTGCGGCGGGTGATTCGTATTCAGGGTATAAGAGCCCGGAAGGGGCTCCGCAGTTATCGTGCGGCGGGTGGTCCGGCTTCCCCCAGTCCCCCGCCTGCCGCACCGTTACGGAGGACAGATACAATGATGGCAAAGCTTGAACGCTCCCCGCAGCAAGCCCGCATGGAGGCCGTGAGCCGCGATGCACTGGTGCAGGCGGCGCTGCAGGAGATCACCCAAAATTATCGTGAGGCCAGCCTTTCCAATGTGGCAAGGGCTTATGGTGTTTCGCTGGCGTATGTCAGCGAGTGCGTGCGCGCTCAGACCGGGCGCACCTACAAGGAACTGCTGCAAAAGCACCGCATGGAGACCGCCGCGCGGCTGCTGCGCCGCAGCGATCTGAACATCCAGCAGATCATTGCACAGGTGGGCTACGAGAACACCAGCTACTTCTACCGCCTGTTCCACGAGCGCTACGGCCTGAGCCCCCGGGAGTACCGGCTGGTGCGCACCGGCGCCGCTCCCCGCCGCCCCACCGCATGAACTGCCCCCTGCTTTGCTTCCCTCGACCGTCGTGCTGCCGCCCCGCGCACGGCGGTCTGTTTTTGCCGCGAGATGGAGAAAAATCTGGTACTTTATGGAATATTGTGTTATACTAAAATAAATGTACCCCGCGCGGCAGGGCGCGGGCAAGAGAGGATGAGTGGATATGTTTCGCGGAGCGGTAAGAGCAGATATGGCACGGATTTTGGATATCTATGCCCGTGCGCGGGAATTCATGGCGAAAAACGGCAACTCTACCCAGTGGGGGGACAATTACCCAAGCCCGGAGCTGCTGGAAGAGGATATCGACACCAACCGGCTGTTCGTGTACATGGTGAACGGCCGGATGCAGGCGGTGTTTGCCTTTGTCCTTGGCGAGGACCCCACTTACAAGGTCATTGAGGACGGACAGTGGCTCAACGACACTTTGCCCTACGGTACGCTGCACCGGCTGGCTTCGGCGGGCGAGAGCAAGGGCATCGGCAAGGCGGTGGTGGAGTGGTGTCTGGAGCACTGCGAGAGCCTGCGCGCCGACACCCACGCCGACAACAAGGTGATGCAGCACCTGCTGGAAAGCGAGGGCTTTACCCGCTGCGGCATCATCCATGTGGAGGACGGCACCCCGCGCATCGCCTACCAGCGGTTGTCCCTGACCCAGAGCCAGCTGGGGTGAGCGGAAAAACAGTTTGATTTGGGAGATCGGAAACACCTGCGGGCGTTTCCGATCTCCTTTTTCATAGATGGAGCTGCCCTGCCGCGCCCTCTCCCGTGAAAATGCAATGCCGGAGCGTCCGCAGACGCTCCGGCATTGCGCTATTAAAAAAGAATTTTTCCGCTGAATATGCGCAAAGCGCACGCGGCGCGCATTTCTGATCCTCTCCCCCCTTCTGTGCCTTGCCACCGGCGGCGAAGCAGTGTATAATAGCCTCAGAACGCTACAATGCCGGAAACCCCGGCAGATACAGGAGGAATTGCAGATGAATAAACCGGTACTGGTCGTCATGGCTGCCGGCATGGGCAGCCGTTACGGCGGCATGAAGCAGATCGACCCGGTGGGCCCCAACGGACAGGTCATTATGGACTATTCCCTCTACGACGCCCGCCGCGCCGGCTTTGAGACCGTGATCTTTGTCATCAAGCACGAGATCGAGGACGCCTTCAAGGCAGCCATCGGCGACCGCGTGGCCAAGGCGATGAAGGTGAAGTATGCCTTCCAGCAGCTGGAAGAGCTGCCCGCAGGCTTTGCCGTGCCGGAAGGCCGTGTAAAGCCCTGGGGCACCTGCCATGCCGTGCTGGCTGCAAAGCCCCTGATCGACGGCCCCTTTGCGGTCATCAATGCGGACGACTACTACGGCCCGGAGGCGTTTCAGGTGATGTACGATTACCTGTCCACCCACGCCGATGATGATTTCTACCGCTACTGCATGGTCAGCTATCTGCTGAAGAACACCCTGTCTGAGAACGGCAGCGTGGCACGCGGCGTGTGCATCAAGAACGAGGACGGCACCCTGCAAAGCGTGACCGAGCGCACCCGCATCGAGCCCTGCGACGGCGGCGCACATTACACCGAGGACGGCGGCGAGAGCTGGGTGGACCTGCCCGGCGACACCCCTGTGAGCATGAACCTGTGGGGCTTCGGCAAGAGCTTTCTGGACGAGGCCGAGCAGCGCTTTGCGGGCTGGCTGACCGAGAATCTGCCGGTGAACCCCCTGAAGTGCGAGTATTTCCTGCCGCTGGTGGTGACCGAGCTGATCGAGGAGAACAAGGCAAAAATTCAGGTGCTGCGCAGCACGGATAAGTGGTTCGGCGTCACCTACCGGGAGGATAAGCCTTTGGTGGTGGAGGCCATTGCCCGCAAGACCGCCGAGGGCCAGTACCCCGAAAAGCTGTGGGAGTGAGTGCCCGCAATAGCGGAAAATTATTTTAACCAGAACAAAGTCGGACAGCCCGCAGGCTGCCCGACTTTGTGTTTTTATGGGGTGGAACGTATTCACAAAAACCGTTCCAGCTGGATGCGGTTATCCTCTTCAAAATCCTGCAGCCGCTGGGCAAGGCGCTTTGCGCCCGGGGCGGCGTTGGGGTAGTCCTTGCAGCTTTTTACGCAGTCCACCACCCCCATGCCGCTGCCCTGCGTGAGCATCTCGGCCAGATTGCGGGTGGATTTGTCCGTAAGGGTCTTGAGCCCGATGCCCATTTTCGTGTTCAGCTTTGCCATGGTGCTCTGCCCCTGTGCGCTGCCGCCGCAGGCTTCTATGGCGGTGTGCGCCTCCTGATTCAGCTGGTGATAAATATTGCGCTGGCGCAGCAGTTCGGCCTTGAACTGCACATCGCTGGTCATGGGTAAGATCTGCTCCAAGGTGTTCTTGCCCATCTCGGTGTTCTGCACCACCGCCTCCAGCAGGTTCAGGTTATCGTTTTTCTGATTTTCCATACAAAAAAATCCCCCTTTGGCACCTAGTATGTGCCCGAAGGGGGATTTTATACGTTGTTTCTCAGCAGATCTTATTGCCGCCGGAGATCTGGATGCCGCGCAGCCGCTCGTCACAGATGGCGTACAGGCGCTGCCAGCAGTTGGCGGCGCTGTCCAGCTCGTCCAACCCTGCCACCGCGACGCTCAGGGTGAAGGGCACCCGCTTCATCATCCCCATGGAGGTGATGCACTCGTGGGGCATTTCGGCGTAGATGTTCCGCATCTGCTCGGCCAGCTGGCCGCCGTCCAAGTCCAGACAGCCCACCACAAAGGTGGTGCCGGTCAGGCGGCAGACGATCTGACTGCCCGGGATATCGAAATATTTTTTCCACTGGTTTGCCACAAAGCAGATCAGCTGATCCATCACCGGCTGACCGTAGGTGTCCCGCAGCTGTGCGCCGTGATCCAGCGACACCAGCGCCACAGCGGCCCTGCGCCCCTGCTCTGCCCAGCGGTCCAGCTCGGCGGCGATCACAGTTTCAAGGTAGCGGCGGTTGTACACGCCGGAAAGAAAATCGTGGTTCAGGTCCTCGCGGCACAACTCCCGCTCGCGGGCGCTCATGCGCTCCTCCGGCAGCAGGTTGCCTGCCAGCGGGGCAGACATGGTGATCCGCCACAGCTTGCCGTCTGCCCGCACCGTGCGGTGCAGCACGCAGCTTACCCGGCCGTTGCACAGGCTATAACTCACCTGCAGGCCTTCGTCCTGCCAGCCGGTGTCCTGTGGCAGCTCGTCCAGCAATACCGTTTCAAACGCAGCCTGTGCGCCCTCGGCAAAGGTACGCAGATCCTGCTCTGTCCATTCTCTGTCCATCTGTAATTTCCCCATCATCAGTACGCGCCGCCGCTTCCGACGGGCGAAATTCCAATTTTCCCACAAATCCGGGAACTTACGGCTATTATACCATTGAAATACAGATTTTTCCAGCAAAACGCACAAATTTTTACGGCAGTTTTTACAATTCTGTCAAATTGCTAATTCTTTCACGTTTTGAACGTCTGCATTGCAGCGGCAGTACACGGCGCACTCGGCTTTGATCTGTGCGGCAAGGGCTTTGGAGTCAAAACCGGCCTTTGCGCGCCATGCCCAGTTGCCGCCCAGCTTGCCCGGGGTGTTCAGGTGCGCCTCGGCACCCAGCCCCAGCCAGTCGTACATGGGAATGATGGCTCTGTCCGCCACCGAGCCCAGCGCTGCCCGCAGCAGCGCAGTGCGCGCGGCGGCAGTCTTGACGGCTGCCACCTCCTTGGCGGTGGGTTTGCAGGGGGTCAGGTGCAGATAAGCCGCGGCGGTGGCCTTTTCCTTTTCGGAAGCGCCGTTCTCCCACCAGTCGGTCAGGGTGGTGTTGTCGTGAGTGCCGGGGTAGACCACGCCGTTTTTGACGTGGTTATGGGGCAGATACTCGTTGTCCCCGCCGCCGAAGGCAAACTGCAGCACCTTCATGCCCGGGAAGGTACTGTCGGCCAGCAGCTTGCGCACGCTGGGGAACAGCTCGCCCAAGTCCTCGGCAATGATGGGCAGCTTGCCCAGTGCGGCTTCCAGTGTGTCGAACAGATCCATGCCGGGGCCGTTCTCCCACTTGCCGGTGCGGGCGGTGGTGCTGGTGGCCGGGATGGCCCAATAGGTGTCGAAGCCGCGGAAGTGGTCGATGCGCAGCAGATCGTAGATGCCCAGTGCATGGCGCACCCGGCGCACCCACCATGCGTAGCCGGTCTTTTTGTGGTACGCCCAGTCGTACAGGGGGTTGCCCCACAGCTGGCCGTCTGCGGAGAAGTAGTCCGGCGGGCAGCCCGCCACCCGGGCAAAGCGGCCGTCGGCGTCCAGCTCAAACAGCTTGCCGCCCACCCATGCGTCCACCGAGTCGGCAGAGACGTAGATGGGGATGTCGCCCAGGATCTGCACACCCTTCTTGTTGGCATAGGTTTTGACTGCCTGCCACTGGACGCTGAACTTGTACTGCACAAACTTCCAGAAGCCGATCTCCTCCTCGTTTGCGGCGGCAAAGGCGGCCAGTGCAGCCTTGTCGCGGCGGCGGTAGGGGGCGTCCCACTCCACCCAGTTCTTCATCTTGTTGGCTACCTTCAGCGCCATGTACAGGGCATAGTCCTCCAGCCAGTCCTCGTTGGCAAGGGTGAAGGCGTAGTAGTCGTCGGGGTAGTAGTAGCTACAGCCGTGCAGCCCGGCGCACTGGCTGCGCCATGCGGCGTAGGCCTTGCGCAGCACTGCAAAGCGGCTGACGTACAAGGTGCCGTAGTCCACTTCCAGTGGGTCTTTCCCCCAGCTTTCCGCCTTGAGGTCTGCGGCGGTCAGCAGGCCCTCTTTTTCCAGCGCTTCCAAGTCCACAAAATAGGGGTTGCCCGCAAAGGCAGAGCAGCTCTGGTAGGGGCTGTCACCGTAGCCGGTGGGGCTGAGCGGCAGCAGCTGCCAGATCGTTTGTCCTGCCGCAGACAGGAAATCCACAAATTGAAATGCCGCCTTGCCAAAGCAGCCGATCCCGTAAGGGCCGGGCAGACTGGATACCGGCATCAGAATACCACTTTCACGCATGATCCGTTACCTTCCTCGCTGTCAATTTTCGGGAATATTCGTTGTTTCCTATCATAACATAACTGTAAACTATTTTCCACAGGCAAAAATCGTGGTATACTGGTTTTTATGGGGTACCCCCTCAGCTTCGCTGCGCTCAGCAGCTCCCCCAAGGGGGCGCCTTTGGACTATGCCGGAAACTTTATCGCCACCGTTGAAGCCGCCCCCTTGAGGGACGACTTCCCCCGCTCCGGGGGAAGATGTCGCGTAGCGACAAAAGGGGGCGTGTGGATTGCCGCAAAGCGGCAAGACGGAAGGGGTACTTTGGGCATTTTCAATCGTTCTATATACAGGAGGTACTCGCGCGATGCAGCGCACAGAAAAATATTTTGAGCAGGACGCTTTCCGCACCGAATGCGAAGGCGTCATCCTTGCCGCAGAGCCGGACGAAAAGACCGGCGGCGGGCGCATTGCGCTGGACGGCACGGTGTTCTACCCGGAGGGCGGCGGTCAGCCCGCCGACCGGGGCACTCTGACCCTGCCGGACGGCACGGTGCTGCGGGTGTCGGACGTCCACGAGCAGGCAGGCGTCATCTGGCATACGGTGGATGCCCTGCCCGCTGCCGCCGCGCCCGGCGCAGCCGTGACCGGCTGCATCGACTGGGACTGGCGCTTTGACAAGATGCAGCAGCACACCGGCGAGCATATCCTTTCCGGCATCCTGCACCAGATGTTCGGGGCGGAGAATGTGGGCTTCCATGTGGGCATCGAGGCCGTGCGCATGGACACCAGTGTGCCCATCAGCCCCGAGGGGCTGCGGCAGGCGGAGCTTGCCGCCAACCGCATCGTGTGGCAGGATGTGCCGGTGCTCATCAGCTACCCCACCCGGGAGGAGCTTGCCGCCCTTGTCTACCGCTCTAAAAAGGAGATCGAGGGGCAGGTGCGCATTGTGACCATCCCGGGCGCGGACGTCTGCGCCTGCTGCGGCACCCACACCCGCACCACCGGTCAGGTGGGGCAGATCAAGATCCTTGCCAGCGAGAACTACAAGGGCGGTGTGCGGCTGAGCGTGGTGTGCGGAGCCCGTGCGCTGGCGGCGGCGCAGGCCATGCGCGCCCGGCAGGCGGAGATCGGTGCGCTGCTCTCTGCCAAGGCCGACCAGACCGCTGTGGCGGTGCACCGGGTCTACGATGAGTATACTGCACTCAAGTTTACACACTTTGGACTGTGCGGCCAGCTGTTTGACGCCCTTGCGCAGCTGACCGCACCCGATGCGGATGCCATCCGTACCCTGCCGGGGCTGGACCCGGACGGGCTGCACCGGCTGGCTGTCCGTCTGACCGAAGCCACCACCGGCCTGTGCGCCGCCCTGACCCCCACCGAAAAGGGCACCGGCTACTGCCTTGCCCGGCGGGACGGCGATGTGCGCGCCCTGACCAAAGCACTGAACGCCGCCCTGAACGGGCGCGGCGGCGGCAAGCCCGGCATCTGTCAGGGCAGCTGCGCCGCCACCCCGGAGCAGGTGGAGGCGTTTTTGCGGGAGCAAAAATAACCCTCTCAGACAAAAAGATAAACTTTCCCTCTTATGGTCAAAAAAGCTCCCCCTTTCGGGGGAGCTGCCGAGCGAATGCGAGGCTGAGAGGGTTCACAACATCAAGGAGAACAACAAACTATGAGAATGCGTTTCAAACCCTATGCCCACGACGAACTGATGGCCGCGGATTTCCATGTGCACGAGCCCCTCATCTGGGGCGGCAAGTGGCACGGCCAGTATGCCCGCCCGGAGCAGCCCTTTATTCTGGAGCTGGGCTGCGGCAAGGGCGGCTTCATCTCTCAGCTGGCCTGCGCCCACCCGGAAAATAACTATCTGGGCATCGACATCACCGACAAGGTGCTTATCCTTGCCAAGCGCAAGATCGAGGCCGCCTATCAGGCAGCCGGACGCCCCATCGACAACGTCAAGATCATGAGCACCGATATCGAGCGCATCAAGGGCGTCATCACCCCGGAGGATGAGGTCAGCCGCATCTATATCAACTTCTGCAACCCGTGGAGCAAGAACGACTCCTCCCACAAGCACCGCCTTACCTACCCGCGCCAGCTGATCGCCTACCGCGAGTTTCTGAAGGACGGCGGCGAGATCTACTTCAAGACCGACGACGATGACCTGTTCCGGGACAGCGTGGAGTACTTCCCTGCTTCCGGCTACGACATCGAGTGGATCACCTACGACCTGCACGAGAACGAGCCGGAGTGGAATATCCGCACCGAGCATGAGGGCATGTTCACCGAGATGGGGATTAAGATCAAGGCACTCATTGCCCGCAAAAAGCCCGGTGCCGACAGCGTGACATGGGTAGACCCCAAGGTGCTCAAGCGGATGGCACGCGAAGCTGCCGCTGCCGAAGCCGCCACGCAGGAAGGCGAAGGAAATGTCTGACCCCTGTGAGCTGTGCCTGAATAATGTTCAGGACGAATACGGCAGCTATTACTGCGCGCAGGGCGCTGCGCTGGACGAGGACGAGATGGCACGCTATCTTGCCCGCAATACCGCTGCCTGTCCCTTTTTTGAGCCGGGGGACGAATATAAGATCGTATCCAAACAGAACTGAAGAACGGAGGTGCCTATGGTAAGCTTTCTTACTGATACCGTGGTATGCGGCTTTTCGCTGTACCATATTCTGGCCTATTTCCTGATCTATTCCTGCATAGGCTGGTGTCTGGAGGTTATCTATGCCGCCGCCACCACCGGTCAGCTGGTGAACCGGGGCTTCCTCAACGGCCCGGTCTGCCCCATCTACGGCTTTGGCATGATCATCGTGCTGTTTGCCCTTACGCCCTTGCAGCACAGCATCCTGCTGCTGTATATAGGCGGCGTCATCCTGCCCAGTGCACTGGAACTGGTGGGCGGCTGGGCACTGTATAAGATTTACCACACCCGCTGGTGGGATTACAGCGATTTTCCCTTTAACATCGGGGGCTATATCTGTCTGGAATTCTGCCTGCTGTGGGGTGTGGGCACGCTGGTGGTCATGCGTATCGTGCACCCGGTGGTGGCTGACCTTGTAGACCTGATCCCGCCCTTTGTGGGGGTTATCCTCATGTGCTTTTTGTACGCCGTATATGCGGTGGACGTGGTGGCTACCGCCATTGCTGCCTCTGCACTGGCTGATACGCTGGACACCATGGAGCAGCTGGGCGACAGTATCCACGCCGTCAGCGATGCCATGACCCAGTTGTTGGGCACCACCACCCTGAACGCCGACAAGAAGCTGGACGAGGGACGGCTGCAATTCAAGCTTGCCGCCGCCGAAGCGCGGGATGCCGCCGGAAAGCGCCCCTCTGCCCGTGAGACCATGGCTGCCATCCGCGCCAAGGCCGCTGAGGCCAGCGAAGCTGCCCGCCGCGCCAGCGAGGACGCCCGCCTGAACGCTGCCGAAGCTGCCAACGCCGCCCGGCTTGCCGCCAAGGGCACTGCCGAGCGCGCCGCCGAGCTGCTGCAATTGGAACAGCTGGCCGCAGAGCTGCAAGCCCGCAGCGAGGAAATGCAGGCGCAGCTGCTGCGCACCCCCCGCATCGTGGGCCCGCGCCGTATGCTGCGTGCCTACCCGAAGCTCCGGCACGGCAGCAAGCTGCGCAGTCTGCCCACATTGCGGGAGATGCTGCGCCGCGCCGAACAGGAAAACAAGGACGACAACAAGAATACCAAATGACCCCGAATGCCGCACCGGCTCCGCCGTGTGTGGCATTTTTGTTGCACTTCGCTCGAATAATGTTGTTAAAAAGTGTGAAAAAACTATTTCAAAACGACTTAAACCGTGTTATACTGATTATAAAGTATACAAACCGACCGCAATCGGCTTATCCGTATTGAAACTATCCAAATTGTGAGGAATCGTTATGTCAGAGGAACGAAAGACCAAAACAGATGCCGCCGCACCGGCATCTGCTGCGTTGGGGCGGATCGACCGCAAGGACGCATTTTTACAGGCCCTGCATACATTCCTGACCGCGCATCAGGGAACAGAATGGGCTGTTGCCGCTGTGGATATCCAGCACTTCAAGCTTTATAACGAGCTTTACGGCACCGAAAAGGGCGATGCTCTGCTGGAAACTGTGGCAAACTGTCTGCTGGGTTACAGCAGGCAGACCGGCTATCCTGTGGGCTATTTTGGAAACGATGACTTTTTCCTGTGCCTGCCGGACGAAAAGGCCGAGCAGACCGCCGTGCTTGCCACGCTGCAGGCCTGCATGGCTGCCGGAAGGCAGGATGTCACCTTCTTTATGGTAATGGGCGTGTGCCCTGTGCAGGCAAACCCCGGTGCAGATGCCGCCACCCTGTGCAACTACGCGCAGATCGCCGGTGTGACGACCGACAGCGGCTACCTGCACCGCTTTGAGCCCACCATGCTCAACGAGCTGAAAGAACAGCAGCAGCTGCTGGGCGAGCTGGAGCGCGCACTGGATAACCACGAATTCTGCTTCTTTTTGCAGCCCAAGTGCAACAGCATCACCCGCGCCATCGTGGGCATGGAAGCGCTGGTGCGCTGGAACCACCCCACCCGGGGCTGTGTTCCCCCTGCCGAGTTCATGCCGCTGCTGGAGCGCACCGGCCTTGTGACAAGGCTGGACCAGTACATCTGGGAATCCGTCTGCCAGACCCTGCAGAAGTGGCAGGAGAGCGGCAGCAACCTTGTGCCGGTGTCGGTGAACGTTTCGGTGCAGGATATCCTGAACCTGGATGTGCCGCAGATCTTTGCGGATCTGGTGGAAAAATATAAGCTGGAGCCAAAGCTCCTGCTGGCCGAGATCACCGAGACCATGGTAGCCGAGGACACCCAGATGGTGGAAAGTGCCATTCAGGGCCTGCACCGCAAGGGCTTCTCGGTGATGATGGACGACTTCGGCAGCGGGTATTCCTCGCTGAATATGCTCAAGGATACCAACGTCGATGCCATCAAGCTGGACATGAAGCTCATCGACATGAATCAGGAGAACCGCAGCAAGGGCGTGCAGATCGTGGAGTCGGTGGTGGATATGGCACACCGGCTGAACCTGCCCATCATCGCCGAGGGTGTGGAGACCCCGGAACAGGTGTCCATGCTGCAGGCCGCAGACTGCCTGTACTCGCAGGGCTACTACTTCTTCAAGCCCATGCCGGTGGAAAACGCCGAAAAACTGCTGGCAGATCCCACCAATCAGGATTACTGGGATCTGCGCCGCGACCTGATGCGCCGCGACCGCCGGGTGGAGAACCCGGGCACCGAAAAGACCGCGCTGGCCTTGCAGGCCTACCAGATCTTTACCGACAACGTGCTGGAGATCTCGCTGCTGAACCTTGCCACCGGTGCGTACCGGGTGATCAAGCGGGACGCCCGCCTGCTGGGTGCAGATCTGGAAAAAGAAGAAGATTTTGTCAACTACTGCGACCGCATGGTGAACGAGAAGATCGTGCACGAGGAGGACACAGACCTGTTCTTGGAGCAGACCGATCTGGAGGCCTTGCGCTCTGTGCTGTACCATGCCACTGCGCCGGAGTTCTACCGCTACCGCGAGAACGTGTCCGGCCAGTATATCTGGGTCACCACAGAGGTGCTGCCCTGCCGTGGCTGCTGTGCCCAGAACCCGTGGGCGACTGTGCTGGTGCGCAACGACGCACAGGCCGACCAGCTCAGCGAGGAGCTGGACTTCTCTTACAGCCACGACACCCTGACCGGTCTTGCCAACCGCAGCCGGTACGAAGCCGACCTGCGGGAGCTGCCCAACAGCGGGTACGAATCCGTGGTGTGCACCTACATTGATGTGGTGGGGATGCACGAGGTAAACGAGCATCTGGGTCACCGCAGCGGCGACACCCTGCTGTGCTGTCTGGCAAATGCCGCCCGCAAGTTCTTTGCCACCAGCCGGGTGTACCGCATCGGCAGCGATGAATTTGTCATCCTGACCCCCAACGAGCCGCCTTACAGCGTGTGGAGCACTGCGGACCGGATGCGCGCCTTTTTGAAGGAAAAGGACTATGTTATTTCCGTAGGCATCCAGCAGACCGCCGACCTGCGCCATCTGGACGAAGCTGTGGCCAAGGCCGAGGCTGCCATGCGGCAGGACCGGCAGGCTTACTACGACCACAACGGCCGCGCCCGCCAGCTGGAAGGCCTGAATGAAAAGATGGAGCGCACCCTGCAGGAAAAGCGGGATGCCGAGCACTTTTTAAAGGTGCTTGCCCCCAAATACAAGACAGTAATCGTGGTGGACTTGCAGGAGGACACCGTGCGCCCCGTTATTGTGCCGGACGACTTCCAGTCCGTTCTGGACACCTGCGGCGGCTCTTTCCGCGCTGCGTTGACCAACTACCGCGACAAGCTGGTAGCGCCCGAGGACAGAGAAAACTTTGCAAAGTTGTTCGATTTCGGCCTTGTGCGCAGCACCGTGTTCAGCAGCAACCTGCTGGAGCATCGCTACCGCAAGACGGATGGCCGCAGCTTCTGCATCCGTGTGACCCCCTACTCCCGCAGCGGCTCCCACATCAACGAGGTGCTGTGGATCTTCGCGGATGAAGAGGTAGAGTAAAATATTTTTATAAGCATAAAAGCAGCCAGACCGCCCGGTCTGGCTGCTTTTGCGTTTGACGCCTGCAGGAGCGCCCGGGAATTACCCCTTCCGTCTTGCCGCTTCGCGTCAATCCACACGCCCCCTTTTGTCGCTACGCGACATCTTCCCCCGGAGCGGGGGAAGTCGTCCCTCAAGGGGACGGCTTCAACGGTGGCGATAAAGTTTCCGGCATAGCCCAAAGGCGTCCCCTTGGGGGAGCTGGCTGCGAACGCAGTGAGCAGACTGAGGGGGTGCCCGCCGTGCGGCTGTTTCTGCAGGAAACATGCGCGGCAGCTGCCGTTTCCCTCCACGACCCCACCCGTGAAAATGCGTTTGGAGCGCTCCGCAGAGCTTGTCGGGGCAACGCCCCTCCATCTGCTAACGCAGACCGCTCTGCCGCTTAAAAGCCCCACTGGGGCTTTCATTGCTGCGCTGCGCTCCGCAAACGCGGTCGCTCCAAACGCGAAATATAAAATAATTATTCCGCTGATTATGGCCAGAGCGTAGCGGAGGCCATTCCAAATCGTCCCGGCAGCAGGACACCAGCCGTCTTGCAAAAGCGCAGGGATGTGCTATAATAGAAATCACTTATTCCATACAATCTATGTGGGTATATGGGCGGCCGCCCGCTGTTCCCACAAAGCAAGGAGCTTTTCTATGCAGCATCTGTCCCGAACTGTTTCCCCCGCTCTGCCGCACCCCTGCCTGCGGGCGCTGCGGGCGGCTTTTCCGCAGACGATCCCGGTGCTGGCAGGTTATTTTGTGCTGGGGCTGGGCTACGGCATCTATGTGCAGTCCTTGGGGCTGCCGGTGTGGATGCCCATGCTCATGGGCACTGTCGTGTACGGCGGCTCGCTGGAATTCGTGCTGGCAAGCCTGCTGCTGGGCGCGTTCTCGCCGCTGTCGGCCTTTCTGATGGCGCTGATGATCCAGGCGCGGCACCTGTTCTACGGCCTTGCCATGCTGGAGCGCTACAAGGGCTACGGCTGGCGCAGCTTTTACATGATCTTTGCCATGAGCGACGAGACCTTTTCCATCACCTGCTCGGCAACGCCGCCGGAAGGGGTGGACAAGGGCTGGTTCATGTTCTTCATCACCCTGCTGGATCAGCTTTACTGGGTGGGCAGCGCCGGGCTTGGGGCTGCGCTGGGCACCGTGCTGCCCTTCAGCACCGAGGGCGTGGATTTTGTCATGACCGCAATGTTCACGGTCATCTTCCTGAACCAGTGGGAAAAAGATCAGCAGCACGGCAGTGCCCTGATCGGGCTTGCCGTGCCGCTGGTGTGCTTGATGGTATTTGGTTCCGGCAGCTTTCTGCTGCCGTCCATGGGCGGCATTCTGGTGCTGCTGCTGGCTTTGCGCCGTCCGATGGAAAAAGCAGCCGGGGAGGTAGAGGAATGACAGCAGTTCAGATGGGGCTTACCATTGCGGTGTGCACCGCCGCCACCATGCTTACCCGTTTTTTGCCGTTTCTGATCTTTTCCAGCAAGGAGCAGCAGCCGCCGGAGGTGGTGCGGTATCTGGGGCGGGTGCTGCCCGCCGCCATCTTCGGGATGCTCATCGTCTATTGCCTGAAGGGCGTCACCCCGTTCTCCGGCAGTCACGGCATCCCGGAAGCGCTTGCGCTGCTGGCCACCATTGCGCTGCACAAGTGGAAGCACCAGACCCTGCTCAGCGTGGCCGGGGGCACCCTTTGCTATGTGCTGCTGGTGCAGCTGGTGTTCTGAGCAGTGATGCTCAGTGGTAGAAGGTGTCAAAGTTCACCTGACGGTAGAACCGCTGCTGCAGCTGGTCAAAGCTTTCGCAGTTCTGTGCCAGCAGCCACATACTTTTGGTTACCACCGCCTCGATGGTCATATCGTGGGCTTCCAAAAAGCGGAAGCGGTTGCGCACCCGCTTGCCCACCTCGTACACGCCCACGTCGCTGCCCTCGTAGGTGACCTGCGTGGTCATGATGAGCACCTTGTGGGTGGTCTCGTAGTCGCCCAGCCCGGCGGCAAAGGCGTCCATCAGCTGCTGCGGGATGCCGCCCACGCCAAAGCTTTCCACGATGACGCAGTCGTACAGGTGGAAGATCTCCGGGATGAGCGCCGGGGACATGCCCGGGGTCAGCTTGAGCAGGAACACCCGGCTGTCCAGCGTGCGGCTGAACTCCACCGGGCCGGTGGGCCACGGCGAGGGGATGTACCGCACCAGCCGGTCACCCTGCACCAGCGCCAATTCCGGGAAGTTGACCGAGGCAAAGGCGTCGTAGCTGATGGTCTTGTTCTTCTTGGCACGAGTGCCCGCGATGACGTGCCCGCCAAACACCACCATCACGCCCCGGCTGCCCGGGTCGATGGCGCAGACCACACTATCCCGCAGGTTTTTCTTGGCATCCGTGATCTCGTTGGAGATGGGCTGCTGCGCGCCGGTGAGAATGATGGGCTTATCCGCGTTCTGGATGAGATAAGAGAGCGCCGCCGCAGAGTACGCCAGCGTATCCGTGCCGTGGCAGATGATAAAGCCGTCGTACAAGGCGTAGTTTTCCTGAATGGCGCGTGCCATCATGAGCCAGTGCTCCTGCCCGAGGTCGGTGCTGTCGATGCTGCACAGCGCCAGCGTTTCCGGGCAGCACAGCTCCTTCAATTCCGGCAGATGGGCAAGCAGCTCCTCGCTGGAAAGCACGGGCTTCAGCCCCTGCTGGGTGCGCACGCTGGCAATGGTGCCGCCGGTGGTGATAAAAAGCAGACGTTGTTTGGACATAAAGCAAAAGCCCCCTGTGGCAGAAATTTTAACATGACAACAGTATAGCACACGCCCCGGAGCTTGAACAGTGCCCGCCGCCCAAAAAGTTTTTGCGACCCGGTCACAGAAATCTGCGCGGCTTTGGTGTATAATAAGGGCAAAAGAACCATGCAAAGGAGCAACACCATGTCCAACATCGTCATCGTAGGTTCCGGTCCGGCGGGGGTGTCCGCTGCCCTGTACGCCGTGCGCGCCGGGGTGCAGACCACCGTGCTGACCAAGGGCTCCGGGGCGCTGGCACGCGCCGAAAAGATCGAAAACTATTACGGCTTCGCCCAGCCGGTCTCCGGGCCGGAGCTGGAACGCCGCAGCATCGAGAACGCCCGGCGGCTGGGGGTGCAATTCGTGCAGACCGAGGCCGTGGGACTGACATGGACCGACCGCCTGACCGTGGAAACGCTGGCAGGCGCGTACCCGGCAGACGCGGTCATTCTGGCAACGGGTGCTTCCCGCGCGGTGCCCCGCATCCCGGGGCTGACCGGGCTGGAAGGCCACGGCGTAAGTTGGTGCGCAGCCTGCGACGCCTTTTTCTACCGCGGAAAGGACGTGGCGGTGCTGGGCAGCGGCGAGTACGCCCTGCATGAGGTGCAGGCGCTTTTGCCGGTGGTAAAAAGCGTCACCCTGCTGACGAACGGCGCAGCCCTGACCGCAGACTTCCCGCCCGAGGTAGCCGTCTGCACCCAAAAGGTAGAGGCCATTCTGGGCGAGCAGACCGTCACCGGCGTGCAGCTGGCAGACGGCGCGGTGCGGGCAGTATCCGGCGTATTTGTGGCGCTGGGCGTGGCGGGCAGTACCGCACTGGCCCGGAAGCTGGGCGCAGCCGTAGAGGGCAGCCGCATCGTGGTGGACGACAAAATGCAGACCACCGTGCCCGGTCTGTATGCCGCCGGAGACTGCACCGGCGGGCTGTTGCAGGTGGCAAAGGCCGTTTACGAGGGCGCACTGGCGGGCACGGAAGCCGCCAAGGCGCTGCGAAAGGGGTGAACCGCATGGCTGAAACATCTCCGCACGCCCGGTGCTTGGCCTGTGCGTTTCCGTTCTGGGAGCAGCTGACCCCGGAAGAACAGGAGCGGCTGTGCCGCTTTACCCGCCCGGTGCACTACGCCAAGGGCGCCCGGGTGCACAGCCCGCTGGAAAGCTGTGTGGGCATCCTTTTGCTGCGCAGCGGGCAGCTGCGCTCCTATCTGCTGTCCGAGGACGGCAGGGACGTGACACTGTACCGCCTGTTCGGCGGGGAGGTGTGCATCCTGTCTGCCTCCTGCGTGATGGACGCGGTGAACATCGACCTCTACATCGACGCGGAGGAGGACACCGAAGCGCTGTGCATCAGCGCGGGCATCTTCCGACAGCTGATGCAGGAAAACGTCTATGTGCGCTGCTACGCCTACCAGATGACGGCAGAGCGCTTTTCCGATACCATGTGGACAATGCAGCAGATTCTGTTCATGAGCGCTGACCGGCGGCTGGCAATCTTTCTGACCGACGAGCTTGCCAAGACCGGCGGCGCGGACGTCCGCATGACCCACGACCAGATGGCAAAGTACATGGGCTCTGCCCGCGAGGTGGTGAGCCGGATGCTCAAATACTTTGCGCAGGAGGGCTGGGTGCGGCTGTACCGCGGCGGCGTGCAGGTGCTGGACAAGCAAAAGCTGCAAGCGCTGGCAAGGGGAGAATAAGAGATAAAAAACAACACCGGAGCGTCCGAAGATGCTCCGGTGTTGTTCAGTTTATCTTCAGGAGATCGCGTCCACGTCCCACTTCATGCGGACGGCGTCGGCGCCGTCCAGCTTGATGTGCAGCGCACCGGCGTTGTCCAGTACCTGCTCCGGCTTGCGGGCACCGCACAGAACGTGCAGTCCCGGGATCATGCGGGCGGTCATGGCGATGACCAGCTGCGCCATGGTGCAGTCGTACTTCTCGGTCAGATCGTCCCACTTTGCCAGCAGTTCCAGCGCCTGTGCCCGGCGGGTGGGCTGGAAGCAGGGGTTCGTGTTGCGGGTGCTGCCCTCCGGGTAGGTGGTGTCCATGGTCACCTTGCCGGTCAGAAGCCCCTGCTCCAGCGGGGAGTAGGCCTGTACCGAAACGCCCAGCTCCTTGCAGGTGGGCAGCAGCTGCTTTTCAATGCGGCGGGTCAGCAGGCTGTACTTTTCCTGAATGACGTCCAGCTGGCCGTACTTGCAGTAGCCCCGGATGATATCGGAGGTGACGTTGGAAGCACCGATGGCGCGGATCTTGCCCTGCTCTTTCAGCTTCATCATGGCTTCCATGGTCTCTTCCAGCGGGTACACGCCGAAGTCCGGGCTCTGCCAGTGGGTGTACAGCACGTCCAGATGGTCGGTGTGCAGACGGCGCAGGCTGTCCTCCACGTCCTCGATGATGCTCTTGGCGGAGAGGTCGCGGTACACCTGTACCCCGTCCACAACCTTGTGCAGAATGGGAGACTCGTGCCGCCACTCCAGGCCGCACTTGGTGGAAAGCACCACCTTGTCGCGGTCGATGTGCTTCATGGCTTCGCCCACTACTTCCTCGCTGTGGTACAGCCCGTAGATGGGTGCAGTGTCGATCCACTGGATGCCCTGCTCTACGGCAGTCTGGATGGCCTTTACGGACAGTGCATCGTCGTTATCGCCCCACCATGCACCGCCGCCGATGGCCCATGTACCCATGCCCAGAAACGGCACGGCGATGCCGCTTTTGCCAATATTGATATTCTGCATATACTTTACCCTCCGTGCCAGCAGTGTTCCCCGCAATGGGAACCCTCATTCTGATGTCTGGCATTCTATGTTGTATTCTTGGTTGCTATATAAAAAAGGCTGCGGAGCGCAGGTGCACTCCGCAGCGCTCTTTTATCAGATGTTGCCGAACTCGCTCAGCTGCAAGCTCTCGTTGTGGGTCTCGGCCCAGCGCACCGCCCAGTCGGAGGTGAACAGCAGCAGACGGTTGCCCTTCATGTCCTCCACAGCCTTGGTGTCGCTGGTCAGATCCAGATCCCGCAGGTTATAGGTGTCGGGGTCGTTCTGCACCCAGCGCAGCTGCTCAAAGGGCAGCTGCTGCATCCGGATCTCCACGTTGTACTCGGTGTTCAGGCGGTACTCCAGCACTTCCAGCTGCAGCACGCCGACCACGCCGACCACCACTTCTTCCATGCCGCCGCCCACTTCGCGGAAGATCTGGATGGCGCCTTCCTGCGCGATCTGCTCCATACCCTTCACGAACTGCTTGCGCTTCATGGTGTCCTTCTGCTCAATGCGGGCAAAATGCTCCGGGGAGAAGGTGGGGATGCCCGCGAACTGGACCTTCTTTTTGCCGGTGCACAGGGTGTCGCCGATGGAGAAGATGCCCGGGTCAAACAGGCCGATGATGTCGCCGGCGTAGGCCTCGTCCACGATGGCGCGGTCCTGCGCCATCAGCTGGGTGCCGGTGGCCAGTTTGATGTTCTTGCCCTCCTGCACATGGTAGGCCTCCATGCCGCGCTCGAACTTGCCGGAGCAGATGCGCATAAAGGCAATACGGTCGCGGTGGGCCTTGTTCATGTTGGCCTGGATCTTAAAGATAAAGGCGGAGAACTCGTCCCGGCAGGGGTCCACCGGTTCGCCGGTCAGGCTGTCCACGCGGGCCAGCGGGGCGGAGGTGAGCCGCAGGAAGTTTTCAAGGAAAGGCTCCACGCCGAAGTTGGTCAATGCAGAGCCGAAGAACACGGGGCTCAGCTCACCGCGCAGCACCTTGTCCAGATCAAACTCCTCGGCAGCGCCGTCCAGCAGCTCGATCTCGTCCACCAGCTGCTGGTGCAAATAGGGGGTCAGCAGCTCGTCCAGTGCGGGGTCGCCCAGCTCGGCCTCGGTCTCGCTGACCTTCTTCACGCCGTTGGCGCGGCCGTCGCTGGAAAAAGCCAGCACCTTGCGTGCGTTGCGGTCGAACACGCCCTTGAACTCCTTGCCGCAGCCGATGGGCCAGTTCATGGGGTAGGTCTTGATGCCCAGAATTTCCTCGATGTTCTCCATCAGCTCAAAGGGGTCGCGGGCTTCGCGGTCCATCTTGTTGATGAAGGTAAAAATGGGGATATGGCGCAGGGTGCAAACCTTGAACAGCTTGATGGTCTGCGCCTCAACGCCCTTTGCGGCGTCGATGACCATGACGGCAGAGTCTGCCGCCATCAGAGTGCGGTAGGTATCCTCCGAGAAGTCCTGATGGCCGGGGGTATCCAGAATGTTCACGCACTTGCCGGCGTAGTTGAACTGCAGCACCGAAGAGGTGACCGAGATACCACGCTGCTTTTCAATGTCCATCCAGTCGGACACGGCGTGCTTGGCGCTCTGCTTGCCCTTGACGGAGCCAGCCTGATTGATGGCTCCACCGTACAGCAGCAGCTTTTCGGTAAGGGTCGTCTTACCTGCGTCGGGGTGGCTGATGATGGCGAACGTCCTGCGGCGTTCGATCTCTTCACGATTTGTCATAGATGATATTTCTCCTGAAATGGATGGAACTTCTTCCGGCATCGCGCAGCGATGCCGGAAGAAGCATTTTTACACATACGCACTTTATTCTATACGAAAACGCGTGATAATGCAAGGGTTTTCGTTATTTTTTCAGGATCAGGCAGGGCAGAGGGGCAGTTTCGGCCCAATTGGCAAAATCACACACCAGAACGGTGAAACTTTTCAGTGGAAGTGCCCGCAGAAAACGCAGCACCGCCTGTTTTTCGTCCGAGCCGATGACCGCCCCGCTGTACAGGATGGCGCTCACGATGCCGCCGGGGCGCACCGCCTGCAGCGCCGCCTGCAAGGCGGGGATGCTGCTCTGCGCGGTGGAGAATACCGCATGGTCCGCCCCCGGCAGCCAGCCGAAGTTGAACATGACTGCATCGGCAGTGCCGGGCTGCACATACTGTAATAAGTCGGCGTGGCTGCCGCAGATGAGCTCGTACCGCTCGGCGGGCACATTTGCCTGTTCCAGCCGGGCACGGGTGGAGCGGATGGCTTCGGGCTGCACGTCAAAAGCCAGCACCCGCCCGGCGGGGGCGGTCAGATTGCACAGAAAGGCGGTGTCGCCGCCGTTGCCGCAGGTGGCGTCTACGCACAGCTGCGGGTGCACCAGCCGGGCGGCTAAAAAGTCCTGCACGAACTTGACCGCCGTCAGGTCCGGGGTGCGGCGGCGCACCAGCTGCCCGCCTTCGGCGGCAAAGCCGAATTTGCCCCAGAAGGCAAGCTCGGCGGCGTTTTCCGGCAGCGGGGCAGTAAACACGGTGGCGGCTTCCCGGTCATAGCCGCCAAAGCTGCGCAATACTTCTTTTAACAGGTAGGAGCCGTAGCCCTTGCGCCGCCACCGGGGCAGGATGCACAGGGCGGCAAGCTGTGCGCCCTTGGGGGCGGGAGAAAGGCGGCACTCTCCGATGCAGTCCTTTTCTTTATACAGGGCAAACCCCTGTTCAGTGCGGTGCAGTTCCATAAAAAGCTCCTCCTTGACGGGTCGATGTTCTTCCCTTACAATAGCAAGCGGAAACGCTGCTGTCAAGGGCGGAAAAACAGGACCGCATTTCACATATTCTTCACGGCGCAAGCGATTCATTTTCACATTTGACAGTTACAATAGGGACAGTTCAAAGGAACAGATGTCCCTGCGGACCGGCCTTTGAGGGAAGGATGTAGTAACATGGAAAACGAGAACAAGTGGGAATACGATTATTCCGCTTCCAATAACGAGACCGGCTACCCCAACGTGGGCAGCAGCGGCATGAACACGGCAAACCAGTATAACGAGCCGGAAGCACAGCCCGCGCGCCCGGCCGATACCGCCCCGGCAGACGGCGGCAGCGTGCCGCCCACCCCGCCGGAGCAGCCGCAGTACAGCGCCCCGGCGCAGCCGGAAAAGCCCCGCCGCAAGAAAAAGTTCAACGGCGGAAAACTGGCACGCAGCGCCGTGGCGCTGGTGCTGGCAGCAGCCATGGGCTTTGCGGGCGGCTTTGTGGGCGCAAAATACGGCGGCGGCAGCAAGGTGGTCATCCAGCAGGTGGAGCGCCCGGCCAGCTCTGACAGCAGCACCGACAGCACCGGCAATTCCATCAGCGCCACCAGCGGCACCGGCCTGAGCACCGCACAGGTGGCTGAGATGGTCAGCCCCAGCGTGGTGGTCATCACCACTGAGCAGGTGGTCTACTCCCAGTGGTCGTGGTACGGACAGAGCCAGGTGGAGAGCGGCGCGGGCAGCGGCGTCATCATCAGCTCGGACGGCTATATCCTCACCTGCGCCCATGTGGTGAGTGGCGCTTCCAACATCACCGTGAGCATCGGCGACAAGGATTACCCCGCTACGCTGGTGGGCGAGGACACCACCAGTGATATCGCCGTGGTGAAAGTCGATGCCACCGGCCTGACCCCCGCCACCGTGGGCAACAGCGACAACCTGAAGGTGGGCGAAAGCGTCATGGCCGTGGGCAACCCCTTGGGTGAGCTGGGCGGCACCGTGACCAGCGGCATCGTCAGCGCCCTGAACCGCAGCGTCAGCATTCAGGGTTCCAGCTCTGTCAACACCATGTCCCTGATCCAGATGGATGCCTCCGTCAGCCCCGGCAACTCCGGCGGCGGCCTGTTCAACATGAACGGCGAGCTGGTGGGCATCGTCAACGCAAAGTCCTCCGACAGCGATGCCGAGGGTCTGGGCTTTGCCATCCCGGTGAATGACGCCGTGAAGGTGGCGCAGGAGCTGCTGGAAAACGGCTATGTGACCGGGCGTCCCTATCTGGGCATCAGCTACTATGCCGTGACCGACGCCCAGACCGCCGCCCAGCTGGGCGTGAACGCCTACGGTGTCTACATCGTGGAAGTGGTCAAGGGCGGCCCTGCCGACAAGGCGGGCCTGCAGGCCGGTGACCGCATCGTGAGCGTAGACGGCAGCGAGGTGGCCACCCAAAGCGACCTTGGCACCCTGATGCAGAACCACAAGGCCGGCGACACCATCGAGATCACCGTCGCGCGCGGCGGCCAGATGCAGACCGTTAACGTCACCCTTGGCGAAAAGGGCGCAGATAACAGCTGAAAATAGCATAAAGAAAGCGAGAGCCGGTGGCCTGTAAGCCGCCGGCTCTCGTTTTGGTTTAAGGATATAAAAAAGAGAATGTCAAAAACAAAGGAGGGAGTCAGAAGTAATATTCACTGGAACCGCTGAAAGGTACGCGATCCCAGTTCTCGTCCTGCAGCACGCCCTGTACGGTCAGGATTAAACGGGCAGGATCGGTGGTCGATTCATAAACAGAACATTGCGCATGTTCTACATACCAATGGGGAACCGCTTCCTGCTGTGCGGCCAGAAGGGCGGCATTGCGGTTCGGCTTTGCCTGTACGCTGAACCAATCCGCTGTGGTTTCGTACTGCGTACTGCCATCCGGCAGCTTTTTCAGGATGATCGGCAGATGGGCTTCAAAAGAAGCGCTTTCAATTTCAAAGGAAAATGCCAGCGTGCCATACCGCCTCTGCGTGCCGTCTGCAGTGGTCTCGGTGCGGGATTCGATAAACTGCGCGGTCTGCACGCCAAAGGACACCGTGGCAGAGGAAGGGTTTGTGCTTTGCGGCTCTTTTGCGGCAAAAGCATAAACGGAAAACGATGCCAGCAAAAGCGCACTGCACAGTATCAAACCAATAGCCTGTTTTAGAATAGAATTATGCATCGCGTTTCCTCCGTTGTAGAACAAGAAGATTATAGATCATAGGCATTAGCATTGGAAACATCAAGACTTCTGCATGGGAACCCCCTCTTTTCTGTAAAATGTTTTTACTGTATCAAAAATAGCAGGACTATTTATATTTGTCAATCGTGCTTTTTGGTGAATAGTATTTGCAACAAATAACTTTGTAGATATAATCAAAATACCAATACCGGAATTGGAGAAAATGCCATGGGGGTCTCTGAAAATTTATAGCAGTTTGCGTTTTTAATGCACAAGCAACATCCGCAAACTGCATATCGCAAATATGCCGTTTTCCTTCACGACCCCATCCGTGAAAATGGGGCTCAGAAACGCCCGCAGGCGTTTCTGAACCCCGAAATTTAAAATAATTTTTCCGCTGATGATGCGCAAAGCGAACGCGGCGCGCATTCAAATCGTCTTACACCGCACCAAAAATAGTGGCGCTATACGGCGCAAGGGCGGCTTTGCCGGTAAAAATGCGGCTTTGGCCGCGCCACAGGCTGGAGGAAGTGCCGTCGCTCAGCAGCTTCCACCGCCCGGCGGGCAGGGGAACGGTGCAGGCGGTTTCGGTGGGGTTATAAAAGACGCACAAAGCGCTCCATGCTGCGCCGTCACCCCAGACGGCGGGCAGTGTCCAGCCCACCAGCGGCTGTTCCAGCGCAAAGAACTGCAAAGCCTCCGGGGCGTGACGGTCGGTGCTGCCCAGCCGGGGAAAGGTGGCCCGCAGCGCCAGAAGCCCCCGGTAGTAGTCCACGAGGGCGTGGTACTGCTCGGCGCGGTTCCAGTCCAGCCGGTTCAGGGCGGGAGAGGAGCGGTAGCTGTTGCTCACGCCCTTTTTGGTGCGGGCGAACTCCTCACCCGCCTGCATGAAGGGCAGGCCGAAGCTGGTCAGGTAGATGCCCGCCGCCAGCCGGTTCTGCGCCAGCGCCACGGTGTCCCGGGCGGTGAACTCCGGCCTTTCGTAGCGGACGCAGAGCAGCTTGTCCCACAGGGTAAAGTTGTCGTGGGCGGAAACATAGCTCACGATCTGGCTGGGCGCGTGAGGCGGCAGACGGTCGCTGCGGCACCATGCCGCCACCGCCGCGCCGATATCCCAGAAGCTGCCGGGCTTGCCCTCCACATAGCCCGGCTCCCGGGCATCGAAGCAGCCGCCCTTGATGGCGTCCCGGGTGTCGTCACAGAAGATGCCCACCCGCTCGTTGAGCATGGCAAGGTTCGCCTTGTTGGCCTCGTACCGGTGCAGCTGGCTGGCACCGCCCTGCCACGGCTCGCCGTACAGCAGGATGTCCCGCCCGCCGGGCAGGCTGTCCAGCGCAGTGCGCACCGCGTTGATGCTCTCGGCATCGTACAGGCCCATCAGGTCGAACCGGAAGCCGTCGATGTGGTACTCCTTTGCCCAGTAGAGGATGGAGTCGATGAGGTACCGCCGCGCCATGGGGCGCTCGCTGGCAAACTCGTTGCCGCAGCCGCTGCCGTTGGAAAAGCTGCCGTCCGGGTTTTGCCGGAAAAAGTAGTACGGCACGGTATTGTTCAAGGGGTTCTCGGTGCGGTAGGTGTGGTTATACACCACGTCCATCACCACCCCGATCCCTGCCGCGTGGAGGGCGGCGATCATCTCCCGGCACTCCCGGATGCGCACCTCGCCCCGGGTGGGGTCGGTGGAGTAGCTGCCCTCCGGTACATTGAAGTTGGTGGGGTCGTAGCCCCAGTTATACTGCCGCAGCAGGGGCTTTGCTTCGTCCACGCTGCCAAAATCAAAAATGGGCATCAGCTGGACGTATTTTACCCCCAACCGCTTGAGGTAGTTCAGGCAGGTGGGGTGGATGCCATCGCCGTGCAGGGTGGTGCCCTGCTGGGTAAACGCCATATATTTGCCCCGCCACGCCGGGCGCACCCCGCTGGCGGCATCCTGTGAGAAGTCCCGCACGCTCACCTCCCACACGGCGCGTTGCGCCGGGGGGATATTGGGGCGCACATCCCGCTCCCACCCGGAGGGCGCGGTGCGGGCAAGGTCTACGATCATGCTGCGGACGCCGTTTACCCCCGCCGCCCGGGCGTAGGGGTCGCCGGTCTCGCGGGTGATGCCGTCCACGGTGACGGCAAAGGTGTAGTAGCGGCCGTGCTGCTCCCCGGGCAGCCAGACGCTCCACACCCCCTGCGCTCCGCGCACAAGGGGCTTTGTGCCCAGCACGGCACCGCCGTCTCCCTTGTGGTATAAGGTCACAGTGACCGCCTCGGCGGTGGGTGCCCACAGCCGCAGACAGGTGCCGCCGGGGGTGTAGTCCGGGCCGAGGGGGCCGGTATAGTAGTTTTCGCGGTGGAAGGGTTCGTTTTCAAACAGTGTTTTCCACTGGGCAGGCGTTTTTGCAGCCATGGTCAGTTTCATTCCTTCTTATAAGATTCGTTATATTCAGTGTATCGGACAACAGGCTCTTTTTCAAGAGGAAATCGACTTTTACCACGGAAATCAATTTTCCGCATGAAGGCTTCCCCCGCCGCGCGGCTGTTTCCGCAGGAAACCAGCGCGGCAGCTCACGACCCCTCCCCGTGAAAATGGGGTTCAGAAACGCCCGCAGGCATTTCTGAACCCCGAAATTTAAAATTATTTTTCCGCTGAACATGGACAGAGCGCAAGCGGAGGCCATTCAAAATCGTCTCACTCCAGATACATCCGCCGCAGCCGCATCAGGCGGGCGGGGGTCAGGCCGTATTCGGCTTCCAGATAGCTCTCGGCGCTGCCGTAGTCCTGCCGGATGGTGCGCAGCACAAAGGGCGCCGTCTCCGGGTCTACCCCGGCGGAGGACTGCCAGCGCATCCGCTGCGCCGGGTCGGCGGCGATCTCCGCCGCATGGTCAGCCATGGCCTTTTCGATCTCGGCGGCGCGGCAGAGGTTGGTGCGGGCATAATCTGCGCAGATGGTCTCGTCCGAGGCACCCAGCGCCAGTAAGATCAGCATGGCAGCGACGCCGGTGCGGTCCTTGCCCGCCGTGCAGTGGAACAGGATGGGCGTCTCGCCGGCTTCCAGCGCCCGGAACAGCTCTTTGAAGGCCTTGTTGCCGGTGAGCATCTGCCGGTACATCAGCTGGGTGAGACTCATCCCGGCGGGGGCGCTCTGCACCAGCCGCTGGATGTCGTTGGGAGAAAAATCGATCTCCTGCCCGGTGGCGTCCCGCAGGCCGCAGATCTGCACCAGCCGTGCGCCGTCCGGCACATAGTCCGGCAGCTTGGCGGCCTCTGCGCCGCTGCGCAGGTCAAGGATGAGCCGCAGCCCCAGCCCGTCCAGCCGGGCGCGGTCGGCTTCGGTGGTCAGCCGCCCGGTGGGGAAACCCCGGTAGATCTGCCCCCACTTTATGGTTTTGCCCTCGTCGGCATGGTAGCCGCCCAGCTCCCGGAAGTTGTTGCCGCCTGCAAAGGGCAGCTGGGTGCCCGGGGCGGGATGCTCCGGGGCAGCCTTGGCGGCGGCGCTGGAAAGCACCGGTGCGGTGTAGAAGGGCTTTGCGGGCCGTCCCCGGCGGGGCGGCAGGCTGGCGGTGCTGCCAAGGACCTCCAGCAGGTAGCTGCGCAGCAGGTCGATATAGGCGGAGCTGGTGTCCCGCCGCTGCACCAGCGAGACGCACAGCGGGGGCATATCCTCCAGCAGCACGTCCCGTACCCGGTCCAGCTCCCGGCGCGCGCCCGGCTCGTAGCGGGTCAGGCAGGTGCACAGCTGCTCCTGCACCAGATAGTAGGCCTGATAAAAGCTGGGGCCGATCTCGGCGTTGGGGGCGAAGCCCGCCCGGGCGCAGGCCGCCCACAGCGGGCTGAACAGATCCTGCCGCAGGCTGGGCAGCAACACCCGCTGCCCGCGCAGCTCTGCCAGCGGGATACGCTCCTTTTCCCAGAAGGGGTGTCCCCGGGGCACCAGCAGGCAGGCGGGGTCTGCCCGCAGGGTGGTGCGCGCCAACACCGGCGCGGCGCAGCCAAGGTCGATGACCAGACCCGCGTCCAGCTCGCCCTGCTCTACTCCATCGGCCACGGCGTCGTTGTCCAGCAGGCGGAACCGCATCTCCACATGGGGGTACTGCTGCCGGAACTTGTCCAGCTGCGTTTCCAGCCCGGGCAGATAGTCCGGCACCAGCGCCACGCTGATGCCGATGCGCACCGGCTGGGCAGACTGGATCTCTGCCCGCAGGGCGGCCTGCATCTGCTGGAACTGCTCCACCACCGGGGCGGCATGGCGCTGCAGGCTCATGCCCCGGTCGGTGAGCGCCAGCTTGTGGTGGGCGCTGATAAACAGCGGCCCGCACATTTCGGCTTCCAGCGCAGAGATGCTCTGGCGCAGCGCCTGCCGCGACAGGAACAGCCGCTGTGCGGCGCGGGTATAATTCATTTCTTCGCACAGGGTCAAAAAGTAGTGCAGCTGGCGGATATCCATGGTCTCCTCCCGGGAAAGTTTGTTCTGGAAAAAGAATACCGCTTTTTCGGCGGAATGTAAAGAGAGGACAGCAAAATGGGTTCAACCCTCTCAGTCTGCCCCCGCTGGTCGCAGCTTATTAGTGCTGACCGACAGATGCGTAAAAGCCCCCCTGAGAGGAACGACTTCCCCCGCTCCGGGGGAAGATGTCACCGCAGGTGACAAAAGGGGGAATCTGGCATCGCGTAGCGATGACTGAGAGGGTTCTTCCCCTTCAAAAAAGGAACACCGGAACGCCCGCAGGTGTTCCGGTGCCCCGAAGTTTAAATAAGGAAAATCAGATCAGGCTCAGAGCCTCTTCGTCAGCCACCAGAATGAAGTCCGGGTGCAGCTGCAGGATGCTTGCGGGCACCTCCGGGGTGACGGGGCCGAAGAAAGCCTTTTTGACGATCTCGGCCTTGCCTGCGCCGTTGACCACCATCAGCACCTTGCGTGCCTGCATGATGGTGCGGATGCCCATGGTGTAAGCCTGCTTGGGCACCAGATCCTCGTTGCCGTCAAAGAAGCGCTTGTTGGCCTCGATGGTCTCCTGGGCCAAGTCCACGCAGTGGGTGCCCAGATCAAAGGCATCGTGGGGCTCGTTGAAGCCGATATGACCGTCATGACCGATGCCCAACAGCTGCAGATCCACGCCGCCCACGCTGCGGATGACCTCGTCGTAGCGCTTGCACTCGGCCTCGGCGTCCATGTTGGTGCCGTCCGGCAGGTTGATGTGGGCGGGGTCGATGTTCACATGGTCGAACAGGTTGCGGTGCATAAAGCTCCAGTAGCTTTCCGGGTGCTCCTTGGGCAGGCCGCGGTACTCGTCCAGATTGACGGAGGTGACCTCAGAAAAATCCAGATCTCCCTCGTTGTACCGCTCCACCAGCTTCTCATAGATGCCAACGGGGGTGCCGCCGGTAGCCAGACCCAGCACACAGTTGGGCTTCATGATGACCTGCGCAGAAATGATGTTTGCTGCCTTGCGGGACATATCAGCGTAGTCCTTTGTACGAATGATCTTCACGATAAACGACCTCTCTTCTTCATTTACTCCTTGTGGGCGGTGCACAGCGGTACACGCCCGCATCTGGTTCAAGTTTATCACATTTGCCAACAGAAAGCCACAAAACGGCACAATTTTTCCGGTTTTCCGTTTCTTTTGGAAAAAGTGCCTTAAAAACCGGTGGAAGTATCGTTTTTTTGCACAAAGGGTGCGCGCAGGGGGTCAGTCCGCAAAACCGGCCTTTTGCAGGGCGGTGAGCAGCAGCGGGATGAGCACCAGCTGCGCCACGATGCCCGGCACGGCGGTAAACAGTGCCCCGGACAAAAAGGCGCTGAAGGGAAAGCTGCCGCCGGTCAGCCCGGCCAGCACAAACCGCACGATGCCCCAGACGATGCGCCCGGACACCATGGCGGTCAGCAGCACGGCATAAAGCGCGGGCAGGCGGTGCTGTACCTTACGCCACAGCAGCCCGGACACCAGCCCGTAGGTAGCCAGCTCAAAGGCCATGGAGATGGCCACCGGGAACATGGGGGGCATGCCGAACAGCACCGAGCGCAGCAGCGGGGCGGCAAAGCCCACAGCCAGCCCCCACGGGCCGCCCAGCACAAAGCCGCACAGCAGCACCGGGAAGTGCATCGGGCAGAGCATATTGCCCACCTTGGGCACCTGACCGGTGAGCAGGGGCAGCACAAAGGCCAGCGCTAAAAACAGGGCAGCCGGCACCAGCTGCCGCACAGGCGAAGCGTTTTTGGTTTTCATAAGGGTTTCTCCTTTTTTCAGCCGCAAAATAAAAAGGAGCCTGCCCCGGCATTCCATGCCAAAGGCAGACCCCTTCGTGGCGTCTGTTTCAAAAAAATATTGCTTGCTGGGATAAGCGGCAGGCTGCTGCCCGCCCGTGTCCGGCTTCCTGCCGAAACGATGGTCAAAAGTATAACAAACCAGTTTGCCCCTGTCAAGCGGGGCGGAACGTCTGCAAAATAGACAAAAATCGGTCTATTCGCAAAAAAATTTCCCCGGGGCTGTACATTTTGCTGGAAGAAGCTTGACCTTTTTGCGCAGAATGGATAATATAAAATTGAAAAAAAGCGCGCTGCGGCAATCTTGACGCCGGGGCGCTGACGAGAGGCTTTTTTGAGCGCATGAATTCTGAGGTTCATACGGGAGGACCATCATGACAAATGCTGAAAAACTTACCCTGAAAAAGCACGCCTGCCACATCCGCATGGGCGTGATCGAAGGGACCCACAGTGCAGGCTGTGGTCATCCGGGCGGCAGTCTGAGCATCGCAGACGTGCTGTCTTATCTGTACTTTAAGGAATTGAACATCGACCCTGCCCAGCCCAGGATGGCCGACCGCGACCGTCTGGTGCTGTCCAAGGGTCATGCCGCCCCGGCGCTGTACGCCGCGCTGGCAGAGCGGGGCTTCTTCCCGGTGGAGGAGCTCAAAACCCTGCGCAAGATCGGCAGCCGCCTGCAGGGCCACCCCAACATGAACAGCGTGCCCGGCGTGGATATGTCCACCGGCAGTCTGGGTCAGGGCATCTCCGCCGCCTGCGGCATGGCGCTGGGCGCAAAGCACGCCGGCTCTGCCGTGAACGTTTACGCCATTCTGGGCGACGGCGAGGTGGAAGAGGGCGAATGCTGGGAGGCCTTTATGTTTGCCGCCCACTACGGCCTTTCGAACCTGTGCGTGATGCTGGACCGCAACCATCTGCAGATCGACGGCACCACCGAGACGGTCATGAACAGCGCCCCGCTGGAAGATAAGCTCCGCGCCTTTAACTTCAATGTGGTCACCATCAACGGCCACGACTTCGACCAGATCGAGAGTGCCGTGCAGGCTTTCCACGCCGAGACCGAAAAGCCCACCTGCATCATTCTGGATACGGTCAAGGGCACCGGCGTTTCCTATATGACCAATTCCGTTGCATGGCACGGCAAGGGCCCCAACGATGAAGAGTATCAGGTGGCCATGAACGAGCTGAACGCCGCCTATGCCGCGCTGGAACAGGAGGAGAACTGAGATGGCAGACGTGAAAAAGATCGCGACCCGCGACAGCTACGGCAACACCCTGAAGGAACTGGCCGCGGAAGGCCACGATGATCTGGTGGTGCTGGACGCCGATCTGGCTGCCGCTACCAAGACCGGTATGTTCCAGAAGGCATACCCGGACCGTCACTTTGACTGCGGCATCGCCGAGGGCAACATGGTAGGCGTGGCAGCAGGTCTGGCCACTATGGGCTATGTGCCCTTTGTTTCCAGCTTTGCCATGTTTGCAGCCGGCCGCGCCTTTGAGCAGGTGCGCAACTCTGTGGGCTACCCCCACCTGAACGTGAAGATCGGCGCCACCCACGGCGGCATCTCCGTGGGCGAGGACGGCGCTTCCCACCAGTGCTGCGAGGACTTTGCCCTGATGCGCAGCATCCCCGGCATGACCGTCATCTGCCCCGCCGATGATATCGAGGCACGCGCCGCTGTGCGCGCCGCTTACGCCATGGAAGGCCCCGTCTATCTGCGCTTCGGCCGTCTGGCTGTGCCCGTGTTCCACGATGAGGCCAACTATCACTTTGAGCTGGGCAAGGGCGAGCAGCTGACCGAGGGCAACGATATTGCCATCATCGCCACCGGCCTGATGGTCAACGAGGCACGCATGGCTGCCGAGCAGCTGGCTGCCGAGGGCATCCACGCCCGGGTCATCAACATCCACACCATCAAGCCCCTGGACGAGGAGATCGTCCTCAAGGCTGCCAAGGAGTGCGGCAAGGTCATCACCGCCGAGGAGCACAACATTATCGGCGGTCTGGGCGAAGCCGTCTGCGCTGTCCTGAGCGAGAAGCTGCCCACTCCCGTGCGCCGCGTGGGCGTGCAGGACGTGTTCGGCTGCTCCGGCCCCGCATGGGACTTGCTGAAGAAGTTCGGTCTGGACGCTGCCACCATTTGCAAGACTGCCCACGAGATGCTGGGCAAGTAAGCGCTCTTTACAGCAGTACGAATTCGATTTTTAAAGCCGCCGCACAAAACACTGTGCGGCGGCTTCTTTTTGTCCCAATAACTGTCCTCTGCACAAGGACAGCAGCGAAATGAAAGTCTGCGTTTTATATCGAAAAGAAAAACGTGCGACTTGATTTATAAAATAAATAAAGCCGCTCAAAAGTAAGAAATAAAAAAGAAATAACACGATTGTTCAAGTATGTTTGTTTAAAAGTGAAATATGCTCATGGACTGAAATTGTACAAAAATCATGGGATTTCTGGGGCGTTACGTTGGACAAACCGCAGAAATGAACGCACAGCGCGGACAAATTTTGCAAAACCCCTTTTCTTTTGCGGAAAGGAGCGGTATAATGCCGTCATAGCACAAGGGAGTGCATCGTTCCGGAAGGAGGAACGGACATCCCTTGTGTATTTTTAGAACGTGATGCTTTAGCAGAGTATAAAACTAAAGCAGTAAAGAGAGGGGAAATATCTATGAGATTCGATCGTCGTATTTCGCGCCGCAGCTTCCTGGCAGCTGCCGGTGCCACCTCTGCTGTGCTGGCTCTGACGGCCTGCGGCGGCTCTTCCAGCTCGGTGGCGGCTTCCTCCGCTTCCGGCACTGCCTCCTCTGCAGCTGGCACTGCACAGGGCGGCACCCTGAATATCATGCTGGAGACCGAGGTTCAGTCGCTGGACCCGCAGGTAGCCACCGACGGCACCTCCTTTGAGGTCATCGCAGACTACACCGACGGTTTGATGCAGATGGATGCAGACGGCGCAGCAGTTCCCGCCATTGCAGAGACCTACGACATCAGCGAGGACGGCAAGACCTACACCTTCCACCTGCGGGATGCCAAGTGGTCCAACGGCGAAGCCGTTACCGCTGCCGACTTCGTGTTTGGCTGGCAGCGCGCCGTGGACCCCGCCACCGCTTCTGAGTATTCCTATATGCTGTCGGATATCGGTCAGGTGGTCAACGCTGCCGAGATCATTGCAGGCGAGAAGCCCGTCACCGATCTGGGCGTGACTGCTGTGGACGACAAGACGCTGGAAGTCCAGCTGAACGTTCCCGTCAGCTACTTTTTGAGCCTGATGTACTTCCCCACTTTCTATCCGGTCAACGAGGCGTTCTACAACACCTGCAAGGACACCTTCGGCACCAGCCCCGACACGGTGCTGTCCAACGGTGCGTTCAAGCTGACCGACTACCAGCCTGCCGCAACCGCCTTTACGCTGGAAAAGAACCCCGATTACTACGATGCCGGCAAGATCGCTCTGGACGGTCTGGCCTATCAGGTCATCAAGGACAGCCAGCAGGCACTGATGAGCTACCAGACCGGTGCTCTGGACATGACTCTGCTGAACGGCGAGCAGGTGGATCAGGTCAAGGATGACCCCGAGTTTACCAGCGTGGGTGCCGGTTACCTGTGGTACATCAGCCCCAACATCGGCAGTGTGCCGGAGCTGGCCAACGAGAACCTGCGCAAGGCCATCACCTTTGCACTGGATCGTGACGCCATTACCGGAGACGTGCTGAAGGACGGCTCTGCACCCTGCTACACCGTCGTTCCGCCGCAGTTTGCCACCGGCCCCGACGGCAGCGATTTCAGCGCCGACCAGACCAAGTTTGCAGAGTTCTGCGCTTATGATGCCGACAAGGCCAAGGAGTACTACGAGCAGGCCAAGAGCGAGCTGGGCAAGGACTCCTTCACCTTCAACATGGTGGTGGATGCCGACGACGCACCCCAGAAGGTGGCACAGGTCGTCAAGGAGCAGCTGGAGACTACGCTGGCAGGCTTTACCCTGAACCTGACCGTGGAACCCAAAAAGCAGCGCGTGCAGGATATGCAGGACGGCAACTTTGAGATCGGCCTGACCCGCTGGGGCCCCGACTACGCCGACCCCATGACCTATCTGGGCATGTGGGTGACCGGCAACTCCAACAACTACGGTCTGTGGAGCGATGCCGACTACGATGCCATCATTGACGAGTGCACCACCGGTGACCTGTGCACCGACCCCGAGGGCCGCTGGGCTGCCCTGTACGAGGCAGAGCAGATCGTTCTGGAGCAGGCGGTCATCTTCCCCCTGTACGGTCAGTGCAATGCCGAGATGGTCTCCTCTGCCGTTACCGGCGTAGCGTTCCACCCCGTGGCACTGAACCGCGTGTACAAGAACGCTGCTAAGAGCGAGTAAAACTGAAAGCACACTGAACAAGGCCGCACAGTGGCCCGCAAAAAGCCACTGTGCGCCTTTTTGACATTGTGCCTGTCCGCGGCAGACGAACGACTGACCGCGAGATCCCGGAAGGAAAAGGGGGTCCACCCGACGTGAAAAAATATACGCTCAAGCGAATCCTGACCTCGCTGTTCACACTGCTGGCAATTTTGCTGGTGCTGTTTATCCTGATGCAGCTGATGCCCGGTTCGCCCTTCAATGATGAAAAGCTGACGCCCGATATGCGGGCAGCCCTGTATGCAAAGTACGGCCTTGACCAGCCCATCTATATCCAGTTCTTCCGCTATGTGGGCAATATGCTCCGGGGCGATCTGGGTGTCAGCTACAATATCTCCAAAAATACGCCCATCTCCCAGCTCATCCAGTCCCGTCTGCCCATCTCCATTCAGGTGGGCGGCATGGCGGTCACGCTGGGTGCCATCGCAGGTCTGGTGCTGGGCATTCTTGCCGCTTTGAAGCGGGATACCGTGGTGGACTCCATCGCCACCATCATCTCGGTCATCGGCGTATCGGTGCCGTCCTATGTGTTCGCGCTGGCGCTGAGCTACACCTTCGGCTTTAAGTTCCGCTGGTTCCCCATGCTGTTTTCTGCCAAGGACATTTTTGGCTCCAGCGTGCTGCCCAGTATCTCGCTTTCCATGTTCACCATGGCGTCCATTGCCCGCTTTACCCGCAGTGAGATGATCGAGGTGCTGGATTCCGATTATATGCTGCTGGCTGAGAGCAAGGGCATTTCCGGCCCGGCGCTGATCTTCCGCCACGCGCTGCGCAACGCCCTGATCCCCATCATCACGGTGCTGGCACCGCTGATCGTGGATCTGATGACCGGCTCGCTGGTGGTGGAAAAGATCTTTGCCATCCCCGGCGTGGGCAGCCTGCTGGTGACAGCCATCCAGTCCAACGATTACAACGTGGTCATTGGTCTGAGCTTTATTTACAGCGCCATGTACATTGGCATCATGCTGGTCGTTGACCTGCTGTACGGCATCATCGACCCGCGCATTCGTTTGGCAAAGGGGGACGACTAAATGGCAGAAAAAGCGATCCGGCTGGGCGGCGAATCCACCGCCGATGCCATTGTCAGTGCCGTGGACGCAATGTACACGGAGCACACCTTTGCGGAAAAGGATTTTGCCCTTAAGCACAACGAGGACGAGATCAGCGTGGATACCAACTTTGCGGCGCAGAACTTCTGGAAGGAAGCGCTCATCCGCTTTTTCAATAAGAAGAGTGCCGTGCTGGGGCTTGTCCTCATTGTGGTCATCGTGCTGCTGGCCGTTTTGGGCCCGGGCATGAACAGCTACACCTACTCCGGGCAGGATCTGAGCCAGAAAAACTTTGCGCCCCGCGTGCCGGGCATTGAGCAGTTCGGCATTCTGGACGGCAGCGAGAAGATGAGCACCACCACCGGAACCAAGGTGACCAACGCCTATCAGGAAAAAGACAAGCTGGACGTCTACTACTGGTTCGGCAGCGATCTGTACGGCCGCGACATCTGGACCCGTACATGGGAAGGCGCCCGGGTCTCCCTGATCATCGCGGTGGCTGCGGCCATCATTGATATGGTCATCGGCATGAGCTACGGCCTGATCTCGGGCTACTTCGGCGGCAGAGTGGATATGGTGATGCAGCGCTTTCTGGAGGTAGCCAACGGCATCCCCCGGCTGGTCATCGTCACGCTGCTGCTGCTCATATTGCAGCCCGGCATGGTGACCATCATCTTTGCCCTGATGCTGACCGAGTGGGTGGGCATGAGCCGCATCGCCCGCGCCGAGATGCTCAAGCTGAAGGATCAGGAATTTGTGCTGGCCTCCCGCACGCTGGGTGCGGGCAGCTTCTTCATCATCTTCAAGGAAGTGCTGCCCAACATCATCGGACCCATCATCACGCAGGTCATGTTCAGCATCCCGACCGCTATCTTTACCGAGGCGTTCCTCTCCTTCGTGGGTCTGGGCATCCCGGTGCCGCAGTGCTCGCTGGGCTCTCTGATCAGCGAGCTGTACAACAGCTTCACCACCCACCCCTATCAGATCATCCCGCCCATTGTGGTCATGAGCCTGCTGATGCTCAGCTTCAACCTCGTGGCGGATGGTCTGCGCGAGGCGCTGGACCCCAAGATGAAGAGTATGTAAGGAGGAACACCCCATGCCTGAAGCAAAAAAAGAACAGGTCTTGTCGGTGCGAGACCTTGATATCACCTTTAAGACCACCGCAGGCCCGGTGCACGCCATCCGCGGCGTGAACATCGACCTGTACAAGGGCGAGACGGTCGCGCTGGTGGGCGAGTCCGGTTCCGGCAAGTCCGTCACCATGAAAGCCGCCATGGGCATTCTGGCCAAGAATGCCACCGTGAACAGCGGCAGCATCCGGTTCAGCTACCACCACGCCGACGGCAGTCCGGAGACCGTGGACCTGCTGCAAAAGGATAAAAAGTGGATCCGCCGCCACATCAACGGCAAGCGCATCGCCATGGTGTTCCAGGACCCCATGACCAGCCTTGACCCCACCATGA
>ERZ1673737.308-NODE-308-length-67723-cov-10.417465_pt1 | contig 67723 bp, 52 predicted proteins | sample MGYA00580211_ERZ1673737 | MGnify/ENA primary metagenome ERZ1673737 (study PRJEB41218, sample SAMN15661789) | gut metagenome | host: Homo sapiens | place: Canada: London | collected 2015-08-20/2019-03-30 | study: EMG produced TPA metagenomics assembly of... | reverse complement strand
GTAAAACGTTGGATAGCAAGAAAAACCTTTAGTGAGGGATCAAACTTGGGTTAATCTTCTTCTCATCACCCTCGTCACATGGGCCATCTATCGCTACCTACCGTGGACCACAGGCCGTAGGAAGCCGAACGGATAAGCATGGGAACGTGAGAAACCTAATGACCCCAAGCTCCAAGAAAAGCCCAATGGACAAGGGGAAAGATGAAGGATCAGGGGAGGCCCAATGGACAAAGAAAACATGATGGACAAAGGAAACATGATGGGCAAAGGGAAATGATGGGCAAAAGGAATGCTGATGGACATGAAAAAACGTGTCCAGCCCAAGGCCGGACACGTTCCCATTAATCTCATTTAAACTATGTTGGAAGCCCGCTTGCCAGGTTTGTCCCAGTAGGCTTCCTTTGTTGGCTTTACGACTTCTGACTTAGATGTCGAGCAGATTGATAGCCACACGGAAGTAGCCCTTGTTGGCCTCCGGGTTCCACATCATCTGCGAGGTGATCGGGAGGTTGGCCTTGCCTACCTTGAGCTTGTAGGTGCAGCCCAGGCGCACGTCGTTCACACCAGCCGACTTGCCATAGAACGTGGCACCATCGTTCTCGTCATAGTTGCTGAGGGCGAAGTTGCCACCCACGCTGGCATCCACCTTCCAATTGTCATCCTCATAGACGGTGTAGGCAGCCTGCACGAAAGTAGAGTAGATGTTCTGCTTGTTGAGGTTGCCACGATCGCGGCCGGCCAGTACGGTAGCCCAGCTCAGTGAGAGCGGCAGACCATGCTGTGCGAAGTTGTAGCTGATGGCAGCGTCGAGGAAGTGGCCCGTCGTGCGAGCATCATAGTTGAAGTAGCGATACTGCTTGTCGTTGGCATAGATGCCGTCGGAGAAATTGTAGATGTCCCACACGGCTACGCTGAAACCTCCGATGGTGTAGCTTGCGTAAATGTCGGCCTCCTTGTAGTCGCCGTCCACCTGCATACCACCCCATGCGCCGAGGCGGAAGTGGTTGTTGTTGTCGGAGATGGCAAACTCGTTGTTGAAGGTCAGGCCCTTGGAAACCTCGAGTCCGCGCCACAGGTGTGAGGTCTCGAGACCAGCATTGTAGTGGAGCTTCTGAGCATTGATCGTTGTCGGGAGGGCGAGTGCTGCCAGCACGAACATACCCTTAAATATAGACTTCATCATAATGTTTGCTTTTTTCTTTACGGTTGAATGATTTTCTTTGCTATGGGATTAGCAGAAGTGATACAGTGAGGCCACGAGGGCAGCGAGTACAGCACCAGCGATCGGGCCGAGTACAGGCACCCATGAGTAACCCCAGCCACTGTCTCTCTTGCCCTTCATGGGCAGGATGGCGTGGGCGATACGCGGTGAGAGGTCACGAGCGGGGTTCATGGCGTAGCCAGTCACACCACCGAGCGACATACCGATAGAGACGATCACCATCGTCACAGGCCATGCGCTACTAGCGCCGATGTTGACCACGTCTGAGCCGTAGGTGCCAAAGCAGATGATCAGCAGCACGAGCACGAAGGTGCAGACCACCTCCTGGAGGAAGTTGAGCGGCTTGTTGTCAATGGCCGGCATGGTGCAGAACGTGCCGAGCTTGCCGTCAGGATCGTCCGTAGCATCGAAATGATCCTTATACATGATCCATACCAGGATGGCACCGACGAAACCGCCGATCATTTGGGCAACCGAGTAGGGCAATACATTCTCCCAGGGGAACAAGCCAGCGGCAGCCAGTCCGATGGAGACAGCCGGATTGAGGTGAGCACCCGAGGCGTGGGCTACGAAGACACCCGCCATGACGGCGAGACCCCATCCGAGCGTGATGACGATCCAGCCACCACCCTGGCCTTTACTCTTATTCAGTCCCATACAAGCGCAGACACCATCGCCGAGGAGGACCAAGATCAGCGTACCCAAGAATTCGAGGGCGCAGTTGTAAAGCAATGTAGAATCCATAATTTCGTTTTTTTGTGTAGTTGATAAATGTTGTTTTTGTCAAATGATGCAAGAATACCGGCCCCCTCCCTTTGCTAACGATTCGTCGGGAGGGAGCCCGTATGTGTGAGTGTGGTTTACTTGCGACTCAGCGTGCGCTGGATCGCATCCTTCCAGCCCTTCTTGGCCTCTTCTATCTCGGTCGTTTCGCCAGCCGGCTCAAAGGTGCGCTCCACCTGCCACTGCTTCTTCACCTCGTCGATGTCCTTCCAGAAGCCCACAGCGAGACCAGCGAGATAGGCAGCACCCAGGGCGGTGGTCTCCGTGATCTTCGGACGGATCACGTTAATACCCAGCAGGTTGGCCTGATACTGCATCAGCAGGTTGTTGCGGCTTGCACCACCATCTACCTTCAGCTCCGTGAGCGGGGCGTTGAGGTCGTGAGACATGGCCTGTGCGATGTCATAGGTCTGGAAAGCAATGCCGTCGAGGGCAGCACGGGCGATGTGAGCCGCCGTTGTGCCACGGGTGATACCCGTAATAGTGCCGCGGGCATAGGCATCCCAATAGGGCGCAGCGAGACCCGTCAGAGCCGGGACAAAGCGGACACCACCGCTATCGGGTACGGTAGAAGCCAGCGCCTCCACGTCGGAAGACTTCTGGATGATGCCCAGTCCGTCGCGCAGCCACTGCACGACCGAACCGCCGACATAGATAGATCCCTCCAGTGCGTAGTTCACCTGGTCGCCGATCTTCCAGGCCACAGTGGTGAGCAGGTTGTTCTTTGACACAATTGGTTTGTCGCCCGTGTTGAGCATGACGAAGCAGCCCGTGCCATAGGTGTTCTTGATGGCACCCGGCTCCAGACACACCTGTCCGAAAAGGGCCGCCTGCTGGTCGCCAGCGATACCGGCGATGGGCACCTCGTGGGCGAAGATCGTGGTCTTGGTGTGGCCATAGACCTCAGAGCTTGACTTCACCTCCGGCATCATGGAAGCCGGAATGTCGAGCAACTTCAGCAGCTCCTCATCCCACTTTAGGTCGTGGATGTTGAAGAGCATCGTGCGGCTGGCGTTGGTCACGTCCGTCACGTGCACCTGTCCGCGGGTCAGACGCCACACGAGCCATGTGTCGATGTTGCCGAAGCGGAGCTTGCCCTTCTCGGCGCGCTCGCGGGCTCCGGGCACGTTGTCGAGGATCCACTTGATCTTCGTGCCTGAGAAATAGGCGTCGATGATCAGACCTGTCTTCTCGCGAATTCTGTCCACCAATCCCTGCGCCTTGAGCTTGTCACAGTACTCAGCCGTACGGCGGTCCTGCCATACGATGGCGTTGTAGATCGGCTCGTCGGTGTCGATGTCCCATACCACGGTGGTCTCGCGCTGGTTGGTGATACCGATGGCGGCGATGTCCTTGCCGTTGATGTCGATGGCTGAGATGGCCTCGGCGATGACGGCAGCCTCAGACGACCAGATCTCGTTGGGATTGTGCTCCACCCATCCCGGCTGCGGGAAATGCTGTGTGAACTCCTTCTGAGCTACTGAGCAGATCTGACCGTTGTGGTCGAAGACGATGGCGCGAGAACTGGTTGTTCCCTGGTCAAGTGCCAAAATGTAATTTCCCATAATTAATGTACTTTAGTTATTTGTGTAATTGTAAAAAGCTCTGTTTTAGAGGGCAACTTTTATGCCTTGTTGAGACGTCGCGTCTCCTCCACATCGAGTGCCTCGGCGATGGTGGAGATGGGATTCTTCACCTTTCTCGAGGTTGACATTTCGATCTGCCATTTACAGGTCTCGCAGTCGGTCGATACGAAGTCGGGCTTCAGTTCCTCGATCTGCTTGAAGAGCGGTGCTCCGATAGCCTGGCTTCTCTTGTAGTTCTCCTTCTTGAATCCGTAGGTGCCCGAGATGCCGCAGCAGTTGCTGTCGAGCAGCGTCAGTTCCACGCCCGGGATCATGCGGAGCAGTTCGGTGGAGTAGATTGCCCAGCCCATGCGCTCCATGTGGCAAGCCGTGTGGTAGGCCAACTTCTGGTGGAAGTCCTTGCGGAAGGCCAGTTTGATCTTGCCCGACTCCACCATGCGGTAGAGCCACCTGGTGGCCAGCGAGAGATGCGGCGCCACGTCGTCGTTGTCGATCTTCAGCAGGTGCTTATACTCGTCGCGCATCGTGAATGTGCAGGTAGAGCTCGTCGTCAGCACGTCGTCGCCCGCGGCGATGGCCTTGCGCATGGAGTTCATGTTGAGTTCTCCCTGCTTCTTGGCCTGGTCGCTCAGTCCGTTGGCTATGAGCGCCACGCCGCAGCACTTCTCCTTCTCCAGCAGGCGCACGCCGTAGCCACAGGCGTTGAGGATCTTCAGCAGATCTTTCGACAGCTGCGGGAAGTTGTAGTTGGCGTAGCAGCCGTGGAAGTAGGCCACGTGCTTCTTGTATGCCTCCTGCTCTGCCGCGTGCTTCTTGTACCACTGCTCGAAGGTCTGGAACGAGTAGGACGGGAAGGTGCGGTGCTTGTCGATTTTCAGCACGCTGTCCATGACCGCCTTCACCGGCTTCAGTCCCAGGGCGAAATTGGTGATGGGTGCGAAGTTGTGGGCCAGCGTTCCCACGAAGTCCGTGTTGGCCAGCATGCGGTCGCGCAGCGACGGCTTGGCCGTGCTATATTTGATGCGCGCCTCCTGTATGAGGTCGGCTATCTTGACGTTCTCCGGGCAAGCCACCTCGCAGCGCTTGCAGTTGAGGCACAATTTCAGTTTCTCGTCGAAGAACTGTGCCCCCTTCAGGCGGTAGCGTTCGTTGTCCGGACCCGACTGTTTCGGTCCGGGATAGTTTGGCTCTACCGCCGACACCGGGCAGTAGACCGTGCAAATGGAGCACTTCAGGCACTGCTCGAAGTTGTGTGTGCTCTTGCTTTCCTTCTGTATCTGTATGGATTTTGCTTCTGCCATGATATTTTTCTATTTACTAAGAATGTTGTGTGCGACCTCCAGGGCTGTGAGCATGGCCACACCCGTCGCGTCATCCAGTTTGATAGAGTTGTGTCCGCCGAGCACCGATCCTGCTGCGTAGAGGTTTTCGATGGTCTTTCCGTCGATCGTCGCGTGGAGCTTCTCGTCGGTCTTCACGCCGAAGGCCATGTAGGGCTGCGCGTCGAAGACATAGTCGGCGTGCCAGTCGGCACGGCTTTTCTCTGCCAGGACATCGAGTCCGAACACTGGCTCGTAGATGCCCTCGTAGTTGCTTCTCAGTCCGCGGCTCTGGAACGATCCCGAGCAGAGCACGTAGTGGTCGGCCAGGAGCAGTTCGTCGGCGAGGTTCTCCGTCTCGACGGAGGCCACCTTGGAGCCTACGATCTTGCCGTTCTTGACCGTGTCGCTGCGGAAGTAGCGGCCGCCGAGCTGCTGCAGGCGCTTGATCAGCTGCATTTGGATATGCGTGCCCGGCACCGACGGCGGCATGGTCGCCACAAACTCAATGGGCTTGCGGACCAATTTGCGCAGGCGGGCGATGGTCTCGGCCTGCTGCGTCAGTCCCAGCACGGCGGGCAGAAGAATCACCTCTCCCGAGGCGTTGAGCGAGTTGATAGCCTCAGCCACCTCGGCAAGGTTCTCGTAGTCGCTCAGATACTTGGCGATGTTGGTGGCACGCAGCTCACAAGGCGTGTGGCGTGCAAAGTCGAGCGTATCGGTGGCAAACTCCTTCAGTTCCACCTCCACCTTGAGTCGGCGCAGGTTGTCCACAAGAAACTCCGTGGGCAGGTCGAGGTAGCCACGGATGTTGGCCACCGTCACCTTCTTGTATGGCAGTTTGTCTGCCTCCTGGCTCGTCACCAGTCCTTCCATCGTGAGCCAGGCCGGCTTCGTCAGTCCGATGGGGGTCAAGCGGAAGTGGTTGGCCTTGGCCTCCCCCTTCATCTTCAGTCCAGCCTCGGCCAGCAGCTGTGCGGCCTCCGCGGCCCGTGCGGCCTTGTCGCCGACGCGGTGGTAGGGGTGTGTGGCGGGCAGTTGCTCCATCGCCTCCAGCGGACTTGCGACGGTGTTACCCTCCGCGTCATAGCCCAAAAGGCTGATGGAACCCGAGTTGAAATGCAGGGTGCTCTGTCCTGCTCCGATGACGGCCACGCGCTGGCCGCCCTTTGCCAAGGCGATGCCGCAGGTCAGTCCCGACAGTCCGCCTCCTATAATGACTGTATCGTATCTCATCGTGCTACCTCCTTGTTGTTTCCGGCCACGCGGTTGATGCCGCAGAGACCCTCATAGATCATGGATGTGAGTTGTGCCTCGGCCAGCGTGTCGCCCCAGGCCACGGGCTGCATGCCCTTCCAGCGCTCGGCGATAAAGGACGCCAGGTCGCGCTGAGCCTCCTCGGCTTTCATCTTGGCCACGCGACAGAGCACGTTGGCTCCTCTGCAGGCGCAGAGCTCTCCCTGGCACGTTCCCATGCCCAGGCGGGTGCGGCGGCGGAGGTTGATGAGGTTGTGGACGTGCAGTTTCTCGGCGGCAAACTTCACCTCGCCGATCGTCACGTCCTCACACTCGCAGACCAGCGCGTCGTCGATGCTGTTGCCCGTCGGCACGTCCTTGGTCATCGTGCCGTGGCGTCCCTCAGCGGCGTAGAGGCTCACGGTCTGTGCGTTCTTGCTCGTCGTGTGCTCTGGCAGCGGCTCTTCGCTTCCGGGCAGCGGCGTGGTGGCCGTCTCGCACTTCTTGTCCACACCCAGCTTCTTGCAAGCCAAATCCGTAGCCACTTCGGCCATCATGCGATAGGTCATCATCTTGCCACCCGTGATGGTGATGAATCCCTCCAAACCGTCTCGTGTGGCGTGGTCGAGCAGCACGATGCCGCGGCTGATGGATCGGCCCGACGGGTCGTTGTCGGCTGCCACGAGGGGACGCACGCCGCAGTAGGCGCGGATCACGCGGGTGGAGGCGCAAGCGGGAGCCAGGTCGATGGCGCCGCGCTCCAGGATATCCACTTCCTCCTGGGTGATCTTGAGGTCGTCCACCGTCTCAAACGGCACGCGGTCGCTCGTCGTTCCGATGACGCAGACCGTGTCGTCCGGCACGAGAATATCGGCGTTGGCCGGTTTGCGGCAGCGGTTGATTACCATGTTGTTGACGCGGTGGCCAAAGATGAGCAGTGTGCCCTTGGCCGGAAACATATTGACCGTGACGCCAGCGAGCTTGGCCACCTCGTGCCCCCAGATACCAGCAGCGTTGATGACCAAATGGGCGTGTACGTCCTGCTCCTCGCCGTTGCGGTTGTTGCGCAGATGTACACCCACCACGCGTCCGTTCTCGATCAGCAGGCTCAGAGCCTCGTGATACGTCAGCGTGTCGGCGCCATGACGGCGCGCGTCGATGATGTTGGCCGTAGTAAGGCGGAAGGGGTCTATCGAGGCGTCGGGCACGCGTACCGCACCAATCAGATCGGGATTGACAGCGGGCTCGATGCGGCGTGCCTCCTCAGGGGAGATGACGTCTGCGCGGATGCCCGCCTTGCGGCAAGACTCTACGAAAGTGGCCTGATAGTTGAGGTCGTCCTCAGGCAGTGTGATAAAGAGACCGTCGGTCTCATCGACGCAGTGGCGCGCTATCTTGCGCAGCGTCATGTTTTCCTGAATACATTCCTTGGCCGACTCGCCATCCGTCACGGCATAGCGTGCGCCGCTATGCAGCAGACCGTGGTTGCGTCCTGTGGCTCCATTGGTGAAGTCATACTTCTCGACGAGCAGCACGCGCAGGCCTCGCATCGCGCAGTCTCGTGCTGTGCCGGCTCCTGTAATGCCGCCGCCGATGATGATGACATCATACTCTTGTTTCTTGTTTCTATCCATTGTCGTGTGGTTTAGGTCTCCTAAACTCCTTGTTTTTGTTGTATTCTAATCTTGGTTCATGCAGGTCTTGTGGTTTGATTCGGCAGATTCTTGCATGATTGCAGTCTCTTTCTTATCGAAACCCAACCTTCGTTTTTGCAGTACAAAGTTAGGAATATTTTCCAAAACGGCCCAAATAAATTAACTACAATTAACAAAAAGGTTTCGATTTGTCTTTACTTTGCTTCCGTTTCAACGATTGTTCGAAATCGACAAGTGTAAACTGTGGAATGTATGTTTTGGCGTTTTCTACCCCCGTGATGCGCATTTGTATGCGAAAACCACCTGTTTGGCTGACATTTTGTAAAGTTGTCGCTTTCTTTTTGGAAATAACACACAAATGAAATTATTTTCTCTATAATTGTTATAAACACGCCTTTTTGGCGATGAAAACACAAAATATAGAAGAAATGAGACGCTTCGCCGAGCCATGAGTAGCTCCGGACTTGGCGGCTGCTGCCCATGGCGGGTGGCGAAACGTCTCTTGGGTCTTGTTTTGACGACTACGAAATCCTTAACGGCATGATGACATTACGACATGATGACATGATGGCATGACGACCCTTATGCTACGACGACGTTCGTCGTCAGTTTTCTATAGACTCCCTTGTCTATCCTTTCGACCAAGCCCTGTCGCTCCCATCGGCAGAGCATGGAGATGACCCTGGCCCGGGCCACGTCAAACCCTCTTGTGCTGACCGTGGTGCAGTAGGCATCCTCCGTGTTGAAGTGTTCGCCCAGTTGCTCGAAGATGGTGTCGTTTTTGGTTTTGCGGCTGCGCAGTTTTGCCTTCGGTGCATAGGCAGCCGATCGAAACGCCATCTCGATGCGCTCTTTGAAGAAGTACATCGCGTTGTCGATCATGTAGTCGGCCAGCACGTCGAAGGCCGCGAGCATCTGCGGCGTCTGCTGGCGCAGGATCAGCTTCTGCCACAGCGTGGGGTCTCCCTTGAGCCGCGTCTCCGCCCCCTGCATTCCGTAGCTGTTGATGAGCCGCTCGGCCACGCGGCAGAGCATCAGGCAGGTCATCATGCGCATGGCCGTGGGGCAGGTGCGGAAGCGCTGGCGCGCCAGCGTTTTGTCGTCGTTCTTGATGCTCTCCAGTCGGATCTGCTCCAACCACTGGCGCCCCCTCTTCTCCAGCAGGGGCAGCCTGACGTCGCCGCTCATGAGCGGCAGCAGATGGGCCACCTGCTGTATCTTCGTCTCCTGGTCCTCCGTCAGACGGTAGAGGCTCTCCGAGAGCGGCGAGAAGGTGTTGTCGGGCGTGCGTGCCAGGGCCAGTCGGCTCTGAAAGCCGTCCGTATAGTTGGTCACGACACGATAGAGCGCGTCGGGCGTGCCACACATCACGACGTTCCACAGCAGTTTGTCGATGTGCACGTTGACGGCCTCCGCCGACTTCGCCTCGCGGTCGTAGGGCGTGCCGTCGTAGGCCTGTCGCAGCATGACGGAGAAGTCGCTCATCGCTGTGCGCCACTTCTGCGAGACGGTGTCGGCCTCGGGTGTGAAGGAGAAGGCGTGCTTGCCCTGGGTGTTGGCCAGTCGGTCGGCGAGGTTGGCCACGGTGGTGTTGAGCGTCAGCCAGCGCACGGGATACTTCGGGTCCTCGGGCTGCTCCTTCTTGTTCTTGGCCGCCCGCTTTCGTGTGCGCCATTCCTCCTCGGCCTGCAGATAGCCCTTGTCCACCATTTTCACCTCCGCGAGCCAGGCCGCCACGATGGGGTCGATGCTGCCCTTGCCCGAGGCGAAGTCGCCGGCGATGTAGCTGATGAGGTTGAGCTGCGAGGGCTTGCCGTGGATCAATACGCGCACGCCCGTGGCGAGCATGCCGATGGCCGGCGTGATGGCGAAGATGGCGGGCATGGCGAGTTGCGGGCCCACGGCGTTGATGCTCTCCCTCACGCCCAGCGGCATCTGGGGCAGCTCGTTATAATAGAAGAGGTCGTCCTGCTCCATGGCCTCGTCGATGGAGTCCACCTCCCTGCCCTCGACGATCATGTCCTGGCGCACGGCCTCGACCACCTCCTTCAGGCGCCGTGGCATCTGCGTCTTTCTCTCGCCCAGCGCCGAGTCGATGCAGGAGAGCTTCTCGGCCTCGGCAAATCCGTCGTAGCAGGGGATGACGCGGTCGAGCACGGAGCGGTCGAAGCCGCAGATGTGGCGCAGGTTGACGGCCAGCTCGAAGGTCAGCGTGTTGCGATTGGATTTCGAGGGCGTTTTGCCCTGGTTGTAGAAGGCCCACCACTTCTTGATGATGCGGTCGTAGGGAACGCCATCGTAGTTCAAGGGGCTCGCCCCTTCGCTCGTCTTCCCGGCCTGTTTGCCTTCCTGCTCCTCCCAGTCCTCGCCTTCCTCCGGCGAGCTGGTTGTTGGTTGGCTCGTTGTCTTTGGGCCCGCGAAAGATGCCTCCTGGCCCGTGAAGGATGTCTCCTGGTCTGTTGAAGTTGCTTCTTGACTCGCGAAAGTGGTCTCTGAATCCGTGAAAGCAGCCTCTTGGCCCGTGAAAGCCCCACACTTCCCGTTGTCGAAGAGGTCCTCGTGCAGGTAGAGCAAGTCCTCGGACGTCGTGGCGAAAAATACGCGGGTGATGTCCTTCGCCCCTGCGTCGTACTCCACGCCCAGCAGGTCGGAGGCCCAGCGCAGGTTGGCCTCCTGATCCATCTCGGGATGGCGGCGGAAGACGACGTGCAAGCCGCCTCCGCGCGCGCTGCGCTCCAGCATGAGCAGGCCCAGCTCCTCCTTCTTGTCGATGGCCGTAGCGGCTATTGCATTCACCTCGTCGTCGCTCAGATGGTCGATGTCCATGCCCACCGACTTGCTCAGCCGCGTCGCCCCCTTCAGCCAACCGCCCTCCGTAGGCAGGCAGCTATAGTTGAACTGCACCAGCTTGCGCTTCGCCGCAGCCACATCCGTATCCTCCTGCGGATGGCGGATCAGCGTGAGATTTCGCACTTGCGTCTGGCTGTCTCTGTATCGACGGTAGGCCTCCTCGGTCTCCACGGCCTTCATCATCTTGTGGCCCTGCTGATAATATATTACGTGTACACTCATGATAGTTTCTTTCTCCTTTCTTTGTTATTTCGTCAGTTGTTCATTGAGCAGGGCGTCGATGGCGTCCTGCGCCTCGTCCATGATGGCATGGGCGATGACCACGTTCTCCGTGCGGAAAAACTTCAACGTCAGCTGCAGGACGTCGTCCTGCGTCCTGCTTCTGCGCCCGTGAGCGAGCTTGCGGATCAGCACGCTGCGGCTCTTTGATTTCGTCCGTGGCACGAAGTCGAACGTCCCGTCGCTCATCTGCTGGCAATGGCTGCCATGGTTCTCGTTGCCATTGTTGGTTTTATTGTTCTTATTCATAACTGTATAGTTTTTTTATCCTCAAATGGAGGGCATCTAAAGTTGTGTCGTGTTGTTTCGATGCAGCCTGCTGAGTAGGTCTTTTTATTCGCCTGATTCCTCCATATTTCGGATGATTCTTTTTTGTGCGAGAAGAGACGTGGATTGTTGCGCGCTTTACCATGGAATATCCTCCTCGTACTCAACTCAGGTGTTTACCATTTTTTTTGTTTACAAAATTGGCCCTTGGGCCAATCCTATTAATGACGATTAATGTTTCGATTAACGATGATTCATGTCTCGATTAACGATGATTCATGTCTCGATTAATGATGATTAATGTGAAAACAAACGTCAGATTCATGCAATAGTCTCACTACCGTGAGACCCTGTGAATGTGAAATACGCATAGTTCTCTTTTTTGTTTTACGTCGCGCCTTTTCGCGACCCTTTGTTATTGACCTGTTACTTTGCCAGCTGGCGGGCGCAGGAGGTGAGACGGCGCTATGAGGGCTATAAAGACCAGCACCGTCAGCGGGCCTCGTTGGTCTCAACTGACGGTGCAAAGGTAGGTCAATTCCCGCTCCCTTGCAAGGAAAATGGGCTCGGGTGAAAGTTGGTGAAAGAAAAAGTGAAAGAAGTCCACTTTTTCACCTTTTTGGTGAAGAAAAAGGGGTGAAAAGAGGGCTTTTTGGTGAAAGTGGTGAAAGTTTTGGTGAAAGAAGTCCACTTTTCACCCCTTTTGGTGAAAGTTAGAGACAGTTTGGTGAAAGTTTTGCTGAAAACTTTTGTGAGAATTCGCCGAGAGGGTGGTGGGCTTTTGAAGAGAATTCGCTGAAGTTTGCCAAAAAAACAGGATGCCACCCCTGCGCCTCCCCGCCTTGGACCCACAAACAGCACACCAACGCGACATCGATTCACAGGGCATCATACAGTCTGGTCATTATGTCATCATGCCGTAATGTCATCATGCCGTTAAGGATTTTACAGAAAAACGCTGTATGTGGGTTCAAAGAAATAGTATATAATATTAATATTATATACTATTTCTTTGACTTCTCATATCCCTTTTTTTCTTAACGGCATGATGACATGATGACATTACGGCATGATGACATTTTGCATCGTAGGCAAAACTTGCCAATCGGATGTGAGTCCAGCGCCAATCAGTTGTGATCCTTGTGCCAATCAGTTGTGATCCTTGCGCTACTCAGTTGCGAGCCTTGCGCTACAGGCTCATGGAGAGCTCCCTGAGGCCCGCTCTTACGACAACGACGAGGGATAAGCAACCATCGGCGTCGATGATAAGCAACCATCGGCAAGGTCTCCATTTTTGTGGTCAAACTCTGCCCTCGGGATCGTGTTGCCATAGTCGTAGAGTCAAGTGGGGTAAAATAAACAGCCTTGCGATTCGACGATTACGATTTGTGAACCATTATGAACTTGAGTGGCTCAAATCTATTCTTTACTTTTGCAACATCATTACCTATCGTATCCTGAATGGCAACATCAGATGCGACCAACAAGTTTTATTGCCTATTGCCTATGAGTAAAGTGTTTCAAGTATGGCCCAAGCGCATCAAGCGCTCCAATGGCACCGTTCTTACTCCCGATATGGAAGTGACGGTAACGACTTTGCAGCACACCACCACCCCTTTTTGTAATGGAGCCAAGGAGGTGCAAGAAGTCTATATGCGCATCTACGCCTTCGACTACAAGAAGGCGTGCTGCTATCCAAGTGATTTTGAATTTAGGAAGTTAGATTAAAAAGAAATCTATAAATCATTGCTTATTAAGCAATGATGAAAAATGAGCACTTATGGTTGAGTTCGTTAATAAAATTTCCGAATCGTCTTGTCGTTTCTACGACTTTATTGAAAGTGTTGTGAAAAATACGCGTGCATACTTCGATAATACAGACGAGGGGTATAGTATTTATTGTGCTAATTATCTGAATGAATCTAGATTTGATGAGGAGGAAAAATTCATTCTTTCAGTTTTCAATTCTGATGAAATCTCAAATCAGACCCTTGTTTATGGTGCTATTTGTTTGCAACCATATCAAGATACTGACTCACATTTAATTAGTGGTCTGTTGATTACTGATGAGCGTATTTTTGTTCGTTTGTATGTTACAGATGATCAAGAGCATGATTTTGAGTATTATTACTATTGTGAATGGAGTCAACTGGCCTCTGCCGAAAGGTCTACTGATGACGATGGCGACGATATCGTTGTCTTGAATGATAATGAAGATGATGAAGCATGCTATTTGCATGCGCAGCTGTTAGGAGGTCGTTTTGATGATATGACAATATCCTCTTTGTGGATTCACTTTTTAAATGATGCAATCCGTGAGGCAAGACAAGGGTCCGTGGAAGGTAATCATATATATACAGGATTTATGTCGAACACACTGTTGTTTAAACCGTTTGTCTCATGGCCTGATCGTGTACACTTAGGACTGAATAAAGTAGATGCGATTTCGAATAAACTTCTTAATGAGATTACATTGAGAAGAGATGAGCATCTGCTATGGGTGTCGCGTCATAAGGCTAATTGGAAGGCAAAAGACGATGATGAGAAACTCCCGTCTGGTTGTATCATTACAGATCAACGCATTTGCTATTTCGATCTATGTGATAAGAAAAAAAGCTTTAGCGTAGCCTGGAGTGAGGTCGCAGCAATAAAGCACATTGTGAATAGTTTCTACATCCAAAAGTCATTAAATACAACACGCTCTGACTTGAAGATTAGCGACTATGCATTGTTTGACAGAGAAGTTGAAAATTCAAGCCCGGTTGTTGCGTTTTTAAAGGGTATAGTCTCAACGAATAAAGCACAAAATGCAAAAATAACTCATGATCAATCCGAACGGTTGTCGTATGAAGAAGAACGAGCCGTTCTGAAAAATGAGAAAACCAAAGAGAAAAAAGAAGGTAGAGTGGCTTCTTCCAATGTAACGCATGAGTCGGTTGATGCATCATCAGATAAGAACAAGTCTAATCATAGTTTGTCTTCTCAAAATGATATCAAGAAGGCTTATAAGACTTTGCAAGATATCTTGCAAAGTACTCAGGAGGACGTCTTTGATTTAAACGGAGTAAATTCACAGTTTAATACTGTGAAGGAAAAAATAGCCTTCGCGTTTGATTCGAAAATAAAAGAAGCAAAGAAAGAATTGGATGTAGCTTTAAAAGATACAGTGTGGGATAATCTTGTTATAGCTTTCTTTGGAGAAACAAATGCAGGTAAGAGCACAATCATTGAGACATTTAGAATTCTTTTCGATGATAAACGTAAGAAAGAGGATGGTCTTATAGTGGGTGATGGCAGACACGACTTTACAAAGACATATGAAGAGTATCATTTGTCTATTGCGGGTCATCCTTTTACTTTGATAGACGTTCCTGGTATTGAAGGAAACGAAGCAGAGTTTAAAGATGTGATAAAAACGGCTTTGCATAAGGCTCATTGTGTCTTTTATGTTCAAGGACATAATAAGAAGCCAGATCGAGCTACAGCTGAAAAAATCAAGAAATATTTAGGAGATTGGGTGAAGGTATATTCAATCTATAATGTGCGTGGTAGCGTCGGCAATTATGACGAAGAAGAAGAACGCGAAACATTGATAACTTCAGGTGTCTTAAAGGCAGAAAGCTTAATACAGGCAGAGTTTAAAACTATATTGGGTGATGTTTATGCTGGGCATGTAACCTTGCAGGGTCTGTTGGCTATGTCTGCTAAAGCATCATTTTCGTCTAAACGAGAAGATTTGATAAGAGGACAACAAAAGTTATTGAAGTATTTTGGTGGTTCTGCTGATAAAGTTTTGGAGTTTAGCCAATTCAAGACTTTGACAACTCTCGTTGAGCAGAAGGCTTCAAATTTCAAGTCTGAAATCATCGAAGCTAACAAACAGAAATTGGTATCTTTAGCTGGTAATATTGCCACCGATGTTGAACAGGTAATGGAAACTCAGAAGAACTATTTGGCCAACTTGGAGTCAAATCTTCGAACTATAAATCGAGAGGTATGCAATAATAGTATGGATTTGGCTTTAAGAAACATAACTAACAAGACAAAAAATGCTATTTCAAGTGCCTATGGCTAATTGAAATCAGAGATTTTTGATCTTATAGATAATGAACCAAGTAATATTAATCAATTAGCAGAACAGTACCAAGAAGATGTTATAGAGAATTTAGAGAATCGTATTAAGTCTATTGTTAACGATGAATTAAAAAAAGTTCGTAATACTGCAAATCGAAAGATAAAAGATTTGGATGGTGTAAACATAAAGCCAATACAATTCAATCGAACTGTTGAGGTTGGTGCTGATATTGATTTCTCTGGTGCGTTAGAAGAATTGGATATTGATTTTAGCGATGTTCTTTCATGGACAGCTAAAACTGCTGGGACTGCTGCAGCTGGAGCTGTTGTAGGCTCTTTCATACCTGTTGTGGGTACTTTAATAGGTGCAGGTGTAGGAGCTGTTGTCGGTGGCATTGCTCATGCATGTTCTGGAGATGGAGGAAAGGCTGATGCTCGAAAAAGTGTATCTGATGCAATAAGTAAAGCAACTCAGCGAGCTAAAAGCAATGTAAATTCAATATTGGCACCAGTTATTAGAGATGTAGAAACCCAAAAGCGCCAATTAAGTAATTCTGTCAGGACTGAATTGGCAAATATTGAGGAATTACAAGAAACTCTTGATGCTTTTGATGTTGAAATGTCTGAATTTATAGGTGAATTAAAACATAAACGCTATGGAAGAATTTAATATAAAAAGCAACAAATTGCAGAAACTAACCGCGTTGAAACAACTTCTGCAAAAAGGCGTGGAGTATATACCCGAATTGCAATCTTATCTTGGTAAGATAGATAGTATAGTGGATTCCATAAACGATGGAGAAATAAGCGTTGTCTTGTTGGGTAGTTTCTCTGATGGAAAGACGAGTGCTATTGCTGGCCTATTGGGTAGATTGGAAGACAACATGAAGATTGATAATGACGAGTCTTCCGACGAACTTACCATTTATCGCCCTAAGGATCTGAAAAAGGGATTCAAGATAGTTGATACTCCAGGACTGTTTGGAACAAAAGAAAGGGAAATAAACGGTCAGAATATAAAGTTCTCTGAAATTACAGAACGTTATATTTCTGAGGCTCATATTATTATATATGTTTGTGATGCTGTGGTTCCGTTGAAGGAGAGTCATGTTGAGATAATTCGTCGTGTTATGCGTGATTATCATAAACTTGACAATACCATTTTTGTCATTAACAAAATGGATGAAGCTGGTTATGATTTATTAGACGAATACGATTTTAATAATGGTTGTAAAATAAAGAAGGAGAACCTTATTTCTCGTTTGCGTAGTACTATAAACTTGACTCCTGACGAGGAGAAACGTTTGCATATTGTATGTATTGCTGCGGATCCCAAAGGAAAGGGTTTGCAACATTGGTTCTCTAAGATAGACAGTTATTATGAGCGTTCACATATTAAGGATTTGAGAAAATGTGTAAATGCGGTGGTCAATAATGCCGATACGGACAAATTATCTTCGTCTTCTTATGAAACATCCGTTTCTGAAATTGTTGATGGATTGCACAAAGCAATAGCAGGTACAGAAAAACCTGTGTCGAAGGCAATTGCTAAAATGGAGCGAGATTGCACAGAAATAGAAGAAGATGGAAAGCATTTGAAGTCTGAACTTACATTATCCCGTAATGAGCTTCGTCAAGCTATTAATGAAATAAAGAACGACGCTATTCGTGAAATCAATGGCGCTTCATTAGAGACTATTGGCGAAGTTATTTCTAACCAACTTGGAGTACAGAACAATCAGGTGACTTTTTATGTCTTCCAAGACAAACTGTCTGCTCAAATTGAGCAATGTTGTGAAGCTAACGCCAATAATGTAAATCTTGCAGCCGTGAAAATAGAAAAAGCTTATTCTATGCAAGATGCCATGTTGAATGATGCCGTGAAGTATGGTGTTGGACAATTGAAAAACCTGAATATCTCAGGTGAGCAGATTAAGGCTGTCAGAGATGTAATAGCCAAAGGTTATAAGTTTAAGCCTTGGGGTGCTATCAATATGGGAAAGAATATCACCAAATGGGCTGGTTGGATAGGAGCAGGACTTGGAGTCGCTTTTGAACTATATGGTTGGTATAAAAAGTATGAAAACCAGAAGAAGTTGAGTGAACTTAAGAACTCATTAACTAATGCGGTAAATGATTGCATATGCAATGTGTTCAAAACTTTTGAGTCAGACAATGAGTATTATAAGAATTTTGCACCTTCTTATTTACTCTTATGCCAAAAGATAAAGGAGCGTGATGAAGAAATTGCCTCCTTAAAGCAGAAAGTCCAAGATTTGGAGAAATACAAACGTGATATTGATGCATGGAAGAATTCTGCAGAATATGTCGATTTTGAAGAAGTTTAACCATTTAAATATTTTAGAATCATGAGTGAAGATACAATTAAAACAAAGAAAAAGGACAAGAGTGTTTGGAAGAGTCTTGGCATGGCGGCTGTAGCCATTGGAGGGCTAGCAGTAACAATAGCTAAAGAAATGAATAAGAAGCAATAATTCTAGTATTTGACTATTGGGAGTTTCTCTCCCGATAGTCTTTCTGCTGATTTCTATATGAACAAGAAACTAACAGTGAAACGAATTGACGAAATACAGAATCTTTTAAATGATGTATTTAGCCTGAAATGTTCGATAACAAACAGATAATGAATATGAATACAATAACTGGTTTTACATTTTATGATAGCTTAAATAAGCTGACTGTTGGAACATTGCTTTTGCTTCTGCTAGGAGGAATGATTGGAGAAAAAGCAGAAACGAATATATTGTTTTTCGTCACAGCTTTTATCATTGGTATTTTCTATCAAACAATTATAAAAGATAGAACACGTTTCCTGACTAACAATTTTCACATGATAAAAAAAGCACATGAAAATGTTATACTGAAAAATAAATATATATATAAAGATGATTATCAGAAAGCTTCTTATGATACAGATGATTATCTGAAAGCCTATTATAATGTAGTAAAAAATGGATTCTTAATGAATATTCCAACACTTGAGGCTCATGAGAATTTCCTTAGAAATATATGGCTTATTTGTCTTCTGTATTTAATAACGGTACTCGCTGATTGTTGTCAAAGTTCCATTAGTGAAATCATATGTCAGTACAGTAAGTGTGCGATTGCAATGTTCCTTTTACTTTTAATATTTTTCATACCTTTTGTATGGTATAAAATTCAAATGAAGATTTATGAATTGGTATGGGAAGGAGACTACTATGCTGAAAGACTAGAGCCGAAAAACGGAATTCGAGTTCACCCTTGTAGGTGTTAATATATGAAGTTATCAATTACTTATGCTGAGCTGCAGGATTATGTAGCCAATCATTTTCATAAGACTGATAATCTGTAGTATGTAGACGGGACTACTGTGTCTGTCTCCGTGCCCATTAAGGTGCTGGGCTTTACAAAGTCTATAAGCATAAATCTTATTGTAAAGAAGATTGAGGGCACGGATTTGTTCTTGTCGTATGACGGCAAGATGGGTATCGACCTGCTTGTGTCGCCAGCCATCTCTTATGCTAAGAAACTTGTACCGGAGAAAGCTTGCTTTGTAGAACAGATGCCTGGCAACATAGTGAAACTTCGTCTTGGTGATATCGATAAGTTGCAGAAGGTGTTTGAAAAGGTGAAACTCAACAATATATTGTTTGAGCAGGAAGATATAGTTGTCGAAGCTACTATTATGTAGCAGAACAAGTGCATTCAAGGAGAATAACTTTAAGGATGCTACAACTGGAGAAATAACAAAATAAAAATGTAGACAAGTATGGAAAACAAAGAAAACAAAATCTTGGAGGAGCCTATACGCCGTGGTCCTATCATGATAGATCCTTGTCCGAGCTTTATAGGCAAGTTGATAGACTTGTTCTCGAAGAAGAAGTCCTGATTTGTGAATTAACGGATTATCTTCGTGGCGAATTATCGGGCGAATCTAAAAAAGAAGTGTTTGATGCAATAGAAGAAACGGAATCAAGACTTCATCCAGACTATTCAGATGGAGATATTCTTGTTGAAATAAATTCAATGAAGGACAAACTCAGTGGTGAGGAATCATAAATAGAATATAATATGGCAAAAAGTTTTGACGAGATTCTGACTTCAATGTTGGAACAATTAGAAAACAATCCTGACCAGGATATTGATGTGCTGGTTAAGGGTGAGTGTGAGAAAATGGGAGTTTCGGAGGAAAGCATGGCATTACTCTCTGAGACTAACGAGTATATAGATGGTTTTGCAGAGAGAATGGCTGCACTGCAAAAGGCTAAGGAGGAAGGCAAGTCTCGCAAGCAATGGATGCTTGAAGAGATGGACAGAATATTGGAGGGACGCGACGAGCAAGAGAAGGCTGAAATCGTCTCTGCCATTTCTGATGCTGGTGAGAATGTGAATAATGAAACCTTAAACGATGAGGAGGACTAAGATTATGAAGTTTATAGCATATAACGAAAATGAAGGTCGTAATGAGTTTGTTTCTCATGTTGAAGGTGAAAGTCGCAAGTACTCAGCTCTTCAGTCATTGTTGTCTGGCCGCAAATTAGAACAAGAAGAAGTAGAGAGCCTGAAAGAGTTCAAGGAGGTTCAGCAATTCCTGGACTCACCCGTAGGTGATGCTTCTGAAGCAAAGTTGAAGAAGACATTTACAGCTGCAATTATAATAGCAAATGAGCAAGGAACATTACCTTTTTCTATTGAAGACAAGAGTCCGATTGCTATTGCGAGTGCAGTAGACGAAGGTCTGAACCGTGTAAAGTTTTCGTATAAGCTTGCCAATGAGGATTTGGATGCTATTGAAGTAGCAGACAAATTGATTGACGCAACAGTGGCTCGTGTTATAACTGTAGCTGATAAAGTTATAGAGCGTGGAGTACCGGTAGTATTGAACCGCGTTTGTGATGTAATAGCAAAGGTATATCCTCCTGCTTCAGTTTTCGTTCCAGTTATAAAGAATGCAGAAAAGTTTATCGTGCCAGCAGCAAAAGCAGCAGTACGAAAAGGATTGAACTATGTGGCTGAAGGCGCAAAAACGGTAGTACGTTCTGTTGCTAAAGGTTTAGTTAAAGCCGGTAAGAAACTGGCTTCTTGGTTAGGATTATAATATTATGCGTATAATAGCTAAAGCAAAACCTATACGAATAAGAATAAAGTCAGGCGGGGAGGAACACTTCTCGCTTGATTCTTTGCGTCAGAGCCTCAACGTACAAGATTTGTGGCCATTGATAAAAGACAAACGTTTGTCAAGATGGTTGATGCAGTTGGGAGAAACAGAATTAGCACATTCTGTAGAGTCTTTAATAAATGAAGAACTTGATGAACATGCATATTTTTATGTGCTTAAACTATTCTTGAAAGAACGATTCGATAATTCTCAAATTCATGATATCTACTCTCTGTTTGAGTATTGGCATGATTGCGAAAAAAGAACGTCCAAGAATTATGATTCTTTATGTAAGTACTTGCTTAGCCAATATGAAGGTGCCAAGTTTATATTTAAGCAGTATCCAGAGGAGGTCTCTGATGGTGAATGGTGGGATGTTTTCTGTACATTCGAAAATGAAGAAGACCCTGAATTCTTGTTTGAACAAGGAAAACTTGCATTTGAGGGATTTTCAAAAAGTGATGGAAGTAAAGACATTATACGTGGCATAGAACTGATAGAGAAGGCTGCAGAACTTCACAATCAGAAGGCTGTTGATTTTGTTAATTCTAACACCTTTGGTGCTGCTCGGAAGAGAGCGATGTTGACTCCTAAAGTAAAAGAGAAAATAGATAATTTGATTTACAGATGGAAGAATGATAAGATAGGCTTTATAACGAAAAAAACAGCTTATGATGAGGAAATAGTTCGAGATGTCAAGAAATTACTACAGGAATTTACCTCATTGTGGAAAACTTCGATGTTTGATTGGAAATATGTTAAAGCAGAAGCAGAAGCTAAATATGATGTTCTTGATGAATCGGATGTGTTTTTCAAAGAACGTAAGTTTGTGCTGGATTTGGTACGTTACTCTTATAGTAAAGAAATACCTGACTTGTTTGTAAAGTTAGCTGAAGATTATCATTACCCATTAGCACAATATATGATTGGTAATGGATTGAATAGTATGATAGGCTGTACAATGCCGATAGGGTGCAATCCTCTCAATCCTTTCCGTTCTTTCCATCACCCGTCAAAACTCATTGATGGATTCTGTTTCATTAAAGCTAAGTTTCCTGAGCAATTGAATTTTATCGTTGATCATTTGTTTGATTATTAAACACAGAGCGATGAACAAGAAGATTATATCTGATTTTCAGAAGATGATAGATGTTAATACACCTATCATCTATATCAACGACTATGATTTTGTCCGTATAGACGAAATCATATCAGAAATTGTTGGCAAAAGCAAGGTGTTTGAGTGGAATCCAGCAACTGGTACGACCAACTTCAAGACTAAGGAATGTCAAGGTTTGGGAGATCAAGATACATTGGAGTTTTTCTTGAAGGAGAAGTATACTGTTGAATCTAATCTCAAGGAAAAGTTCTTGGTGTTGAGGGATATTCAAGATTATATAGAAGAGCCGTCTACCAAGACTTTGCTTCAGTTGATAGCTCAACGGAAGTTGTATGACAGAGAATATAATACTACCGTCATTATAGTATCCTCTGTTCTTAAGATGCCGCAAGAATTGGAGAAGTATGTGTCCTACTTGGATATTCCATTCCCAGAAGAAGAGGAAATCAATCAGCTTATAGACGAGCATATAGAGGTGAACTGCTATGACAATTTCAAAGATGAGGACAGAAAGAAACTGATGCCGTCTTTGAAGGGTATGACAAGCTTTGAGATAGACCGAATGCTTGACATGGCGATGAGCAGCAATGGCTCGTTGAGTGCAGAGGATACTGAAATGATTCTTCAGCAGAAGAAGGCGATGGTAAAGAAGTCTGGATTGCTGGAGTTGATTGACACTCCTGCGTCTCTGGATAAAATAGGAGGTATGAATGCTCTGAAGGATTACCTGAAGAATAAGTCAAGGGTTATTGCAGACTTGCCAAAGGCTCAGGATTTTGGTGTGTCAATACCTAAAGGTGTCTTTATTGTTGGTATGCCTGGCTGTGGAAAATCACTTTGTGCAAAGGCATCAGCAGCATTGTTTAACACACCTTTGTTGAAACTCGACATGGGCAGTATGATGGGAAAGTATGTTGGTGAGAGCGAGGGCAACTTGCGTAAGGCTATCAAGATTGCTGAGGCTGCTGCTCCTTGCGTTCTCTGGATTGACGAGATAGAGAAAGCCTTTTCGGGTGTCGGTGGCAACAACGATATCATGACACGTATGTTCGGGTATTTCCTCTCATGGATGCAGGAGAAGAAGAGTAGCGTTTATGTTATTGCTACAGCCAACAATGCAGACAATCTGCCTCCTGAACTGAAGCGTAAAGGACGCTTTGACGAGATATTCTGCGTTAACTTGCCGAATAAGGAAGAGCGAAAGGAGATCTTAAAAATACATATTGAAAACAAGAAGAAAAGCCTTGACGAAACGGTATTGAATTCTGTCAGTCAGATAACCGAAGGTTTTAACGGTGCAGACATAGAATCTGTAGTGAACGAAGCAGTGGAGAAGTGCTTTATAGACAGTTTGGAGAATAAAGGTACAACTCTTGACGAGCGTCTTTTGAAGAATATCGCAAGCAAGACTATAAGCATTTCCAAATCCTGCAAGCAACAGATTGAGAATATGAAGAAAGCATTCAAGGAGAATAATTTCAAGGATGCAACAACTGGAAAATAACAAAATAAAATACAGGAATAATAGAAGGTAGGTATGGCGCAGAAGCCATACCTATATATATAACATTAATAACATATAAATCGTATCATACGATGGATAGAGGAATATATAAATATAAATGTAGCGATTGTGGACATGAGTTCATTGGAGTGGACATGGAGTTGAATTGTACGGCGGAATCAGCTCCTGTGAAATGCCCAAAGTGTGGCAGTTTGAAAACTCATATTACGGGATCGTTATTGTTTGATATGTACAAGGAAGCATGCAAAAAATTCTTCCGAAACATGTGGAAACGCAAGAAGAGCAAATAAACAGCTAAAGTACGAGATAATATGAAGTTGACAATAAGCTATGCCGAGCTGCAGGAATATGTGGCCAGCCACTTTCACAAGACGGTCAATGTAGGCCATGTGGATGGGAAAACCGTGTCTGTCTCTTTGCCCATCAAGGTGTTTGGCTTTACGAAGTCTGTGAGCATAAACGTCGGGGTGGAGAAGATAGAGGACACCGACCTGTACTTGTCGTATGACGGCAAGATGGGTATCGACCTGCTTGTGTCGCCTGCCATCTCCTATGCCAAGCGGCTCGTGCCGGAGAAGGCTGGATGGGTGGAACAGCGGCCTGGCAACATCGTGAAACTGCGCCTTGGCGACCTCGACAAGCTGCAGAAGGTGTTTGAAAAGGTGGCGCTGAGGGCTATCCGCTTTGCTCCGGAGAGCATCGAGGCGGAAATCGCTTTGCTGTAGTTGCCAGGCGCTGATAGCGAAACATTGGTGTGGCGGGGGGGGCAGAAGTCCTCCGCCATTTTTGCTGCTGACGCCCAGTGGCGGGCTCATGCTGTTTGCCCGCCCGCCGATCATCATCTTTTCATTTCTTCTTCCGCTGCTTTCCCAATACGCGCCGCGGTCGTTGTATGAGAGCCGCGTGTTGCCCGCCTGCGGCGGCAAAGGCGAACGCTCCATCATGTCATCATGCCGTAATGTCATCATGCCGTTAAGGATTGTGGAATTGGCGTAAGCGTATCAGTCGATACGCTATTCTCAGTACCACTTTTTGTACCTCCTGCCTGGTACTGGAGTTTCACTTACCTGGTACTGGAGTGTTAGTGTGCTTGGACTATAGTGTCACTTGCGTTCTACTGGATAGGTACTCAGCATACTTTTCTTTTCTACCATTTTGTAGGGATTGTTTAGCAAGGTCTTGTCAAAGAAGCAAACTTGAAGCATTTGATACAGAAATAGGAAAAGAAAAGGCAGTGGAATAAATCGCCACTGCCTTTTCTTTTCTATCTCAATAATGCCTTTCCTTTTTCTGTAAGCAAATATTTCTGTTTCGGATGTTTCGGATTATCAGGATATAGTTGTTCAACATAGCCATCTTCCATTGCAGGATATAGATATTTGTCAAGGAAATAAGTCTTGTCTTTCAACTTTATACATTTCATTATCTCCTTGGTGGCCATCATGTTATCTCTTATTACAGTAATCACTTTCATTAACTGTGGGGTAACCGTGGGGTAACTGTGGGGTAACTGTGGGGTAACCGTGGGGTAACTACCACACTGTTCCTGTTGTATTTGAATACGACCCACACAAAATTACCATCAGTATTGAATTCCGGAGCAGGCAAGCCAACACGTTTGCATTCATCGACCATTGTACCTATCCCACGGCCCCAACTCTTCAATATCTTGCTCTTATAGAGTACGTTGGCGATAATTGGATTCTGTGGCTTGGAGTCATGTTCCTGCATAAGGCGTTCTATTGGCAAGTCGGCTGGAAAGAGCAGTTTTTGGTTACCCCTAACTAAAGAATAGTAATATGAATCCCAGCTATTTGTATCATGCATTTGGTGTTCGCCACCAAAAATGTACCAAAACTTGTTCATCCGAGATTTGGAGTGACACATGAAATTGTGTTAGTGTTGAGAATAATAAGAAAAAACAACTACGACAACTTTTGCTCAATTCCGACAAATAATCTGCTGCAAAATGCTCAATTCCGACAAATAACGTGGTCTGATGCAGGTTTTGTTTCAGCCTCTTTTTACTTTTCTTTCCAGTGGTGACACTCTTTGGCACAGCTGATGTGTAACTTTGCCGACGTAAATAAGAATCTCAGCATGGATATAGGAGAAAGGAATAGAGAAAGCAAGCGCCTGCAGGCCGTGAGCCATCATGGACTTGCAGGGGGCGGAACTTGTCAGTATCTTTGCCTCACCCTATACACATCCAAACGATAGTATTGATATGGAAAATCGAGAAATTTACAAAGCCATCAAGTCGATTGCCGACGAATTGTGCAGCGACGGCAAGACGTTTCTGCGGGCCGACCTGGCCTATGAACTAAAGAAGTATGGCGTCGCGGGCGACTCTTCCGAGGTGGGGAGCCTGGTCTATGACGCGTATTGCTTCTACGGCAACGACAGCAATATCAGCATCGCTTTCGTGACGAACAATGCGCGCACGACGATCGTGGCCGACTACAAGTTGAACCATTGTCTTGAGCAGGGAGACATGGGCGACGCGTTGGCTATAGCCGAGAACGAACTGCAGGCGACGGAACACTCCTTGGACAAGCTGCAGGACATGATAGCCCTCAACCTGGGCGCCGCCTTGGCCAAGGGCTCGTCGAAGGCGGCGGACTGGCTGACAGGGACGAGCGGCGTGAAAGAGGTGAGAGGCAAGGCCTCGGTGATGTTTGACAGATATGCGAAACTGGTGGAGGCCTACCGCTATGCCGGCGATAGCGTGCGCGCCAATATCAGCGACTTCACCTCGCTGCGCAGCGACATCGAGGCTACCTACCGCGAGTATGCGCTCCGGCTCATAGACCTCTACGGAGACTCCATCAAGATGGTGTCGCCCGAACTCTTCGATTTCAACCAAGTGGAATGGCTCGACGTGGACCAAATGCTGCGGCAAATAGAGCTGGAGTATAGCAAGATACAAGACAAGTGTGGCGTGCTGATCGCCGAGATAGCAGACAGTTTTCGCACCTCGCTGCAAGGGTCCATGAATGCCTACAGATCGGCCGCGGGCAGCAGCAAGACGCTCGGACTCGCCATGGCGGGACTGGGGATGCTCGACCACTATATGGTCTCCAGCGAGAAGGCCAACCGGCTGCGCGGCGATCTGCAGCAGTTGCAGACCAGCGTGAAGCATGACGCCACACGCATCAAGGCCGACATGGGGCGTCTGACCGTGATCTACAAGACGCTCAACGACATCGTCATACCGAAGTCGAACGTCTATCTGCGCTTTGCCTCGCAGTTGATGGACTCCGACTTCCGCTCGATGACGGACGCCCTGTATGGCGAGGCCAGCGTGCGCCCGCTCGAAGAGAAGCGCAGGGAACTGCTCCGCCAGATGAGGTCTGCCGAGATGGAGATGAACGACCATCTGCAGAACATCGACGTGTATCAGTCGCTGGTCGGCGAGCTCACCACCACGCTGGAGGCGAAGCGCCCCAGCTATCAGGACGCCAAACGGCGCAAGCCCTCGAAGCCCTTCTTCCTGCTCAACTGGCTGACGCTGGGCACGGCCCGCCGCAACTACTATCGCAACTATTCGGAGTGGGACGCCGTCTGCACCCCGCTGATCAGGGAGTTTGACAATATGCAGGTGGATCTGAAACTCGACCGGGAGGAGCTTCTCTCACACCAGGAGGCGGCAAAGGCCACGAAGAGCGAACACGCCCGCCTGGCGGCCCGCCTGGACGCCGTGTCGCGCGAGATAAGAAGCAAGGTCGTCTGCTCCGACGAGCTGAAACTCAAGATGCTGAAGCATCTCCGCGACGTGGTGGCGATGCTGAAGCTGGGCCGAGAGATTGCCGAGAGCAGGCTGGACGAGAAGTTGCTGCACAGCGTGGACATTACCGACTTCAAGGAGACTGCCAAGTTGCCGGCAGACGTAGAGCAAAATTTGTCGGAGTTTACCAATCTCCTGGCCGACCATCTGCATGCCGATCGCCACATGGCCGTCCGCTTGCTCGACGGGGTGGAGCAGGTGGCTGCCGACGTCGACAACAGACTGTATGGGCCAACATCTCGGCAAGAGGCTCAGCCGACGACCTATACCGACGAGGAGCTGGGCATGGTGGAGGCAAAGGCCGAGGAGGTGCTGCAGCGCGGCGTGGCCTTGCTGGACAGCGTGGCGCAACTCAAGTTGCAGCAACTCAACGGAAGAATCGCGGCAGCAGCCTACGACGAGCAGCTCGACCACTACAAGAAAATGTTCAAGGGCTATCTGGACCGGATCGACGACAAGAGCGCCTACCTGCGCCAGGTCTTCACTCGCATCAACTTGGCCGACAACGAGCAGGAGCGCAAGCAGGCGATGGAGATGCTCTCAGACCTCAGTGGATACACACTGAGCATGCAAGACTTCAATGATTTCATAAACGGAAACAAGCAAATAGAATTGTAAGAGACTATGGAGAGTTCAAGAAGACAACGAGCCCAGAGCGACTTGGGGCTGAATTTTGAGCGAGAAGACTTCCGCCGCGAGGCAGCCCTTGCCAAAGAGCAGGAGCGCGTCGCAAAGAAAGAGGCCAAGCGCGAGAAGATGATGAACCGCTCGTCTTACCGGATCATGGTGAAGACGGCCAAGTATATGGACCAATATTATCTCGATCCGCTCATCGGACTCATTCCGGGAGGTGTCGGAGACGTGCTTTCGAGCTCCTTGGCCATGCCGTTCATCTACTACAGTCTGTGTGTGGTGAGGTCCATACCGCTGACGCTGGCAGTGATATACAACGTGCTGCTGGATGTCCTGATAGGAGCCATACCCTTTGTAGGCAACGTGCTGGACATATTCAAGCGGTCGTATTTGGACAACCTGAGATTGATCACGGGCTATATAGAAGACGACAAGGAGATCATCAGCAAAGTGAGAAAGAAAGCTTTGGCCACGGCTGTGCTCATCGCCATTGTATGCGCATTGCTTTGCCTTGTCGTGAAACTGGCCCTCATGGTGGCCACCTGGTTCTCATAGTTTTAACCACTATTCAGATGCTGCATCGCAAATCCCGTAAGCGATGCAGCATCTTTTTCCCGCTTTTTTTACTTTTCTTCTCAGCTGTGACACGTTTTGGCAGGGCTGATAAGTAACTTTGCCGACGTAAACAAAAAAACGACTGTGGCAGACTAAGGCTGGGACCGGTGGCGTGAGGATTTCATCAGTGAACCATCATGGACTTGCAGGGATAAAAACTTCTCCATACCTTTGTCTTGCCAATTGGTCTAAAAACGAAATAGCTATGTTAAGAGGATGGAGTAAATTTGTCTGCAACGAATGCGGACACAAGTTTGTGGGCATGGACTTCGAATACCAATGCACGGTCCTGTCAGCGCCGCTGAAATGTCCGGCCTGTGGCAGCTGGCACACCCGTCCTGCCTGGTCGTGGTGGCAGAAATGGGTGTACAAGGAGATTTGGAAGGCCCAGGATGAGTATCGAAACAAAACAGAAGAGCAATAATATATGAAAGACGGAGTATTCTTTCGTCCTTTCGTCGGAGCGTCATACGCTGGCGGAGGACTGTTTGGCAAGCGCATCATGGTGCTTGGCGAGAGCCACTACTGCGACGAGGGCTGCGCCGACTGCGGCAGCTGCCTGCGCCATCGGGAGTGCATGGAGTTTACCAGCGGCGTAGTGGAGCAATATCTCGACCGGGGCGTGGAGCGGCAGAGGTGGATGCAGACGTTGCTGAAGTTTGAGCGTTCGCTCGTGGGCTGCGAGACCGATCAGGCGCAGAGTCAGCGGATATGGCAGTCGGTGGTGTTCTACAATTATCTGCAAGTGGCCATGGGCGGCCCGCGCGAGGCTGGCACCGCCGCGCAATACCGCCAGGCCGGCGAGGTCCTTTTCGACGTGATGGAAAAATACCAGCCCGAATGCCTCATCGTATGGGGCAACCGCCTGTGGGACAAACTGCCCGGCGAGCGTTGGACTGATGGGGAGGACATCGTCGTGGACGGCTGTCGCACAGCCACGGGCGCCTACTCCTTGGCAAGTGGCAGGACGGTGAGGGCGATGGCGGTAAACCATCCCTCGGTGGGCTACTCGTGGGACTACTGGCACCGGGTGATAGCAAACTTCTTGAAATAGTGGGCTACAGGGTATGGACAAGCGAATGAGATTCTTTGCCTGGCTGATAGGCCAGCTCGAACGCAGGCGCATGACGTATGAGGAGATAGCTGCCGCATGGCTGGAGGCTGCGGCCAACGCTCAAGGCAAGTCGCTGGAGAAGCGCACGTTTCACCGCCATCGCGACGAAATAGAGCAGATGTTTGGCATCAAGGTGGAGTGTAGCGGCAGGAGCGGCGGCTATCGCTACTATCTGAAGAAAGACAGCGTGAAGTGTGACGATGTCACGGAGTGGCTGCTCAGTTCCCTGCGGCTGGCCTCGCTGGGCGATATGCTGCAATACCACACCAAGGTGATGCTCGACCCTGCGCCACGCAACTCAGAATTGCTCGACGACATCCTCAGAGCCATCGACAAGCAATATCGGCTGAGGTTTAGCTACACCACGGCCTACGGGGTGGAGACGTCCGTCGCCTTGACGCCCGCTTTTGTGAGGTTCTTCAAGCAGCGTTGGTACGTCGTCGGCGTGAACGAGAAAGAGCAGGTGCGCTGCCTGCCGTTCGACCGCATCTCCTTGATGTATGAGGAGTGCACAAAGCGTCCTCTGTCGCCCAAACTGAAGCAGATGCTCACGCCCGACAACTACTACGATGGTTGCTTCGGCATCATGCGCATGGAGGACGAGCCGATAGAGAACGTGCGCCTGCGCGTGTTCTATCCCGAGTACAACTACCTTGAGGAGGTGCCGCTGCACGAGAGCCAGCAGAAGGTGGGCCAGTCGGCCGACGGCCTCTACCGCGAGTATACGCTCCGTGTGCGTCCCACCCGCGATTTTCTGCAGGAACTGCTGTGGCACGGACGCAACCTGATGGTGTTGAAGCCGGAAAGTCTTCGGCAGAAGATGATAGCCATCCTGCAAGACATGACCAAGAGCTACGAGACGGGCGAGTGTACGAACGGGGAGTGAGCAAGCCTTTTCCCACTCGGGCCTCCCTCCTCGTGCCTCCTTTCTCCTTTAGGCCTCCCTTCTCCAGGTCATCGACTATCGTCTATCCCATAGATGGTAGTCGATGACCTGGTTGTCTTCTTGGCGAGTCGCCTGGTGGTCGTCTGTCTGCTCCCTGCCTTCGGCTTCCTCTGCATCCTGGTGGCTGCGCACGAAGAGCGAGACTGCCACCATTGCGGCCAGGGCCATGACGAGCGCGGCGAGGAAGGAAACGATGCGCCTGAGGCGTCTGCCCCCTGCCAGGCGTCTGCGCAGCGCCTCTATGCTCTCGGGGCGCAGCGAGACATCCTTCACGGTGCATATCCGTGCCATCCTGTGCAACCGCTTGCTGCCCGTAGCCTCCGCCATGTCCTCCATCACCATGCCGAGCGAGTAGATGTCGGCCTTGGGGTCGGCGACTGCCCCCTGCAGCAGTTGCTCCGGCGCAAGGTATCTGTAGGTGCCTGCCGGCATCTTCAGCACGCCAAACAGGTCGCTGTCGGAAAGTCCGAAGTCTATGATCTTCACGTTCTTCCCCCTGTGGGTCACCATGATGTTGGACGGCTTCAGGTCGCGGTGCGTGATCTGCTTGCTGTGCATATAGTCCAGGGCGTCCATCGTTTGCGAGGCTATCCTGAGCGCAAGGTCGGGCGAGAGCCTCTTCTCCGAGAGGAGCGTCTGCAGCGTGTCGCCGTCCACCTGTTCCATCACGATGGTGCGGCCCATGCCGGCGAGCTGCTCCATGGCCAGCGTGCGGCAGATATAGGGATGCTCCAGCAGCAGGCCGATCTCAAACTCCTTCGCTATCGCCTGTTGATATACGGGGGTGAGCAGGTAGTCCGTCTTCAAGCATTTCAGCACATAGCGCTTGCCATACCGCGTGGCGGTGAAAAGACGCGTCGGGCCCGAGTTGGAGACATAATACTCCTGGACGTTGCCAAAGCCTTTCTCCTCCGACATGGAGTCCACGGCCCGCTCTTGGTCTATTGACTCGGTGAACCCCGACGTGAGCCCGTCGTCCGAAGGGCCGATCGTGTCATGGATAGGTTTAGTATGGTCTTGCATAAGCTATAAGGCTATGGGCGGATTCGTCTTGACAGGCAGGCACGACAAGCAGCCCCCTCAGAATCCTCTCAGAATCCCCTTTGTTTCTATTTCTTTGTTTCTTCCACCTTGGCGCTGCGCTTCTTCAACCTTACCACCGTGAGCCCGCCGTGGCGTCCTGCCACAAACGGCATGGTGCGCGCTCCGTCGCGTTCGACATAGGGCAGCAGAAGCGGTTGCCCCTTGATGAAGCAGCCCGTCACAAAGCGGTCGCCACAAAGCAGTTTGCTGTTTTCCGTAGTCACCACTTCGTATAGACTCTCGCCCAGATAGCGCAGCGTGAGCATACGGTTGGGACTCCATCCTATCACGAGTTCCGTGCCGGCAGTCAGTTGGCTGCTCGTCAGTTGGTCCGCCATGAAGAAGGACGAGTTGTAGAGCGTGCTGTTCTTCAGCCAGCACACGAAGTCCTTGTAGTCCGCGTGTCCTATGTATTGCGCCAGCGGGTCGAGCGTCGTAAGCCTCGGCTTGTGCTCGTCGCTCACATAGCCATAGAGGCGCTTCAGCGTGGAGGACGAAACGTTCTTGTCTTCCTTTTTCTTCAGATAGAGGGAAAACTCCTCGAAGTCTGTTGTCGTAGCGAGCGTTTTCCCGTATTTCTGCTTGACGAGTTGTTTGAGTTCTTCTATTTCCGGTGTTGTCATAATCAGTCTGTGATGATGTTCTTAAACAAATTCCAGCCTTCGCTCGCCTTGTAGATGTTGGCCCGTCCCTTGGGCACGTGCACGCGGCAAGAGGCGAGGACGTCTGCCCCGAGGGTGGCAAAAGCCGTGGGTTGGCAGACAGGCGGCATCCGGGCCTCTACATATAGATCGGTCAGCGGACAGTCTGTGAAGGCATAGTCGGAGATCAGCTCCGTTTTGCTGCCCAGGCGCACCACCTGGAGCTGCGCGCAGCCTTGGAAGGTGGCCGTGGGCACCAGTCGCAGAGCCTCCGGCATGGTCACGTCCCTCACCTTGCTGTTCATGAAGACGCCCGTGCCCAACTTGGCCACATGGTCTGAAAACACGAACCGCTCTATGCTACACTCCTTGAAGGCATAACTGCCGACCGAGGTCACGGAGGAAGGCAGCGTGTAACTGCCCTTCTTGCCCATCGGGAACCACACGATTTGTGTGGCGTCGGCGTTGAGCAACACGCCGTCCTTGCCGACGTAGTGGGTGTTGGCTTCCGAGACACGGAGGCTCTGCAAGGCCGAACAGCCACTTGAGGGCATTACCGACGCAGCCGCGGCCGGAATGTCGATCAGCTCGAGTGCCGCACATCGGGCAAAGGCGTCCTTCTCGATGGTTGTGGTCTGGGACGGCAGGACGATCTTCGACAGGCTTGCGCAATCGGCAAACAAGCCTTGCCCCACCACGTCGTCCTCCGCATATCGTGCGTCGTCATAGGGTTCGCCGCCTGCCACGATAGTCGCGTCCGTCAGGTCTATGTCCGAGAGCCTGCCTGCTGTCGCCACGTTGTCGCGTCCGCGCCCCATCATCTCTCTCAGGCAGCGCAAGTCGTCGCCATTCAGAGGCCCGGCTATGGAGAGGTGGGAGTAGTCGTACAAGTCCTTGCCCATCAGCGAGCGCAGTTGGCCTGGCTCGCCCAGCAGCAGGGCGTCGCCCGTGGTGAAGGTGATCGCCTCGCCCACCGTCTCGCCCATGCGGCTCGTGGCGTAGGGCCATATCATGTAGGTGGTGTTGCGGCGCAGGTCGGGCAGCAGCAGCGTCTGCCGTTCCTGGTCTTTGCGGTAGTCCTTGAGCACCACTCGCTGCTGGTCGGCGGCAGCGGAGGCCAGCGCATACAGGCAGCCAGTCTCCGTGATCGTCTCGCCACCGTCGTCCGTGATCCTGTAGCCTATGATCACGCTCATAGGACCATGGCCGACGATGCTCGCTTCGCCCAGCGAGGGTTTGGCGTTGGGCAGCGTGGTGAGGCTCATCCTGTCGCCCCGCACGGTGGTCCTGCCGTTGGTGCCCTCGAGCATATAGTGGTAGGTGGTGGCGGCGGTGAGCCGTGTGATGCGTGCCGCCACCATCGTCTGGTCGTCGAAGACTGCCGGGGCCGTTTGCTCCATGGCCTCTGTCGCGCCATATCTGAAGTACAGCTGCGGCATCTCCGTCTCGCCCGCCACCGTGGCCGATCCGTGGAGCGTGGCCTCCGTCCGTGTGAGATCTGTGGCAGGCAGCGTGGTGAGGCGCGGTTCCAGATAGTCGGGTTGGTCGCTGTTACAGGAGAAAAGGCAAACCGCCACGGCTGCGCAACAGAGCCTCCAGGCCAGTCGGCAGACCCTGGGGCGTGCCAGCAGTCCGCGAGCTCGATGGCCTGTGTGTGGGTGCCCCGTCGTGTGTAGGTGCTTGTTATTTCTCATTTTTTCTCATTTTTTTTGTCCTCCATAACTTGAGTCCGATGCCCAGGTGGCCTTGCCATTGTTTTCCGCCGATGGTGACGGCCGAGACCGACACACTGAGGCGTCCCCACGCCATGAGCGCGCCGATCTCGCCCGCCACGCCCTTGTGCGTCAGTCCGTCGTTGAGCACATATCCTCCTCCTTCGCTCTGCGCCAACTGCCATGCCACGGCGCTGCGCCCATAGCCCACGCCCTCAAAGAGGCACAGCTGCCTCGTCAGGCGGTGTGTGGCGCCCGCCGTGATGGTGAAGTGGCTCTTTGCAGTCTTGCCAGAATAGTAGGGTCGCTCCGTGCCCTCGCCGAGGCTGCCGTCCTTGGTGCAACTGCCGCGTGTCTTGCCGATACTGCCAAAGAGCGTATTGGCGTGTACAAAGAAACCATGGCGCCGCATCAGGGAGAAGAACGCACCATAGGACGGTCCGTTGTCGTGTGCGCCGATCGTGGCCAGGGCATAGGCCGTCCAGGGCTCCTTGGGCCTGGACAGAGCCACGGTGACGGTGTCGATGATGGTTCTCACCTGCACGATGGTGTCGTGGTGCTCCGCCAGGGCAAGCCTTGGCACGTCCACTTTCAGCTCGTAGGTCATGCGGCTCTCCAGCGTCGTGCCCAACTGATAGTCGCGCAGCACGCCCCATACGGGATGTTTCAGCGTGAGCATCTTCGTGCCCTGGGGCAGGTAGAGCCATATCTCGCCCACCTCGTCCTTGCGCTTCACGATGCCTAAGGGCGTGGAGAAGGCAAAGTCTGACGGCGCCTCTACCTTCACCAAGGCGCACGCCTCGTCGTTGAGGTCGCGCACGCTATTGACAAAGGCACTCACGTCGTTGGGCAGCAGGCGAAAGCTGCTCACCGTGAACTCCTGCGAGCGCGCACTGCCGCAGCAGAGCAGCCATAGGCAGAGGGCGAGCAGCAGAGGGCGGGCGTTGCCAAGGGTAGTCGTTGTCTTCATGTCTATTGTCAACACTTTTGTCTTACTTCTTTCCTGTGATATGTTTCTTATATCTTCCGTTGATATACTTCTTATATCTTTCCTATGAAATACTTCCTGCCTCTTTCCGATGATATTCTTTCTGAGAGCAGGCGAGGCGCCATTGGCTCTATGGCTCATTGCAGGTTGAAGTCCTGTATGCTGATGATCTCTGAGCCATCTGCCACCGAGGAGGCTGATTGCCACGTTCGGACATGGATCACGGGCATCGACCTGTCTCTGAAGTCCCACAGCAGAAACAAGTAGCCATCGTCGCTGTATCGGTCGCTGCTATACCGCTGCCGCAGCGTGACGCCATAGATGCCGTCCATCGTGGGGTGGCGCAGGATGCGGAAGTCGGAGAACCTCACATCTACCTTGCTGTTCGTGGAAAACACCTTGGCGAGGCGCGCTATGTATTCTTGCTTCGATCGGATGGCGTAGCTCACTCGCGCGTCCGCTACACACCGGCCGTCGGCCGAGGCCGGCCTCACCACGTTGCCTACGATGATCAGCGCCTTGTCGCTAAAGACCTGTCGCAAGAAGTCGATGTCTTTTGTCGTATATGCCGTGCGCAAATGCTCGCAGTAGTTGAGTATGGTGTGCCGCCGCTTGGCGTCCTGCTCCGTCAGCTTGCCCTGCATGATCTTCGACGCCTCCTTGAAGAAAGGATTGTCTTTCACGATAGACTTCAGTGGTACCTGTGCTATAGCCTGATTTCTTCGCGCTGCTGCCGACGGCTTTCCCCCGCCTTCGCCAGGCGATAGAGCGGAGGTCTCGCCCTGTAGCTGCTGGGCCGGAGCCATGGCCGACGCGGCAAACCTTGTCGTCCTTCCGGTAGCCACTTCCTCCGGAATGCTTGCCTTGCCCTCGTGCAAAAGCGTCACGATGCCCTGGCGGTCTATGTAGCCATCACGCCCTGATTGCTGTTCGCGAAAGCGGAGCCTGCCGCCGCGGAAGCGTGTGTCGAGGATGCAGCCGCGCAGGGGCACGTCAAACACCACGTTGCCTTCGCCGTCCTCCACGACATACCGCTTTTCCTTGCCTGCAAACGTCTGCTCTACCAGTTGCAGACCCTCGCTCAGACCATAGCGCGTCTCGCTCTGTGGCTTCCCTTCGTGGGTGAGGGCAGGCAGCCACAACAGGACGAGCCAAGCGCAGAGCAAGATGGCCAATACTGATAATATGCAGATAGCTTTCTTCATTGCAATGGTAGCACTTTTTGTTTGCTATGTTATATCTTTTGTTCGCTCTGAAATGTCTTTTATTCCCAGTTCTTGATTCCCCCGCCGATTTCTATTTTTGTGCTATTGGGGTTGTTGGGGATGATGAGGTTGACGAAATGCTCCATGCCGGGCTTAAACAGAAACTTGCTTTCGTACAGATAGCTCATGTTGTTCATGATCACCTCGATGAACGGCATGCGGTTTTCGATGCGTTGCGGCACAACGATGGCAGAGTAGAGGTTGTCGCCGTCGTGGTGTGCCGTGATCGTCTGTCGCGGAGCCTTCGCATGGCGCGTGGCCACCCCCGCCTGGAGGTCTATCGTAGCCTCCGTTACGGTGTTGTGCACATATACCGTGGCGTTTTTGGGCATTTCGCCCTCGAAGTCCTCTCCCTTCACGAGTCTTATCGTGATCTTGCTCATGATGTGTCTGAACGCGAGCTGCACAGGCTCGTCCGAGGCCCTCACGCCCTTGCTGGTGGCAAAGAGCAGGTCGCTCGCCTTGTAGCCGCCGAGCGCCGTTGCCGTCTTTTCCGTTCTTTGGTCGAGGCTGACGCTGAATGGTTGGTCCTCGATGCTGCTCACCCTGCCGATGTATGGGTGGTAGGCATAGACATTGTACAAGCCCTCGTCCCAATACAGAGTTTTGGTAGCCGTCCACTCGTTGCCGTTGAATGTCAACGCCTCGTTGTTCACCACGTTGCCACCCACCTCCAGGGGCTTGCCGTCCTCGCTCACGAAGAAGCCTACCTTGTCGCCAGCTTCGAAGTAGGAGGGTGTGGTGGGCGCCTTGGTGCTGGGATGGCTCATCAGCAGCTTCATCTCAACGCCCTTGTCCGTCGCAGTCTCGTCCGTCGGCAGCGTGTCCTCGCCGCACGAAGCCAGTGCCAAGGCGGTCAGCGCCATATATATAATAAGGTGGCTCTTCCTCATAAGGTCTCTCATCTTCATAGGGAGTTTCTTCATCTTCCCATTCATTTTTTGTCCCATGGCTTCCTCTATTTGTTATCTGTGCCTTCTCACTTTTATCTGTGCCTTCTCACTTTCGCCATGCGCAGCGGACTCCCCCTGTGTATCACGGGCCTGTACTGGCTCGAGCTGGCCGATCGTGCCGCCCAGGCCTTGGCCTGGCGCAGGGCGCGACTTCGCGAGACGCCACTTCCGGTCTGGTCGTTCCGCACGAAGTCCTCGAAGGAGAATGTCTCGCCGGCATATCTCTTGATCCTCTTCACGATGCTCTCGCGGCTGATCGTGTTGTAGTAGGGTATAGAGTTGTTCATGCACGAGTTTTGCTCCGACCGAAACACGCCGCGACTGTGCATGAAGCCGCCCTCATACACATCGACAAGGTCGCTGTAGCGGCGGTCGTAGATGAGATGGCTCCATCCCACGCCGTGGGCCTTGCCCGAGAGCGAGAGGTTGTCGTACCATCCGTAGCTCTTGGCGGTGCTGAATTCGTCCACATGGCCGCAGCAAGCGCATCCGCAGGCGTCTATGAAGGCGTTGTGGTAGATACACTCGTCGCCGAGCTTTCCGAAACCGTGGCCGCCCGCCTCATGCTGCACTACGCCGCGCGAGTCGAGCGGATAGTCGTAGGTGCTGAGCGGACAGAAGGCTATGGCCGACCCGTCTGCCCACAGCTGCGTCATGCCTCCATAGTCGGTGGAGTTGGGCACGATGATGACAAGCGTTTCGTGGAGGTTTTCCTTCGTCACGCTCGGCGCCCCGAGGGCGTAGGAGAAGATCTCGTCGTATGTGGCTTTCAGTCCGCTGCCCGTGAAAGTCGTGCCGAAGCGGTTGTGCCGGATGGTATTCACCGTACCGATGCCCGACTCTGTGGACAGCGGGAAGGCCGTGAAGACGTTGAAATACTGACGATAGGTCCTGTAGGGCTCTATGTCGAAGAAATGGTCCATCTGTTGCTTCATGATCTTCAGGTATTCGCCCGAGGCAATGTCTTCGGCGTCATATCCATCGCCGAGCAACACGATATTGATGCCGCCGCGGTGGCCGCGCGTGGCCTTCTGCAGCGTCAGCCACTCGTTCTCTCCATACTGGTAGCCATACTGCGCCACGTTGCATTCGTGGGTGTAGTCCTTGCCCTTCAGCCGAAACACCACCTTGCCGTTGCGGTCGTTGCCGGAGCCTTTCGCCATGGCCTTGATGGTGAGCGTGACCTCGGTCTTTTTGTTGCCGCTCATGGGCGAGACGTCGCACCAGCTGGGCTTGCTGGCCACCTCCCATTCGCCTTCGGCCTGGACGGTGATCGTCTGCTTGTGCTCTGTGCTGAGGGCGCAGGCCACCGAGGGGCGGCAGGTCAGTTCGTGGTGGGCGGCAATGCGCTTGAACTCACACCAGCCTTGCGCCGTCTGATAACTGGCTACGGCAGAAACTGGCACCTCGACGGTGAAGTTGTCCCTGGCCACGCCGTCAAAGGCTTCACGCTCTATACGTGGTGGCATGGTGCCACGACAGACGATCGATCCGATGCCGAAACACTCGGCAAAGGCCCTTTGGCGTATCGTCTCCATGGACTCGGGGAAGATGACGCCCTCGAGCATCTTGCATCCCGCAAATGCCTCCTGGCCTATGCTCACCACGCCCTCTGGAATGCTGAGGATGCCCGTGATGCGCCAGTTGTTGGTAAAAGCATAACTGCCTATATGCTCCACACTGGGCGGTAATTTCAGCTCGCCAGAAAAGTCATTATTGGTGAAGGCGCGTTCGGAGATTGTCCTCAGATTTTTTGGCAGACGAAGCTCTCCCTTGAAATGACAATTGTTGAAAGCCAAAATACTTATATTTGTAATCCCGTCGTGAAGCGTTAGCGTACCATTGAAACCAGAATCGCTGAAGGCTTCAACCGGAATTGTGGATAATCCTTGTGGTATCGTCAAGGAACCTGTCAGTCCAGGACAGAATGAAAAGGCACTACGCCCCATGTGCTTCAGCTTCTCGGGCAGTCGCAGCTCGCCATAAAGTCCAGAACATGCAGCGAAGCAATAACCTCTGATCAGTTCGAGATTGTTGGGCAGTACGAGATTTCCCGTGAGGTTGGAGCAGTTTTGGAACACGCCACCATAATAGTCTGTGCCCTCGTCGGCAGTGTCACTGTTCCAGTTGTTGCCCAGTTTCCTCAATGTGGATGGGAGCGTGAGCGTGCCGTTCAGTCCAGAGCAGCCATTAAAGGCACCACGCCTTATCTCCGTCACACCCTCCGGAATGACAAGCGATCCGGTGAGGTTGTTGCATCCATAGAACGCGTTGCCACCAATGGCTCTTAGCCGGTCGGGAAGTATAATGCGTGTCAGAGACTGGCTTCCACCATTGGTGTGCTGATAATAGAACGCACTACCCGGTATTTGGTCGTCATATCCCTCTTCGCCCTCGCCCGGCTTGCACATTGCCTTGATGCGCACCTCCTTGAGGTTGAGGGCCGTGAGCCGCGGCATGTGGTCGCGCATGAAGTAGAAGTCCTCGGCGTTGATCTCGCCCGTGATCTTCAGGTTTCTCAGCGTCGTGTAGTCCTTGCCGAGGGCGGTGATGGCCTCTTTCAGTTTGCCGGGAGTGGCGTTCACCACGACATACTCCTTTGCCGTGGCGTTGTGGCTCACGAGGTCGCTTTCCCACTCGCTGACGCTCGCGCTCACAAGCGTCAGTTTGTACTGTCCGCTTTCCTGCTGCTTGTCCACCCTTATGCTGAAGTTCATCATGTGGCCAGCTTTGTATTCGAAGTCGTTGGGCCTGGTAAACTTGAACGGCGTGCCTCCGATGGTGATGCTGAAGAGCGCCGCGCCCTGGGGCACAGTCTGTGGCACCACGATGGCGCGCCACTCGTTGCCGACGCATGAGGGCAGGGTGGCCGTGGGCTCCACCTCGCCCGCCTTGCGCACTGTGCCGTTGGCCAGGTTGATGCTTGCCTTGCGTGCTACGTTTTGCACAAGCACGATCTTCTCCGTGGCCGCCCATTCCTCGGCCGTGAATCCCGTTCCCTGAAGCAGGGTGACGCGTGCGTTCGACATGCGGTGCGACAGTGGCAGGCGGATCACGCTGCTGGTGGGAGCCACCTCGTCCACCTTCCCCCAAAGGAAGTCGCTCGCCTCGTATCCCCCCATCTCGTCGCTGGAGGAGGCTTTGCTTTGGTCTTTCTGCACCTCAAACTGGTAGTCCTCGATGCTTTCGGGCGCAGCAAACGGGTAGTATCCGTACACATCGACCGGCGTGTGGCCGTCCTTCCAGTACAGCTCGTAGGCACCGGTCCACTTGTTGGCCGCCTCGTCGAAGGTGTAGCGCACGTTGTCGCCACGGTTGCCTTTCAGCTTCAGCGTGCCCGGGTTGCCACCCTCGTAGTCCACCACGTACACGCCCATCATGTCGCCGTCGCAGAAGCCGCAGTCGTTCACCCTCATCACGGCGAGTTGCTCGATGTCTGCCGCCAGACGGATGCTGCCGCCATCGTTCTGTGCTTCGTCGTCGAAGATGCTGTCGCTACAACCGCAGAGTGTCGCTGCCACCATGGCGAGGAGGCAGAACAGACTGTTATTGATGATAGTTCTCATGGATCTTTCTTTTTTCTAATGATGATTTCGCAACGCCTTAATTCGGTTCGGCAACGCCTCCATAGTCGACGCCGTCGTCGCTCCAGTTCACTATGCCCACACTCATGCCGCCGCTGGTCTTGCTCAGCGTCACGGTCATCTGGTAGCGGTGTCCCTGCTCAAAGGCCGTGAGCCGTGGGTCTTTCTGCAGGTTGAAGTCCGTGCCGTCCACCGTCACCGTGATCAAGTGGCCCTTGTCCAACTGCTGCGGCACCACGATCGCCTTGTACACACTGCCTTCCCTCATCGGCGTGACGTAGCCCTTGTCCTCCGTGGCCGTCACGATGCCTGTGGCGAGATTGGCCGTGGCGTGCGTCCTCACGTTGTTGATCCTCACGCTGACCTGGGCGCTCGCCAGCGAGGCCGTGGAGAATCCTTTGCCCGCCGCCAGGGTGATGACGACCTGCGCCATGGCGTGCTGCGCGCTGATGCTCACGGCGTTCTCGCTCGGAGCTGCGTCCAGCGTCTTGCCGATGAGCAGTTCGCTGGCCTTGTAGTCCGACGCTGCGCTTTGGTTGGTCCTCACGCTCCATGGCAGTGCCTCGACATTCGCTATCGTCGTGGTGTAAGGATAGTACATGTAGAAGTCGGCGTGGGTAGCCGCGTCCTTCCAGTATTCCGGCACTGCCGAGGTCCAGGTGCTCCGGAGCACATACATTCTGTTGTCTATATAGTTGCCTTCGGTCTTCAGTGCGACCTGCGATCCGTCGCTGTTACGGTTCACCACGTACACGCCTATCTTGTCGCCCTCTTCGAAGGCGTCGTCCGAGCCGAGGGTTTCCTGCACGCTGCTGATGCGTATCAGCCATTTCGCTGCCGGATCGGGTGGGGTGGGCGGCGTGTCCGGCTGCTCGCCTTCTCCTGTCTCCGACGAGCATGCGCACAATGCCACGGCGCAGACCGATAGTATGATTCGCCTCAGTGGAGAGTTGATGGTGTATTTTTTCATATTTTGTTCTTTGATCGTCTTTGCAGTGTGAAGGCTGGTGCTTTTGTTGATGTTCCCACGGGGCGTCCCCTTCTTTTCTGCCGTTATGAGCCTTTTCTATGCTTGCCGTGTCAGCATGGCGAGGAGGATGGACTGTGGCGCGTTGCTACACTCCCTGCCGACTGTTGCAGGGGCTTAGCGCGAGCCGCCAACGGCAGTCCCTTTCCTTGCCGGTCGGCACGACTTTTATTCCGCTTGTCTTGTAGTCTATACTGGCACGTTGCGAGTATGAATAGACAGATGCAAAGTTATGAATTGTTCTTGAAAAACGTGCAGGGATAACTGAAAAAGAATGCTCCGATTTTGTTTTTATTGCACTTTTTGCATCGCCGCGCGGCCGTGGGTGTAATCTGAGCTTTACCCCCCGCGAGAACCGCGTTTTTGCTGGTTGTCTGGTGGGTGCTCCAGGGTGGCGTGCGAGCGGTGATGTTGTTGTCTTGCAGTCTCGTGGCGTGTTCCGCTACCTTGCCGAAGGTTGCTGATGACCACACTTAGTGATAACTAAAGGTCGCGCTGGATTGTTTGTTTCCTCTGCGTGCTGACCAATGGCTACTCGTAGTTGTCCACGGGCGTGGAGCCCATGTGCACGGTGAGCGTGCCGCCCTGGGCGAAGCGCTGGAAGGGGATGCGTGGAGTGGTCAGTCGCGTGCCGTCGAGGGAGAAGCGTTGCACGTACTCGTTCTGGCGATTGTTGTCCACGGCCTGGATGACAAACTGGCCTCCGGGGTAGTAGCGCGGGTGCAACTGGATGGTCACGCGGTCGAAGATCGTGCTGCCCAGGCCCAGTGAGGGCTGGAGGTCGTCGAGTCCCTTCACGTCGAAAAGGCCGATGGAGGAGACGGCGTACCAGGCCCCCAGCATTCCCTGGTCCTCGTCCTGTCCGTAGCCGTAGCCGTGGATGCCGTCCGTGCCATAGAACTCGTTGAGGATGGCGCGCACCCAGTGTTGCGTCCTCGACGGGCGTCCCGATTCGTTGAAGAGCCACGAGATGTGGAGCGAGGGTTCGTTGCCCTGGTTGTAGAGCGTGCGCAGTCCGGCAAAGGCCTCCACCTCCGTGCCGCCGCTGAAGATGCGCCGCTGCGAGAGTGTGAAGATGCTGTCGAGGCGCGCGTTGAAGACCTCGGTCCCCACCTTGGCGATCATCGCCTGCGGGTCGTGGGGCACGTAGAAAGTGTATTGCCACGCGTTGCCCTCCTGGAATCCGCGCCACACCTCCAGCGGGTCGAAGTTTTCGACGAAGGTGCCGTCGTCGTAGCGCGGCCGCACGAAGTTGCACGTCGAGTCGTAGAGGTTCTCCCAGCCGTGCGACAGGCCCATCAGCCGATCGTAGTCGGCCTCTTTGCCCAAGGCCCGGGCCAGCTGCGCCACGGCGTAGGCACTGTAGCTATACTCCATCGTGTGGGACGCCGAGAAGTTGTAGAGCCCTCCGTCCGCGGCATGAACGTGGGGCACGTAGCCCAGGCGCAGGAAGTCCTTGGTGTCGGCCTTGCCAGCTCCCCGCGGGCGGTCCTCCCATCCCAGTTCGTTCTTCAGGCAGGCCTCGTAGGCCAGCGGCAGGTCGAAGTCGCGTATGCCCGCCATATAGGCCGCCACGATCATGTTGCTCAGCTGATTAGTGCCCACGCCCGAGACGAAGCGGCTGCAGGCCAGTCCGTCGGCCAGCCAGCCACAGTCCTTGTAGACCTGCAGGTGGCTGCTGATATAGTCGCTCATGTGGTCGGGATAGGCCATCACCCAGAGCTGCGTCAGTCCCCACTGTGCGCCCCACATGGCGTCGGTATTGTAGAGGTTGAAGGCCGGACGCCCCTCCTTCGTCGGCAGGTGGCCCACCGTGCCGTCGTGCTTCGGATAGTCGCCCGAGACGTCGCTGCAGACGCCGCGCCCCAGCAGCGCATGGTAGAGGCCCGTGTAGAACTTCACTTTGTCCTCCCTGCGGTCTGTCTCGACGCGGATGCGCCCCAGCATATCTTCCCATTGGCGCGCCGACTCTTCCCTGGCCTCGTCGAAGGTCAGCGTCCGCGCCTCGGCCAGTCGGTTCTGCCGTGCATTCTCCACGGAGGTGTAGGAGATGCCCACCTTCACCGTCACCTGCTCGCCCTCCTTCGTGGCAAAGGTGAGATAGGCTCCCGCCCCTTCGCCGCGCGCCTCTCTCACCTGCCGATGGATGGTGGCGTCGTGGAAGGTGCCCCAGCGCTTCGGTCGCTTGCTGGTCGAGGCCGAGAAATAGATAGGTACGGTCGCCCCAGGCTGGTAAGCCTTGACGTATTCGGGATAGGTGACGACGAAGCCCTCGATAGTGCCGTCGTCGAGGATGCGTACCTCGGAATCCTTGATAGCTCCGCTCTCTCCCATACGGTGGCCGATGTCGAAGATGAGGTGGCTCTCCTGCGATTTGGGGAATGTGTAGCGCTGCAGGGCGACGCGCTGCGTGGCCGTCATCTCGGCGCGGATTCCATAGTCCTGCAGCAGGACGCTGTAGTAGCCCGCCGTCGCTACCTCGTCGTCGTGGCTGAAGTGGGAGCGATAGCCCTTTTGTATACCCGCTTCCGTGGTGTCTCCGGGTACGGTGATGAGGTGCCCCGTGGTGGCCATGACGCTGATGCCGCCCACCTGGAACTCATGGGTGCAGGGAAAACTCTCGATCGATCGGTCGCGATAGTCGTAGCCCGTGGCCTGCCAGCCGTCCACGTTGCCGTAGTGGCCGTTGGTGGAGGGTCCGGGCTTGGCCATGCCGAAGGGCAGCGCGCCGGGCGCGAAGTGGAAGTAGCGACAGTGGGCCGTGCCGATGCGCGGCTCCACATATTGTCTCAGGCCGTCTTGGCTCTGCGCCAGGACCGACGTGGAGAGAGCCCATAGCGCGGTGGCGAGCAGGGCGAGGAGGAAGATACGTTTCATCTATTTGGTGGTGTCGTTGGTTGGTGATGGTTGAAATTGACGTTGCAAAAGTAGCAAAAAAGGACTGATTGCGCAAATGATGATAAAGAAAAAAGTAAGTAAGAGAGACGATAAAAGATGAGGAAAAATAGCATAGTAAGCGTTTAAACGTGTTTTTGAAGAAAAAAGACCGTCCGCAGCGTGTTGGTATGAAGAAAAATGACTAACTTTGCAAGAGAAGCCAGCCCTCATGGCACGCGCTTCCCAACAAACAATTATACCTGAACGTTATGCAGAAATACGCTGAATACATCAAGGAGATAGAGATCGACTCGCTCTGGAGCGGCAAGAAGCACGTCTGCTGGGAGTTGCACCGACAGGTCAACATCCTGAGCGGCATCAACGGTGTGGGAAAGAGTACCATCCTCAACAAGGTGGTGCGGAGCCTGGCCCGTGGCGGCGAGTTGCCGAGCCATCCCGTCAAGGGGGTCCGCCTGCGTGTGGCGCCTGAGGAAGCACGCTGGGTACGTTTCGACATCATCCGCTCTTTCGACCGCCCGCTGATGAGTACGGAGATAACGGACAAGATCGACGCCTCCCTCGTCACCGAACTCGACTGGCAGATCTACAAACTGCAGCGGAAGTATCTCGACTACCAGGTCAATATCGGCAACCGCATGATCCAGGCCCTGCAGAAGGCCACACCCGAGGCTGCCGAGGAGGCCCAGCGCATCAGCCAACCGAAGCGGAAGTTCCAGGATCTCATCGACGACCTCTTCTCCGAGACAGGCAAGAAGATCGTGCGCACGGAGAATGAAATTCGCTTCGAACAGATTGGCGAGACGCTCATGCCTTACCAACTCTCCAGCGGCGAGAAGCAAATGCTGGTCATCCTGCTTACCGTGCTCATCGAGGACGGGCAAAACTACGTGCTCTTCATGGACGAGCCCGAGGTGAGTCTCCACGTCGAATGGCAGAAGCGGCTCATCGACCTGATACTCGAACTCAACTCCAATGTACAGATCATCCTCACCACCCATAGTCCCGCTGTCATCATGAACGGCTGGCTCGACAACGTGACGGAGGTGTCAGAGATAACGGAGGACGAATAATAGGGAAGGCTGCGATATGGCAAAACGGCTGAAAGACAATATCACCTCCGACTACGTCACTGCCTCCAACCGCCTCAACGGGCGCAAGGCGAGGCGCAGGATCGTGGCCTACGTTGAGGCCTACGACGATGTCTTCTTCTGGCGCATGGTGCTTGCCCGCTACGAGAACGAGCATCGCTACTTCGAGGTGATGCTACCCACGCGCAAAAATCTCTCGCGCGGCAAGAAGTCGGTGCTGACGAGCCTGCTGCTCCACGGCACGGGCAAGGACATGCTGGCCTGCGTCGATGCCGACTACGACTACCTCCTCCAGGGGCGGACGGAGGACTCGAAACAGGTCTGCGACAATCCTTACGTCCTCCACACCTACGTCTATGCGATAGAAAACTACCAGTGCTACGGACCGAGCCTCCACGATATGTGTGTCTCTGTGACCCTCAACGACCGCAAGACCTTCGACTTCGACGCCTTCCTGCGCCGCTACAGTCAGATCATTTACCCCCTCTTTCTGTGGAACATCTTCTTCTATCGGAGAAGGAAGAACAACCTCTTCACCATCGCCGACTTCAACAATGTCGTGGCTCTCGGCGCCTTTTCTACGGGCAAGGCTTCTGTCCTGCTTGACAACCTGCAGCGCAAGGTCAACCGCAAGCTCGCTGCCCTGTGCAAGGGCAATCCGGGGACGAAGGAGAAGCTCGGTGAATTGTCGCGCGACCTGCGCCGACTGGGTGTCACGCCCGAGACCACCTATCTCTACATCCAGGGCCATCATCTCTTCGACGGTGTCGTTGTGCCGATGATGCAGAAGGTCTGCGACCAGCTCATCCGCTCCCGTGAGAATGAGATCAACCGTCTGGCGGTCCACAACACGCAGCGCCTCAACGAGTTGTCCTGCTACGACCATAGCACGGTCGATATTGTGCCGACGCTCCGCCGCAACATGGGTTTCATGCAGTCGGAACCCTACCGTCGCCTGCTCTCCGATGTGGAGCGTTGTCTGAAATTGGGAGAAGTCAAGGTCAAGTCCGCCAAGCACGAGGACAACCCCGCCGAGGTCAAGTCCGCCCCCACCAAGGTAGAGATTAAGCCTGTAGAGGTAAAGTCCGAGCCTACTGAGGTAAAGCCCGCTCGTCGAGGCTGAGAATGAGAAAGAGGAGTTGGAACAATAGCAAGCAATGATCAAAACACCCCAGTCGCTCCATTTATCGGATGAACCAAAAGAAAAACAAGGAAAAGTTTGGCCCACTAAGCTAAAAACCGTATCTTTGTGCCAATGAAAAAGCAAGGAATCAATCCCGTCAATTGGAGCAAGAATATCATCATCGTCGATGCTGATTTCGTCGATCACGTCGCCTTCGACCTGATAGTCAACTTTGAACGCATGTTGGGGCGTCGTATCCCCCAGGCCGACCTCAGTCAATGGCTGGTGGACGTTGCCCTCGATGGACGCCTTCGCCCGGGCGACCACGAGACCCAGGTCGTGTTGCTCCACGACCGCAAGACCCCGAAGCTCCTCCATTTCTCCCCCGCCGACTATGAGTCCGAACTCGATGGCAAGGCCTTCCGCTCAGAACAGTTGGGCGAGTTTATCATCAACTGCATCGCCACGGGCGAGGAGGGACAGGCGAAAGGTCCCGTGCTGACCGACCTGGTCCGCCTCTTGCTCTCGGAAGAGGAAGTGACGCGCCTGATGATAGTCCCCGACGGCAGTGACCCCTCGCTCTGGCAGGAGCTGCGCCAGGCCCTCCGCGATGTCGATGACGAGAAGAAGCACGTCACGCTCTTCACCATGCAGCCCACGCAGACTGCCGGCTGCCGCGAGGAGATGCTCGGATTCTCCCTCATGGACGCCCTCGGCATCACCCAGGCAGAGATAGACCAAAAGATGAAATAACAAGATAAAACGAAACATAGAATGAGCAGAGTATTAATGATCGGCGCGGGTGGCGTGGCTACCGTCGCCGCCTTCAAAATTGCGCAGAACACGGACGTCTTCACCGAGATGATGATCGCAAGCCACCATGTGGAGAAATGCAACCGACTCGTGAAGGCCATCCACGACAAAGGCTACAAGATGGCCATCCAGACGGCCGAGGTCGATGCCGACGACGTGGAGCAGTTGAAGACCCTCATGTCGAGCTACAAGCCCGAATTGGTCATCAACCTCGCCCTGCCGTATCAGGACCTCACCATCATGGAGGCCTGTCTGGCCTGCGGCTGCAACTACCTCGACACCGCCAACTATGAGCCCAAGGACGAGGCCCACTTCGAGTACAGTTGGCAGTGGGCCTACCGCGAGCGCTTCGAACAGGCGGGCCTCACCGCCATCCTCGGTTGTGGTTTCGACCCGGGTGTCTGCAGCATCTTCACGGCCTATGCCGCCAAGCACTACTTCGACGAGATCCACTACCTTGACATCGTCGATTGCAACGCTGGAGACCATCACAAGGCCTTCGCCACCAACTTCAATCCGGAGATCAACATTCGCGAGATCACGCAGAAGGGCCTCTACTACGAGGATGGCAAATGGCTTGAGACAGACCCGCTGGCCGTCCACAAGACGCTCAACTATCCCAATGTGGGACCGCGCGAGAGCTACCTCATGCACCACGAGGAGCTGGAGAGCCTTGTGCTCAATTTCCCGACCATCAAGCGCGGTCGCTTCTGGATGACCTTCGGACAGCAGTATCTCACCTATCTCGACTGCATCATGAACCTTGGTATGGGACGCATCGACGAGGTCACCTACGAGGCACCGCTCGCCGACGACCCGACGAAGAAGGTGAAGGTCAACATCGTGCCGCTGCAGTTCCTCAAGGCCGTCCTCCCCAATCCGCAGGACCTCGGCGAGAACTACGAGGGCGAGACTTCCATCGGATGCCGTATCCGTGGCATCAAGGACGGCAAGGAGCACACCTACTACGTCTATAACAACTGCAAGCATCAGGAGGCCTACAAGGAGACGGGTATGCAGGGCGTGAGCTACACGACGGGCGTCCCGGCCATGATCGGTGCGAAACTCTTCTTGGAGGGCGTCTGGAAGAAGCCGGGCGTGCACAACGTGGAGGAGTTCGATCCGGATCCCTTCATGGAGCTGCTCAACACGCAGGGACTGCCCTGGCATGAGGAGTTTGACAAGGACTTGGAGTTGTAATCATCCCTTTTCTCTCCCCCTGCTTCGCCGAAGACCCTCCGTGGCTTCCGGTCAAGCAGGGGAGGAGAGAGGTTTAGCAAGATAACACATAGAAAAAAATATGGCAAAGAAAGAAGATGCCGCGCAGGACCCGAAGGCCGACAAGATGAAGGCCCTTCAGGCAGCGATGGCCAAGATAGAGAAAGATTTCGGCAAGGGTTCCATCATGCGCATGGGCGATGAGCATGTGGAGCCCGTCGATGTGATCCCCACGGGCAGCATTGGCCTCAATGCAGCCCTGGGCGTGGGCGGCTATCCCCGTGGCCGTATCATCGAGATCTACGGACCAGAATCTTCTGGTAAGACGACGCTCGCCATCCACGCCATTGCCGAGGCACAGAAAATGGGCGGTGTGGCCGCCTTTATCGATGCGGAGCACGCCTTCGACCGCTTCTATGCCCAGAAGTTGGGTGTAGATGTCGATAACCTTTGGATCTCGCAGCCCGACACGGGAGAGCAGGCCCTGGAGATCGCCGACCAGCTCATCCGCTCCTCCGCCATCGACATCCTGGTGGTGGACAGTGTGGCGGCCCTGACTCCTAAGAAGGAGATTGAGGGCGACATGGGCGATAGCAGCGTAGGACTCCAGGCGCGCCTGATGAGCCAGGCACTGCGCAAACTGACGGGTACGATCTCGAAGACCAACACCTGCTGCATCTTCATCAACCAGCTGCGCGAGAAGATCGGTGTGATGTTCGGCAGTCCCGAGACCACCACGGGTGGCAACGCCCTGAAGTTCTACTCCTCCGTCCGACTGGATATCCGCAGGATCTCCTCCATCAAGAATGGCGACCAGGTCATCGGCAACCAGGTCCGCGTCAAAGTGGTCAAGAACAAGGTGGCGCCGCCCTTCCGCAAGACGGAGTTCGACATCATGTTCGGTGAGGGCATTTCCAAGGCCGGTGAGATTATCGACTTGGGTGTGACCTACAATATCATCAAGAAGAGCGGTAGCTGGTTTAGTTACAAGGACACGCGCCTGGCGCAGGGCCGCGACGCCACGAAGCGACTGCTCCAGGACAATCCCGAACTCTGCGAGGAGCTGGAAGCGCTCATCATGCAGGCCATAACCAATCCTTCCGAGGAACAGAAGGTTGCAGCGAGCACAGCGTCCAAAACCAACGTTGGCGACAGTATCGAAGGCAGCGAGGCCTAATATAGAAAAGCCGCAGGCGGCTATGATATAGAAAAAGGGGGATGGAAAGCAATTGCTTCCCATCCCCTTTTTTGGTCCCTGGCCCTCAGGCCAAAGAATTTATCTGTCAGCCTGGAAGAGCGGATCCTCCGGCATCACCATGATCGGCTTCTGCTGCTCGGCCTTGATGATCTCCTCGGAGCAGTACTTCTTGTTGACCACCAGGCGGAACATGAAGTTCTCAAACCACTCGTTGGTCATGATCAGGCAGCCGTTCTGTCCGTAGCTGGCGCCCCAGCTGTTCTCCACCTTCCATTTCTTCGGCTGGCCGTTCTCATCGAGATCGACGGCCACGAGCGTCATGGCGTGGGTGGAACCGCTATCGAAAGTGCTGATACGGTCGGCCTTGTCCATGGGGAAGGTCGTTCCGTAGAGCGATCCGTAGTCGTAGTTGTCCATGGCGAGGTAGCCGCGCTTGCGGTCAAGCTGCTTGCCTACGTCGTAGCTGGAGTACATCTTCGTGCTGTCCTTGAGTGAGGCGATGGCGAGTTTGGCAATCTCCTCCACGGGCAGGTTGAGATACTTCCAGTTGTGGCCGTCGTAGGTGTGGCGGTCATACTCCACCTCGTAGGTCTTCCAGTAGGGACGGCGCGGGTCGTTCATCACCATCACGAAGGTGCCGTTGAGCGGATGGCCCACGGTCTCGTCGTAGAACTCCTTTGGGGTGTACTTGCGGGGCTTGCCCACGGTCTTGCCGTTTTTGTCCTTGAAGGCGTAGGTAAACTCCTTCACCGGGTTGCCCAGCGAGACGGTCAGCATGTGATAGACCGTGCCGAGCATCTCGGTCTTGCGGGCCTGGATGTCGCGCTTCGACTTCTTGGCAGCCACCATCTTGCGCAGTTCCAAACCAAACTCGCGCAACTTCGAGGAGATCAGCTCCGCCATACGTGAGGTGTTCTCTGCGGAGTAGGGCTCCGGCATGGCCTCCATCGGCACGACACCATACTTCTCAGCCAGGTCGGCAGCACCACAGAACGTACCGCCGTCATTGAGCGGATTTTTGAAGAAGAACTGCACGCGCTGGTCGTCAATGGGTTTATCGGCGCAGTCGATCACGCCCTGCAGCATCAGGTTGGCCTTCTCCAGCTGGTCGTAGAAGGAGAGATAGACCTGACTGTACTCCACGCGGATACTGTCCTTGTGCAGACGGGCGAAGTTGGCACGCAGCACGTTGAGGCCCGAGAACAGCCAGCAGCGTCCCGAACTCTTCTGGTTGTGGATGCTCTGTGCGGGGGTCTCCACGCTGAAGTAGGTGTCCAGACGGCCCTGCTCTTTGAAGTTCAAGGCCAAGTCGTCGATCTTGTTGGTTGCCAGCGCATTGCTGATCACGCGGTCACTACTCTGAACGCCATTGCGCTCGATCTGTGTGAGCATCTCGCTGGAGATGCCACCACCCTTGGTCGGCGTCTGCGCATGGCCCTGCATCGTGAGGCAGAGAAGAGCCGCCGCTAAAATTTGGTTCTTTCTCATACTTTGGTTGGTTGTTTCCCCGCCCCACATCAGCACTTGCCGATGGGGGCGGGGAGATAGATATTAGGATTTGCTATTTTATTGTATTTCTCAAAATCGTGTTGTTTCTCTCTCAAAGCCGTTAGGTCCCTTGAGCCTCTGGTCCCGAAGTCCTACTTCTCGAGGTCGTAGGCGTGCTTCGGGTAGTCGATGGTGTAGTGGAGACCGCGACTTTCCTTTCGCTCGATGGCCTGGCGCGTGATGAGGTAGCCGACGTTGATCATGTTGCGTAGCTCGCAGATGTCCTTCGTCGCCTTCACGCGTTTGAAGAGGGCTTCCGTCTCCTCATAGAGCAAGTCGAGGCGGTCCCATGCGCGCTTCAGTCGCAGGTCGGAGCGGACAATGCCGACATAGTTGGACATCACCTGTCCCACCTCCTTGATGCTTTGCGTGATGAGCACTTTCTCCTCGTTGGTCATCGTGCCCTCGTCGTTCCACTCCGGCACACGGTCATTCCAATCGTAGCCGTCCACCACCTGCAGGCTGTGCTTGGCTGCTGCGTCCGCATAGACCACGGCCTCTATCAGCGAGTTGCTGGCCAGTCGGTTGCCACCGTGCAGTCCCGTGCAGGAACACTCGCCCAGGGCATAGAGACGATGGATGGAACTCTCGCCGTTGAGATCCACCTTGATGCCGCCACACATATAGTGGGCCGCCGGGCGCACGGGGATCATCTCCTTCGTGATGTCAATGCCGATGCTGAGACATTTCTGGTAGATGTTGGGGAAGTGCTGGCGCGTCTCCTCCGGGTCCTTGTGGGTCACGTCGAGGCAGACATGGTCCAGGCCGTGCGTCTTCATCTCCTTGTCGATGGCCCGCGCCACGATGTCGCGGGGGGCCAGGGAGAGGCGCTCGTCATATTTCTCCATGAAGGTCTCGCCCGTGGGCAATTTCAGAATGCCGCCGTAGCCGCGCATAGCCTCGGTGATGAGGTAGGCCGGATGGGTCTCACCCGGATGGTAGAGCGACGTGGGGTGAAACTGTACGAACTCCATGTCCTTCACCGTGCCCTTGGCGCGATAGACCATGGCCTCGCCGTCGCCTGTGGCGATGATGGGATTGGTCGTCGTCTGATACACCGCTCCGCAACCGCCCGTACACATCAGCGTCACGCGGCTCAGATAGGTGTCCACCTTCTGGGTCTCCGGATTGAGCACGTAGGCTCCGTAGCATTCGATGTCGGGTGTGCGCCGTGTCACCTCGATGCCGAGGTGGTGCTGCGTGATGATCTCCACTGCGAAGTGGTTCTCCTTGATCTCGATGCGCGGATGGTTGCGGCAGGCCTCCATCAGGGCGCGCTGGATCTCGGCGCCTGTGTCGTCGGCATGGTGCAGGATGCGAAACTCGCTGTGGCCGCCCTCGCGGTGGAGGTCAAAACTGCCGTCCTCCTTGCGGTCAAACTGGGTGCCCCATTCGACCAGCTCCTGGATCTGTGCCGGCGCGTTGCGCACCACCTGCTCCACGGCTTTGCGGTCGGAGATGTAGTCACCTGCTATCATGGTGTCCTTGATGTGCTTGTCAAAGTCATCGACGGCGAGGTTCGTCACCGAAGCCACACCGCCTTGCGCGAACGAGGTGTTGGCCTCGTCGAGCGTCGTCTTGCAAATCATGCAAACCCTTCCCTTGTGCGCCTTGGCTATCTTCAAGGCATAGCTCATTCCGGCGATACCAGCGCCGATGATCAGGAAATCGTATTTATGAATCATTTCTAAGCAAACAGTTGTGCTCCCTATGGGGAGCGGAATAACGTTTCGCCCGCAAAATTACTCATTTATTGGCAGATGGGCGAATGTTTCTCCCGATTTTTGTGCTTAGTTCCTTTGTGACGGCAGGAAGTTGCATGTTTTTTGAGAATTTATCGCCCAAGGCGAGGTGTAGATCTATTTTTCTTGGATCGAAATGGGAGTGGCTCCCCATTTTTTTCGTACCTTTGCAGTCGAACTATGACAAGAGTATTTCATCATCGACTCACGCTGGGCGAACTGTGTGGCATCCTGCTCCTCGCCCTTGCCTCGCTCTATTGCTTTTGGTTCGGCACGTGGCCCATGGCTGTGCTTGGCGCGCTGCTTGTGGCCGTGGCCGTGCGTGGCATCGACCGTGGCATCCATACCGACTATGTCCTCGACGACGACCAACTGACCACGCAGAGTGGCAGGATAGGGCGCCAACGGGGACAGGCCATCCCATTGCAGACTATCACGGCACTTCGCCGTATGCCCCGCCACCTGCTCACGGGCAGCTATGTGATGGTGGAGCATGGCGACCACAACATCAGTATCTTCACCCCGGAGAACGAAGCCTCGTTTGTCGAGGCAGTCGGCAAGCGTGTCTCTCTTGCCAAGAACACTTGCCAAGAAAAAGAAACAGAATCTTAATCTTAAAAACCTACAAAAAACAATGACAAGTATTCGTAGAAAACTTTTCTTCCTTTTGGCCGCCCTGCTGGCTCTGCCCATGCAGGCGCAGGTCAATCTCGTCTATGTTGATAGTGCCCGCGTGGCTCGTCTCCTGGCCGAGGACGCCGGGCTGGTGGCAGCCCCCGTCGCCGAAGTGGCCGACACCGATACGGTTCCTTTGGCGGACCGTCCCGTCGTAGCCGATGGCGCCGATTTCGACCGCCTTTGGACCGATAGTTTTGCCGACCGCATGGCCGCCATCGTTGAGGATCCACTGCTTCAAAGCACCCAAATGGCAGTGATGGTCTGGGACCTTAGTGCCGACCAGTGTGTCTATCGCTTCAACGAGGCCCAGCGGATGCGCCCGGCCTCTGTCCAAAAGTGTGTCACCGCCATCACGGCCCTCGACCGCCTCGGCGTGGACTATCAGTTTTCCACGCGCCTCTATTGCCGTGGCGACATCGACTCCACGGGTGTGCTCCACGGTTCGCTCTATTGTGTCGGTGGCATGGACCCCCTCTTTGGCGACGCCAATATGCGCGCCTTCGTCCGTGCGCTGCGTGAAAAAGGCATCCGTCGTATCACGGGCGACCTGCTGGCCGACAAGTCGATGAAGGACGACAAACCGATGGGAGAGGGCTGGTGCTGGGATGACGACGATAGCAATCCGCCGCTCTCGCCCCTGCTCTACAACCGTCGCGACCGCTTCATGGCCGAACTCTCTTCGCGCCTGCGAGCGGCAGGCATTGTCCTGGAGGGAACGCTGGGCGACGCCACGCTCCCCGCAGGATCCACGCTGCTGGCCGAGGAGACCCACGACCTCAAGCGGGTGTTGCAGCGGATGATGAAGAAGAGCGACAACCTCCATGCCGAGTCGGTCTTCTACCAGTTGGCCAAGAGCACGGGTGTGCGGCGTGCAGGTGCGCGCCAGGGCCGACAGGTGATCAACCAGGTGGTGCGTGCGGCAGGCCTTGATCCTGCGCAGTACTACGCGGCCGATGGTTGTGGCCTCTCGCTCTACAATTATGTCACGGCCGACCTCCTCGTCCACCTCTTGCGCCTCAACTACCATAACACGGCGGCCTACGAGGCCTTGCTTCCCACGCTGCCCATCGCCGGACGCGACGGCACGCTCCGCAAGCGGCTTCGTGGCACGGTGGCCGATAGCAATGTGCGGGCCAAGACGGGCACGGTGACGAGTGTCAAGACGCTTGCAGGATTCTGCACGGCCAGCAATGGCCACCGCCTGGCCTTCTGCATCCTCAACCAGGGAACCATCCGCGCCAGCCAGGCCAATGGGCTGCAGGACCGCATCTGCCGGGCGATGTGTGAGTAGGACCGATAATAACTTTCAGAAACCATCAACCAAATACCCTATATATAATGACTAAGATCGTAGAAAGAATAGCCGCGCTCCGCCAGGTGATGGAGCGCGAGGGACTGGGGGCTTTCATCTTCCCCAGCACAGATGCACACAATAGTGAGTATGTCGCCGACCATTGGAAGGGTCGCGAGTGGATCTCAGGCTTCAATGGCTCGGCCGGCACGGTGGTCGTCACGATGGATGCTGCCGCGCTCTGGACCGACTCCCGCTACTTCCTTGCTGCCGAGGAGCAACTCCGCGGCACGGGTATCATGCTGATGAAACTCAAGGTGGAGGGCACGCCGACGATCACCGACTGGCTGGCCGAACAACTCCGTGGGGCCTCCCATCCTGTGGTGGGTCTCGACGGATGGGTCAATGGCACGGACGAGGTGCAGAGGATGCAGGCCTTCTTCCAGGGCTACGATATCCAGGTGCGTACCGATTTCGACCCGCTCAACGAGATTTGGACGGACCGCCCCTCCATCCCGACGGCGAAGGTGGAGCTCCATCCCCTGGAGTTTGCTGGCGAGACAACGGAGAGCAAATTTGCCCGCATCCGTGAGTCGCTGCGCAGTTGTGATGCCGAGGCCATACTCGTCTCAGCCCTCGACGACATTGCCTGGACTTTGAATCTGCGTGGCTCCGACGTCTATTGCAATCCTGTCTTCGTCTCCTACTTGATGATAGAGCAGGAAAGTGCCACGCTCTTTGTCGACGAGGAGAAACTCGACGACGCGGTGCGTCGCTACCTCTCCGACCTTGGCGTGGCGGTGCAGCCCTATGTTGCTGTGGCCGACTACCTGCGGTCTCATGCCTTCGAGGGCGGTCTGCTGCTGGACAGTGTGAAGACTTGCTACTATCTCGCCTCCTGTGCCCTCGAGAAATCGGTGGTGAGGTTTGCCCCGTCGCCCATCCCCGCCATGAAGGCGGTCAAGAACGAAACCGAGATAGCGGGCTACCGCCGTGCCATGACGCGCGACGGCGTGGCGATGGTGAAGTTCCTGCGCTGGCTTCAGCCTGCTGTGGAGGCAGGAGGACAGACGGAGATCTCCCTCGACAAGAAACTCACGGCCCTGCGTGCGGAACAAGACCTCTTCCGTGGCATTTCCTTCGATACCATTGTGGGCTATGAGGTCCATGGTGCCATCGTCCACTACGAGGCCACTCCCGAGACGGATATCCCCGTGGAGCCCCGTGGCTTGGTCTTGATCGATAGTGGCGCGCAGTATCAGGACGGCACGACCGATATCACGCGCACGATAGCTTTGGGCCCTGTCACCGAAGAGCAGCGCCGCGTCTATACGCTGGTGCTCAAGGGCCATATCCAGTTGGAGTTGGCAAAGTTCCCCGATGGTTGCAGTGGCACGCAGATCGACGCCTTGGCACGCGAACCGCTATGGCGTGCGGGGCTCAACTACCTCCACGGCACGGGCCACGGCGTAGGTTCCTATCTCAATGTCCATGAGGGTCCCCATCAGGTGCGCATGGAGTATATGCCGGCTGCCCTGCGTGCGGGAATGACCGTCACCAACGAGCCGGGCATCTATCTGTCCGACCGCTTTGGTGTGCGCATTGAAAACACGTGCTTGATCAAGGATTATATGGAGACCGAACTGGGCCGCTTCTTGCAGATGGAGTCGCTGACGCTCTGTCCGATAGACCTTGCGCCCGTCGATTGCTCCCTCCTCACCGCCGAGGAGAAGCAGTGGCTCAACGACTACCACCAGATGGTCTGCGAGAAGCTAGCTCCCCACCTCGATGGCGAAGACTTGGCCTGGCTCCAGGATCATTGCAAGCCCATCGAGGCGTAACCTTAGGTCTTGTCTCAGAAACCATGGCAATGTTGTCTCGATTGCGACGTGGCGTGTTGTGGATGAGCCGGGCAAAGTATTGTCGTGGCTTCGGTATACAGTCGCCCTGGGCGTACCGCTTCGTGCGCTATGTCGTCAATGAGCACTATCCCTACTATGCCTACGACGACCTCCGCCCCCTGTTTCCGCATCTTTCAAAACGGGAACGGAGGGTCTGCGAACTCTACCTCCGTATCGCCAACCACCAGCAGGCCGGCGAGGCCGTGCTGGTGGGCGATGTCTCGGAGGCCAAGCGGGCCTACCTTCATGCGGGTTGCCTCCGGATGGTATTTTCTTCGATGGGGGAGGGGGCTTGCTCACTTACTGAGGATTCCTTCTCGCTGGCTGTCGTGGCCCATGGACAGGATATGGAGCAGCAGGTCTTGTCGCTCATCAACCGGGCCACAGATGCTTCCCTGCTCATCGTGGAGGGCATCCACCGCAATGGAGAGACCCGCCGAAGCTGGGCGCGCATCTTGCAGGACAAGCGCGTACGCGTCAGTTTCGACCTCTACTATTGTGGCCTTCTCTTCTTCGACAAGAAGAAGTATAAGCAGCACTATAAGATCAACTTTTAGTGCAAGAGGCTCCCGTGTGCTCCCAAGATTCGTGGCTATTTCTATTGATATAGGTAGTTATTCCTGCTTATATAGGTAGTTATTTCAACTTTGTTTGCAGTGTGTGCGAAAAAATACGCCATAGCGCTTGCAGTTCAAATAAAATATAGTATATTTGCACGCAAATTTTTATAAACTTAAAGACAGAAGACTATGTATTGGACTCTTGAATTGGCTTCAAAGCTGGAAGACGCGCCATGGCCCGCAACAAAGGATGAGTTGATAGACTATGCCACACGATCGGGCGTACCTCTGGAGGTGCTCGAGAACCTGCAGGAGATCGAGGACGAAGGAGAGGTTTATGAGGGCATAGAGGATATTTGGCCCGACTACCCCACCAAGGAGGACTTCCTCTTCAACGAGGACGAGTACTAATCGCTCACAAGCTGATTTTCTTTATCTCAGCTCGAAGCATTGAATATAAGCGGTATGGGAATTTCGCAGCAAGATTCCCATACCGCTTTTATAGCCTTTATCGCTTGGCAAGCTGCTCACTATAGATAGCATGTTGTCATAGATTAATAGCGTGATGATACTACTGTTCGTCCTGTAGCAACAGGGTGAGTGACGGCTTGATTTAGGTCAAAAATGGGCGATTTTCTACCCAAATCTCCCTTTTTGGCATAGATTTGGGTAGAAAATCGCGTGTTTTTTCTTTTTGCTGCCATAAAAACGCTACCTTTGCCAAGGTTAATAGATAAACGGTATGGGCATGAGAAGCAAACTTGTTGGTAGAGAGCGAGAGTGTCAAGAACTCCACAGAGTGATGGAGTCCGATCGTTCTGAATTTGTCATAGTGTATGGTCGGCGAAGAGTGGGCAAGACTTTTCTTGTGGATCAATACTATCAGGGACAATACGACTTCACGTTTGTCGGAGGCCATAATCTATCGCGCCAAAGACAACTTACGAGTTTTGCGCGAGCATTGAAAAAGTTCTCTGGCACGAAACCTGATAAGTTTTCCGATTGGTTCGACGCATTCGATGCGCTTGAAGAATACCTTGAGTCGCTCGATGCCAACAGAAAAAAGGTGGTTTTTATAGATGAAATGCCTTGGATAGACACACAGAAGTCTGACTTTGTTGCGGCATTGGAGAACTTCTGGAATGGCTGGGCTGCTCGTCGTAGTGATATTGTGTTTATTGCCAGTGGATCGGCTACCTCATGGATGGTGGACAATCTGATAGAAAATCAAGGGGGACTGCATGCTCGCATTACAAGCAGTATTTATGTCCGACCTTTCACTTTGCATGAGACAGAGGTGTATCTTCTGAGAAAACACTGCAAATGGGATAGATACCAAATATTGCAGTGTTACATGGTGTTTGGTGGCATCCCGTTTTACTTAAGTCTCATCAATGCAAAAGAAAGTCTCGTGCAGAATGTCGATAGACTGTTCTTTGCCCAAGGAGGTATTATGCGAAGCGAGTTCGACGAACTCTACAATGCTTTGTTTTCAAACGCCGACTTATATATCAGTGTGGTGAAGGGTTTGGCTGCCCATCATGATGGAATGTCTCGTGAGGAAATATCCAAGGCTACAGGGATTACCGGTGGAACTCTCACGCGTGTACTGACCAATCTTGAACGATGCGACTTCATTTCCCGAAATCAGAATTTCGCTCATAAGGTGAAAGATACCATCTATCGTTTGGTGGATTTCTATACTTTGTTTTATTATAAGTTCATCTTGCCCGATGTTTCGGGCGACGAACAATGGTGGAGTCATCATTTTGAGTCGCGTCAAGTTTCTACGTGGCAGGGACTTACATTTGAGATAGTATGCCTTATGCACACGGACAGCATCAAGCGTGCCTTGGGTATTTCGGGGATGGCGACCGAAGTCTCATCATGGCGCAAGGCAGCAACTGAAGGTCAAAATGGTGGACAGATCGATTTGGTCATCAAACGTGCTGACCGCATCATCCATTTGTGCGAGATGAAATTCAGCAAATCGCAATACCGCATAACGGAGGCATACGAACAGTTGCTAAGGCAGCGCTTAGAACTTTTCCAAAGCTCTACCAAGACCAAGTACTCTTTGGTCATCACCTTTGTTACGACCTATGGCATCGCTGACGGGCTGCATCATAGTTTGGTGCATAGTGAAGTTACGATGGAGCAACTTTTCATATAAGGAATATCCCTTACCAGCATGTTCTGTTGAAGCAACACGGACTGTCCCATCACGCCATTTTTTGGATGAGCCTAAAAAAAAGCAACCTATAAGTTGCATGTATCGTTTTAAATAGCTATCTTTGCATTAAGAATCAACTATTAGGATGAATTTTGTCAGATCCATATCAGGTTATAATCATCTTTGGGCGGTCCGAGATGAAGCAAAAGACGCGGATGAGTTGACGATGCTTTTTCGCCAGTGGAGTAATGCCAACTATTTGCTTGATTTCTTTCTTGCCAATTTGGACGATTTGCAAGGATTCTTTCATGTTCAGAAGATAAGCGATGCTATTAAAGATACAATGGAAGATGCAAAATCCCTTGAACGTTTAATATTAGACTTTCCATATACTGAACAGTTGGACGGTCTTTTTCATCCATTGAGTCTTGCGGACAACCGAGTACGCGAATTGACGCGCGAGAAGGCGCGCAATTGGGATAGAGATAGGCATGCAAGTTGGCTTCGGATATATGCCATTAGGATAGAACCGAACGTCTATATTGTTACTGGTGGTACCATAAAACTCACAGCGACAATGCAAGAAAGAGAGCATACTCAAATAGAATTGAACAAACTCAATGCGTGTCGAAACTATTTGCAGCAGAATGGTATCTTTGATAAAGACAGTTTTGTAGATTTTTTAGAGGAGGATTGATTATGAAAGAGAAAACGTTAAAATTTCTTGAGAGAAATCTCAGTAGCGAACCTTCTACTTTTGCCGAGGAAGCAAAGTGGAGGCAAGACAATGAAGTCTGGCTTAAATGGTCACAAGGCATAGCCATGAAGATTATTGACTATATGCAAGAACATCAGCTTTCACGAGCTGACATTGCGGCGCGTCTTGGATGTACGCCGCAATATGTTAGCAAAATTCTGTCTGGACATACCAATTTTTCATTCAAAAGTATTGCGGAGATAGAACGGTGCCTCAATATTCATATTATGGAGGCCTCCTTCGTGTGATAGATTGGTTTGTGTGTGCCGTTCCGCCTTTTACGGTCTTTCACTACAAAATGCAATGATCGAAAAGGCTGACACGGTGATGACAACTGAGTATCCAATAGCTTGATTTGGGTAGAAAATCGCGTGTTTTTTCTTTTCACCCTCAAATAGCTCGCAATAAAAAAGCGGAGCGAAAACTGTGGGAGGGCTGAGCCCCGACCCGTAGTCTCTCTCCGCTTTCGTTGTTCCATTGCTGGGCAATGGGCGTCTATGTGTGTGCTTTTCTTAGAAATCGAGGTTTACGCCGACACCAAACACCTTGTTGGTGCGGGTGAACTGGTCAGTATTGTGGGCTGTGGCCGACATGCCGCCTGCGCTATACTCCTGGTCATACTCCTTGTCGAAGGTCTCGTAGTTGGTCCAGAAATAACTGGCCTCCACCGTGACTTTCGGGGCGACGCGCACCTTTGCGCCAAAGCCATATGAGTAGCTGCTCGTCGTGAATGACATGTCCGTGAGGTAACTGCCGTCGCCGAGACCATATTTCGTGCGCTGCATTCCCGCACTCACCGTGAGGGCGTCCGAAATGTCATACTCCGATCCCAAGGCCCACTCCCAGGTGTTGCTGCTGAGCAACTTCTGCTTGTCCTTGTCCATGCGGGCGTCCTTGTCGAAGTAGTAGTGGTAGCTCGCCATCACACGCCAGGTCGGCAGTATCTCGTAGCAACCACCCACGGTGAGGATGCCCGGGATGTCGTTGGGCGTGTTCACACCGTCGGCGAAGAGGCCCGTGTCGTCCACCTTCGTGTCGTTCTCGATATTGAGATGTGTCGTGAACTCCAGGCGCGCTCCGAGATTGAGTTTGCCCCAGCGGTAGTCGATACCGATGATCGGCGTGATACCCCATCCGCGCTGCGTGCAGTCGAGGTTGCGGTCGGCCACCTGACTCCGCACGCCACCAATGGCCTGCGCGCCACCCTGCGCCAGTTGCGCACCTTTCGTGAGTTGCTCGGCAGCGGCGGCATACTGCTGTGCGGCCTGCTCGTTGCCAGCGAGTGTCGCCTCTTGGGCCAAGCGGGTGTAGTTGCTGGCCTGCTCCTGATAGGAGAGCGCCTGATTGGCCAGGGCGTCCGCCTTGGTGCCGAGGTAGCTATAGAGGTTTTCGTTTTGGCCGTTGATGTTCACGGTGATGTTGGAAATGCTTCCCTCATACTTGTTGTAAATGTAGTTGAAGCGGAAGCCGCCATAGACGGCCAGATTCTCATTGACCTTGTAGGTGGAACCAAACTGGAATCCGAAGACGTACTGCTGACCGTGAATGTAGCTCTCTACGGAGTAGCCCGGCGTGTTGCTCCCCAGTCCGAGGTCGATGCCATACTGCTGTTGGTAGGTGTTGTTGGCCAACTGCAGGATGGAGGGCAGCAGGGCCACCTGGCGCTCGAAGGATCCGAGACCGCGGTTGAAGGTACACTTACCGCCACCGCCCACCAGGCCGAAGGCAAACTGAAATCCCCACTTGTCGTAGTTCAGGGCTGCCTGTACCGAAGGTACGAACGGAGCAGAAGCTTCACCCTTGAAACTCTTGATGCCGTTGGCATCGCCTCCGTTGAGGCTCAGCGGATGGGCGTAGGGCGACTGCATCCATTGTTCGTCGGTCATGGGGAGGCCAGCAGGTTTGAGGAGCGTCATGCCGCTACGGATGGTACGCGTCTGCGAGGCGCTCTGACCACCGAGAGAGAGGTGGAGGCCCTTACCCAGGAAGGCCACGCCGGCAGGATTGGAATAGACTCCATCGATAGCAATCACACCATCACGGGCGAAGTTGCGACCGAAGATGAAGCTCTGGTTGGTGTTGGTCAGAAGACCACCCGCGAAGACGGCGGTCTGCGAAAGCATTGCCATCGCAATGCATGCAAGTTTCTTTCTTTGCATTCGTTATTTTACGTTCGTTGGTGAAAAACGGGTGCAAAGGTAGGTAGATTGTTCTGTACTTCCAAATTTTTGGTTATTTTTTCTGTTTTCTCCTGCATTTTTCTGTTCATCTTACCCCTTTTCAGTCCAAGAAAGGGGTGAGAAGCAGGGTTGTTTAGAAAAAAGACAGTAGGGTAGGGGCAGCTTTACGGTCCTGTTGTGTTGTTATTTGTTGTTTCCCTTTCAGCTGGTTTTTGTGTTCCGTTATATCGTACTTGTAGTTTTCCCTTATTAGCAAGTTGTTTTCCCTTTTGTCTCCTATTGTAGTAAGGGAGGGGGATAAAATAAAAAATCCAAGTTGAAAAATTCAACTTGGACTTCAAAGCAGTTGGGATACCCGGACTCGAACCAGGAATGACAGGACCAGAATCTGTAGTGTTACCATTACACCATATCCCATTGTTTTTAGCAACCGTCATTGCTTGATTGCGAGTGCAAAGGTACGCACTTTTTTCTTTCTACCAAAACTTTTTCCCACTTTTTTCTGTCTTTTTTCAAAAAAAGCCTCCGAGACCGCCCAAAAGACTGTCTCGGAGGCCCAAAATAGGGGTTTTAGCACCCTTCGAAGCTACTTTTTCCCGTGGCGTTCCAAAAACTGGTGATACTGGTTCTCGTAGCCATTATAGACGTTGATGTCCACATCTCCGCGGATTCCCCTCACCCTTCCGTCCGGCGACAGTTGCCAGTAGGTGAGTTTGAAGTGAGGCATATACTCGCCATAGCGCGCTATCCAGACAAAGTAGTTGTCGCCTAGGTCGGGAGCCAGCGGCATGTGCTTCAGCGCAAACGACTGACTAATGTAGAGGATGGGATAGACCTTCCATTCCCGTTGCACCTCCTGCAGCCAGGCCCTCACCTGCCGAAACATCACCTCCGCTCCGCCCGCCTGGCTGATCTGCCAGTCCGTGGGCTCCACGTCGAGCACGGGCGGCAAATCCCCCTTGCGGTAGTGGCTCTTCTCCAGGAAATGGCGGGCCTGCGCCTTGCCCCCCGACGTGAGGGAGAAGAAATGATAGGTGCCCGTCCTGATTCCCGCCTTGCGCGCGTCGCGGTAGTCGTCTTCGTAGTAGGCGTTGAAGACCGTGCAGCCCTCCGTCGATTTCACGTAGGCGAAGGAGACCGGATAATCGACCTTTCCCCTCACCCGCTTGTCGCTCAGCGTGCCGAGATGGGTGATGCGCAGTCGGGCCCAGTCGATGGGATAGCATTTCCCGTCCCGCTCGTGCTGGTGGCGCGACACGTCGATACCGTAGATGCGCTCCTTGTTATAGGTCAGTTTCTCGCCCTTGAACACGCCCTTGCGCCATTCTCCCGCCTGTAAGTACTGGCGTGGCGCGATATAGAATCCGAAGCCGTCGGGCAGTCCCGCCTCGAAATGGCCCTCGTAGTATTCCCCTTGGTGTCCCCAGCGCCGCCCGTAGCCGCTTGGCCGCTTCAGCGAGTCGAGCTGGCCGGTATAGGTGCCGATCGAGTCGCGAATCGTGCGGTCGTCGTGCTTGCCCACCTTCTTCTTGCTGGGCTTCGCCTGGCGCTGGGCGATGGCCTCCTTGCCGTCGCCGATACCCATGTGGGTCACGATCCCCACGGGTGTATGGTGATGGGGCAACTGCACGACCACATAGCCGTCCTCCTCGTCGCTCCATAGCTCACACTCCTTATTATATATACGCTTGCCCTGCGCGCTACGGACCAGTTTGTAGCGGATCACGCGCCGCAGACTGAGCCGCTCGCCGGGCTGGATGGCAAGCAGATGCTTCGCTACTGTGCGCAACGAGTCGATGCGGTGGTCGATCCCCACCGAGTAGGTGGCGATGGCCCCATAGCCGTAGTCCTGCACGTTGTGTGTCCGCCGATAGTAGTGGAGCTCGTTCTGCTGCGTCTGCAGACTGGCCAGTTCGTTTTCGATGCGCTCCGCCTGGCGTCGCACCACCGTGTGGAGGTCTTGGCTCCCGCTATCCACCAGTTGCGAGGAGGCGGGGGCAGCCTTCGTGACGATGCGTCCGTGGCAGGAGGGGAACCTTCGGAAGCGGTTCACCCAGTAGCCTGCCGATAGCTGCACGTGGGCCGCGGGTTGCAGGGTGTCCGTGCTAATATTCGTCAAGGCCGTGTCGCCCTCGATCTCGCCGACCGTCAGTACCACGCCGCTGTCGTTGCGCAGCTCATACCACGACCTCACCTCCACCACCAGTTCGTTGCGGCGCACCTCCTTGTCCGAGACGGGCGTCAGTTGCCAGATGATGACGGCGATCACGGCCATCAGAACCACCGTCCCCCAGGTCCGCTTGCTCCGCAGCCGTCTGCCGAAGCTGCTCCGAGGCCGGCGCTCCTTTTCCTTGTCTTGTTCCTTGTTCTGTCCCTTGTCTTGTTCCATTGTGTTGGTTGAAGAAGATCGTAGTCCGTAGTCCCAGGTCCATCCGTAGGAGACCCTTGTTGGGCTATTCTGTTGGATGCGCCCATTGGATCATGCCTTCGGCGTCTCCTGTGCCCATGCTATCTCGCCCGAACCGTAGCAGCGGTGGTGCGCCTGGTCATAGACCACACAAAACTGGCCCGGGGCCACCCCGTGGATCGGGTCGTCGGAGTGGACCATCATTCTTCCGTCGGACAGCGTCTCCACCGTGGCGCAGTGGAATTCCGGCGTATGGCGGATCTTGAACGTGATGCGGTCGGGCACGCTCGTCACGCCCTCCGTCAGGAAGTCGAAGTCGTGGATGGCGAAGTCGCGCTTATAGGCCGTCGCTGGGTCGTAGCCGTGGGAGACGTAGAGGATGTTCTGCTCCACGTCCTTGCGGATGACAAACCACGGTCCGCCGCCCAGTCCGAGGCCCTTCCGCTGTCCGATGGTATGAAACCACAGACCCTTGTGCTGTCCGATAATGCGCCCCGTCTCCTGCTCGATGATATCTCCGGGCTGCTCGCCGAGATAGCGGCGCACATACTCGTTGTAGTCGATATTGCCCAGGAAGCAGATTCCCTGCGAGTCCTTGCGGCGGGCGTTGATCAGATGCTCGTGCTCGGCGACCTGCCTCACCTCGTCCTTCATGTAGTGGCCGATGGGGAAGAGCGCCTTCTTCAGTTGCCATGGGTGTATCTGAGCCAGGAAATCGGTCTGGTCCTTCACGGCGTCCGGACTCGTCGTGAGCCATTTGCGCCCGTCTATCCACTCCGTCTGCGCATAGTGGCCCGTGGCGATAAGGTCGTAGTCGTGGCCCCGCTTCTCGTCGAAGGCACCAAACTTGATGAGGCGGTTGCACATCACATCGGGGTTGGGCGTAAATCCCGCCCGCACCTTCTCCATCGTGTAGCGCGTCACCTGGTCCCAGTATTCCCGGTGGCAGTCCACCACCTCCAGCCGACAACCGTAGCGTTGTGCCACGACCGTTGCCATCTCCATGTCCTCCTCCGAGTTGCAGTCCCATTCCTCCTGCTCCTCCGGTCCTATCTTGATGTAGAAGCAGTCGGGGTGCAGCCCCTGGCGGGCCAACTCATAGACCACCACGCTACTATCGACACCGCCCGAAAGCAATACGGCGATGCGCTTGTCTTCAATGTTCTCCATAATCTATTTTTGTGTTCCTCGGGCTATCATCCCCTGTATCTCTGCGATCCGCTGCTTGCGGGCGATTGAGAAGTCGCTGCTGTGACCATCCACATAGTCGTAGAGGCGGAAGGCCTTGTCGAGCAACATCCCCCTCAGGGGCTGCTGCTTATAGCTCCCCTCGGCATAGAGCAGTTCGGCGAGCATCTCCAGTTTTTGCATCCGCTGTCCCTCCGCCCATTGCTCGTGGGCGTAGCCGATGGCCTCCTCCACGGTCATATTGCGCAGCAGCTCGTAGTCGCCGACATACTGGCGGTAGAGGTCGCGCAGTTCGTCGTCGTTGCGCTTGCCCTCGGCCTTTTCCAAAAACCGGGCCACGGCGGCCATAAACTCCTCGATGATGCGTATGAAGTAGTCTCGTTGTTGCATAGTTGCTTTTTCTGTGCTTGTCTGCCCCCGTCTGTACGCAGGGATTTGAGGACACAAAGATACCACAATCGCCACGAAGCACCAAATTTATTCCCCATTTTCTCTATTCCCCCCGCAAAAAGAGTTGTTACTTGTTGTAAAGGTTGTTCAAGTTGTCTTCTATGTGTCCACGTCGAATTACTCCATTTTCCCGAAGAACCTTATTTTGTACTTGTTGTCCCAAGCGTTGTTTTCCCCATGTTTCAAGTGTTGCTTTCCCTCATGCCCCGAAACGATTTTCCTCAAAAATCAGCCTCCACACGATTTTTTTTCGTGAGAAATGGCAATAAATGCGGGAAAAGCATTACCTTTGCGGGCAAAGTCGGGCATTGTGTGAAAGCAGGCCCGCAGAAAATCGTAGGAAATTAGCCACATGGAATTTGCAAGCAGGAGCTGAACTTTGATCTGCTTGAAGTTTTTAGGCCACATGTTTGCTTTTCTAAATGGCTGGTAAACAATGAATGTCATGACTATGATCTTTGCAAGACGGACGCAATTCCTTTGTGGGACAAAGGCTTGGTCAAAAGACATAAAGTAGGGGAGTATTAGACACTGGATAGTTCTGACGCTCGTTCTACAGCCGACGAAACGACTGCTTTTCTATCGATATGAAAAGTAACTCTTTTCCAGAGGGCAACCATCTTCCTGGACAGGACGCAAATCCAGCCCAGAGGTAAAATCGTATGCCTACACGAAGCCTTTTCTACTCCCCCAAGACAGATTCATTTGTCTCCCAACGTTGTTCAAGTTGTTTCCCTTTGTTCAAGTTGTTTTTCAACTTCTCCCAAAGACAGATTCTGTCTGACAAAGTTGTTCAAGTTGTCCCCGTTGTTTAAGTTGTTTTCCTATATGTCCTAAAAGTTGTCCTGGTACAATTATAACAAATCGAATAAAAATAATCAAAAATATGCGTGATTTCAAAAATATCAAGGTCGCCGTTGCCGGCACAGGCTACGTCGGCCTGAGCATTGCCACCCTCCTCTCCCAGCACCATCATGTGACGGCCGTCGATGTCATTCCCGAGAAAGTCGAGAAACTCAACCGCCGTGTTTCGCCCATCCAGGACGACTACATCGAGAAATACCTCGGCGACCGCAGCCTCCTGC
>ERZ1673737.306-NODE-306-length-68247-cov-7.445785_pt1 | contig 68247 bp, 57 predicted proteins | sample MGYA00580211_ERZ1673737 | MGnify/ENA primary metagenome ERZ1673737 (study PRJEB41218, sample SAMN15661789) | gut metagenome | host: Homo sapiens | place: Canada: London | collected 2015-08-20/2019-03-30 | study: EMG produced TPA metagenomics assembly of... | reverse complement strand
ATTTGGTTAATATTTACAAATACTAATCTTTATGGGAGATTGTTTTTGAAAAAATAAATTTACTTTATTTGGAAAATAATTTTAACTAGCACAACAGATTTATTTAATATAAAACTATGATATTATTCTATTGTTATATTTTTTTGTGATGTATATATTCCACTTTTCCCAGAAAATACATAGCTTATAACACATGCCACAAATATATATTTTATATTTCCTCCTCCAAATAACTCAAGTCCCATAACAAATGATGCCAAAGGTGTTTTTGTTCCACCACAAAACACACCTATCATTCCAATTCCTGCTAAAAATGATATGGGTAGCCCAACTATATTAGCTAAAAAATTACCTAATGTTGCTCCTATTACAAACAATGGAGTTACTTCACCGCCCTGAAATCCCGTAGCAAGTGTAATTGATGTTAATAGTAGCTTTATTATAAATGCATATGGTATAACAGGACTTTCAAATGATTTTTCTAACAATTCTAAGCTAAGACCTAAATACATCCTATTTCCTATTAATAATATTAAAATTATAATTATAATTCCACCAATAAAACTCTTTACAGATGTGTTTTGTATTTTATCTGAGAATACTTTTTTTAAAAAATGAGTAAACTCTGCAAATACTTTACTAACTAATCCAAATAATATAGCACATAATATTACTTTATAAAATATAACTGGATCTTTACTAGATACATCTACCATATGATAATGACTGTGCTGTACATTAAATAAAGTAGCAATATAATTACCTATATAACTAGATATAAGACATGGAATAATAGCTTCATATCTCATTTTACCTACAGAGCTTACCTCTAACCCAAATATAGTTCCTGCAATCGGCGTTCCAAATACAACACCAAAGCCACTACTTACACCACTAGTAATAATAATTGTTAAGTCTAATTTGTTTAATTTTAGTATCTCTCCTATCCTAGCACAAATACTTGCTCCTATTTGTACTCCTGTACCTTCTCGTCCAGCTGAGCCTCCAAATAAATGTGTTATAAATGTTCCAAAGAATACTAAAGGTGCCATTCTAAATGGTATATGTCCCTTACCTTCATTAATTCTTTCTATTATTAAATTATTTCCTTTTGATGAATCTTTTCCATATTTAAAGTATAAATAACTTACTAAAGCGCCTCCAAAAGGGAGTAAATACAACATCCATTCATTATTTTCTCTAACATTAGTTGCATATTGAAGGCTTTTTAAAAATAATGTAATTACAGTTCCAACTCCTATACCTGATATTAATGATAAAACAAACCATTTTAAGAAATTTCTAAATACTAATTTTATATCATTTAAGTTTTCATAAAGTAAATTCATATTTACACCTCATCATATATTATTACGAAATTAGTCTATTTATTTACATCTATAGGTGAATCTAATCAACTATTCTATGTAATTTATGTGATGAATGGAGTTTAACGCAAGACACCCTGAGTAAAAGTTAGGTGCTCTACCTACTAAACTAATTGATAAAAATAAATTAAAACCGTTTAAATCATTATTATAATTATCTTTAATTATATATATTTTATGCGTAGGTATTTTTACTTATATTTTCTCTTTGTAACACCCTTAACTATTTTTCATATTATAAAAATAGTAGTTCTATTATAATTTTTTTATGAGGTGACAATATGATGACTTGGTTTTTATCTCTTAATCCTATACTGCAAGGTCTTTTGGCCACTTTATTTACTTGGTCTATTACTGCATTAGGTGCTAGTGTTGTATTTTTCTTTAAAGATGTAAAAAAAAGTATATTAAATTCTATGTTAGGATTTGGTGCAGGTGTTATGATTGCAGCTAGCTTTTGGTCTTTACTCAGTCCTGCAATAGATCTTTGCGATGATTTAGGGTATAATTCTTGGTTAATACCTTCATTAGGATTTATTCTAGGTGGATTTTTTATAGTTTTATCAGATAAATTTTTAGATAAGTTTACTTTTAAAGATTTAAAGGTAGAAGATGGTATGAGATTTAAGTCTTATAAAAAGAGTATTTTATTAGTTTTAGCAGTTACACTTCACAATATCCCAGAAGGATTAGCTGTTGGAGTAGCTTTTGGTGGTGCTGCACTTGGAATTCCTGGGTGTACAGTTGCCAGTGCAATCCTTTTAGCTATAGGTATAGGTCTTCAAAACTTTCCTGAAGGTGCTGCCGTATCACTACCTTTAAGACGTGAAGGTTTTCCAGTTGTAAAGAGTTTCTTTTACGGTCAAGCATCAGGACTTGTTGAACCTATAGCTGGTGTTTTAGGTGTTTTTATGGCTATAGCTATGAGGGCTGTATTACCTATACTTTTAGCATTTTCTGCTGGTGCTATGATTGGCGTTGTTTCATCTGAGCTAATACCTGAAGCCTGCTTAGAAAATAAAAATTTAACAACAGTAGGTATAATAATAGGATTTACACTTATGATGATTTTAGATGTTGCTCTTGGATAAAATAAATAATGGCATAAATTCTATTTATGCCATTATTTATTAATTATCAAATCTATCTACTTTAAATAGTCTCATATCTTTATCTTTTTCTCCATGATATAACTTACTTAACATCATTCCTCCAAGTATTGCAAATAGTATTCCATTTGCACCATAACCCAAATTATACCATAAATTATTATGCTTAGTATCTTCTCCTATAAACCCTAAATTATCTAAAGTTGATGCAAATGTTCCACAATATTTATAATCAACTTCTATATCTTTTATATTATTAAACATATTTTTTAATCTATTTTCTAGTATGTCATACTTTTTATTTGCAAGTTTTTCATCAAATATATCTGGTACAAAATCTACATCTTCTCCACCAATAATAATTCTATTATCAGATGCTGTTCTTAAATAGTTGTAAGGATCACAATTATCTCTTATTAGTACCTTTTCATACCATCCATCAAAGTTTTTAACTGGCTTTGTAGCTATATTAAATGTTGTTGTTTTAGTTGCAAAATTTCTATTTGTAAATAGCTTTGTGTTATATCCAGTTGCCACTATCACTTTTTTAGCTTTTACGATATTTCCAAATTCAGTTATTACCTCTATATAATCTTTATAGTACTTTAAATCTATTACTTCTGTATTTTCATATACTTTTAGTCCATTATTTTGTGATATATTTAATAATTCATGTGTAAATTTATATGGATCAATTTCTGCTCCACCATTTTTAGATAATATTCCTGCTTTTAAGTCAAAACTGAACTTATTATTATCTTCATTTATGTATTCAACATCAAAATTATTATTCTTTCTATAATCATACTCTATTTTTATAGCATTTATTTCATCTTTTTTTGCTGTATACAATAAAGTATCTCTTTTTTTATAATCACAATTATTTCCATATTCTTTTATAAACTTATCTATCTCATCTAACGCTATAAGCCCTAAATTATATGCTCTTATAGCATCTTCTAAATCAATATATTCTGTCAAATCAGATAAATTATCATCTAATTCATATTGTAATAATGATGTTGTAACACTTGTGCTCAAATGAGCAATTCTTCTTTTTTCTAATAATACACAACTTATATTCTCTTTTGAAAAATAATATGACGTTATAGCACCTGTAATACCTCCTCCTATTATACACACATCTGTATCTATATTTTTTGTAAGATACGGATACTGATTTTTATGTTCATTTATATTAGTAAATATAGGTCTACCCTGTACGTACTGAAGTTTAGCATTTCCCATATATTCTCTCCTTTTTTATTTTATAAATTTATTATTTACATTATTATTTTTGATATACAAAATAGAGGATAACAATATTATTATCCTCTATTTTATATACAATATATTACTCAAATTCTTCTAATTTACTACAAAATTGTCTAAACTCTTCAATACTCCTTATTTCTCTTAAACTTCTAATATCAATAAAGTTTTTGCTTGGTTTATGAAATAAAAATTCCATATCATATATATCACATTTAGAAAATCCGTTTTTAAAAATATATTTATATGATTCATATTTATAAAAATTTTCTTCAAAATACTTAATTTTAGCATAACATAATCTATTTATATAAAAAACTAAAGCCAATGTAGAATGCTTTTTTGCAAACTTATGAGAGAAATATTTTACTGTATGATATTTGCTATGCCTAAACTCCCATATATAATCTTCTGAACAAGTTAAGTTATATTTATTTAAAAGTTTTCTTTTATCTAAACTTAACTCATTTTTTAATATTTCATCATCCATAGTATCCCCCTATAATAATATAAATCTATATATTTATATTATTATAGGTACTTAGTAATCTCTAAAATAGATTTTTTTAATATTAACTAAAATAAATATAGATAATTTTACTATATTAAATTTTATTTTTTTAATTTATTGTATCTATTAATATAAAGTATTTCTTTATCTTTATTTAAACATTTATACTTACACAAATCTATCTAGTTATTGTATATAGATTAGTTCTTTCATTTAAGTAATATTTTTATTTAATTATCAAAAAATATAAATGACATCTAAAAATTCAAATAAATATTAATAATCCTACATATAATAAAAATACCATTAATTTTTATAAATTTTTAATTTATTGCATAAAATATATTTAATTAAATAAATAAAGAGGTTGGTATAATATGAGGTTAAAAAAAATAAATTATTTTGATACAGCTATCTGTATAATATATCTAGCTTCCATAGGATATTTTTTATTTAATAAAGATTATAAAAATGCAGCTCTACCTACAGTTGCATTTATCATCAATTTAATTCTTAGATGGGCTTATTCTAAAAACTTACTTATATTGGATAATAGTCTATATATAGTTGGAAGTTTATTCATACTATTTTGCTTAGTTTTTGGATCTTCATTTAGACTTTACGATAGTATAAAACACTATGATGATTTTTTGCACTTTTGGTCTGGATTTATAACTGTTAAGATTGGCTTTAATATTATTAAAACTATTGAAATAAGTAATTTTAATAGTAAATTATTAGTAATAATTCTACTATTCTTTTTTGCAATGGGATTTGCATCTATTTGTGAAATTGTCGAATATTCATTAGATACAATCTTCAAAATGAATACTCAACAAGGAGGACTTACCGACACTATGAATGATATGATAGATGCTTTATTTGGAAGCATTATCATGATTGTATATTATATAAAAAAAATATAAACATATAATAACCCTATATAGCTTATATATAACTATTATCTATATAGGGTATTTTATACTTATAAATTTATATTTTAATCTCTTATCCCTATCATCGAGAAGATAACGTCTTCCTTATCTGCTAAAAATTCCTTAAATATAACACATCTACCCCCACATTCAAGACATGTATAATCTGGTTCACTATTTTCTGTTATTTGAACTGATACAGATTCACAATTTTTACATTTTAATCTGTATACACTCCCACCATTTAACAATGAGCCTATTAAGCTCTCCTTATTTCCTATCATTTTAGTTCCCCACCTTTTATTATTGTATATTTTACCTTGATAATTATATCAAAATTAGAAAATATAGGCAATTTTGGTATCGTTTTCATAGAGCAAGATATTTTCGACATAAAAATAATCTAGTAATATATCTACTTTTAATTAATATATATTTAAATTAATAGTTTTTATAATTATACTAAAAATAAGAAGTTGAGAATATCTCAACTTCTTATTTTTTTATATATCTAACTTATTTATATTTTCTTTCATTATCTCAATAGATTTATCTAATTTTTCTTTCTCTTCAATATCTAGCGGAAGATGAATAACTTCTCTTACACCATCTTCATTAACTATACTTGGTACGGCAATATATACATCATCATGACCATACTCTCCATTTAAATATGATGATACTGTAAGCACACTATTTTCATTTTCAAGTATTGCCTTAGTTATTCTTGTTAAAGCCATACCTATACCATAATATGTTGATTTTTTACATTCTATTATTTTATAAGCTATATTTCTAACTTCATCTTCAATATTTTCTAAATCTTCAAATTTTATTTTACTATCTTTTCTTGATGCTATTTGATATATTGGTTGAACTCCACATAATGCATAACTCCATGCTACAAATTGAGAATCACCATGCTCTCCCATAACATATGCATTTATATCTTTTGGATTTACATCTAATCGTTCACCTAATGTATATCTAAGTCTTGCTGAGTCTAATGTAGTTCCTGAACCAATTACCTTTGATTTATCATATCCTGATAATTTCCAGCAAACATAAGTCATTATATCAACTGGATTTGAAGCAACTAATATTATACCATCAAATCCTGATTTTTTTATTTCACTCATAATAGATTTCATTATCTTAGTGTTTTTATGAAGTAGATCTAGTCTAGTTTCACCTTCTAGCTGTATAGCTCCTGCTGTTATACATATTAGATATGCATCCTTACAATCACTATAATCTCCAGCATATATATTCATTTTTCTAGGTGCAAAACTAAGACCATGATTTAAGTCTATTGCTTCTCCTTCTGCACGCTTTTTATCTATATCTATTAAAACTAATTCTTCACATGTACCTTGATTTACCATAGAGTAAGCATAACTCATACCTACCATACCTGTTCCAACTATTACAACTTTATTCTTTTTCATTATTGTCCTCCCTATAAAGTGTATTTGAATTAATAATTGTATACATTGTACATTTTACCATATTTTATGAAATTTTTTTATACCTTGTGATATTTTTAATTAAATTTTATCTAAAATTTAATTAAATAATGATATTTAGCCTTTATAGTATTTTGTACAAATTTAAGTTTAATTATTAATAATAATATTAACTATGTACAAAATACTATAGTTAATACTAAGTATAACTTTTCTACATTAAAGATTATTTTTATAATAACTTACTATTATAAAATATTATTTTATCTTTTATTTAGTGTAATTTTTGATGTAATATGTGTATAATTAGATATATATAAATAATTAAGGAGAAATATATGACTACATTTAAAGAATTAAACTTAAATAATAATTTAATTGATGGCTTAAAAAAACAAAATATAACAGAGCCTACTAAGGTTCAAAGCCTTACTATAAACAAAATACTTGATAATAAAGATTTAATAGTAAATGCACAAACTGGAAGTGGTAAAACTCTATCATATTTACTTCCAATGTTTGAAAAAATAGATTCTACAAAAAGAGAAACTCAAGTTTTAATACTTGCTCCAACTCATGAATTAGTTATGCAAATAACAGAGCAAGCAAAACTTTTATCATCTAATTCTAAATTGGACATTACTGCATTTTCCTTAATAGGAGAAGTAAATATTCAAAAGCAAATAAAAAATATAAAAGCTATAAAGCCTCATATAGTAATTGGTACTTCTGGTAGAGTTTTAGATTTAATAAAGCAAAAAAAATTAAAAGCACACACTATAAAAACTATAATACTTGATGAAGTTGATAGCTTACTTAGCGGAAATAATGTATCAGTTGTAAAGGACATAATTAAAACTACATTAAGAGATAGACAGCTTCTAGGATTTTCAGCTAGTTTAAATGAAACCGCTTTAGATATATTAAACAATGTAATGAAAGAGCCTGAAGTTATAAAAATAGATGAAGAGCCTATAAATCCAAATATAAATCATATGTATTTACATGGAGATAGACGTGATAAGTTTACATTACTTAGAAAAGCTATAGCCGCTACTAATCCAAAACGTGCAATAGTTTTTGTTAATGACGAAGATAGTATAGAGGTTATAACTGCAAAATTAAACTATCATAGCTACAAAGCTGTTGGTATATATGGTAGAATGACTAAAGAAGATAGAAAAAATGCTTTAAATAGCTTTAAAATAGGAAAATCTAAAATATTAGTTTCTTCAGATTTATCTGCTCGTGGTCTTGATATAGTTGATGTTACTCATGTATTTAACTTAGATTTCCCACCAGGAAAAAATGAATATGTTCACAGATGTGGTAGAACTGCTAGAGGAAATAGAAAAGGTGATGCTATATCAATCGTTACTAATCAAAATCTATCTACTATAAGAGATTACAAGAGAAACTTTAATATAGATATAAAGAAAAAAGATTTAAGAGAAGGTAAACTTGTTGATGCTGCATTTAAACAAACTAGAAAACCTAAAGATTCTAAAGAAAGTAAATCTGTTAAGAAAGATATAAAAAATAAATCTAATAAAACTAAAAAATCAAACAAGAAGTAATGTTAAAAATCTAATGATACATTAATATATAGAAAGGAACTCTGAATTATTATCAAGAGTTCCTTTTCTTATTATTCTCCTTTACTATTTGTTATAGCTTGTTTAAGTTTTTCACCTTTTTCTTTAGTTATTACATTATCTTTAACCATTTGTTCAACTTGTTCAATAGATTTTTCTTTTTCTTTCTTAATCATCTGTTCTTTACAATACTCTTTTATACTTTTTATATCATCTTGAGTAAGAACACCTTCTACTTCTAATTTTTCTACACTTTCCTTAAATATGCTCCTTCTATGCATCATCTTACCATTTGGACGTTGTTGCTCATATGAATTTTTTGGTTCTGTGCTTAACTCTTGTGCATTGGATAAATTAAAATTAGAGCTTATTAATGTTAATCCTAATATTGATGCTAATATTGATGCTAATATTATGTTTTTCTTATTTAGTTTCATATTGTCCTCCTTAAATTATTTTGTTTATATTAGTATTAGCTTTAACCTTAACTTAACCTTAACTTTTATAATTTTTTTATAAATACAAAATACGCTTAGATTAAGCGATGTATTAGCAAATAATTTCAGATAAATCCATTGCTTAAAATATAATTTTTTACACTTATAAAACTATTGATATATCTATTATACAGAGTCTTTCCATATGTATTTTTATAATATAATTGCCTTGTATATAAAAAACCTATGGGGTAAATTTTCCCCATAGGTTTTAAGTATCTCTTTTAATTAAATGATTATTCAGTACTATACTCTTGCTATATTTATTATTATTTTCTATTTTTTCATTTAATAATATAGCTGAGTTTTTACCTAGTAAAAACATATTTTGATCTATTGTTGTTAATTTTGGCTCTATCATTTCACTAAGTTCAATATTATCATATCCAACTATAGACAGATCTTTTGGAATATTTATATTAAGCTTTTTACATGCATTCATAATACCTATAGCCATAAGATCATTACAAGCAAATACTCCCGTTACATCTTTATTTAAACTTAATAACTTTAAACCCTTTTCCATAGTTTTATTAACTGTTTGTATACTATTTCCATGACCTATATTTACTATAAACTCTTCTTTGAAATTGTTTATATCTTTCATCATTTCTTTATATACTTTTTCTTTTATATCATAAGAATAACTGTTATCTCCACGAATAAATGCAATATTTTTATGACTTTTAGATAGAAGGTAATCAATAGCAATCCTTGATCCATTTTCCTGATCATTATATACTGATGATATATGTGAACTTTCTGAATATCTATTTACAAATACCATTGGTATGAATCTTGCTATTTTATCAAAATATTTCGATTCTACATTATCTATACCTGGGTCAACAACTATTATACCCGCTACATTTCTTGATATAAGCTCATTTATTCTTGATATTTCTTTATCTTTATCATGTTCAGTTATACATAAAAATATTGAGTAGTCTGATTTTTCAAAATAACTCTCTATTCCATTTATAACATTAGTAAAGAACATATTACTAATACTAGGAACTACTACACCTATAGTACTAGATTGCTTTTTTATTAAATCTCTAGCTTGTGTGTTAGGTTGATATTGTAGTTCTTCAATTACTTTTAATACTTTTTCTTTTGTTTCTTCTTTTACAGGATAATTTCCATTTATAACCCTTGACACTGTGGCTACAGAAACATTACAAGCTTTTGCTACATCTACTATAGTTGTTTTCATAATTAAAATTTCCTTATAATGAGTTTATAAATTTATTAAATGCTTTTATACCTTCTTCATCACGCTTAAATACTCCAGCATGCTCAAGTACTATAGAGAATTTTTTACCAACTTCATCTTTAAGTATTTGGTAAGCATTTTCTTTGTTTATGTTGTCATAATTTTCTACTATATGTTTATACCAATCGCTATGATGATTTAACTCTTTGTTTTCATCTATATCTTTAACTCCTGCAGCTAAAAGTTCACTTAAAGTATTTAATTCTTCCTTAAGTCTAGCAGGAAGTACAGCAAGTCCCATAACTTCTATTAAACCTATATTTTCTTTCTTTATATGATGAACTTCACTATGTGGATGGAATATTCCCATAGGATGAGCTTCATTTGTGCGATTATTTCTAAGTACTAAATCAAGTTCATATTTACCATTTTTCATTCTTACTATAGGAGTTATAGTATTATGTGGCTCCCCATCTGTTTCATGTAGTATTTCAACACTTTCATCAGAGTAATTTTTCCATTTATCTAATATATGCTCTGCTAAATCTATGATTTCTTCTTTATTTTCTCCATTAAGTCTTATAACAGACATTGGCCATTTAACACGATAAACTTTAGTATTTTCATATCCTTTAACTTCAAAAGTTTCTTCAATTGGTGCAACTTCCATTGCAAATGTGTAGTGTCCACCTTGGTAATGATCATGAGAAAGTATTGATCCTCCAACTATTGGTAAATCTGCATTAGAACCTGCAAAGTAGTGTGGTAATTTTTCTACAAATCCTAATAAGTTTTCAAATGTCTTTCTATATATTTTCATAGGAGTATGTTTTGCATTAAGTATTATACAGTGTTCATTGTAATATACATATGGAGAGTATTGTAAAAACCAATTTTCTCCTGCAAATTCCATAGGTATTATTCTATGATTTTGTCTAGCTGGATGATTTATATTTCCTCTAAATCCTTCATTCTGTTTACATAATAAACATTTAGGATATGAAGTAGATTTCATAAGTTTTGCTTTTGCTATATCTCTTGGATCTTTTTCAGGCTTAGATAAGTTTATAGTTATATCTAAATCACCATATTCTGTTGGAGTTTTCCAAACTATATTTTTATCAGTTCTATCTTTTCTTATATAATTTGAAGCTATACTCATTTTATAGTAGTAATCCGTTGCTTCTTCTTTATTGTTTTTATACTTTTCATTAAAAGTTTTTATTACTTCTGATGGTCTAGGCATTAAAGCATTCATTATTTTTGTATCAAATAAATCTCTTTCAGTTGTTGTATCTTCTATCATACCTTTTTCAACTGCATAGTCTAACATATTTTCAAGTATTGGTGTTGCTGTTTGAAGTTTTTCATCAACTTCAACTTCTTCAAATTCATCTAAGTTTAATACTTCTAGTAATAAGTTAGATGCATAAACTGCATCTAACTCATCTATTAAATTATTTTGAACTGCAAAATTTATTAATCTATTAACTTCGTAATTTATATTCATAATATCCCCCTAGTTGTTAAATCCATTTGGATGGTTTTTGTGCCAATTCCAAGCATCCCCTATCATTTTCTTAACATCATCAAATTCTGGAGTCCATCCAAGTATTTCTTTTGCCTTTTGGCTTGATGCAACAAGTTTTGCTGGATCTCCTAAACGTCTTTCTCCTATAACAACCTTTATTTCTTCACCTGTAGCTTCTTTAGCAGCTTCTATCATTTCTTTTACAGTGAATCCATTTCCACTACCTAAATTAAATATGTTACTTTCATTTCCTTCTCTTAAATAGTTAAGTGCTTTTATATGAGCATTAGCTAGGTCTATAACATGTATATAGTCTCTTATACAAGTACCATCATGAGTATCATAATCATCCCCAAATACAGTTATGTACTCTCTTTTCTTAAGTGGAACTTGAAGTATAAGCGGTATAAGATGAGTTTCTGGAGTATGGTCCTCTCCTATAGCTCCATCTTCTAATGCTCCAGCAACATTAAAGTATCTAAGAGATACATACTTCATGCCATGAGCAAAATCAGTCCATTTCATCATTTTTTCCATAGCTAACTTAGTTTCACCGTAAGTGTTAGTTGGATTAGTTACATCTGTTTCAAGTATTGGTATTTGCTTTGGCTCACCATATACTGCTGCTGTTGATGAAAATACTATTTTTTTAACATCAAATTCAACCATAACTTCAAGTAGTACCTGTGTTCCATATACGTTATTATCAAAGTAACTTAAAGGATCAGTCATACTCACCCCAACTAAAGAGTTTGCAGCAAAATGTATAACTGCTTCTATATCATTTTCTTTAAATACACTTCTTAAAAAATCTTTATCTCTTATATCACCCTTACAAAACTTTGCATCTTTATGAACTGCATCCATATGACCTGTTTGTAAATTATCTACTATTATAACATCTTCACCATTTTTTATAAGTTGGTGTACTGTATGACTTCCTATATATCCTGCTCCACCACAAACTAATACTGACATTTATATCTCCTCCTAATAAGTTATATTTATCCTATTTTTCTAGTTCCGTTTGATATGCTAGCAACATAGAATGTTGGTTCATATCCAATTACTTCTTCATATCCTTTAGTTACATTTTCTATGAAGTTTCCTACACTTTCATTTCTAACTATACTTACTGTACATCCCCCAAATCCTGCACCTGTCATACGAGAACCTATTACACCATCTTGCTTAAGTGCTAAACTAACTAATGTATCTAATTCTATTCCCGTAACTTCATAATCATCTCTTAAAGAAACGTGAGAACCAACCATTAATTGTCCAAATAATTCTAAGTTGTTATCTTCTAATGCTTTAACAGCCTTTAATGTTCTTTGATTTTCATATACAGCATGTTTTGCTCTTTTTCTATCTATTTCATTTTCTATTAATTCTTTATTAGTTTCAAATTCTTCTTCACTTAATTCACCTAATGACTTTATATTTAGTTTAGATTGAAGATTAGATAATGCTCTTTCACATTCACTTCTTCTCTCATTATATTTAGAGTCTGCTAGACCTCTTCTTTTATTAGTGTTTCCTATAACTATAGAGTATCCTTCCATATTTATTTCACTATATCTATAGTTTAATGTACTACAGTCAAGTAATATTGCACATCTATCTTTTCCCATACCTATTGCAAATTGATCCATTATACCACAGTTGACACCTATAAATTTATTTTCAGCTTCTTGAGAGTATTTAACCATATCTACTGTATCTATTCCAAAGTTAAATGTATCATTTAATATAACTGCCATTAATAATTCAAGTGATGCCGAAGATGAAAGACCTGCTCCATTTGGTATGTTTCCATATACTAATATATCAAGACCATGTTCTATGTTATTGCCTTTATCTTGTATAACTTTTGCTACACCTTTTGGATAATTAACCCAATCATGTGTTTCATTATATTCCATAGAATCTAGGTTAAATTCTACTATTCCTATATCTTCAAAGTTTAAAGAATACATTCTAACATTTTTATCATTTCTTTTCGCTACTACTCCATAAGTACCAAATGATAGAGCACAAGGGAATACATGACCTCCATTATAGTCTGTATGCTCTCCTATTAAATTAACTCTACCTGGTGAGAAAAATACTTCTTCACTTTCTCTTTCAAATATTCTTTTAAAATCTGCTTTTAACTTATTTACCATCTCAATACTCCTTTTATTAAATATATTTTTTATTAAATTTATAAGAGTAAATAAACCCTTTTTTAATCTATATACTTTTTATAACCATTATAGTAAACGATTACTATAACCTTATATCTATATAGTAATCGTTTACTATCATTCTGTAAACACTTTCCTATAAAATTTTTTATTTTTATTTTATAAAAAAAGTAGCCATAATTTTGGCTACTTTTTTCAATATATATCCAATGCAATTCTCTTTAACTCGTCTATAAATATTTTTGCTTCCTCCATTGTATTATACAATCCTATACTTAGCCTAACCATGCCAAAATCAGCATCATCTAGATTTTTCTCATATTCTTCGTAACTATTACTTACTTTTAATAATCTTGCTACATATGGGTGTGCACAAAACTTACCTGCTCTTAGCGATACTGCACTTTCTTTTGCAAATATATCAGCTACTTTATAACAATCTTTGTTCTTTATATTAAAAGATATAACACCTAATCTATCTTCAGTATTTTCAGTATCTCCATATATTATTACATTATCAATTTTTTTCATTTCTTCAATCAAGTAGTCCTTAATTTTTCTTTCATGATTATATATATTTTCAAATCCTATTTTTTTTAACTCTTCTAATGCTCTAACCATAGCCATTGCTCCTATAAAATTTGGACTTCCAGCTTCATGTAAACTTGGTGGCTCACTCCAAATTACGTTGTCATCAAATACGTAATCTACACATCCTCCACCTTTTACAAAAGGTTCTTTAACATCTAGATCTTTTATAAGACCAACTATTACACCACTTCCAAATGGTGCATATATTTTATGCGCTGAAAATACTAAAAAGTCTATTTGCTCTGAAGGATCTTTACCTTTCATATCAACTTCTTTATGTGCAACTAATTGAGCTCCATCTACTACAATTATTGCTCCATATTTATGTGCAAGTCTTGCTATTTCATGTATTGAATTTATATACCCTGTTACATTAGATGCACCAGTTACACTAACTATTTTTATATTCCCATTTTCTTTTTTTAGTTTATTTTCTATATCTTCTATTTTTATCCTTCCTAATTCATCTACATCTACATATTCAACTGTAGCATTTTTCCTCCAAGGAAGGTCATTTGCATGATGTTCCATTCTAGTTGTTAGTACTTTATCATTTTTATTTTTTATTAGTATATCAGCTAATATATTTAAAGATTCAGTTGTAGTCTTTGTATATATAACTGTATGAGTATTTGTCTCTTGTAAATTAAAAAATTTTAACACTTTATCTCTAGACTCTTCATATTTTCTTGTTGATAGTTCGCCTTTTGGACCTTGACCTCTACCTATCGAGCCATATATTAATAAATTATTATATACCTCGTCAAATACGCATTTTAGAGCTGGTGTTGTTGCTCCATTATCAAATCCAATAGGTATAAGTTTTTTACCATTTTCTAGTTTAAATTTAACATCTACTCCTAGAAATATTTTTCTATAGTCTAAGTTCTTTTCACCTATTGTACGCTTTTTATTACTTGAACTTGACAATACAAAAACCTCCTTTTTAGAAGAAAAGTAGACAATACCCTTCTTGTATAATTATATGATTTTTTTTGTAGAAAGTTCTTGCTTTAGTTTATAAATATAAAGAGTGTCTGATTAAAGGACACTCTTTATATATTTAAATCATGTTATTTTTAGGGAGACTATTATCTTTTTTACTATTTCCTTTACTGTTTACAACTTGAACTTGCTCCAGATTTGATACAAGATCTTTATCTCCTTGAGAATGATTTACTATATTTTGTATTGATTGATTTTTATTATCTCTTCTTGCTTTTGATTTATCCAAAATTATCACCCTTTCTTATGTATAAACATAGTTTTTCCTTTATATATTTTTTTAAACTTGTAAATAATTACTTTATAGCATATTTTAAAATTTTACACTTATATACGTTTTATATTAATATTCTAGATTCAGTTCCCAAACATATAACCAATAAATAGTATATACTATACTATTTATTTTGGAGGTATGACAATGGTTTTTTTGGACAATTTAATTGCTAATTCATTAGGAGGCTCTTCTTTCTTTAATGCCCCTAAAAAACTTTATAAATTTGAAAAGATTAAACAATTAACTCATGAAACTATAAAGAAAAATCCAAATATTAAACTTATTGATATGGGTGTAGGAGAACCTGATAAAATGGCTGATGAACTTATATGTGATGTGTTAAATAATGAATGTAGAAAGCCAGAAAATAGGTATTATGCTGATAATGGAATCGAAGAATTTCAAGAAGCAGTTTGTAGATATTTAAATAATGTATATGGTATAGAAAATCTTACTATATCTAATGTAATGCACGGAATAGGATCTAAATCTATACTTGCTATGATACCAATATGTTTTATTAATCCCGGTGATATATGTATAATGCCATCACCTGCCTATCCAACTTTAGGAACTTATACGAAGCTTTTAGGAGGAGAAATCTATAACATTCCTCTTTGCAAAGAAAATAACTTCTATATGGATTTAAATAGCATTCCTAATGATATTTTAAAAAGAGCTAAAATGATTTATGTAAACTACCCTAATAACCCTACAGGCCAAGTTGCAACTTATGAATTTTATAAAGATATTGTAGATTTCGCTAAGAAAAATAATATCTTAGTTGTATCAGATTTAGCATATGGTCATCTAACTTATGATGGATATAAACCTCTTAGCATATTATCTGTTGACGGTGCTTTAGATGTTTGTGTAGAAATACACTCTATGTCTAAATCATTCAATATGACTGGTTGGAGACTTGCTTTTGTAGTTGGTTCTGAGAAATTTATAAAACTATTCTCTTCAGTAAAATCCAATACAGATTCTGGACAATTTAGAGCTATACAAAAAGCAGGTGTATTTGCACTTGATAATTATCATTTAGTTGATATTAACAGAGAAAGATATTCTAAAAGACTTAATCTTTTAACTGAAACATTAAAAGAAATTGGCTTTGAAGCAAAAAAACCTAAAGCTGGATTTTATATTTATGTACCTATTCCTAAAGGTATAAAGGATGGAATTAAATTTAAAACAGCAGAAGATGCTACCTTATATCTTTTATCAAATGCATTAATATCTACAGTTCCTTGGGATGATTGCGGATCTTTCTTAAGATTTTCTGTAACTTATAATGCTGATACAATTGAAGATGAAATTAATATAATGAATGACTTAAAAAATAGATTGCTATCTTTAAATTTAGAGTTTTAAACTTACTTTAATAAATGTTTATATTAAGTTAAAAATAAAAGAAATTTTCCTCATTTTTTATTAATTTTTAATTTATATATTCTTAGTTATAATTTAAATTCTATTAAATAATAAAAATCAAAGCCCAGATTTTAACTTGGGCTTTGATTTTTATTATTTAAGCTTTTCTATTAATTTTTCTAATAATACTTGTTTTAATTTTTCATTCATTTCATTTTTATTGTTAGTTGCTTTATTCTTGTTATTCTTTTTATTATTTTTAGATTTATTATTTTGATTATTTTGATTAGATATTCCATTAGGTCTTTTTCTTTTTTTATTAGCCATATATAATTCCCCCATTACTTTTTTATATAATAGAATATGAAAAATTATTTTAAAAAGTTACATAATAGGTTAAATTATTTTATTTTATGCTAAATTTTCCTTTAACTTAACTAAAAAGTCTTGTATATTTGTGACTATAGTTGTAACTTCCAAACTTCCTCGATCTCTTAATTTATTTACAGCAAATTCAGATACATCTACACTATAAAAATAGATAGGCCTTATTTTATCATCTATAACTCTGTAAGATGGGGTCATATTTCCAGTAGCAATAGAATGTAATTGTGTGGCTAGACATATAACTGTAGTTGCCTTTTTAATATGACTTCTCATCATATCCTGTGCTTTATATACATCTGATATCACAATAGGAAGAGGTCCATCATCTCTTATAGAACCTGCTAAGACTATAGGTACATTATTTTTTACACATGCATGAATTATTCCGCTATTTATATTTTCACTTTCTATAAGTTTTTCTATGGAGCTTGCTTTTCTTGCCTTATTTAGTAAATCTAAGTGATGATAATGTCCATTATGTTTAGGTTCTAGAGTGTATATATCTTGGCCTAAAGCAGTATTGAACATTCCTGCTTCTAAATCGTGAGTAGCCACTGCATTTCCCCCAAGCAATGCATCAACATATCCCTCTTCTATAAGTTTTGCCATCGCATCTCTAGATCCTTTTGAAAATACAGCAGCTGGACCTAATACCCATACTACATATCCATTTTCTTTTTCATATTTTAATAATTCATATAATTGTTCATAATCCTTAGTGTAAGATGTTTCCCTAGATCTTTCACCTCTAAATGCAAAAATATCCTTTTCATAGTCTATTTGAGAAAAAACATTTGCATGTAAATAAATTCCCTCACTAGCATCTTCAGTTCTTCCTACTATAACTTTATCCCCCATTTTTAAGTTTCTAAATTCTTTAACTTCTAATTCTAAATTATCATTTATTACTACTACTCCATCCATTCTGCTTTCTTTTGCTAATATCCATTTTCCATCAATTTTAAAATATTCTGGATATATAGACATTGCATGATAATTATCTGGTGCCACACCTTCAATTTTAACTTCTTCATATGATACATTAGGTGCATTTAAGAATTTTTCTTCATTAAAATTAGGACCCATGTACTTTCTTAATTTAAAATTCATTCCTTATTTCCCCCCTTTATATACTTTTATATTCATATAATCATATATTTAAACTAAAAAAATAATAGGTGCATCATATTGATGCACCTATTATTACTACTTCATTTCATTTTTCATTTGTTTTTTTATATCGTGTGCAAATTTCTTTTGTTCGTACATATCAACTAATTCATCTTTTTTAGACTCCATTATATTCATTGCACCTTCAAAATTATCTTTTACATCTTCTGCTACTTCTTTTGCCATGTATTTAGCTTTATTAGCTGTTTTTTTAACTTCTCTTTTCATATCATTCATATCATTTATATGGCTCATATCAAACCCTCCTTTTAATTTTTATTTTTCCCAAAATAAATAATTTTATTTTATAATATAAACCTTTAACTATTATTTCTGAGTTTTCATAGTATGAGTATAAAGGGAGGGATAATTTTAATGACTTACATTCTTTACGGACTTTGTATAGTACTTACTTTAGTATCATTTCTTAAAAACAAAGAAAAAACTAAAAAAGCAGTTATTAACGGTGTTAAATCTTTCGAAAAGATAATGCCTCAATTTTTATCTATAGTAATAGTTATCGCTATAACATTAACTATTTTAAAACCAGAAACAATATCAAAGCTTATCGGTAAAGATTCTGGAATTTTGGGAGTCTTATTATCTTCTATAGTTGGCTCTATTGCTATGATGCCAACTTTTGTTGCATTTTCAACTGGTAATACTTTACTTCAAAATGGAGCAGGTTATGCTCAAGTTTCTGCTTTAATTACTACACTTACTATGGTTGGAATGTTGACTTTTCCACTAGAGGCTGAATATATAGGTAAAAAATCTGCTTTTTATAGAAACTTTTTTGCTTTTTTGTTTTCATTTATTGTTGCTATTTTTATGGGAGGTGTGCTTAAGTGAATATCTCAAAAATAATTAAAAGATATAAATATTTTCTAATATTTTTATTTGTTCTTATATTAGTTTCAATATACAATAATGAATTTGGAGTTTATGCATTTAAAAATATTAAATCTAGTTTAATTCAAATGTTATCTGTCTTACCACCAGTTATGATATTACTTGGACTTATGGATGAATGGATTCCTCGAGAATATTTTATGAAATATATGGGGGATAGTTCTAAAATTCTTGGAATACTTTTATCATTTATATTTGCATTCTTTGCTGCTGGACCTATGTATGCTGGATTTCCATTTGCTGCTGTTTTATTAAAAAAAGGAGTTAAGTTTTCAAATATAATTATCTTTTTAAATGCATGGTGTGTAACTAAATTTTCTACACTCTTATTTGAAATTGGAGCTCTTGGATATAAGTTTACATTATATAGGTTAATTATAAATATACCAGGTATTATAGTTATGGGATATATAATTGACCTTTTAGTAAATAAAAAACCCCATAAAATTTAATTATGGGGCTTTCTTGCAAAATAAACTTTGTGGAGGATGTTCGTGGGGTTTATTTTACAATAGGGTATTATATTATGGTTTTTAAGTTAGTTCTTTCTTTAGTTATATAATAACTCTTTTATATGAATTTAATATGAGTTTTTTGTGAATAGTTTTTGAAATCTAATTTTTAAATTCAATAGTAAATACTACAGAGTTCTCTTTATTTTTTAAACTATGGTAATATCCATGTGATTTAAGTATTTGACTTACTAGATATAATCCTAAACCACTTCCTCCAGTTTTTCTTGACCTGGATTTTTCTATTCTAAAGAATGGATTAAATATTTCACCTAAGTATTTTTTATCTATAGTAACACCAGTATTCTCTATTTCTAAATATGCTCTATACTGATTATTTTTTTTGCTATTTTTATAGCCTTTCTTATAAAGCCTTACTATTAGATTTTCATCTTTTGGAGAATACTTTATTCCATTTATTATTATATTATTTATAGCTTTTTCAATTCTTGTTTCATCACACTTTACATAAACATCACTTTCTATTTTAAGTACAACATTCATATTCTTTTCATCTATTAAGAATTGATGTTTTTTTATAAGCTTTTCTAAAATATTGCTAAGATTAACTGTACTTAAAGATAAGTCAGTTTCTAATATTTCATTTTTTGATACTTCTATCATTTCATTAACTAAATCTCTTAATTCTTGTGTGGATTCATAGGATTTTTTTAAATATGTATCCCTATCTTTATATTTTCCAATATTATACATCATACCTTCAAGTTGACCACTTATTATAGTTATAGGAGTTTTTAACTCATGAGATATTGTAGCTACAAAATCTTTTCTTCTATTTTCTGCTTCTCTTTCACTTTCTATAATTTGTATAAGTGGTTTAGTTATCACCTTTGAATAAATATATGCACCTATTGCTCCTATCAAAAGTGCAACTATTAATATAAACGGCATTAATCTTCTTATGACTTGATTAGCCTCATCTATAGGTTGTAGAGGCATTACTATATCTAGTGTATAAGGAGTTATAGAGTCATTAGTATATATAGGAACTGTTACATGGTATTCATCATCTGGAGTTTTTCCTAATATATACTTACTATATCTTGATAACACAATTTCATTTTTCCCATATAGTATTTTACCATTATGATTTTTTAATATAATCGATAAATTTTGATTTTTAGACATATAATATAATCTTTCTTGTAAATGATTTGTATTATGTCTAGATGAATTTTCACATAATGTACTTACACTTTTATCCAAAAGATCTATTTTGTACTGATGATAGTATGTAGGTAGTAGAAAATATAAAATCATATATATTATTATAGCAAGTGCTACTAAAAGTCCTGTAGTTATTAAAAAAAGCTTATACTTTATGTTTATATTTTCTAGTTTATTAAATACTCTTCTCAAGTGTATATCCTATCCCCTTTACAGTTTTTATATATTGTAACTTTATTTTCTTTCTTAGATTCTTTATATGTGCATCAACTATTCTAGTATCTCCATAATAATCATATCCCCAGATTGAATCAAGTAAGTTTTCTCTAGTTATAACTTGTGGATATTTTTCTATTAAAGTTTTTAATATATTAAATTCTTTTAAAGTCAGTTCTATTGTTTCACCATCAACTTCAACTGTATATGTGTTTAAATTAAGATTTAAATCTTCAAAGTGTAATGTCTCTTCACTATTTGATTTGGTACTCCTTCTTAAAACAGCTTCTACCCTTTTTATTAAAAGGTTAAATGAGAATGGCTTAGTTATATAATCATCACATTCTAATTCAAATCCCTTGACTTGATTTTCTTCTTCATTTAATGCACTTAAGAATATTATTGGCACTGTAGAATTTTTTCTAATCATTTTGCAAACTGAGTATCCATCTAAATTCGGCATCATTATATCTAATATTATTAAATCATAATTTCCTTGTTTGAATTTTGATATTCCTTCTAATCCATCACTTGCAAAGTCTACATTGTATCCTTGTGAACTTAAAAACTCAACTATAAGTTCTTGTATACTGCTATCATCTTCTATTACTAATATAGATGCATTCATTTTTTCACCTCCCTTTTCTTTAGTTATATAAATATTGTATCCTATTTTTATGAATTTAGTGTGAACTAATAATATAAACAATTTATAATAAAAAATTCGCTACGCTCATATCGCCAACGATATGACACTCGCTACCACTTTGAGCAACGTGTTGGCGAAGCATTTCGGTCACATCCGTTGCTCAAAATGTCATTTTTTACGTTTCTGAAACTATTGATATTATTTATATTTATAAGTTATCTACAAAAAATTTTTTATTATATTTTCCTTGGACGTAAAAAATAGGTATTATCATGAACATATAATAATACCTATTTTTCTCTTAATTATTAAAATTTGTATTTAGCTTTTATTGTCTATAACCTTTAAAGTTTTTAAGTCTAAGTGCATTAGTAACAACTGAAACAGAACTTAAACTCATAGCAGCTGCTGCAAACATTGGGTTTAAAAGAGGCCCACCAAATATATATAAAAGTCCTGCTGCTATCGGTATTCCTATAGTATTATATCCAAATGCCCAGAATAAGTTTTGCTTAATATTTTTTATAGTTTCATTACTTAACTTTATAGAAGTTGGTACATCCATTAAATCACTCTTCATTAATACAATGTCTGCTGATTCCATTGCAACATCTGTACCACTTCCTATAGCTATACCAATATCAGCTTGAGCTAGTGCTGGTGCATCATTTATACCATCTCCAACCATTGCAACAAATTTGCCTTGTTCTTGAAGCTTTTTAACTTCATTAGATTTATCTTTTGGTAAAACCTCTGATACTACTATATCTATTCCAACTTCCTTTGCTATAGCATCTGCAGTTTTTTTATTATCACCTGTAACCATAGCTACTTTTATTCCCATTTCATGAAGCTTTTCTATAGATTTTTTACTATTTTCTTTAACAGTATCTGCTACTGCTATTATTCCACCTAAGGTGTTATCTATTGATATATACATAGGAGTTTTTCCAACATATGCTAACTCATCAGATTTATCCTCTAAGCTTCCTAAAGCTATATTTTTATCATTCATAAGCTTTTTATTTCCAAGTAATATTACCTTACTATCTATTGTAACCTCTATACCATGTCCTGGTATAGCTTTAAATTCTTCTACTTTCTTAAATTCAATATTATTTTCTTCTCCGTATTTTACTATAGCTTCTCCAAGCGGATGTTCTGAATTTTTTTCAGCACTTACTGCTAATTGAATTAAGTATCTTTCATCTATATCATTAGTAGTTATTATATCTGTAACAGTTGGTTTTCCTTCTGTTATTGTACCTGTCTTATCAAATATTACAGTATCTACTTTATGTGCAAGTTCTAAAGCCTCTCCACTTTTTATAAGTATCCCATTTTCTGCACCTTTACCAGTCCCAACCATTATTGCTGTTGGTGTAGCAAGTCCAAGTGCACAAGGACATGCTATTACAAGTACTGATATAAATATTGTAAGAACAAATTCTAAATCCTTATTTCCAACTATAAACCAAAGTGTTGCTGATACTAAAGCTATTATTATAACTGTTGGTACAAAGTATCCAGATACAGTATCTGCAAGTGCTGCTATTGGAGCTTTTTTACCTTGTGCATCTTCAACAAGTTTTATGATTTGAGCAAGTACAGTATCTGAACCTACTTTTTCTGCTCTAAACTTAATAACACCATTTTTATTTATACTTGCTCCAGTTACATTATCTCCAACATTTTTTTCAACAGGTATACTCTCTCCAGTAAGCATTGATTCATCGACTGATGTATGGCCTTCTACGACAACACCATCAACTGGTATTTTACTACCTGGTTTTACTATTATTATATCTCCTACTTCAACTTCATCTATTGGTATTTCTATTTCTTGATTACCTTTTACTATTAAGGCAGTTTTAGGCTGAAGCCCCATAAGTTTTTTGATAGCTTCTCCTGTTTTACCTTTAGATCTTGATTCTAAATATTTCCCAAGTAATATTAAAGCAATTATTATACCTGCACTTTCAAAGTATAATTGGTGATGCCCATGATTTACTTCCATAGTAGTAGTTGCTATTTTAAATGTTGTATACGCACTGTATAAAAATGCTGCTGATGTTCCGATTGCAACTAGTGTATCCATATTTGGATTTCTATTTATAAGCGATTTAAATCCATTAATGTAAAACTTATAACCAGCTATCATTACTGGTATTACTAATATCATTTGTATAAGTGCATAATTTAATGGATTTATCATTGGGTCTATAATACTTGAGACTGGCCAAGGACCAAAAGGCTTTGATATCATAGGACCCATAGCTATATAAAATAGTGGAACTGAAAATCCTACTGCTATTATAAATTTAGTAAATAAAGTTTTCATCTCTTTTTCTTTTCTTAATTTATCTTCATCTACTAGTGATTCTTTTTTTTCTTCAATTATTGAATATCCTGCTTTTTCTATTGCTGATTTTATCTGTGATAATTTAATCTTAGATGAATCATACTCTATATTTGCTTTTTCTGTTGCAATATTTACACTTGAGTTTTCTACTCCATCTAATTTTTTCGTAACTCTTTCTACAGCTTTAGCACATGCTGCACATGTCATTCCACCAATCTTTAACTCTAAAGTCTTTTTATTTTCTTCAATTATTGAATACCCAACTTTCTCTATTACCGACTTTATATCACTTACTTTAACCTTAGATGAATCATATTCTATACTTGCTTTTTCTGTTGCAATATTTACATTTGATTTTTCTACTCCATCTAATTTTTTTGTTACTCTTTCTACTGCTTTAGCACAGGCTGCACACGTCATGCCTCCTATTTTTAATTCTAAGCTTTTAGTATTATTTTCTTTTATAACTTTATATCCAGCTTTTTCTATTGCTAACTTTATATCATCAAAACTTACTTTTTGCTTATCATACTCTATATTAAGCTTTTCAGTTGCTATATTTACACTTGAGCTTTCTACTCCATCTAATTTTTTTGTTACTCTTTCTACTGCCTTTGCACAAGATGCACATGTCATGCCACCTATTTTATACGTTTCTTTATTATTTAGCATAAGGTATCTCCTTTCATTATTTTTATATCTCACATATACCCCATATAGGTATGTTACATTATTTATTTTATTTTTTCAATAACTTTTTATTAATTTATTTAGATATAGTTTTACATTTTTTCTAAAATTATATCTAAATTTATTGATTTAATATAATATATTGAAATATATATTGCCGATATATATAATATATTATGGAATATTTTACACATACAGGAGGGATATTTTGACAAATAAAAAATTAAAAAAAGTTGCACTAACATCTATACTGACAGCAATGTTAGCATCAAGTTTTACAATATCAAATGCAGAAAGCTATAAAGTATTTATAGATGCTGGCCATGGTGGTAAAGACAATGGAAGTTCTCATAATGGATATTTAGAAGATGTTCTTAATTTACAAATTGCACAAAAACTAAAAAATAAATTAATAAATGAAGGTTTTGAAGTTGAAATGAGCAGAAATAACGATACATACCTATCATTATCAGATCGAACAATTAAATCAAATAATTCAGATGCAAATATATTTATTTCAATACACCAAAATGCAGCTTCTACTACAAGTGCAAATGGTATCGAAACTTATTATCTTGGAGATAAAAATAAAAAGCTAGCTAATGCTATACATAAAAGTATTATAAATTCTACAAATGCAAATGATAGAAATGTAAGAGAAGCAAACTTCCAAGTGTTAAGAGATAATAAAAAAACATCTATTCTTTTAGAATGTGGTTTTATATCAAATCCATCAGAAGCATACAAATTAAATACTGCTGAATATCAAAATAAATTAGTAGATGGGATAGTGTTAGGTGTGAAAAAATATTTTAATATAAATAATAAAAATAATGTAAATACATCAAATTCAACTAATTCTACACAAAATGATAATTCTAAATTGGCTACTGCTTTAAATACTGTAAATATAATGAGTGATAGAGGTAAAAACTTTAGTATTATAGGTACTTTACCTCAAGGAACTAAAGTTAAAGTTATAGATACAAAATTTGATTGGCATAAAATAGAATACAATGGTAGATATGGCTATGTATCAGGAGTTTATGTTAAATAAATTCATATTAAATAAATAAGTAGGTATAATCTTATATTATTATCCTACTTATTTTTATTATACAAATATTAAACTTTAATCTCTTTTACTTCTTATATAATCAATTATAATGTATATAACTACCATTACAGTTATAAGCATTACTAGTTTCATAATCCAAGAACTTATTCCATATCCAAAATAGACTCTTCTAAATGGACTATATCCTCCGTAGTAACTTCCTCCAAATATAGATTTCTTAGAGGTTCTACCTCCATAGTCATCATAATCATTATTAGTGTTAGTATTGTTATTACTACTATTACTATTATTATTTTTAGGAGTCGTAGAAAAACTTCCTGAATCTGGTTTTATAGTACTTGATGAGCCTGAATTGTTGGTACTAGTATTTGGCTTTGTAGAAAAACTTCCCGAATCTGGCTTTATTGTGCTTTTTTGCTTTGTGGAATAATTTTTCGTTGAGCTTTTTGTTGAACTTTTAAAACTTCCAGAGCTAGGTTTAGTTGTAGAAACTAATGCTACATAAGTAGCATCATATGCATAAGATTTTATATTTCCTAATACTCCCCCTATGTAAGTAAATAAAAATATAAATGTCGTTAAAAGATAAGCTATTTTTATTTTCTTATTTTTCATACTATACTCTTAACCCCATTTCTATAAATTTATCATTTATTCTAATTAACTCATCTTGAGTACCATCAGTTATAACTGAATCATATGATTCTTCTCCTTTAAACTTTGAGTACTTTAATATATGCTGGTTATCATAATCTTTGCTATCTATTAAATATACATATCTACTAAAGTTTCCATTATCATCTTTTTCTACTAAATAACCTGCTACATTGAATACAAACTTTTCATCACCTTGGTAAAGCTCTACTGTATCAGTAGTTTTTGTAAGTAATGCAGTGTCTTTATCGCATTTTACTATATACTCTTTTTCTCTACAGTTAAAGCAATGATTCATATTACAAATACTTACACAGTTTCTACATTCACACTTACTGCATTTATCAATCTTTTCTAAATCTCTACGCTTATCAAGTGTAAGATACTTACTTATTTTTTGATTTGAGTCATTTTCTATTTTAAATAGTTTTTTAAATAATCCCTTATCCTTTTTACTTTCTTTTTCTAAGTTATCTAAAAACTCAATATAATCTTTTAGCGTATCAACTTTATTTATAAAACTTCTTTTTTCTAGTTCCTCAGTATCTAACATTTTTCTTAAATCATCTACACAAAACATTAATTCTGTATATGCTTTATTGTATTTATTTTTTTCATTTACTATTGTATCTTCCATATTTACCACCTCTAAAACCAAACTATTAACGATATACATTATTAAAGGTAGATAGCTTTAAACCATCTACCTTTAATATACTATTTTTTCATTTGTTCTTTTATTCTTTCTAATTCTTCAGCTACTTTAGAATCAACTGATGGCGAACTTTTTATATATTCATCTAATAACTCATCTTCATTTTTAGGCTTTAATTCATCTAAAGCCTTTCCATAGTTTTCTTTTTGAGAAACTTTCTTTTCAAGTTCATCTAAATTTATACCATGGTCATCATTAAGACCTGCTAAAGTTTCATTTATTTCATTATTTATCTGTGCAACATCAAGTCTTGTTGCTAACTCTTGTTTTTTAGACTTCATTTTAGATATTTCTATTTCTAACTCTTCTATCTTAACTTTTATAGCAGATATTTTATCGTCTTGTTCTTTTATTCTAGAATTAGTTTGATTTAACTTTTCTTGTAAATCTAACTTTTGCTTAACAAATGATTGTGCTTTTTCAGTATCTTCTTTTAATATCGCTGCTTTAGTAGCTTCTTCATATTTATTTATTTTTTCTTCTAGTGCATTTTTCTCATCTCTTATGCTATCTACTGTAGCTATAAAGTTTGCACATTGCTTTTTAGCATTTGTAAGTAATTCTTCTTTTTTCTTTATAGAAAGTTCTAACATTTCTATTGGATCTTCATGTTTATCTAATACCTTATTAGCTTTTGCTTCTATAACATTTTTTAATCTTTTAATAAAGCTCATTTTATCATCTCCAAAACATTGAAATTAATTTTAAGATAATTATACACTAATTTTCCTAAAATTTGATTACTATTTTGTTACTAAATAGTTTATATTTAACTATATTTTACTTTTTGTATTTATAAATCTTCATATTTTCACTTATTTATATCATATTATAAGTATATAATATTTATGTATATGGTATAAATTTTAATATGATAATTTATACTATGTACATAAATTTAAATACAAAGGAGTACTTTATGAGATATGTTGTTGTAAGTGTAGTTAAAGGAGAAGCAGGTAATTTTAATAATAATTTAAGAAAAGAAGTGTACGAGAAATTTAATGCTAAATCATCTAAACTTCCTGCACATTTTACTATCAAGTCTCCATTTGAAACCGATAATATAGTACAATTAGAAAATACCTTAGATAAATTTAGTAAAGAAAACTATTCTGCACCTTATAAAATAAAAGGATATGACCATTTTGATGATAGGGTTATATTTATGAAAGTAATTATGAGTAAAGAAGGCAAAATTCTTCATGATAATCTAATAGATTCTATGAGTAGTATTGATTATATAAACTTTGATAAACTAGATGGTAAAAATAAAATATTTCATATTACTATAAGTTCAAAAAAAATAAAAAATATATTTAATGATTTATTAAACTATGTAAGTTATATACCTTGTGATTTTAATTGTAACTTTGATAATATTTGTATATATAAATGGGAAAATAATACTTGGGTACTTCATAAAGAATATCTATTAAAAAAGTAGTAGCAAAATTGCTACTACTTTTTATGCGTATCATTTCCTTAAATGGTTAACTTCTTGATCTCTTAATTCATTTTCTCTTTTTACCAAATTATTCACCACACCTTTATATATGAAATTAAATACTTTGGTTAAATTCCCTTTTTATTTGTTATTTTTTGCAGCTTCTAAAAATTCATCTTCTGTTTGCTTTATAACAAGTTCTCCATTTATTTTTCCGACAGCTTCCTTAGAAAATGATCTACATGCACCTATACATCCAGTTTTAACATTTTCTTCTCCTATAGTCTTTTTTAACTTGTCTACATTTATATTTGAACAATATGGGCATACTCTTATCATTGTTTTAATCTCCTTTAAATTATTATACTTTTATTTATTTTTATACCCGATATGTTAGTTTATAAACATAAGTAATTACTTTTGTAATCATAATATATTATGTAATACTTTTTTATTAATTTATTAGAGTTTAATTAAAATCAATTATAAATAAAAATAAAGTAAAACTATTCTTTACTACTATTAAGCATATTAAATTATGTTTTCTTTAAAGATTGAAATTAGTCGCAATAAATATATGTACCATCAAATTAAAATAGCAAATGCACTTAATTTAAGGTTTATAAACTTAAATTAAGTGCATTTATTATTTCATTACATATATTTAGCTCATTCTATATTGAATACAATATTGCCCCTCCTGGTCCTAGAGGTATATTAAATATCATAAATGCTAAAAGAAGTATTATCCAAGCAATAGCAAAAACTATTGAGTATGGAAGCATATTAGCTATTATAGTACCCATACCTATATTTTTATCATATTTTTTAGCAAATGCTAATATTACTGGAAAGTATGGGAAAAGTGGGCTTAATGGATTAGTTATAGAGTCCCCTATACGATAAGCAACTTGAGTTAATGCTAGGTCATATCCTAATAATAAAAACATTGGTACAAATATAGGTCCCATTATAGCCCATTTTGCAGATGCACTTCCTACAAATATATTTATAAATGCTGCAAATAATACAAATGCTACTATAAGTCCTTTACCTGTCATACCTGCATTTTGAAGCCACTCTGCTCCTTTTATAGATAATATAGTACCCAAATTACTTGCATTAAATAAGTATAAAAATTGTCCTGCTGCAAATGCTAAAACTATATACATTCCCATATCACTCATAGAGCTACCCATCATAGAAACTAAGTCTTTATCATTTTTTATACTCTTAGTAACTTTACCATATACAAATCCTGGAACTAGAAATACTGCTGTTATTATCGGAACTATACCTTTCATTAAAGTTGAACTATTAGAAAGTAATGATCCTGTTTCACTATCTCTTAAGAATGCATCATTACCTATAGATAACCCAACTATTATAATTACTACTAATAATAATGAATATAGTGCATATTTAAGACCTTTAGCTTGAAGTGGTGTAACTTCTTTTGATGTTGATGTATCCGCTGCTAAGCCTTCGTATTTTCCAAAACGAGGAGCTACATATTTTTCAGTTACAATCGCACCAAGTATAGTTAATACTACTGCAGATACAGCTAAGAAATATATATTCATTGCTGGATTCACTACATAATTTGGATCTACCATTTGTGCAGATTGATCTGTAAATCCTGCCAATAATACATCTATCATACTAACTATTATATTTGCAGAAAATCCTGCTGCAACTCCTGCATACCCTGCAAACATACCTATTAATGAATGTCTTCCTATACCTATAAACACAAGTGCAGCCAACGGTGGAAGCACTATAAACCCTGCATCAGCTGCTGCATTTGCTACTATCCCAACAAATATTATAGTTCCAGTAACTAATTTTTTAGGAACTTTGTTTATACTTTGTTTCATTAATACTTCCATAAGACCTGTTTTTTCTGCTATTCCTGCACCAATCATTGTAACAAGTACAAGTCCTAATGGTGCAAATGATTGGAAATTTGAAACTATGCTACCTAAGAATATCTTAAGTTGCTCTTTAGTTAATAAGTTTATAGCTATTATTTTCTCTCCAGTTGATGGATGAATTGCACTAACATCTTGACTTGATATAATTGCTGATAATACAAATATTACTCCACATAATATAAAAAATATTGTAACGGGATCTGGTAGTTTATTTCCTACTCTTTCTACTGAATTTAATACCCTATCTAATAAACCAACTTTTTTATTTTCTATTTTTACTTTTCCCAATTATATCGCACCCTAATAGAATTTACTTTAAATAATCAATTGCTATTTGAGACAAGCTTTGAGCTAATATGCCTACATTTTTGCTGTCCCATTTAAAGTATGGGTTATGGTGAATAACTGGCTCACTTTTATTATTCGCTATTCCAACAAATATAAATGCTGATGGAACTTTCTGTGCAAAGTAAGCAAAATCTTCTCCACCCATATTAGGTTCTTTTAAATCAAATACATTTTCTTCTCCAACTACTTTTTTTAATGATTCTTTAGCAAAGCTAGTCATATATTTATCATTTATTAATGCTGGATACTTAGGTTCATATTTAAATTCATAAGCTGCTCCTTGAGAGGTTGTTATCCCCCTTATTAAATCTTCCATAACTTTTGGCACCCAGTTTCTAGTTTCCTCATTAAATGTTCTTATAGTTCCTTCTAACTCAACTTCATTAGGTATTACATTATGACAATCTCCACCTTGTATTCTTCCGCAAGTTATAACTACTGGGTCTAGCGGATTTATTTTCCTACTTACTATAGTTTGTAATGAATTTACAATTTGGCAAGTTATAACTATTGGGTCTATTGATTCTTGAGGAACTGCTCCATGCCCACCTTTTCCTATAACTTTTATATTAAATATGTCTGGTGATGCCATCATAGGGCCTTCTTTTAAATGTACTTCTCCTTCGTTTAAATATCCCCATAAGTGTGCTGCAAATGCTGCATCTACTTTTGGATTTTCAAGTACTCCCTCTTCAATCATAGGAAGAGCACCACCGTCTCTTTCTTCTGCTGGTTGAAATACTAGTTTTACGTTACCATGTAAGTTATCTTTTAGTTCATTAAGTATCATAGCTGCACCTAAAAGTCCTGCAACATGACCATCATGACCACAAGCATGCATCATTCCATCTATCTTTGATTTATACTCTACGTCTGCCTGCTCTTGTATCTTTAATGCATCCATATCAGCTCTAAGAAGTACTGTTTTTCCTGGATATTTACCTTCTATTAATCCAACTACGCCTGTCTTAGCTACATTTTTTTGAACTTTTATACCTAGTTTTTCTAGTTCTTCGATTATTATTTTTGATGTTGTAAATTCACTAAAACCATCTTCTGGATACATGTGTATTGTTTCTCTTAAATTAATCATATGTTGTAAATATTTTTCACCTAGTCTTTTAACTTCGCTCATTTTTCATCCCCACTCTAAATTTATTTAGGTCTATTCTAATCTATATATATTTTATTTTCCATAATTTAGACTATATTAATTAATTTTATAATAAAAAAAGAGGTTCATCTATATACTTCTCTGATAACCTCTCTATACTTTTTAATATTATTTACCTAATCCAAAAGGTAAGTGAGATATTATATATCTTCTATTTAAATACGGTTTTAAAAATATTGTTGTGCAAGTTAACGTTGATGATAAAATTCCTGATACTAATATGCATATCTTACTTGCATCTATTATATCTTGATTCCCTGAAAATGCTATTTCTGTAACAAATATAGACATTGTAAATCCTATACCTGCAAGTATTGCAACTTGAAGAAGAGATGACCATGTAGTATCTTTGGGTTTTTCTATTAAGTGTAATTTTACTCCTATATAACTAAACAGCATTATTCCAAGTGGTTTTCCTATTATAAGACCACCCATTATACCTTTTATAAGTGTTTTAAGTTCCGAGTAATTTACGTTTGCTGATAAATTTATTCCAGTATTTGAAAATGCAAATAACGGAAGTATTAAATAATTGCATAATGGTGATAAATTGTCATTTACATTCTCTAATACACTTTTATCACTATTATCACTATTTGCTGGTAAACACATTGCTAATAATACACCACTTATTGTTGAGTGTATCTTGCTTATATAAACAAAAAACCAAAGTGCTATTCCTACAACCATATATGGCATTGCTTTTTTTACTTTTAATATTTTGTTCATATAAATCAAGATACACATTACACCTATAGCACCTATTATTCCTACTAAATTTATATCTGAAGAATATGCTATACCTATAACTAATATGGATATTAAATCATCAACCACTGCAAGAGATAGTAAAAATACTTTTAAACTAGGATCTAATTTATTTTTTAATACCATAAATACTCCTACTGCAAAAGCTATATCAGTAGATATTGGTATTCCTATACCATTAGAAAATCTTGTATTATAATTTGACATTAGAAATATGATTGCTGGTAATGCTACTCCACCACATGCTGCTATAACTGGAAATGCAGCTTTTTTTACACTCGATAAATGACCATGTAATATTTCATATTTTATCTCACACCCTACTACTAAGAAAAATATTGCCATTAAAAAATCATTTATTAGTAGATGTAAATTAAATTCACCAAATATTTTAATATCATTAAATACATAATGATATTCTTCTCTTAAACCTGTATTTGACATTATTAAAGCTAATATTGTAGCACTTACTAATAATATACTTGTTAATATTTCTGGATTAACTTGCTTTAATCTTCTCTCTGTAACCTTTCCTTCTAACTTCATCTCAATATCCTCCATTCGTTTTATGTTCCTAATATATTATTGTTAATTTTACATATATTAGCAACTTTTTGGATGAAGTCATACAGTATATAAACTAACTTTTTTTTAATTTTAGTTTATTAAAGTTTTATTCATATCAAAATTTTAATGAAATAAGTATATAAATTTATTTCGAAATCATTTTCCTTTTTATTTTTGAAAAAGTTTTTGTTTCTTGTATACATAAAATATATTAATAAGTTAAATTAATTACTATATACCTTTAATATTTAATAAAAAATAGACTCTAATGGATTATCAAGAGTCTATTTTAATAAATTTTTGTATTCTTAAATTAGCACTACTTATTTATAGTGATTATAGGCAATAATTGAATTAATATACTTTCTTAACAACAAAAAAGCTAACTTAAAAATATGTAAGTTAGCTTTTTTATATTATATAGCATTAATTTCTTCTAATTTATCTTCTGTTTTTTCATAACTTCTAAATTCTTTAAATATTACTATAGCTGTTAAAATTGATGATATTGCATCTGCAGTTGGTTGTGCAAACCAAACTCCATCTAAACCAAGGAATTTAGGTAGTATTAATATCATAGGAATTAGTATTATAACCTGTCTTAATAAACTTAATACCATTGCCATTTTTGCCCTTCCAGTTGATTGAATATAGTTAGTACCTACTATAGATATACCTATCATAGGAAGCGCTAAAGTATATTTTCTTAAACCATTTATAGTTATATTCATAAGCTCTGCATCTTTATTAAACATACCAACTAAAACTTGTGGTGCAATTTGTATTACTAATGCCCCTACAACAAAGAATGATGTAGATGCTAATACAGATATTATAAATGTCTTTTTAGCTCTATCATAATTTTTAGCACCATAGTTAAACCCTACTATAGGTTGCATTCCTTGAACTAATCCAAATGATGGCATTAAAAATATCATTGCTATAGAACTTATCGTAGCCATAGCCCCTATAGATAAATCCCCACCATAAGTGCTTAATGCTTGATTATTTAATACTTGAATCATGCTTGCAGCTATTTGCATTGCAAATGGTGCTGAGCCTATAGCACATATAGCTTTTATGATATTTTTATTTAATTTTAAACTTGATTTTCTAAATTTAAGATTAGATTTTCCTCTTAAATAATAGCTAATTCCCCATAAAGCCGTTACTGCTTGAGATATAACAGTTGCAAAAGCAGCACCTTGTATTCCCATATTAAATCCAAATATGAAAAGTGCATCTAATACTATATTAGTAGCACATCCTACAGTCATTATTATAGCTGATAACTTTGGATTTCCATCTCCTCTTATTATATTATTAAACATCATACCTAATATATTAAATACCGACCCAAATAATATAATACTTATATATGCTTTTGCATAAACCAATGTTGCATCACTTGCTCCAAAAGCTTTTAATATGCTATTTGAGAATAATATTCCTATTACTGTTATTAAAATACCTATTATTACTGATAAAGAAATCGCATTTCCTATTATACTTTCAGCTTCTTCTTTTCTTTTTTGACCTAATTTTATAGATATATTAGTTGCAGAACCTACACCTATTAACATACCAAATGCTAATATTATTGTCATTATAGGCATTGTTACACCAAGGCCTGTAATTGCTAGTGGTCCAACTCCTGGTATATTTCCGATAAACATTCTATCTACAACATTATAAAGTGCATTTACCATCATACCAATTATTGCTGGTACTGAATATTTTAGTAGTAATTTACCAATTGACTCTGTTCCTAAAACTTGTTGACTATTATTCATTGTCTACCTCCTATACATTTATATTCTTACATACTTTTTCAAGCAAACTTTTAAGCATTTCTTCTTCTTCTTCTGTTAAACTCTTAGTTATTTCTTTATTCCAATCATTTAAAACATCTAATACACCATCTCTAACATCTTTTGCCTTATCATTTAGATATATCTTATTAGATCTTTTATCATTTTCATCTTTTATTCTTGTTACAAATCCTTGTTCTTCTAATTTTTTTAAAGCTCTTGCTGTTGTTCCCTTATCTATTTTTAAAGTTTCAGCTATTTCTTCTTGATTTTTTCCATCATTTATATATAACTCAAGTAAGAACATAAATTGTCCTGACCCTATTCCATACTCAGAAACTTCTTTATTTATAAATACACTTCCCTTTCTATAAAGCTGAGATATGTATTTACCTATATGTTTATTTCCTTTACATTTTTCTGCATTCATATTAAATCCCACTTTCTATTAGTTGTTTGCGCAACTATTATAGTATATCACAATTAATTGCAATTGCAACTATATTTTCATTCTTATTCATTAAAATATATGTTAATTATAAAATAATTTATTTATTTTTATAAACATATATCAGTATTTTTCTATACTATTCTTTAATTATATCTTAGAAAATAATATTACTTTTAAAACCACGCACATAAACATAGCTACCTTAAGTTATAATGTTTATAACTTAAGATAGCTTTTTAACTTTGACTTTTAATTTATCTAAAATCATTTATATTATTTTCTAAGTTTATATATTTAAGTATATTTGGAAGAGGTAATTGTCTAGTTTCTATTCCTTTACCAAAGTCTTCAAAGGCTTCTTTTGTTTCTTTATTATATGTGTTAACTATTCCATCTTCTAATTCAGATAATCCTTTGTATATGTAATCTTTTATATCATCTATAGATTTTAAATTAGCTATTTCTTCGCCTCTTAAAACATGTCTAAATATTTCAAAACCTTCACCTTTTGATCCCCATATATATATTTTAAACATGACTAAAGTCATATCTAAATATAATCCACCACTTATCGAGTTCATATGGTTTATATCTTCATATAGATGTTGGTTAAAATCTATAAACCCAGCCCCTGCTATTTCATAATTTTTACTTTCTTCACATACTATATTATTTTTTACTATATTATTATGAAAATCCTCATACCCATTGCTGTTTATAAGTATTTCTGCTAATTGGTTAGTTTGTACAAAAACTTTTTCTTTAGTTATTAATCTGTCCATATTTATCTCCTTTAGAATTATATATTAATCTGTTGGTTAGTTAAAACTATTTTCCTAACTCATAACTTTCTGGTAATTTTTAACCTTTGCTTTTTAAATATTCTACTTAGATTAGACTGATATAATCTATTATCAATATTTATTTCGGAAAACTTATAATATCTTATGAATTCCCATTACATAAAGAACTAAATATAAAAATAGCTGTAATAAATAAAACATTATTAGTTTTAAATATTTTTGTCTAATCCTATATGTATTACTAGAATTAGGTATCCACATTCATATTTATTATTATATATTTACAGTAATTTTATCATAAAACTTCATTTTGTAAAATATCTATAAGTAGTTAGTAAGTTTATTGTAAAAATATAACTAATATATTTCGGAGGTAAATAAATGTGTTTACAAATGCAAAGTACTTTAAATAATATAATAGATAAAGACCAACCTATTATATTTAATAAATGTATAATAGATACTGATCCAAGTATAACTTATAACTACAGTACTGGTCATTTTACTATAAATTCTAATGGTATTTACTATATAAGATGGTGGGCTAATATACATACTTGTAATGATAGTGATTATGTATCCCTTTCTATTAAATCTTGTAAAGGACATAATATAGAAAGTTGTACTACTAAAAAAGAACAACTTTGCGGAGATGCAATTGTATCTGTTTATGATTCACATTTAAATTTTTCCTTAACTAATAATTCAAATTCAAGTGTAGGTCTATGTCCTTATACTAATATAAAAGCTAATCTATCTATATTTAAGATATCTAAATCTTATATTAAAAATGATAGTCTATTGTAAAAATCTATTTGTCTATAGATATTTAATTATATTTGTCAATAAAAAAGGAGATATTTAATTTTTTTAAATATCTCCTTTTTTATTTTCTAATCTATCTTTAACTTTTTCTAGTTGATATTTTATTTTAGGCATATCTTCTTTACCATTTATAGATATAGCCTTATCATTTTCTAAAAGAAATTTATTACCACTTTTATTAATATTAAAACAAGCTAACACTCTTTCTTGTTCTAATGTAAAGTTTGCAGTATGCATAGTACCAGATTTAATATTTGCCTCTATTACTATAGTTCCCAAACTAAGACCACTTTCTATTCTATCTCTTTCTATAAAATTATTTTTAAATGAAGTAAATCCTATTGGGTATTCACTTAACAAACAACCGTTATTTTCTATTATTCTTTCTGCTAATTCTCTATTTTGAATTGGATACATTGTATCTAATCCACTAGATAATACCCCTACTGTCATACCATTAGCATCTAGGCATCCCTTATGAGCATAAGTGTCACAACCCATAGCTAAACCACTTATTATTGAATAATTTTCTTTTGCAAATAAGTATGCCATTTCATATGCATTTTTTTGACCTTCTTTACTAGCTTCTCGACTCCCTATTATAGCTAAAGTATTTTCATTTATTATTGCATTATAGTTTCCTTTATAAAATAATACTTGAGGAGCATTTTCTATAAGTTTTAATTTTTTAGGGAAATCTTTATGTAATATATCTATAGTTTCAATGTTTTGTTTCTTTGATAAACTTACTATTTTTTCAGCCCTTTCATAAGCTAATTTAACTTCTTCTAAAGTCGGTACTTTTATTCTCTTATTATCATTTTTAATATCTATAAATATATCTATTATATCATTTTCATTTTTAGGAATTTCTTGCATGTATTTTATAAAATAACCAACACTTTTCTTTCCTACTTTTGGTATAGATAGTAAAGTTAATATTATATTTTTCATATGACATTTCTCCTTATAATATAAGGTTTCCCAATTACAATTACTTTATGAGAAAATATATTTAAATTAACTCGTTGTGCTAATTAAATATATTTACTATAAATATTAGATTCTAGCAAGCTAAATTTTGATAATAAAAAGTTTATATAGCAATTTCAATATGTATCATAAGATAATTAGTACAAAAGATTTAAGATATTTTTATAAGATTCTATTAAACCTAAATAATAATTTGTGATAATAAACTTTATAAGACTTTTTATATTAGTAAGTATATTTTTTATTGAATTTATAATATATATGTACCTTTATATAGTTTATTTTATAATAAAATTTATCACTATAAATTAAATGTAAATCAAAATTATAATATTTTTGTGTCATTGTGTTAATTTTAGACTATAATATTTTATATACAACAGAGAGTAAGGTGATATTTTGGACTTTAATAATATACAAAATTTAGTTATGAATAATACTGTACCCTCTAGATGGAATAGAGGGATTAAGTATTTTAATAGAAAACTAGTAGACCATATAACAGTAAATATAAATGATGGTATAGTTACTTTTGATGCAATAGCTGAATCTGAGTTTTTTAATGATGTTTATACCACATCAATTTCTATAGATACAATAAATAATAAAATACTTGGTTGTAGTTGTACTTGTGAGGACTATCTTTCAAGACATAATCAAAGCAATATATTTATTTGTAAACATATTGCTGCAACTAGTATAACTGGAATTAGACAACTAAAAAAGGAAGCTTCTTTAAAAGTAGTAAATAATGTATTAAATAAAAATAATAATTCAAATGTTTATAATACTCCTACTACACCTAATAAAAAACTTCTATCTTATTTTAATAATGATAAAAAAGAAAAGGTTAATTTAGAGGTAAATATAGATATAAGTGATAATGGTGTATTTGCAGATTTTAAAATAGGAACCGATAAAATGTATGTCCTTAAAAGTTTAAAGGACTTTTCATTTGCTCGAATTAATAATGATTTATTAGAATATGGAAAAAACTTCATATACAATCCTAATATTCATTACTTTGAAGGTGTAGATGAAGAGTTAGTTGATATAATAGAAGACTTTGGACGTAAAAATACTATGGCTTTAAATAGTTTTAACGCTAAATTTTTAGATGTTGGAAGTAGTGGATTAAAAAGATTTTTAAAAACCTTGGGAGATAAAGAATTTACACTTACTTATAATAAGGAAATTTACCTTCCTAAAGTTGTAAATGAAAAATTACCTATAAATCTAGATTTAGAAAAATGTGATGAAAATATAGAACTAAAATGCAATAATAATTTACCTATGCCCCTTACTCATAAAGGGGATGTTGTTTTGTATGATGAGAATATATATTTATTATCTAATGAAGATGCTAGAAATTATAAAACACTTTATTCTATATTAAAAGATCACAATAATATAGAATTTACCAAAGAGGAAATAGATCCTCTTTTAACTAATTTAGTTCCTAAAGTTAAAAGTTTTTCTAAAAATATAAATATTGATAATGAAATAAAAGATAATATAGTAAATGATTTTAATACTAAATTTTACTTTGACTTGAAAAATAGTAATATAGTATGCGAACTTAAATTTGAGTATGATGATGAAAATAAAACAAAATATGTTGTTAGAAATTTAGAAAAAGAAAAAATATTTAAAGATAAACTTTTATCTCTTAACTTTATAAATAATGATTCATACTATGTATTTAATGGCAATGATGAAGAATTATTTAACTTTTTAGATATAGAGATAATGAACCTTAAAAGTTTAGGTGATGTCTATTATTCTGATAAATTTAAAAATAGAAAAATTATAAAATCAACTTCTATTCATGCATCTATAAGAGATAGCTTAGATGGTTATTTGAATTTTTCATTTAATATTGACGATATAAATCAAAATGAATATAAAGATATGTTCCTTGCCTTTAAAGAAAAAAAGAGATTTTACAAATTAAAAAATGGAAGTTTCTTAGATTTAGAAGATAGTGAAACTAAGGATTTATTTGAGCTTGTTGAAAATTTAAATGTATCAAGCTTTGATGACTCTAAAGTTCATTTTAGTAAGGCTTTATATATTAATGATATGTTTAAAAGTAAAAATTTAAACTTTATAGAAGGTAAGCAATTTGTTAATCGTATTTGTGATGACTTTGATAATATAGAAAACTTAGATTTAAGTATCCCTAAAAATTTAAAAGCTAATCTTCGTGATTACCAAGTAGCAGGTCTTAATTACTTTAAAACTTTAGACCACTATAAATTTGGTGGAATACTTGCTGATGAAATGGGTCTTGGTAAAACCCTTCAGACTATATCATTCTTACTTTATAAAAAAGAAAATGTTAAAAATACTAAAAGTTTAATAGTTACTCCAACTTCTTTAATATATAACTGGAAAAGCGAATTTGAAAACTTTGCACCAGATATTAAAGTACTTTTAATTCATGGTAATAAAAAAGAAAGGGAAAAATTATTAAATACTATTGATGAATATGATGTAGTTATAACTACTTATGCTACCCTTAGAAATGATTTAGATTTTTATGAAACTAAAGTATTTGATTACTTTATAATAGATGAGGCACAAAATATAAAAAATCCTATATCTTTAAGTACAAATGCTGTAAAAAGTATAAACTCTAAAGTTAGATTTGCACTTACTGGTACACCTATTGAAAATAACTTACTTGAGCTTTGGTCTATATTTGATTTTGTTATGCCTGGATATTTATATAGCAGAAATAAGTTCCAAGATTTGTTTATATATGATGAATATAATGCTAATAATCTTAGAAAACTTATAAAACCATTTATACTTAGAAGAACTAAATCTCAAGTTATGACTGAACTTCCTGATAAAATAGAGAATAAGTTTTTCGTTGAGCTTAATAAAGATCAACGAAAAGTATACAGTGCTTATGTGGAAGAAATTAAAGAAAAAATAAATAATAAAGATATCAAAACAGATAAGATAACTATGTTTTCTTATTTAACAAAACTTAGACAATTATGTTTAGATCCTAGTGTTTTAATAGAAGGTTATAATAAAAAAAGCTCAAAAACCGAAGCTACTCTTGAAATATTAAAAGATTATATAGAGGATAATCATAAAATACTTTTATTCTCTCAGTTTACTTCTGTTTTAAAAAATATTGGTAAAGAGCTTTCTAAAAATAATATAGATTATTATTATATAGATGGACAAACTAATGCTTTAGAAAGATTAAATCTTGTTAATAAATTTAATGAAGGCGAAGATGTTAAAGTATTTTTAATATCTTTAAAGGCTGGTGGAAGTGGTCTTAACTTAACTAGTGCTGATGTTGTAATTCACTTTGATCCTTGGTGGAATCCAGCTGTTGAAAATCAAGCTAGCGATAGAGCTCATAGATTTGGTCAAAAAAATGTGGTTCATGTTATTAAACTTATAGCAAAAGGAACTATTGAAGAAAATATAATTAAACTTCAAGAAAATAAAGATAAGCTTATAAAAGATTTTATAAATGATGATTTATCTAATAGTGGACTTCTTAAGAGTTTATCCGATAAAGATATAATAGATTTATTTTCATAAAGTAAAAAAGGAGCAAAATTTTGCTCCCTTTTTATTCTATTCATTATTTTCATATACCTTATAATCCATTAAATATGTGTATGACTTCATACCTTCCCATGAGCCTTCACTAAGTCTTTTCATACCCATCTGACTAAACTGAGCAGCATCATATATTGGATATTCAGACTTTAATTTTTTAGTTGAGTAATCATTAAAATCTATAGTATATAAATTACCAATTTCCTCATAAGACATTAATTCATTTCTGTATAATATAGTATAATAATCTGCATCTTTATCTTCTTTAAATTTAACATTATTTATTATATCGAAAAATTGTTCTATATCAATATTATATTCCATTGGATTAAACACAAGCATATCTTCTTCATCATAATCATAGATTTTACTTATATAGACATTATATGATTTAGTATTATCTGATATATAGTAATATTTATTATTATTTATATCTTTTACAGTATAACTTATCATCTTTATTTTATTTTTGTTGTAATCTAAGTCAAGTTTTTCTATAAATGCTTGATTATCTATACCTAATTCTTTTTTTAATATTTTATAATTATCTTTTAAAGAATCCATGCTTATACTTTCCATAGGTATTACTCTATCTCTATACTCTACTTTGTTGTATATAATTGAGTTTATTCCCACTAAGCAAAGTATAATAAATCCAAATACTGTTGCTTTCTTTTTTATTATATTATTTTTTCGTTCTTTATTTTTTATGAATAGTAGATATATAATAAATCCTATTGGCAGTACAAATTTAATATACTCAAAATTAAAACTAAATGTAAATAATCCTAACATATAAAACCCAACTAATTTAAACCCTAAATATTCTTCAACTTCTTCTTTTTTATTGTATAAATATCTTAAGTAGCTAATTATAAGTATTAATGTTGCCAAACTTAATATATTTGTTTCATTTATATACTCTATAAACTTAAAAATATATTTCATAATATTCCCCCCTATTGTGACTATATAAATTATATCATATTAAGTTTTTTTAAACTATTTAATCTACGCAAGTAAAAAGGAATTACCTTAAAATAGTTTAAGATAATTCCTTTTATTTTTTATATTAAAGTTTATTCTTCTCCAGCATTTATCAATATGAAGAATGTAGTTGCATTTTTAGTTGATTTAAATTCTGGGCTATCTTTGAATTTATCAACATGTTCTGCAGCCAAATCTATAGAATCAACTTCTCCAGCTTCATAAAGATTTATTCCAGTTGAAGAGTCTTTTACTATCTTAGTATTTATAGTTTGTAATTTTACTACATCTTTATCCCAATACTTTTCATTTTTACTCATTGTATATTGGTCTTCTAATTTCCATCTAGTTAATTCAAATGGTCCATTAGATAATATATCATCTTTAGTAGTTCCATATTTATCCCCTTTTTCTTCAACAAATTTTTGATTTTGTGGGAAGAATACAGGGAATCCTACAAGCCTATAAAAATAGTTAACAGGTCTTACTAAAGTAACTTGTAATGTATTATCATCAAGTGCCTTAACACCTACGTCATCAGCACTACATTTACCTAAACTATAATCTTCTGCACCAACTAAATCATAGAATATAAATCCATATTGACTTCCTGTCTCTGGATTTAAAGTTCTCTTCCATGCATATTCAAAGTCATGAGCTGTAACCTTATCACCATTACTCCAGTATGCTTTATCATTTATAGTGAAAGTCCAAGTTTTTTTATCTTCACTTGTTTCCCATTTAGTTGCCATACCTTCTACTACTTTACCGTCTAAATCTACTCTTGTTAAACCTTCCATAATATTATTTAAAACATCAAAAGAATAAAAATCTGTAGTTTTACTTGCATCTAATGATGGTAAATCTGCACTACTCGTTATATTGAAGCTATCTTTACCTTCTACATAAGCCCATTTATAAGTATTTCTAGCTCCATATGCAGATTTAACTATGTCCTTAACTGTAGATTTTTCTAAGTATGCAGAGCTACTTTGATATACTGGAGATATATATGCATCGTTTAATAAAACTTTTTCAGCTTCAGCAAATTTTTTCCAGCTATTCGCTAGTGTTAATGAGTTTTTAGCTTCATCAACTAATTTATTATATTCTGCACTATTATATCCACTATTTGATCCAAATTTGCCAGTTGTTGTGAATGTTTCTAAGAATGTTAATGGGTCTGGATAATCTGCTATCCATGAACTGTATAGTAATTCAAAATCACCTTGTGATTCTAATTGTTGTTTTTGTTTGAATGGAACTTGCTTGATTTCTATAGTTAGACCTTCTAAGTTTTGCTCTAATTGATTTTGTATATATTCACCTATTTGTTTACTTGTATCTGAGTCTGTTGTTAAAAACTCTAATGTTGTATTATCAAATCCTAATTCGTCTTTTGCTTTCTTCCAATGCTCTGCTGCTTTTTCTTTATCAAATCCAAATCCCATTTCCCCTGCTATTTCTCTATAGTCCTTACCATCTTCATCTAATGCCAAACCTTCTGGAACATATACATTAGCTGGTAATGATCCGTTATTTAAAATAACATCAGTTATTTGAGCTTTATCTATAGCCATAGATATAGCAAGTCTAGCATCCTCATTTTGTAAAATTTGCTTAGCAGTTATATTTTCAGATTGCCCTACATTATTTCCTGTTTGACTACATCCAACTAGCATACTCCCACTTAATATAGATGCCAATACTAATAATGGTATTTTTTTAGAAAACATATATTCCCCCCCCAATAAAAAATCCTTAAGCTTATACTTAAGGATTTGTATACAAATATACTCTACACTTAAATGATAGCTCACCACAAAATAATTTGTGACAGTGATGCATATATTTTATACATCACCAGTATTACAGCTTTAAAGCATCAGCTGTAACCTTCGGCGATTGCTCCTTTCATAGTAAGTCACTGTGATTATCTCATTACTACTACTATTAACTTTCGCTCCTCTATCTTTAATGATTTAAGTTCTATTCTGATACATATATATTATATATATAATTTCACTTTGATGCAATAATTTTCAGAATATTAAATGTTTATTTTTTCATCTTGCATTATTAGTCAAATTTTACGTTTTTTCAATAGTCTCTTTAACATCTACTTCCGTTAATATTTTCTTTCTTGAAATTAACATATTGCACTCCATGCAATAATAACTTATTGTTCCTCAGCCATCTAAAACATCTAATTCCCCTTTACAATATGGACAATAATATTTATTTTTCATAAACTCACCTCATATATATTTTTATTTTATCCCCATTATCTATTATAATATTATTTTCAACATGATTTAAAGAGTTTATATCTATATTTTATATAACTTTATTCTATAATTTGTATTTTTATATTCTAAATATTAATATATTTTTTCTCTAAAAATTTTTATATCCTCAAAATTCCACCTACTTTTACCATTTTCTTTATTTAGTATCAATAAATTTATAATTTTACAAAATTAATTCTTAATCCAAATATATACTTAATTTATTAAATATATCAATTAATAATTATGGGTGTTCCTTCTGGAATATTATCATATATCCATTTTGCACTACTAGTTGCAAGCCTTATACATCCATGACTTATTGCCACTCCTAATCTATCATCTTTTATATTAAATCCTTTATCATCATATATTATAGAGTGGTAATAATAATCATCAACTATATTTGTTGCATATTTTACAGAGCTTGTATTTCCACCTATAGCTGGGTACTTTATACCTACACTAAATCCACCTTTTATAGTTGGTGTTGACGATTTTCCAACTGTAGAACTCCATTTGTATTCTAACTCCCATCCATTTTTATACTCATAAACATAGGTAAATTTATCCTTAAGCGAAGTTATTAATAAATAATCTGTACTACTTTGTATATTATTTTCTTTTACAAACTCGGTAATACTTTTATCAAATTTATCATAGTTATAAGCCATACTATCCCCTTCCTTTAAACGTTAAGTTATAATATAATATATAAACATTTATTTATTTGATATACTAAATATAATTATATTTAGAAGGGTATTATAAGTATTGGTTACGATATTTATAACTGTATAATTAGAAAGTTTCATATAGTAATTGTATATAAAAATAAATAGCCAATAATCTTATGATAATTTATTGGCTACTTATTTTTATTTTATACTGTCAAAAAGTTTTTTCATATTGTCTATTTCAGGTTCTTGATTTTGTAATTCTCCTTCTGCCATTTTTTTAATTTCAGCATTATCAGTATACTTAATTATTGAGTTTACCATATCTATCGCACCCTGATGATGAACTATCATTGATTGTAAAAAGTCTTTATCTACATTTCCTGTAGGCTTAAGATTTTCAAGTCCACACATCATCTCTTTTACAATTTTTTCATAATCTTTTAAATATTTTTCTTCCCTTACTTTATCTTGTGTTAAATTCTCTATTAGAGTTTTCATTAAGCTTTCCATACTAGCTATACTTATTGTTTGATTTTTTATTATATCCTTAGCTATTTGAACTACCTCTTCATTTTCTCCTCCGTTGTTTAGTAAATTTTTTGCCATATCAATAGCACCTTTATGATGTTGTATCATTTGATATAGATAATCAAGATTTACATTACCTGTGTGAGGTGCATAAATCATATTAGTTCCTAAACTTTCAGTTATCGCTTTATTTTCTTTTAAATATGACTCTTCATTACTTTCTGCAAATATAAAATTATTAGATGGTATACTAATGCATATTGTCATTAATACAAATATCTTTTTTAAAAATTTTTTCATCGTATCCTCCTAAATTTAACTAAGTAATCCGCTTTATTTAATTTCTTGAATAAATTTTTCTCAGAATTTGTATTCTCTATTCTCTTTTATCACTGTCTTTTTTTGCTATTATATCTTCAATGCGTTTATTTATCTACTTATTAAATATATTCCTTGTAATTTATGTAATTAAAATAAATTTTATATATGATACTAATTGTGATAAAAAACAAATAATATATCATGGTGGGTAAATTTTAATGAAGGTTTTAGAGAGTGAAAAGCTCAATTTCAATCACTTTAAGCTCAATGTAAAACATTTACAAACTTTATAAGATAATTTTAATCTCATATTAAGATAAAATAATAAATACTTTATCTATATTATTTTAATAATATTGTCATTATATAATTTTATAGCATAAGTTCACAAATTTTAGTTTAAAATATATATGTACTTTATAATTCCAATCTCCTTAAAATTTAGTATATAATAGAAAAAATGCTACTATCTAATATGATATTAGCATTTTTTGTCCTTAAAATTTATTTAATAAATTGGCCATTTCTATTACAATTACTGTTTCCTGATAGTTTCTATGTTCTTTGTGATACCCTTGACTTATTATTTTTCTATTCTATCTATTAAAATAAAATTATTTCTGCATAATTATAATAATTTATAATAGATATATCTAAAAATATAATAAATAAAGATATGTAACATTACAAAAAGGAGTGCATATAATACACTCCTTTAATTATTTTAGTGTCCACAACCAGAGCATCCTCCGCCACATCCACCTTGATCATTTTTCATACTTTCAGGAATTACTCTAAATCCGTATCCTGTATCTTCTATAACAATATCACCATGTTGTGCATATTCGTTTTTATCCATTATAAATTGTAGCCCCTCTACTTCATAAGCTACATCACTATCCTTTTGCTCATCCAGAGCAATACCAAATGATGGACCGCCTCAGCCTATGCCTGCGAAATAAACTCTTATAGTTTGAGGTCTATCTTGATTGTCTTGTAAGATGTCTTTTAACGTCTTTACTGCTGATTCTGGTAAAGTTATCTTCATTGAAATCATATCCTTTCTTATTTTTTATGAATATACCATAGTATATACCTATTATATACATTTTTGCCATAAATAATCAATACGTGTAGAACTATATTTTTATTTACTATATTTATACCCATTTTATGTAGTATTACTCATAGATTTTTATAACTAATATACTAAATAAAAAATTCGCTTCGTTCATATTTCCAATAATCAGGTCAGTTGCTTAAAACCAATTGATTAATATTATTTAAATTTAAAAATTATATACATTTTTTAAGTATTATAGTATATTTAAACGAAAAAAGTTACCTTAGTTTTTAAGGTAACTTATATATATCTTAGTGTCCGCAACCAGAGCATCCTCCGCCACATCCACCACCTGTGTTTTCTGGCATATTTTCAACCACTACTCTAAAACCATATCCTGTATCTTCTATAATTACATCACCATACTTACTGTATTCAACTTCGCTCATTATAAAATGTAAACCTTCTATATCATAGCACACATCATCTTCTCTTTCTTCATCTAGTGCTATTCCAAATGATGCTCCTGAACAACCCATTCCTGCAAAATATACTCTTATATTTTGAGGTCTTTCTTGATTATCTTTTAATATATCTTTTAATGTTTTTATTGCTGATTCTGGTAAAGTAACTTTCATAAAACCAACTCCTTTTCAAAATTTTGTATATAGAGATTATATGCTTGTTTTATCTAGTAATCAATATATATTAATATAAATTATTTTCTTGATATTATAATAATTACCCACTTTTTTTATGTGTATTCACCCATTTTTAAATTTAAAAATTGCCTTTACCTAAAAATTTCTAGCTGATACTTTTTTCTCTGACTTATTTTAAAATAATCTTACACCAATAATTATAATTGCTATTTTCCTAGAATTGTTTCCTTTAAATGATGTAAATATGCCAAAATAGATTAAAAGCTATAATAATATTTCAATAAAATACCTATAATTGTAAATTATATGTATTTTATAATTTAATTTATAATATTAAATTATTTAACTTTTCTAATACATCTATTATATCTTCTCCATAAATAGAGTAGTTTATATAATTTGCTATGCTTTCAATCGGTTCTTTATTTATAGCAACTAATTTAGCTCCTTTCTCCTTTGCCATTACAGGTAATTTGTTTATAGGCGATATACTCATTTCTGTTCCAATTATTAGCACTATATCACTTTTATACATATTAAATAATGCTAGTTCTAGGTACTTTGGAATTTCTCCAGATAATACTATATTTGGTCTTAATGTTCCATTGCACTTTGTATACTCTTTTTCAAAATTATCATGCCCATTATTACATTTATGTGACTTTTGATAATATTTACTATTAAATTTCTTTTTACAGTTTGTGCAGTAAAAATTATTTATATTACCATGTAGTTCTATCACATTTTTTATTCCGTGATACCCATCTATATTTTGAGTTATTACTAAATCTATTATTTTTTTATTTTTCCATTCTTCTATTATATGGTGAGCTTTATTTGGTTTATTTAATGATATTTGTTTACATATATTTCTATAGTAAGATATAAAATTATTATCTGATTTATCAAAATCCTTATTACATAATTTTGATAAGTTAATACCATTATAAACCTGATTGTCAACACTTGTTTTGTAATCTATCTTTTGAGAATCTATACTAATTCCATCACCGGTTATCACAGTTGTCTTTTTAGATTCTTTTAATAAATTCGCTATTATTTCATACATATTTGTACCTCCAATATAAATTTTATATAAGTGGTGCAATATTTTATTATATGAATTGCATTTTTAAATGTTAACTTTTAATTCTATTCTTAACATCTTATGCATTAATAAAATTTATATTTTTTATAAATAATTAAAAGCTATAAAGTTTTACTTACTTTACAGCTTTATATAGAATACTATCATGTAATTACTCTTATTATTGATATAATTTATCCTTTAGTTTATTTTTATTGATATACAATCCTTTATTTTGTTGAAATTTATTTCTAAATCACCTTTATTCCACGTCTCTATTACTTTATTATCCGATGATACAAATTTTAAAGATGATTTTCCAAGTTCATTCCATAGTCTTTCAGATATTATTCTATATGTAGATTCATCATCTTCTACAAAAGAAATATTTATTAATGAAGCTACTTCTCTTTTTTCATCAAATCCGATATATACATTACTTTCTTGTTGTAGAATTTCTTTTTCATATCCTTTACCAAGTACATTTTCCACATCTATTTTGTTTTTTCCAATTAGATTTGCTAAGTCTTTTATTTCATATTCTTCAAGTTGTATATTGGATTTATTTTTTTCATTACCGTATACGTATATTTCTTCTATTATTGATACACCAGACAGTGTTATTAGCCCTGCTGCTATTAATCCAATTTTTCTTTTTAACTGCATAATAATCATCCCCACAAACTAAATTTAATTTATTTATACACTTCTTCACTTATTCTATTCTCTATAAATAAATTTGTTCCTAAATAATTTTTATTTTATAATAGTTTTTATATTCTAATCTAAGTAAACTAAATAATTTTTTTCTGAATTAATAGTTAAAATTTTTACAATTATACTTAATATTATATCTATATTTTAATACTTACATGTATAAAACCATCGTATATATCATCAACTACTGTAAAATTTAACTAACACAACAAGCTAATTTATAAAAGCAAGCTCATCGTCAAAATTAAATTCCATATTATTGTTAAAAAAATAACTATAATATATTGACATTATAAACAAAGTATAATATTCTTATAAAGATGTATATTAGAGGTTATTTTGAAGATAATTGATTTAAATTAGTAATAGGGGGAGTGAGTTTATATGAAAAAATTATCCGAGACAATAAAAAAATTACTACTATTTTTGCTGGGAATGAGTATTATACAATTTGGAGTGGCTTTATTTTTAAGAATGAACATAGGTTCAGATCCATTTACAGTTTTTACACAGGGATTAGCTAATACATTAAATAACCTTGGAATGAATGTAACGACAGGAACAGCAAATAGAATAATTTTAGTAGTATTATTTAGTATAATATTATTATTAAACAAAAACCATATAAAGATCGGTACAATCATATGCGTTATTGGAGTTGGACCAATTATAGATCTGGGAATCCGTGTAGTTTCTGTTCTTCCTGTAGAATCGTATAGTTACTTATTAAAAATGTTTTTAATAGCATTAGGATGTTTTATAATTGCTATAGGATTTTCAATACTTTCTGCTACTAAAGTTGGAGTAGCACCAAATGATATAATACCGTTTATAATAAAAGAAAGAATCAACTGTGAGTATAGATGGATTAGAATTTGTATGGATGCATTTTTATTAATTGGAGGCTTTATGTTAGGAGGTACTGTTGGTGTAGGAACTATTATAGCTATGGCTACTACAGGTCCTTTTATACAACTATGCTTACCATATGGTCAAAAATTTACAGATTTTATACTTATAAATAAAGATGAATCTCAAGAAGAGTTGTCAATGAATACTTTTTAGTTATTAAAACAGAAATATCTTATTATTATAGCTAGGTAAGGTTTCTAAATTAATAATTTCTATTAACTTTAGATATAATAATATATTTTTAAGTTTATCTTAATAAAAAAGGCGTAAATAAATTTATTTACACCTTTTTGTTATTTACTCTCTAATATTTAAAATGTGTACAAAATTTAAGCTCACTCAGAAATATTTCAGAGTGAGCTTATTATATAATCTTAACCTATTTAAATTTTATATGGTTAGTATTCTATCTTATCATCTTTATCTAACCACATCCTTTGAACTTCAATGCACTCTTTTCTATCCAGCTCAATTAACCTTAAAAAATCTTCATTTTTATTATTTATCCATTGGTACATGAAGTCATCTCTAAAACCTATATTACCTGTATCTTGTGCTGTAGCTCCGTAGTATACAGTTTTAATATTAGCCCACATTATAGCGCCTAAGCACATTGGGCATGGATAAGCTGATGTATATAATTCACATCCACTTAAGTCAAATGTACTCATATTCTTACATGTATTTTTTATTGCGTTAATTTCACCATGACGAGTAGGATCATTATCAGATGTTACTGTATTATATCCTTCTCCAACTATAACTCCATCTTTAACTATTACTGATCCAAAACATCCCCCTTTATTGTTATCCATTGAGTATTTCGCTAATTCATTTGCTCTCTTCATATATTTATTCATATTATCACTCCTTTTTATATTTTATATATTCGATAAATGAAAAAGGACTATGTTCGTTAAAAACATTAAACTCTATATAATCTATGCTCTACTCAAAACCTTAGAAGTTATTTCAATAAAATATTAAATGAACCTTCAAATGTTTAGATTTGCTATTCTTTGAGGAGCTTAAAATACTCTATGTATTACTTTACTTATGATGAAGAGTAAATCTACTCACTTAAAATCTTTAGGTAGACTTTGAGTTGTTCCTGAAATATGTGGTATAAATGAGCCTATAATATTCGGTGATCCTATAGTATTTAATCCAATATTAGCTATCCCGTTTATAGTTACTCCTATTGTTACTGTATGTCTTGGATATTTAGCACAAGTTATGGGACTTATAACGCCTGGATACTTCGTTAATACATCATTTACATTATTATTTGATCAAGTATGTTTCTCTTCTATGTACTGGAGAATTGTTTTATTTACATTCGGACTTGTTCTTTTAAGTTTGGTTATATATTATCCATTCTTTAAGGTTTACGAAAAGAATATGTTAGATCAAGAATGTATAGTTAGCGATTCTGTTGCTTAAAAAATAAAACCATGTCATTTAATTGACATGGTTTTATTTTTTATATACTTTTATTACGCTAAATTAAAGTCTCTCTCAGCTAAAATATAATAATCTTCTTTATAGTCAATATCTCCATACTTTTGCATAGCTGCAATTACATCTTTTTGTCTAGCCACAGCTTTATCATAATATTTCGTTGGATTATATCTCTTCGGAGATTGAGGTAATCCTGCTAACATAGTTGCTTGTTGTAAATTTAAATCATCTGATTCTTCTCCAAAGTAGCCTTCACTAGCTTCTTTTATACCTGTATATCCATTACCGTAGTTTATTATATTAGCATATATTTCAAATATTTCATTCTTAGCGTATTTTTTCTCAAGATCATTAACTAAAAATACTTCAGATACTTTTCTTGAAAATTCTCTATCTCCATTTAGGTAAAGATTTTTAGCTAATTGTTGTGTTATTGTACTTCCACCTTGAACTATTTTTCCTGCTTGTATATTTTTTATAGTTGCTCTTGCTATCGATATAAAGTCTAATCCATGGTGTTCATAAAACCTATGATCTTCTACCGATATAATTGCATTTACAAAGTCTTTATCTATATTCTCAAACCTTACATAATTTTTATTATTCCTAATCTCTTCAATCTTTTTGTCTATACTCATATTGTTTATTGCTTGTTTATATTCAAAGTATCCATCTAATACTACTTTGCTTACTGGAATACTTATCATCATTACTATAGCTATAGAGATTATTAGATATTTATATTTATTTTTCATATCATCCCCCCTAATTGCTTTCATAATTATTTTCTTATGAAACTATTATATATTTAATTTATTAAGAAATACTATCTAGTATCTTTCATTTTTATTACGTTTATTTATAAGTTATAAATTGTTAGTCTATTATATATATTCTTTATAAATATTTGTTATTACAATTTTGTAATATACTTTAGTATCTTAACAATTTATTAAATAAGAAGCATTTTTCAGTATATACGTTTCTTATTTTTCACTTTTCAGAACATCCGTTCCTATATATTGTAACATATATTCTGTAAATTTGTAAATATTTACATATGTATTTTTATATTTATTTGTATATTATATTAAAATATATTAATTAAATCGTTGAAAGTCATTATACAACTAAATTTAATAAGTTCTTAATATATAGATAACATCTATATATACTTGTATATAATTATACTTATGAATAATTTACATTTTTTCAAAAGAGTTATTATGTTCTAACTTATATTAATAGTACTTTAGTGTATAAAAAGTATAAGTTGTTCAAATTATACAAAGTGTATATAAAATTTTAGGAGGTTATAATATGTTTATTGTAGATAAAGAAAAGTGCATAGCTTGTAAACAATGTATAAACGATTGTCCAGTAAATGATATAATTTTAAAAGATAATAAAGCTCATGTAAAAAATGAATCTTGTATAAAATGTGGTCATTGTGTTGCAATATGTCCAACTAAAGCAGTTTCTACAAACGATTATGATATGGATGATGTTATTGAATACAACAAGGAAAGTTTTACAGTTGATGCTGATAATTTATTAAACTTTATAAAATTTAGAAGAAGTATTAGAAACTTCAAGAATAAAAAAATTGAAAAAGAAAAAATAGAAAAAATTATAGAAGCAGGTAGATTTACACAAACATCAACTAACAGTCAAGATGTAAGCTATACTATAGTTATAGATAAATTAGATAAATTAAAAGATTTAGCTTTTGAGTCTTTAAATAAAAAAGGAGAATATATTCTTAATCATTTAACTCCAGAGACCGAGTATCTTAAAAGATATGCTACTCTATGGACATATTTTTATAAGTTGTATAAAGAAGACCCTATTAAGAATGACAAATTATTCTTTAACGCTCCAGCAGTTATAATTGTAGCATCTAATAATGAACTAAATGGTGCACTAGCTGCCTCTAAAATGGATCTTATGGTTGATGCTTTAGGTCTTGGTACTTTCTATAGTGGCTTTTTACAAATAGCTACTAATGATAATAATGAAATTTTAGATTTTTTACATATTAGTGATAATAAAAAGATTGTTGCTTGTATGGTAGTTGGATATCCTAATGTTAAGTACAAAAGAACTGTTCCTAGAAAAGCTGCAGATATAAAGTGGATATAATATAGATTTAGTATGTTATTTATAGTAATAAAATAACTAATATAAAAAACGTATCACTTATTTATGATACGTTTTTACGATTTATTCTAACAACTATATTTTATCTACTAAACATATATTAACTACTCCACTAAAGTTCATCCAATCATCTTCAATATTATTAAATTCAAATTGTAATTTATCTGTAGATAAATTTTCCCAAATTATTGTTTTTGTATAATTATCGTATTTTCCATTTTCTAATATATAATCTATATCTAAATCATCATCACCTCGTAGTTTTATAAAGCTTATATTTAAGGAATATTTATTTTCAGTATTTTTATAATCTTTTAAATCTATTTCTTGTCTTCCTAAGTCTATATATTTTATTTTCACAGGAATTTTAGATATATCACTTATCTTATTTTTATCTAATATCAAGTATTCTAACTGTAATAAATCATTTAAATTGCATAATTTATCTATTTGATTATCCATCAAATATAAAACCTTTAATTTATACAAGTTTTCAATTCCATTCATTGATGTTATTTTATTATGACTTAAATCTAGAACTTTTAAGTTATATAATTTTTTTAAATTACCTATTTCTTCTATATGATTGTTTCTTAAATATAAGTTTTCTAAATTGTATAACCCTTCTATACCTTCTGTTGATATTATCTTATTATAACTTAAATCTAGACCTTTTAACTTATCTATACTTTTTAAGTTATTTAATCCTTTTATATTCTCTACTTTTTCAATTTCATTATTGCTTAAATCTAATATTTCTAATTTCTTTAAGTTTTCTATACCTTCCATTGATATTAAATTATTATTATATAAATATAATTCTTTTAAGTTAGCTAAATTTTTTATTTCTCCTAATTCTTTTCTATTTGTATACCCCAAGTCTAATACTTCTAGGTTTGTTAAATTCTTTATTCCTTCTATTGATATTTTCTCATTACTACGCAGATATAATTCTTTTAAATTAGTTAATAACTGTATTTCTTCTCCTAACTCTTTTCTATTTGTATATCCTAAGTCTAATGCCTCTAAATGAGTTAATTCTTTTATTCCTTCTATTGATATATTTTCATTCTTCGATAAGTTTAAATTCTTTAACTTTAAGTTATATTTCAAGTTTATTATATTCCCTATTTTATTCTTACATAAATTTAAATCTTCTAACTTGTTTAGCTTATCTAAGCCTTTTATTTCTTCTATTTTACTATTTTCAGATAACTTCCCTAGATTTAAATATTTTAGCTTACTTAATTTATCTAATCCTGTTATTTCGTCTATTTTATTATCATATAAATTTAAATCTTCTAACTCTATTAACTGATCTAAACCTTTTATTTCCCTTATTAAGTTGAAAGATAAATCTAAAGTATTTAACCTTTTTAGATTTTTTAATCCTTTTATCTTAATTATTTCATTAGAAGATAAATTTAAATTTTTAAGTCTTTTTAGATTATCTAATCCCTGTATATCTACTATCTTATTATCTGATAAATTTAATTTGTGTAATTCATCTAACCACTCTAATCCTTTTATTTCTTTTATTTCATTAGAAAATAAATTTAAATTACACAATTTTTCTAACATATTTAATCCTTCTATTTTAATTATTCTATTATAAGATAAATTTAAAAATTCTAATTTTCTTAGGCTATTTAATCCTTCAATCGCCACTATTTTATTGTCTGATAAGTTTAATTTACGTAACTCATCTAACTTATCTAGGCCTTTTATTTCTCTTATTTCATTAAAAGATAAATTTAAGTCATGTAATCCTTTTAACCTATCTAACCCTTTTATCTCACTTATTCTATTATTAGAAAGGTTTAAACCATGTAATCTATTTAGCTTATCTAATCCTTTTATTTCTTCTATTCTATTATTTGATAAATTTAATTCATTTAAATCAGTTAAATTATCTAATTGTTTTATCTCCTCTATTATATTATTTGATAAGTTTAAGTTAAATATATCTACTAGGCTATTTAAACTTTTTATGTCTTTTATTTTATTATTTGATAGATTTAAATAATTTAATTTGCTTAAATCTTTTAATATATCTATAGACTCTATTTTATTATTACTTAAATCTAACCATGTTAGACTATATAATCCTTTTAATGCATCTATAGATTCTAATAGATTATTATTTAAATCCAACCATATTAATCGCTCTAATTCTTTTAAATCACCTATAAACTCTATTTGATTATTACTCAAATTTAATATCTTTAAATCTTCTAGCTTATTTAATGCCGATAAATCTTTTACTTTTGTATTACTTAACTCTAATATTTTTAAATTTTTTAATTTCTCTAGCACTAATATATTACCTATATTAGTATTATTTAAATTTAATTCATCTAGTAAAATTAATTTTTCTAATATGTCTATATTTTCTATTGGATTACAACTTAAATCTAACCATTGTAAATTAGTTAGTTCTGATAATACTCCTATATCTTTTATTTGATTATTACTTAGATATAATCTTTGTAAATTAGTTAAGTTCGATAATCTAGCTATATTTTTAACTTTGTTATTATTTAAATTTAACCATTTTAAGTTAATTAATTTTGATAATTCATCTATATTTTGTATTTGATTATTACTTAAATATAATCTTTGTAAGTTAGTTAAATTCGATAATTCTTCTATGTCTTTTATTTGATTATTACTTAAATCTATACACTGCAAATTAGTTATATTTAATAATAAACTTATATCATCTATTTTATTATTATTTAAATACAATTTTTTTAAATTAATTAAATCTGATAGTACTTTTATATCTTGTATTTGATTGTTGCTTAAATTTAATATTTTTAAATTAGTTAGTTCTGATAGTGTGCTTATATCTTCTATTTGATTATATCCTAAATATAATTCTTCTAAATTTATTGCATTATCTAATCCAGCTAAGTCTAAAATTCCCTTATTAGAAGCATCTAGCCATCGAAGTGATTTAATATTATCTTTTGTAATTTCATAATTTGGGTTTAAATTTAATTCATATTTTATAGCCTCTTCTAAACCTTTATCTGGTATAGTTATAACTTCATTTTTATCTGTCATTTCATACCATCTCCATGCCATGTATTGGTGAGCTTAATTTAATATTATTTATCTTTATAATATTTATAATATAATTTTTTATCATAGTTGTTTATAGAGTAAAAAGTTATTAAGTAGAATAGATTTAATTTTACATATTAAGTCAATATTATTAGCCTTATTTTATATTTATGATTATATCACCAAATTGTTCCATTATTTAGAAAGAATGTATTAAAATTCATTTAAACGCTTTGATGTAAATATTATAAAACCGCATCATTTACTTTGATACGGTTTTTAATAATCAATGCTTAAAATATCTATTTTATCTAATTATCTATAAGATCTTTAGTTGCAGGACTTCCTATTAGTCTTCCTTTATAATCAAATCTTGATCCATGACATGGACAATCCCATGTTAATTCATCTGCATTCCAACCAAGTTGACATCCTAAATGTGGACATTTTGTTGATACTATAAATTCCTTACCGTCATTATTTTTATAAACGCCAATCTTATCACCATTATATTCAACAATTCCAGCATGTCCATTTTTAATATGTTCTATTTTACTACTTGGAATATATATTTTTTGTGCGATAAAATTCTTGGCCGTTTCAATCATATCATTGGCAATATTACCTATTGATAATGATAAATCAAATCTTTTAGGAGAGAATATTTCTGAAAAATCATTTTCTTTATCTAATATCATATCCGATATAATCATAGCCGACACCATAGAACTTGTCATTCCCCATTTATTAAATCCTGTGGCAACATATATATTAGGTGTTTTATCAGAATATTTACCTATATAAGGTATTTTGTCTATAGTCATACAGTCTTGAGCTGACCAATGATACTTTTCTTTTGAATTTGGATATAGATCTTTTGCTATTTTTCTCAACTTATCATAGCATCCACCTTTTTCATTTTCTCCTGTTCTTTGATCTATAGCCCCTAACAATAGTAAATCTTTATAGTTTCTAAAAGAGCATCCTTTTTTCTCAACATCTATGTACATACCATTAACATTATCTGCATTTTCTAAAGCTATAACATATGATCTTTCTTGGTGCATTTTCATGAAATAATATCCAGGTGCATTCATTATTGGATAATGAGTTGCTACAACTATATTATTTGCAGTTATGTTTCCCCTATTGGTGATTACTAAATTTTCTTTAATTTCTAATGCTCTGGTATTTTCATAAATAACTAAATCACTTGAAATATCTTTTAAAAATTTAAGTGGATTAAACTGTGCCTGATTATTAAATTTGACAGCTCCTTTAATTTCAAAAGGAAGATTAATACTTTCCACAAATTCTGCAGAAATACCAAGTTTATTAGCTGCTTCTACTTCTTTTTTTATGTTCTCTACTTCATTTAATGAATATACATATGCTGATTTTTCTTCAAATTCACAGTCTATTTTTCTTTCTTTAATAATTTCTTTATATTTTTTTATAGCAAGTTCATTTGCCTTTGCATATTGTCTTGCCTTTTTCTCTCCAAATTCTGATATTAATTTGTCATAAATTAAATCGTGTTGAGATGTTATCTTTGCAGTAGTATTTTTCGTATTTCCACTTGCCATTTCAGCTGCATCAATTAAAATTACATCTATACCATTTTGTTTTAGCATGTATCCTATTAATATTCCTGCCATACCTGCTCCAATAATTATGGTATCAGTTTTTATATCTTTATCTAAAACTTCTCTTTTTCTGAATTTACAACTCTCACTCCATATAGATTGCATAAATTCACCTCATTTTTATTATTTTATTTTCAAAATTATATACACAATTTATATTTTGCACATTTTCATAAATATATATAATCTCATAAAATAATTATTTTTATATGCAAAAAACCGTACCATTTATTTATTATACGGTTTTTATTGCATATTTTAAATTATATGAATTACTTTATCTATTATATATTTTAATTATTACATAGAGCATCTTCTGATATATCAGGAAGTCCTATAGTAAATTTACTTCCTTTATTAAGCTCACTTTCAAGTCTAATATATCCACCATGAAGATCTACTATATCCTTAACTAGTGTAAGTCCAATACCACTGCTAGTTGCCTTTGTAGCACCATTTCCTTCTACTTGTGAGAATCTTTTAAATATAAACTCTTGATCTTCTTTTGATATTCCTATACCATTATCTTCTATAGTTATTTCAATGTAGCCTTTTACTTCTTTAATATATACTCTAATTTCTCCACCTTCAGGAGTAAACTTAACTGCATTACCTAATAAGTTTATGACACATCTTTCTATTTCTGTTTCATCACAAGAAATAACTTTTTCTTCTACTTCAGGGTCAATTATAAGGGATAATCCTTTTCCCTCTATAAAATTACTCATATTAAGTGCAACTTCTTCAGCGATATATACTATATCATTATTCTTTTTATTAATTTTATAATTCCCCGTCTCTATTTTTGAGCTATCTATTATATCACTTATTATTTTTAATAAATTTTCACAATTTCTATTTATAATCTCTATATATCCTTCAGCCTTTTTATATGTCATAGTTTTATTTCTCATCATATTATTTGTTAATTGTAATATTGATGTTATGACATTTATTGGTGTTCTAAGCTCATGAGATAAATTTACAAAATAATTATTTTTAAACTTTTCATTATTTATTATTTCTTCACTTAATTTTTTATTTTCTTCTAATTGTTTATTTAGTTTCATAGTTTTGTGATTTACTAAATTTTGTAATATCTTAACATAATTGAATATATAAAAAGCTATTGCTAACAATACAATTATATATATTAAATAAGCTAAAGGTGTTTTCCAGATGGGACTTTTAACTCTTATATTCATACTTGTTTCTTTAGTTAAATTTCCATGCCCATCTCTAGCTCTCATTTTTAAAGTATATTTACCTGGTTCTAATGTTTTAATATTTAAATAAGACTTACGATCTACATATATCCAATTTGAATCAATTCCTTCAATCATATATTCATAGGTTATATTATTTAAATTTTCATAAATAGGTAAAAAATACTCTATTGATAAATCTTTATCATAATGCTCTAAAATTAATTCTTTATTATTATAACTAACCTTATTTTTCCCTATAAAAATATCTCCAAATACAACTTTATTCTTATTTCCAATAGGATTTTCTATATCTTCTGGATTAAAATATGTAATACCATTTGTACTTCCAAATATCATCATTCCATCTTTATTTTTTAAACTTGAATTTATGTTAAATTGATATCCATATATACCATCCATTTTGGTAAAGTTTATTATATTTGCTTTTTCTATATCAAATTTATTTAAGCCTTTATTGGTACTTATCCAAAGATTATTATCATCATCTAATAAAATTGAGTTTATAAAGTTATTAGTAAGACCTTCAGCTGTAGTATAAGAAGTAAATTTATTTGTCTTTATATTAAATTTACTTAAACCTATATTTGTTCCAATCCATAAGTTTTCAAACTTGTCAAATATCATACAATTTATATCATTATTAATTAATGAGTCACGATTCAAAGAGTCATGTGTATACTGCTTTATAACGCCCCTTTTCTTATGATATTTAACTAACCCAGTACCTGACCCACCTAGCCAAAGAATATTTTCATCTTCATAGTCTGGTAATATGTATGTTATTTTTCCCGGATTAATATTAAACTTCTTTAAGTCTTCACCATAAGAAGTTTTTTCTTCAGTCTTTATATTTACAGAACGAAAATCACTTGTATTTGAAGACCAAGCAAATTCTCCATCACTATATAAATAATTTAACTCTTCATGATATATATCTTCATATGAGCGTTTAGTAAATATACCGTTATTTATATTTACTAATATTGCATACTTATTGGTAACAACTAAAATATCATCCTCATCTATTTTATATAAACCTGTTATATACTCATTATTTAAATCTACTTTATTATCATTATTTTGACAAATTATATCTACTAAGCTCCCATCCTTTTCATCAAATATATATATTCCATAATACTTAGTAGCCATTAAATAATATCCATTATGTTGTATCATAGATACTATACTTTTATCATATAAAGTTCCTTTTTTATGATTATATTCAGTATTAAAATTAAATTGATTACCTTTATTTGCTATATTTATACCTTTATCGGTTCCAACCCATATCGTTCCATTAGAATCTTCATAAAAGCATGTTATATTATTACTAGCAAGGTTATTTACAAAAGTAGTATTCTTATTTAAATAACTAATTTTTTTATTTCGTATAGAATATATTTTTATCCCATTACTACTAGATATCCATATATTATTATTACTGTCATTTAAAATAAATTCATTATTATAAATTTTTTTATCTTTATCTTTTTCAATATAAATACTATTTATTTTATTTTCTTTTATGTTGTAAATTTTTACTCCTGTATCATCAATAATGTATAATTCATTTTTTTTATCTTCTTTTTGATTATAGATAAAAATACCTTCTTTTGTAGAAATCCATGCATTTCCTAGATAATCAAATTCTATATTATAAACATATAAACTATTATCATATACCTTACCTTCAAAATAGTTTATCTCTAAATTTTTTTTATTTATTAGGTTTATTCCACATGTTGTTCCAACCAGTAGAGTATCATTTTCATCATTCTTTAAACATGTTATATATGAATTAGTTAATGATTTTTTATCATTTTTATCATGGTATAATGCTTCAAATTTCGAATTTTTAATATCTATCTTAATTAGACCATTTTCAGTTCCAACCCACATAATATCATCTTTATCATCTTTTAATAAAGAAGTTATTTTTAAATTAGATAACTTAGGTCCATCTATTTTTAAGTCATTAAACCTTACAATACTATCTGTATTCCTATCTATAATATCTAAGCCTAAATCAGTTCCTACCCATATATTCCCTCTAGAATCTTCCTCTATAGCATTTATATATGTTGAACTTAATGAGTTCTCTCTATCAACACTACAATTATATACTTTTATTCTTTCACCATCATATCTATTAAGTCCATCTATTGTCCCTATCCACATATAGCCTTTACTATCTTGAAATATTGATGTTACATATTCATTTGAAAGTCCTTCATCAATAGATAGTTTTTCAAAATTTCCACTTTTTAATGATTTGGCTGATACTGATATAGGAATTAAAATATTTATTATAATATACCCTAATAGTATTATTTTTGACAGTTTCCCTTTCATATATTTACTCCTTCATACCCCTAAATATATTTAATATTACTATCTAAATTTTATATTAATACATCGTATATGAATTTTCAATATTTTTAAACTTATTTTGACATTTTTATAACATATAAAAAGACTATGATATTTACTATCATCGTTCTTAATAAATTTCTCTTTAATATTTAAAACTATATTATTCTATATGATATACTTAAAAATATTGGCTAGACATTCAAATTCTAAATTACTTTAATTCAATAATTATTTCAATTAAATATTCTTCTTTGCTATTAGAAGTTAATACATCTAAAATCTCCTTTGTATAAGAATTACTTCCAATGACTAGATTCTTATCCTTTGCATAAATCGTCATTTTATCATAAGTTTGTTCAATAGTATTATAATAGCCTTTATGATAACCTATAAGATACTCTCCCTTTTGTTTTACAACTAATTTATGACTATTAACTTTTTTATTAATCTTTTTTAAAATATATTCGTGATTATATCTATATTCACCACAAATCTCTTCAATTGTAATGATAGAGTATCTCGATGTATCTAACCCTTTAATAGAAGTATATTTGCTAAAATTATCCTCAAATAGCTTGTATACATCCTTATCTGTAGGATCATCTATATCTCTATAACGTAAGTAATATTCTTCTTCTTGATACTCTTTATAAATTTTATCAATTTTAACTTCACTAGCGTATTGTATTTTATCAATCCTAGATTTTAATATTCTTTTATTTTCTTTTAATCTTTTTATTTCATTTGATATTTGATTTATTTTACTTGTAAAAAGCTCTTCCATTTGCTCTGGTGTTCTACTATTTAAGTAAAACTTTATCTCATCTAATGACATACCTAACTCTTTCATCATAGATATAAAATAAAATAAATTAAGCTGACTATAAGAATAAAATCTATATCCATTCTCATCATAATAATCAGGTTTTAATAGACCAATATCATCATAATGAAATAATGTATGCTTTTTCACATTACATATCTTTGCAAGTTCTCCTGTTGTAAGGGGTTTTAATTTCAATTTCATTTTTTATCACTCCTATTGACTATCGGGTTACCCTATAGATTATTATAACAAATATATTAAAATTTACATATTAATATTAGGTGATGATTTTATGAAAAATAAAAATGTAAACTTAGGTGAAGGTAGTGTTGGCAAGTTACTTATAAACCTTGCTGTTCCTGCTATAATAGCCCAAATGGTTAACCTATTATATAACATTGTAGATAGAATATTTATAGGTAGAATGGCAAATGGTGAAATTGCCATGGCTGGTATTGGAGTTGCGATGCCTATTATAATGATTATATCTGCATTTAGTTATTTAATAGGTTCTGGTGGTGCTCCACTTACTGCTATTAAAATGGGAGAAAAAAACAATGATGAAGCTGAAAAAATTATGAGTAATAGCTTTTCTATGCTTCTTATAATTGGCGTTTCTCTAACAATAGTATTTTTATTATTTAAAGAGCCAATACTTTGGGCTTTTGGAGCTAGTGAAACAACTATTAATTATGCTCTAGATTATTTAACTATATATGTTATGGGTACTTTATTTGTTCAAATCGCTTTAGGTATGAATACTTTTATAAATACTCAAGGATTTGCAAAAATTGGTATGTTTACTGTTTTAATAGGCGCTGTTATAAATATAGCTCTTGATCCTATACTTATATTTACTTTTGATATGGGTGTTAAAGGAGCTGCCCTTGCAAGTATTATAGCTCAAGGTGTTTCAACTCTATTTGCTTTAAACTTCTTATTTGGTAAGAAAAGTATTTTAAAAATAAGAAAAAAATATTTAAAGTTAGATAAAAAAATAGTAGGTTCAATTTTAGCTTTAGGTATAGCACCATTTATTATGCAAGCAACTGAAAGTTTAGTTTTAGTTAGTTTAAATAACCAACTTTCAAGATTTGGTGGCGACTTAGCAATTGGCGCTATGACTATAATGAGTAGTATAATGCAAATAATAACTATGCCACTTATGGGACTTACTCAAGGTGCTCAACCTATAATAAGTTATAACTATGGTGCTAAAAATTTAGATAGAGTTAAAAAGACTTTTAAGCTTCTTTTATTAACTTGTTTATCTTATTCAACTTTAATAGTTGTATTATTAATGTTATTCCCTGATTTCTTTGTTAGTATATTTAATAATAAACCAGAACTTATGGAGATAACTACTTGGTCTATTAAAATTTATTTTGCTGGTATGTTTATATTTGGGGCTCAAATAGCTTGTCAGCAAACTTTCTTAGCTTTAGGTAGAGCAAAAATTTCTTTATTCTTAGCACTTTTAAGAAAAGTAGTTCTTTTAGTTCCATTAATATTTATACTTCCAAACTTTACGAAAAATGGACTTTTCGGTGTTCTTTTAGCAGAACCTGTTGCTGATATCATTGCTTGTGCTACTACTGTAATTAGTTTTGCAGTATTTTATAAAAATACTTTAAGTAATATGAAAACTGACGAAAGTGATATTGTATCAGCTTATTCTCATAATAACAATTAAATTTTCTTTTTAAAATGTTTTAATAAAAGAATTAGCTTTATTGTATTGTTTATACAAAGTTAATTCTTTACTTTTAATCCTCTTCATCTTCCTATTTTTATGGATGGATCTAGTAGTGCTTATAGAATATATAAGAATTAATCTATACTATTAATATTCTAAAATAGGGTGTCGTATTTCTCGACACCCTATTTTAATCTACATATATATATCCGAAAGCTCTGTTTTTATATTAAAATCTAAAACCTCACTATCATATAAAAATAATTCCTTATCTTCAATTAAATTAATAGGAAGATTTATAACAAACTCACTTCCCTCATTTTCTTTTGACTTAACGCTAATACTTCCATTGTGTAAACTAACAAATGACTTTACTATTGATAGCCCTATACCACTTCCCTCATTTTTCCTTGTCATAGTATTATCAACTTGAATAAACCTATCGAATATTTTCTCTAAATACTTTTCACTCATACCTATTCCAAAGTCTCTTATACTTATTATTACATTTTCCTCTTTTTTATTTACATTAACATATATTATTTCATCATCATAAGAGAACTTAATTGCATTTGAAAGTAAATTTAACAAGACTCTTTCTATTTTAGCACAATCTAGAGCCATAACTATGTCTTCATCATTGGTATCAAATATTATTCTCAAATTTTTTGATTTTGCATATGGATTAATAGATGATATTATATCTTCTATTAAATTTACTATATTTATATTTTCTAAGTCTAATTTTAATTGATGATTATCAAACTTTTCAATATCTATTATATTATTTATAAGTCTTAATAATCTTTGACAATTACTATTAATAATTTCTATATTGTGGTTATTCTTACATTCATTATTTTTTACTTGTACAAGTTGTATAACTGACATTATAACTGTAATTGGAGTCTTTAATTCATGACTTATATTAGATACAAAATGAGCCTTTAATCTATTTGTTTCTTCTGCTGCATATTTTGCCTTTAACAGTTTTTTTTCATATCTTATTTTATATCTTATATAACATATTAATGTTATAATTATACAAATTAATCCCACAAATAAGAAAATTAGGCTAATAACTATATCTGGATATTTATAAATTATATCATTAGGATTATTTAATATTATTGAACCTTTTGGTAGATCCCGTTTTTTTATATTATATTCTTTTAAAGTTTCATAATCAAATATATAATCATTAGTACTATCATCTCCAATGTACAATTGTTTTGAAGTCTCTTCATTTATAATTTTGAGTAACATTTCTGTTGCACTTTTTGATTGATTATAATGATTTATAACTTTTCCTCCAATAACACCTTCAGTTATTCCATAACTTAGACATGCATAAATTGGTATTTGATTTGTATAATTTTTTATTCCTTTATTTATATCATCATAACCAAGCCATTTTACATCTTTAAAATGTATTGGATATAAACTTATTATTGCAGAGTTTTCTTCTACTTTTTTAAGTTCATGTACAAATTCATCTGATACAATATCATTAGTAATTATCCACTCAAAATTTAAATTACTATATTTTAAAGCATTTTCTTCACTTGCTTCAAATTCATTTTTCACCCTATTATCATTATCTATAAAAACAATATTTTCTACATTTTTATGGTGCTTTCGTATTAATTCTATTATCTGGTCTAAAGATTCTACCTCTCTTACCCCTGCTACATTTTTATATTTTAAAGCTCGTTCTATATTTTTTTTATCATATATTCCAAAAAATGAAGCAGGAATATCTTTAAACAAATCCTCTTTATATTTCAAATAAAATTCTAATGCATCATCATCTCCTATAAGTATTCCTTCCAAATTTTTATAGCTCGCAATACTATATTTTAACAAATTATAGAAATCACTTTCATCAACTTTGTCACTAAATGATTTTGCATTCATATATTGAACTTGTAAATTAAATTCATCCCCTAAAGTATCTTTTATTCCTTTAACTTGATCTTTAAATGAAATAAATTCTGGGCTATAAGAACTTATAAATAAAATTTCTTTCTCATATATTCCATATGATTTATTAAGATTAACAATAATCACAAATAATACTATTAAAGCCCCAACTATTTTCTTTATACTAATCATTCCCATTCCCTCTATTTTTTCATTTTTTACACTATTCATCACAAATATACTATATTTCTATTAATTTTTTTGTCGAATATTGAGTAATATTAATAAAAATTTTTTTAGACCTGAATTGTCAATTTAAATCAGACAAATTACTTATGAATCACTAAGCAACTAGAAGTAAGCTTTCAAATCCAGTTGCTTCTTTTATAACCTCATTTGGTGTTTTATA
>ERZ1673737.294-NODE-294-length-69945-cov-42.884204_pt1 | contig 69945 bp, 68 predicted proteins | sample MGYA00580211_ERZ1673737 | MGnify/ENA primary metagenome ERZ1673737 (study PRJEB41218, sample SAMN15661789) | gut metagenome | host: Homo sapiens | place: Canada: London | collected 2015-08-20/2019-03-30 | study: EMG produced TPA metagenomics assembly of... | reverse complement strand
TCTCGGCTTTCCGCCGCGCCGACGAGCTGGCCATGGCCATGGAGTGCCGCTGCTACCGCGGCGGCGACGGCCGCACCCGCCTGAAGGTGCTGCGCTGCACCAAGCAGGATTACATCGACCTTGCCGTCTGCATCGTCTGCTTTGTGGTGATCCTGTCCTCCCGGCTGGTGTTCCCGAATTTTTAAGGAATTCAACCTCTCCGTCAATGCTTCGCATTGCCACCTCCCCTAATAGGGGAGGCCTTGGCAGTCCTCGCAAGGTTTCCGGTTTCGCCAGAGGCTCCCCTACTAGGGGAGCTGGCGAGCGGCAGCGAGACTGAGAGGTTTAGGAGTATCCATGAACTACCTACTCATTCTATCCTACGACGGCACCAATTACTGCGGTTTTCAGGTCCAGCCCAACGGGCGGAGCGTAGCCCAGACCTTTCAGGATGGGCTGGAAGCCGTGCTGGGCACCCGGCCCGACATCAAGGGCTGCAGCCGCACCGACGCCGGGGTGCACGCGCTGGGGTTCGCGCTGAACTTCCACGCCGACACCCGCATCCCGCCGGAAAAGCTGCCGCTGGCCCTCAACCAGCATCTGCCGCCGGATATCCGGGTGCTGTCGGCCCGCATCGTGCCGGAGGATTTTCACGCCCGGTACGCGGCCCACACCAAGACCTACCTCTACCGCATCCACAACAGCCCCATCGATTCGCCCTTCGACGCGAAGTACTACACCCGCGTGCCCCGGCGGCTGGATGAGGCAAAGATGCAGCAAGCGGCCCGGCTCTTCGTCGGGAAGCACGATTTTCTGGCCCTCTGCGCGGCGGGCAGCTCGGCTGCGGCCCACGGCGACACCGTCCGCACCATTACAGATTGTAATGTTGTGCGGAAAGGTGACGAATTGGAGATCACTGTGACGGCGGACGGCTACCTTTACAATATGGTGCGTATTCTTGCCGGGACCCTGTGCGAGGCCGGGGCCGGGCGGCTGGACCCCGAAACGGTGCCCGCCATCCTCGCCAGCCGCGACCGCAGCAAGGCGGGGCCTACTCTGCCCGCACAGGGGCTGTTTTTGAAGTGCGTGAATTATAACTGAGAGGCGAAACTGATGAGAAAATTTACTCGCAGTCGTGCAGAAAACGACGAACCGCTTTCGGCGGGGCGCGTCGAATACCTCGAACAGGCACGGCAGAGGGCGCGCAATAAGCGCATCCGCCGCACGGCGGTGCTGCTGGTGCTGCTGACGGGCATCGTGCTGTTTGCCACCGGCCTTGTGGGCAGCTCGGTGGCGATGGCGAAAGATTTCATCGACACGGCCCGCATCGCCCTTTTGCCCGGCGCGGGCTGGCCGCAGCAGACCGGTGTCTCGGAAGTGACGCAGGTGGAATCGCTGACCGGAAGCTTCGTCGAGCTGGGCAAGGAGGGCTGCGTCGTCTACTCCCGCAGCGGCAAAAAGCTGAACAGCATCCAGAGCGGCTACGCCCGCCCGGCACTGGCAGCGGGGAAGAATCGCTTTGTGCTCTACAACCGCTCCGGCAATGAGCTGCGGGTGGAGAGCCGCACCCAGAACCTTTACACAAAGCAGCTGGAGAACAGCATCTTCCTCTGCGCCATGGCGGACAACGGCAATCTGGCCGTGGTCACCGAGGACGTCAGCGCCATGGCAGAGCTGCTCATCTACAACTCCAACATGGAGCAGGTGCTGAGCTGGAGCATGAGCTCCAACGACGGCACCCCGCTGCGGATGGCTTTTTCCCCCGACGGGCGGAAGCTGGCGGCGGCAGCGGTCACGGCGGGCGGCGGACAGATGATGACGAACCTCTACCTCGTCAATCTGGCGTCGGGCGACCCCGTGAGCCTTGCCAACCAGAGCGGCGTGCCGCAGTGGCTGGGGTGGACCTCGGCCTCCACGATCTTGGCGGTCTACGACTCCCGCGCTGTCCTTTACAATGCGGGCGGCGGCGAGCGCGCAGCCTACGAATTTGCGGGAAACACCCTGAAGGATATTTCGGTGGACGCGGCGGGGAATGTGGCCCTGCTGCTGGGTTCCGGCCAGCTGCATCAGGCGGTGCTGCTGGATAAGAGCCTGAATGTCCAGTTCAGCGGCACGGTGTCCTCGGCCAATTCCATCGTCCGGGCGGGGAGCCTGTTCTACCTGCTCAGCGACAGCGGGGTGGAGTGTTACAACACCTCCGGCGAGCAGCAGTGGAGCAAGACCCTCGCAGCCAAGCCCCAAGCGCTGCTGGCCGATACCAAGGAGCTGCTGCTCTTCAGCGGCAACACCGCGCAGGCGCTGGAAGTGCCGCAGAAATAACAAGGATCATACGATATGTTCAAGAATCCGTCATTTATTTTTGATATCATCTGTACGGTGGTCTGGCTGCTGCTGGCGGTCCGCTATGCCCGCAAGGGGTTTCTGGCGGCGGTCGTGCAGCTGACGGGCAACCTTGTCAGCCTGTTCGGGGCCCGGCAGTTTTCCGGCTGGGCAGCCGGGCAGGTGTTCGAGCAGGTTTTTGCGAACAGTTTCCGCGACCAGATCGCGGCCAGCATCTCCGCCGAAGGGGCGGTCAGCCTTTCCGGCATCGCGGCCAAGTACGCGGGCTTTCTGCCGGAGAGCTTCCGCGCGTCCATCGTAGAGGCATGTGAGCGCTCCATCTCGGCGGTGCTCAACGACAACGCCGTGGTGCTGGCGGATGTCATCGTCCAGAAAGTGCTGGCCCCGCTGCTGACGCCCGTCATCTCGCTGGTGCTGTTCTTCGTGGCATTCGCCCTGCTGCGGATGCTCGTCAGTCTGCTGGTCACGGTGCTGGGGCTGGTGAACAAGCTCCCGGTCATCGGGGCCGTCAACCACGGGCTTGGCTGGAGCGTCGGCGCACTGGCCAGCCTCGTGGACATCTATCTGGTGCTCTGCGTGGTCTGGGCACTCATCGTCATCACCGGCGGCAATCTCACCGTTCTCAACGATACGGTGATGAGCGGCAGCCTTTACTATAAAGCATTCAATTTGTTCAACCCGTTCTTGTAACGGGGCGGAACTGAAGGAGGAACTATGGTCTGCATTCGATGCCAAAAGCGTCCGGCCATCATCTTCGTGCAGCGCATGGAGAACGGCCAGATGAAAAATGAGGGGTACTGCTTACACTGTGCCCGCGAACTGCACATCAAGCCCGTGGAGGACCTGATGAAGCAGTTCGGCATGTCGGACGAGGACATGGACAACATGGAGGACCGGATGGAAAACATGATGCAGGAGCTGGGCGACGGCTCCGGCTCCATGAATCCGTTCTCGATGATGATGAACATGGGCCAGCCGCAGGAGGACGACGGGGACGAGGACCTGATGCCCGGCTCCAGCGCGACCTTCCCGCTGAGCATGAACGGCGGCACGCAGGAGGCCCCCAAGGGAGATAAAAAGCCCGGCAGGAACGGCAAAAAGCCGCCCCGCCGCAAATTTCTGGATACCTATTGCGAGAACCTGACCCGCAAGGCGAAGGAGGGCAAGCTGGATGACATCATCGGGCGGGACCGGGAAATTTACCGCACCATCCAGATCTTGAGCCGCCGCCAGAAGAACAACCCCTGCCTCATCGGCGAAGCCGGTGTCGGCAAGACGGCCATCGCCGAGGGCATTGCGGAGCGGATCGCCAAGGGCGACGTCCCGGCGGGCCTGAAGGAGAAGGAGATCTACCTGCTGGACCTGACCAGCCTTGTGGCGGGCACCCAGTTCCGCGGCCAGTTCGAGCAGCGGGTCAAGGGTCTGCTGAGTGAGGTCAAGGCGGCGGGCAACGTCATCCTGTTCATCGACGAGATCCACACCATCACCTCCGCCGGTGAGAGCGAAGGTGCCATGAACGCGGGCAACATCCTGAAGCCCGCCCTCTCCCGCGGGGAGATCCAAGTCATCGGCGCCACCACCTTCAACGAGTACCGCAAGTATATCGAGAAGGATCAGGCGCTGGAACGCCGCTTCCAGCCCGTCCGGGTCGAGGAGCCCAGTGTCTCCGATACGCTGGCCGTGATGAACGGCATCAAGCACTACTACGAGGAGCACCACCATGTGCAGGTGCCCGCCGATGTGCTCAGCGCCGCCGTCACCCTGAGTGAACGGTATATCACCGACCGCTACCTGCCCGATAAGGCCATCGACCTGCTGGACGAGGCCTGTGCGTGCTGCAATCTGGCCCACCCGGCCATCTCGGAGTACCTGACCATGCAGAAGGAGCTGGACGCCCTGAAGCAGGAAGAGGCCGAGATGGAGAACGCCGACGTCAACGAGCCCATCGACTACGAGCAGGTGGCCGAGCGGAAGACCCGGATGGCCCAGCTTGAAAGCGAGCTGCCCGCCAAACAGGCCGCCGCCAGCGAGATCAAGGTGACCATGGACGATGTGGCCAAGGTCATCGAGCTGTGGACCGGCATCCCGGCGGTGAAGATCCGCGAGACCGAGTACGCGAAGCTGGCGGGCCTTGAGTCCGAGCTGAAAAAGAAGATCATCGGGCAGGATGAGGCCGTGCATCTGGTGGCACAGGCCGTCAAGCGCAGCCGGGCCGACCTGTCCGGCCGCCGCCGCCCCGCCAGCTTCATCTTCGTCGGCCCCACCGGCGTCGGCAAGACCGAGCTGGTCAAGCAGCTGGCCGCCCAGCTCTTCGACGGCCCGGACCCCCTCATCCGCCTCGATATGAGTGAGTATATGGAAAAATATGCGGTCTCCCGCATGATCGGTTCGCCTCCGGGCTACGTGGGCTATGAGGAGGCCGGTCAGTTGACCGAAAAAGTCCGCCGCCGCCCCTACAGCGTCGTGCTCTTCGACGAGATCGAAAAGGCTCACCCCGACGTCATGAACATCCTGCTGCAGATCCTCGATGAAGGCAAGATCAACGATGCGCAGGGCCGGACGGTGGATTTCTCCAACACCGTCATCTGCATGACCTCCAACGCGGGCAGCAGCGACCAGTCCACCGGCGGGCTTGGCTTCAACAAGAGCGAGAACCAGCTCAGCGAGGAAAAGACCCGCAAGGCGCTGGCCCAGTTCCTGCGGCCGGAGTTCCTTGGCCGCGTGGACGAGGTCATCACCTTCAAGCCGCTGGATCAGCAGACGCTGGAGGGCATCGCCGCCCTGATGCTGGACGAGTACAAGCCCAGCATGGAGGCCAAGGGCATCCGCTACAGCTACACCCCCGCCGCGCTCCACGCCCTCGTGGTCAAGAGCCAAGGCGGCAGGTTCGGTGCCCGCGACCTGCGCCGCGTTATCCGCAAGGCAGTGGAAGACCCCGCTGCCGAAAAGATCATCGACGGCACCCTCGCCTCCGGCTCCACCCTGAACGTGGACGCCGAGAACGACGAGATCGTTCTGAAATAAAACACGAGCCGCCGTGCAGTTTTGAACGCTGCACGGCGGCTTTTGTATTTGTCTGCAAATTCTGGCGGGAAGCGGCAGCTCAATCGTGCTCGCCGGTGTAGATCTGGATATAGCGGGGGGCGTGCTTGTCCTGCACAAAGAGCAGAGCGCAGGTCAGCGCGGCAGCTAAGAACGTGAACACAGCAAGCAGAGCTTTGAGAATTTTCATCGTTTTATCCTCCTTGGCGGGTAATTGCAAACCGGGGTAAAAAGGGTGCACGGGGGGCTCCCCCTGAGTTATGATACCCAGTATAACATATTCTGCGCCGAAAGGCAAACATCCGGATTTTTTGGGAAACGTTACAAAAATATCAAGGGTTAGTTATGCCTAATCGTCAAAAATAGCAAATAAAATTCAGGAAATTGCATCATTTTCGCTCAGTTGTCGTTGAACTTCCGGGTACAAAATGATACAATAAGCGTGTTAAGCAGCTGCCGTCTTGGGCACCCGTGCGCCTGTACGAGGGCCGGGGGCGGCAATTCAAGTCAGAATGGGGGATTTAAGTCCATGTTGAACAAGCTGAAACGTGCGGCGCTTGGCGCGCATACGCCGCATGACAAGGCAACCGCTGCAAGCAAACCAGTTCCGATGCCTCTGCCCGCGCAGGTACGCATCCTGATGAGCCAGCACATCGGCGCCCCGGCGAAAGCCTTGGTCAAAAAGGGCGACGAGGTCTTCGTCGGCACCAAGATCGGCGAAGCTGGCGGTTTCGTCTCTGCCAATATCCACTCCAGCGTTTCCGGCACCGTTGCTGCCGTGGAACCCTTCCGTCTGTCCAATGGCCGGATGTGCGACTCCGTCGTCATCAAGACCGATGGCAAGCAGACCGTTGACCCCGCCGTCAAGGCCCCGGAAGTGACCGATAAGGCCAGCTTCCTCGCCGCTGTGCGGGAGTGTGGTCTGGTCGGTCTGGGCGGCGCAGGTTTCCCCACCGACGTCAAGCTCCAGCCGAAGCCGCCGGTGGATACCCTGCTGATCAACGCTTCCGAGTGCGAAGTGTGGCTGACCAGCGACACGCAGGAGATGCTGAATTGCAGCGATGATATCATCCGCGGCATCGAGGCTGTCCTGAAGTATGTCGGCATCCCGAAGTGCGTCATTGGCATTGAGAACAACAAGCCGGAGTGCATCGACCTGCTGTGCCAGAAGACCAAGGACAAGCCCGCCATCGAGGTCAAGCCTCTGCCCAGCGTTTACGGCACCGGCGCAGAGCTGATCCTGATCGAGAAGTGCCTCGGCCGCGAAGTGCCCCACGGCGGTCTGCCCGCCGATGCCGGTGCCATCGTCATGAACGTGACCAGCGTTTCCACGCTGGGCAAGTATCTGGCGACCGGTATGCCGGTGGTCAGCCGCTGCATCACCGTGGACGGCGACGCCTGCGCCAAGCCCCAGAACCTGATCGTCCCCGTGGGCACCGCCTATGAGGATGTTATCAACGCTGCCGGCATCAAGGGCGGCGTCACGCTGGGCAAGGTGGTCGCCGGCGGTGCCATGATGGGCCCCGCTGTCGAGAACCTGAGCTACCCCACCACCAAGACCACCTCCGGCCTCATCATGCTGAGCGACACTGCGGCACAGCCCGCCCCCGTCTCTCCCTGCATCCGCTGCGGCCGCTGCGTCGAGTACTGCCCGATGGGTCTGGAGCCGGTGGAAGTCAATCAGGCTTACGCCGCCCGTGATGTTCAGGAGCTGGGCAAGCTGCATGTGGACTACTGCTTCAACTGCGGCTCCTGCTCGTTCGTCTGCCCGGCAAAGCGCCCCTGCACTCAGATGATGGGTCTGGCAAAGGCGTTCTACCTTGGTGAAATCAAAAAAGGAGGCAATAAGTAATGGATACTCGGCTTATTGTTTCGGCCTCCCCGCACCTGCGCTCGGAGGAGTCGACCACCAGCCTGATGGCAAACGTGATCGTCGCCCTGACCCCCTGCGTGGTCGCCTCTGCAATCATTTTTGGCTGGCGTGCACTGCTGGTGACCGCCGTCTCCGTCATCGCCTGTGTCGGCTTTGAGTGGCTGTACTGCAAGCTGCTCAAGAAGCCCAACCCCATCGGCGACCTGTCCGCCGTCGTCACCGGCATCATTCTGGCCATGAATGTGCCTGTGGGGATGCCTCTGGGTCAGCTCATCGTCGGTGATCTGGTGGCCATCGTGGTGGTCAAGCAGTTGTTCGGCGGCATCGGCATGAACTTTGCAAACCCCGCACTGGTCGGCCGTATCGTGCTGTTCGTCAGCTTCGCAAACTCCATGAACACCTTCGTTTACCCCGACGCAGCTGTGGATCAGCTCTCCAGCGCTACCCCGCTGAAGGTCGCGGATACCTCCAAGCTGAGCTTGCTGGATCTGTTCATGGGCATCCATGGCGGTGTGCTGGGCGAGACCTGCGCACTGGCTTGCGTGCTGGGCCTGATCTATCTGGTGGCCACCAAGACCATCAGCATCGCGATCCCGGCCTCTTACATCGGCAGCGTCTTCATCTTCTACCTCATCTCCACCCACAGCCTCCACGGCGCGCTGGTCGGCATCCTGTCCGGCGGCCTGATGTTCGGCGCTGTGTACATGGCGACCGACTACGTCACCAGCCCCTTCACCCTGAAGGGCAAGCTGATCTACGGCGTGGCGCTGGGCATCGTGACCTTCGCCATCCGTGAGTGGGGCAGCTACGCCGAGGGCGTTTCCTTCGCGCTGCTGTTCATGAACCTGTGGGTCCCCTTCATCAACGATTGGACCCGTCAGACTCCTTATGGCTATGTCAAGCCCGCAAAGAAAGCAAAGGAGGGTGCTGGCAAATGAGTAAGAATTCTACATGGGAAAGCACCGTCAAGCCGGTGGTCGTTCTGAGCGTTATCGCTCTGATCGTCAGCTTCCTGCTTGCACTGGTCAACTCCTTTACGGCTCCCATCATTGAAGAGAACCAGAAGGCTGCCACGCTGGCCGCTTATGTGGACGTTATGCCCACCGTCGCCAGCGCATCCGATCTGGACGAAGTGACCGACTTCACCACCGAGAACGTGGCGGGCGTGGTCAAGGCCACCGATGGCAGCATCGCCATCAAGGCCGAGGAGAAGGGCTTCGACGGCGGCATCCTGTCCGTCATCATGGGCTTTGATACCAACGGCACCGTCACCGGCATCTGGGTAGACGCTTCCACCCAGACCAAGGGCATCGGCTCCAATGTCGCGAGCGACAGCTTCCTCGCCCAGTTCGACGGGATGGACGGCACCCAGAACATCACGCTGGGTCAGGGCTACGATGCGTACAGCGGCGCAACGATTTCTTCCAAGGCTCTGTTTGCCGCCATCAACGACTGCATCAACTGCTACAATGAGTTGGCATAAAGGAGGTTGGTAAGAAATGGCAAATGAAAAGAAGTCCAAGGTAAGCATCCTTACCAACGGCATCATCAAAGAAAACCCCGTCCTGCGTCTGGTTCTGGGCACCTGTTCCTGCCTTGCCGTTACCACGGCTGTTTCCAGCGCACTGGGCATGGGTGCGGCCTTCACCTTCGTGCTGGTCTGCTCCAACATCCTGATCTCGCTGCTGCGCAACGTGATCCCCGCAAAGGTCCATCTGCCCTGCTACATCGTCATCATCGCGGGCTTCGTTACCATCGTGCAGATGGTGATGCACGCCTACATGGAGAGCCTGTACACCGCACTGGGCGTCTTCCTGCCCCTGATCGTCGTCAACTGCATCATCCTCGGCCGTGCCGAGATGTTCGCATGCAAGAACAATGTCGTGGATTCCGCTCTGGATGGCATCGGCATGGGCATCGGCTACACCCTGACCGTTACCCTGATGGCCACCATCCGTGAGATCCTCGGCAGCGGCACTTGGCTGGGCTTTCAGGTCCTGCCGGAGAGCATGGCCAAGATGAGCATCATGACCCAAGCTCCCGGCGCATTCTTCTGCTACGGCTGCCTGATGGCCGGTTGCATCTGGCTGGAAGGCAAGCTGGACGCCCGCATCGAGCGCAAGAGCTGCTGCGACCTTGACAATCTGAAGAAGGAGGCGGAATAAGATGCTCGTTAAACTCGCTGCTATCTTCTTCAGCATGATCCTTGTCAACAACTACGTGCTGGTGAAGTTCTATGGCATCTGCCCGTTCTTGGGCGTTTCCAAAAAGCTGGACTCCTCCCTCGGTATGTCCGGCGCTGTTATCTTCGTCATGCTGGTCGCAACGGCAGTTACCTTCCCGCTGCAGATCTTCATTCTGGACCCGGCTGGCCTGAGCTATCTGCAGACCATCGTCTTCATTCTGGTTATCGCCGTTCTGGTCCAGTTCATTGAGATCTTCCTGAAGAAGTATGTCGTTGCCCTGTACAACTCTCTGGGCGTTTATCTGCCCCTGATCACCACCAACTGCTGCGTGCTGGCCGTCACCATTCTGGTCGTTGACGACTACGGTGCCGACGTTGCCACGCTGGGCTTTGCCGCCGCTTACATCGAGGCTCTGGTCTGCGCTGTGGGCGCGGGCTTCGGCTTCATGCTGGCCATGGTCATGTTCAGCGGCGTGCGCAAGCGCGTGGAAGCCTGCGATCCCCCGGCACCCTTCAAGGGTCTGCCTATCACGCTGATCGCAGCGGCCATCACCAGCCTGTCCTTCATGGGCTTCGGCGGTCTGGTCGAGAACCTGTTCAACGTGACGCTGTAAGGGAGGAAACAGAACTATGAATATTGCATCAGCTGTTATCCTCTGTACCATCGTGGGCGCGGTGGGCGCGATCGTTCTGGTCGCTGCTGCCAAGTTCATGGCGGTGGAGGAAGATCCCCGCATCGAAGAAGTTGCCTCCTGTCTGGCCGGCGCAAACTGCGGCGGCTGCGGCTACGCGGGCTGTGCGGACTACGCAAAGGCTGTCGTCATGGACGGCGTGCCCTGCGATAAGTGCGCCCCCGGCGGCCCCAAGGCAGCCGCTGCCATCGCCAAGATCATGGGCGGCGAGGCAAGCGCGGTGGAAAAGAAGGCTGTGGTCCAGTGCCAAGGCAACTCCGAGCACTGCAAGCCCAGCTACGATTACAAGGGCATCCAGAGCTGCGCCGCAGCCGCTGCCCTGTACGGCGGCCCCAAGACCTGCACCTTCGCGTGCATCGGTCTGGGCGACTGCACCAAGGTCTGTAAGTTCGATGCCATTCACATCGTGGACGGCGTGGCAAAGGTGGACAAGGACAAGTGCACCGGCTGCGGTGCCTGTGCCAACATCTGCCCCAAGAAGGTCATCATGATCGACGCTGCCGGCCCCCGCAAGCCGGTGGTCATGTGCTCCAATCAGGACAAGGGCCCCGTCGCCATGAAGGCATGCACCACTTCCTGCATCGCTTGCGGCATGTGCGAGCGTACCTGTAAGTTCGACGCCATTCACGTTGTGGACGGCGTGGCACGGGTCGATTACGACAAGTGCAAGGGCTGCGGCATGTGCGCCCAGAAGTGCCCGAAGAAGATCATCCTCTTCCCGCTGAAGGACGATCCGTATCCCCCGAAGCCGGTGGTGAAGCCCGCAGCTCCCGCTGCTGCAAAACCGGAAGCTCCTGCTGCGAAGCCCGCTGAGGCTCCCAAGGCAGAATAACCAAACGCAAAATAGACGGACTGCTTGCAGTCCGTCTATTTTTTTACTATAATGAGGGAGAAAGTGAGGAAAACCCGGATGAACGAACAAAAAATGCGCTTGCGGAATGCGGGCTTCGTGACCTTCTTTTTCAGCGGCATCTGTGCCATCTCCAGCGGCGTGGTGGTCAGTCTGCTGCAGGAGCAGTACGGCTTTGCCTACGGCATGACCGGCACCCTGCTCTCCCTGATGAGCATCGGCAACCTGCTGGCGGGCTTTCTGACCGGCGTGCTACCGGGGGTGCTGGGGCTGAAGCCCAGCGTCCTGCTGCTGACCATCGGCTACACGCTGGGGTACGGCATTATGGGCTTTACCGGCGCGGAAGTGCTGCTGGCGGCGGCGTTCTTCCTCGTGGGCATCGCCAAGGGCAGCGCCATGAATGCGTGCACCATCCTTGTCAGCGACAACTCCGCCGACCGCACCCGCGGCATGAACCTGATGCACAGCTGCTACGCCTGTGGCGCACTGCTCTGCCCCTTCCTGATCGCGGCAGCGGCCAAGGTCAGCACCTCGCTGGCGGTCTTCCTGCTGGCGGCGCTGGGGGTGGTGCTCTGGCTGGTCTACCTGAAAACACCGATGGGCGGCAGGGTCCAGAGCGCAAAGGCCGCGATCGACTGGAGCTTTTTGCGCTCCTATCAGTTCTGGCTGCTGACGGGTCTGCTGTTCTGCCAGAACGCCGCCGAGCAGAGCGTCACCGGCTGGATGGTGACCTACTTCAAGGGCAGCGGCATCATTGCGGGCACGTTGGCGGCCTACACCGTCACCGTGATGTGGGGGGCTACGCTGGTGGCCCGGCTCCTCATCGCCTTTGTCTTCCCCTTCAAGGCCCCGCGCAAGGCGATGGTGGTCATGGCGGTGACCTGCACCATCTTCTATGTGTTGCTGATGCGGGCCGACAGCCAGCTTTCGGCCATCCTGCTGCTCTTCGCCTTTGCCTTTGCGATGGCGGGCATGAACCCCACCGCCGTGGCCAGCGCGGGCAAGATGACCAGCGTGACCAGCATGGGCATCATGCTGCCTGTGGCGTCCAGCGGCGCCATCCTGATGCCGTGGATCATCGGCCGCGTGGCCGAGGGGGCGGGCCTTGCCGCCGGTATGGCGACCAACATCATTCCCTGTGTGGGCCTGTGTGTATTTGCGGTGCTTGTCGCGCGCGAGCGCTGAACTCGCAGCCGCAGTAGTCCTGCCGGTACAGGCCGTACTCCTCCGACAGCTGCAAGCTGCGCAGGTAGCCGTTGTGCTTTTTGAAATCCGAGGGCAGGTGCTTCACGCCGAATTCGGCTTCGAGCTCCTGCCCGATCTCGTTGATCCGCTTGGCGTCCTTGTGGGGGCTGATGGACAGGGTGGTGGTGAACCACTGGAAGTCGTGCTCGGCGGCGTACTGGGCCGCCCGGCGCATCCGCAGCCGGTAGCAGACGGTGCAGCGGCTGCCTCGCTCCGGCTCGTTTTCCAGCCCGGCGACGGCGGAGTAGAACTCCTGCGGGTCGTAGCGGTCCTCGATGACGGTCACCCCCAGCGGGTGTGCTGCCGCTACGAAGCGCTCCAGCTCCTCACCGCGGCGGTGGTACTCCTCCGCGGGCCATGTGTTCGGGTTGTAGTAGAGGACGGTGATCTCAAAATGGGCGCAGAGCTGCTCCAGCACCGCGCTGGAACAGGGCCCGCAGCACGCATGGAGCAGCAGCTTTGGCCGGGCATCCCCCAGAGTTTTCAACACTTCGTCCATCTGCTGTGCAAAATTCAACTGTTTTGACATGGATATCATCCTTTGGTATACTAAATACATGGTGATTTCTCCGCGCGGACGCGCGGAGAAATCACCAAAACCAACTTTATTATAACACACTTTCGCATAAAAGAGGAGAGCTTCCCATGACGAACGAAAAGATCGCCCGCATCAACGAGCTGGCGCGCAAAAGCAAGACCACCGGCCTGACCGAGACCGAAAAGGCGGAGCAGCAAGCTCTGCGGCAGGAGTATGTGGCCGATGTTAAGGCCAGCCTCCGCGCCCAGCTGGCCAACACCTCCATCAAGGAGCCGGACGGCACGGTGCATAAGCTGACCAAAAAGGATTAAAATAAGGTCAAATCGGGGAGGGGCACGCAAGAATTTGCAAAACCCCTCTTTTTTTGTGCGCCGAAGCGTGCTATACTATACTTGTGCTGTTGTGGCTGCTTGGCAGGGCGGCACAAGATTCCCAAGGTGGCGTATCCCGCGCAAGGTGCGCGGAAAAGGCTGTCTTTTGAAAATGATAAAGAGGTCATTTATTATGCTTACTGCAATTACGGGTATCAACTGGGGCGATGAGGGCAAGGGCCGCATGGTCGACCTTATCAGTCAGGAATACGACATCGTTGCGCGCTATCAGGGCGGCAACAACGCGGGCCACACCGTGAAGAACGAGCGCGGCAAGTTCGTGCTGAACCTGCTGCCCTCCGGCATCCTGCGCCCCAACGTCGTGTGCGTTATGGGCAACGGCATGGTCATCGACCCGCATCATCTGGACGGCGAGATCAACAAGCTGCGGGAGCAGGGCGTTGAGATCAGCCCGGCTAACCTGAAGATCTCCGACCGTGCAACCATCACCATGCCCTACCATGTGGAGCAGGATGGTCTGGAAGAGGCCCGCCTCGCCAAGACCGGTGCACAGTTCGGTTCCACCAAGCGCGGCATCGCTTACACTTACGGCGATAAGTACATGAAGAAGACCCTGCGCATGGGCGACCTGCTCCATCTGGACAACTCCGTGAAGAAGCGCCTCGTCACCATGGTCGATTCCAAGAATCTGGTCATGGAGGGCAGCTACAACGCCGCCCCCATCAGCGTGGATGAGATGTGGGCTTGGCTGGAGAAGTATGCCGCCATCTTCAAGGATTACATCTGCGACGCGGGTCAGTATCTGGCCGACGCAGATGCCGCCGGCAAGAAGATCCTGTTCGAGGCCCAGCTGGGCGCTCTGCGCGACATCGACTTCGGCATCTACCCCTACACCACCTCTTCCAACGTCATCGGCGCTTATGCCCCCATCGGCGCGGGCATTCCGGGCCACAAGCTGCACAACTCCATCGGCGTCATGAAGGCCTACTCCTCTTGCGTCGGCGACGGCCCCTTTGTCACCGAGCTGGCTATGACCGAGGAAGAGAAGCACGCGCTGCGTGAGGCTGGCCACGAGTACGGCGCAGCCACCGGCCGTCCCCGCCGCGTCGGCCCCATCGACTTGGTGGCAAGCCGCTACGGCGTCTTCTGCCAAGGCTGCGATGAGGTCGCCCTGACCCTGCTGGACGTGCTGAGCTACATGGAGAAGATCCCCATGGTCACCGCTTACAAGCTGGAAGACGGCACCACCACCACCCGCTTCCCCATGGGCGAGGCGCTGGATACCGCGCAGCCTGTGGTCGAGTACCTGCCCGGCTGGCACTGCGACATCACCGCTGCCCGCAAGTGGGAGGATCTGCCCAAGGAGGCTCAGGCTTACGTTGAGCACCTCGAAAAGGCGGTCGGCTGCAAGATCACCTATATCTCGGTCGGCGCAGAGCGCGAGGCTTATATCCATCGCGTCTGATCCGCTCTGCTTTCCCGGACCGCAATCGAAAAGGAAGCGTCACATATGTTTGATATCATTACCGACAGTGCCTGTGATCTGACCCCGGAAACGGCGGCGAAGCTGAACATCGAGATCGTTCCGTTCTATGTCTCGCTGGACGGCGAGCACTACCGCAAAGAGGGCAAGGAAATCGCGGTGCGGGACTTCTATCAGTTCATGGTAGATAACCCCTCGGCCTACCCCAAGACCAGTCTGCCCTCGCTGGAGGACTTTGAGACGGCTTTCCGCGCCCATGCTGAGGCCGGCCGGCCGGTGCTCTGCCTCTGCTTCACCAGCAAGATGAGCGGCTGTGTGGGCAGTGCCCGCAACGCCCGCGAGCTGGTGCTGGAGGACTACCCGGACGCTAAGATCGAGGTGATGGATACGACGGCGGCCACTGTCACCGAGTCCATCGTGGTGGAAAACGCCGTCGCCATGCGCGACGCGGGCTGCTCACTGGACGAAGCCGTGGATTGGCTGAGCGCTGAGCGCGCCACCAACCAGATCTTCTTCACGGTCGGCAACCTCGATTACCTCATCAAGGGCGGCCGTATCGGCAAGGTGACCGGCCGCGCGGCCAACATTCTGGGCATCAAGCCGATGATCCTCTTCAAGGAGGGGGAGATCTTCTCCGCCGGCGTGGCCCGCGGCCGCCAGAAGAGCTTCGAGAAAGCACTGGAACAGCTGATGGCGTACCTGTCCGAGCGGAACGGGACCCCCGATGATTACTGCATTACCGTGGGCTACGGCTACGACGAGGAAGAGGGTAGGCGCCTTTGGATGCAGACCCGTGCCGCCCTCCGCGCCAAGTACCCCGCCAGCCAGTGCGAGGTCGGCTTGCTGCAGATCGGCTGCACCATCGCCGTCCACACCGGCCCCTATGCGCTGGGAATGGGCATTATGCGGCGCTGGAAGAAGCAGTAAAAGAATAAATAAAAAGAGAAGCCCGCCTGTGGTATAGCATTTATGCTTTCCACAGGCGGTTTTTTTTAGCTGGTAAAAACGGAACCAATAAGTACATTGGATCAACTGAGATGTTTTCTCTATAAAAAAACATGGCGACCCTTGATAGGATCGCCATGTTGTCATTCTGGTCGGAGTGGCGAGACTCGAACTCGCGGCCTCCTGCTCCCAAATATGCCCAAAATCGGATTGAATGGTTGCAAATCGTCTTATTTTATATTGAATTACCGTCATATTTCTTCAAAGCGATTTTCTTTGGTTTTGTTTCATTTTGGATGAATAACGCACAAATAACGCACAAAACAGCGGTGCGATAAAGCGGACAGAGGTATTATACAGCGGCCTTTGCCCGCTCTTTTTATGCCCGGCTCTTTTCGCGGATGTTGTCAAAAACAATTTCCATTGCGTCCGACGCTGCCGCGTCTGCTGTGCGGATGAACCCCGCGTAAATATCCGTGGTGGTGGAGGTCTGAGCGTGGCCCAGACGGCCCGAAACCGTTGTGATGGGAACGTGGGCGGCTATCATCAGGCTTGCGTAAGTGTGCCGCAGGCTGTGGAAGCGCACCGCCGGGAGATCATGCGCCCGCAGGAAGTGCGGGAACCATGTTGTCAATCTTTCCAGATCAAAGGGTGTTCCGTCCCAGCTGGTAAACAACAGGTCATTTTGCACCGTCTTTCCGTTCTCCACCTGCACAGTACGCGCCCACATCGACCCAACGCGCAGCCGTTCCGCCTTTTGATAGAGCTGGTATTCTCGCAGCATATCCATACAATTTGCGCCCACCTTGAACGTGCGGTTTGACGCTTTGGTTTTTGGTGCGGTGAAGATAAGCCCCTCATGCGGGATATATTCCACTGTGCGGTTTACGGAGATGGTGGAGGCATTGAAATCAATATCAGACCAGCGCAGGCCGCAAATCTCGCCCCGGCGCATCCCTGTGAACAAACCAAGCTGCACCATAGCGCTGTACTGTGGCGGAACATCATGCAGCGCAGCCAGCAGCCGCGCGGCGTCGGCCTCTTCCAGATAGGACACTTCAACAGCTTCTCCCTTTGGCGGTTCCGCCCGCTTTACCGGGTTATCCTCCACAATGCCCCATTGCACAGCCTTTGTGAAGACGCTGGACAACATCCGGTGATAGTGCTGCACCGTGTTCCCGTTGAGTTTGCCGCCCTCTTTGGCCTGTTCGGTGAATGCTTTGGAGAAGATCACCCCGGCGGCGCGGGCTACCTTCTCAGCTGAGGCCCGGCTTACCGGCGTTCCGTTGCAAACACAGGTCATTGTGCGCCCACCTACACCCGCAGCCTTTGCGGTCTCCTGCCGCTTACCGCGTGGCAGCTCCTTGAGAAGGGCAGGCGTTGCCAAATATACAGAATCCCGCCGCGCTCCCGCCTCTTCCAAACTGGAATAAAAGGCCATCAGGTGCGAGGGCCTTATCTGGCTTACCCTCATGTGGCCCAGCGCCGCAGAGATACGTGGTCGAAGATACCGATATTCTACCCCGGTTTTGGGTTTACACTTCTTGTCGATGTACTCCGAAAACCAGCGGTCTATCAGGTCATCCAACTTCATATCTGCATCGAGAGCAAGACCGTTGTGCACTTCCTGTTCAAACTCATCTGCCCGGCGGCGCACTTCCTTTTCCAGCTTGCGCCCGGTCAAGGTGGGCGGAGGGGTGAAGGTGCGGGACGTTGTGACCTGTTTGCCGTTCCGATCATACCCGGTAGACACCCGGAACAGATAGGAGGTGGAGCCGTTTTTATTCTTTCGCTTCACAATCTGAGCCATTCTTTTGTGTCTCCTTGTAGCTATCAAAGATTTTCCACAAAAGGCCATCAGCTATAAACTTTAGAGCTGACCGGGAATCAATTTCATAGCTGTGTCCATTTGGCGAATCAACATAAATCGTTTTATGGAGAGAATCAAAATTCCCCATTGCATCGAGAAGACTCTCCAGTTCTACCGAATTTTCATTTTCAGCAAGATAGCTGACAAGTGCGGCGACTTCATGCCCTCCGGTATCTTTTTCAACACAAAGCTGTATTATTGCATCCTCTTTCAGGCCGGTTCTATCAGCGATTGCGCGAACTTCAATATTTGGCGTTTTTACATCTGATAACCCAAGTAGATAATCAGTTGTTACACTGAAAAAACTTGCGATATAACAAATACTTTTTGCATCTGGAATTGTTTCCCCATTCTGCCAGTTACGGACAGTTTGGCGAGTTGTTGAAAATGCTTGTGCCATTTCTTCCATTGTACATCCTTTTTCATCTGCCAAATCGCGGAAACGTGACGGAAAGGCATCGGTATAACCAAAAGATTTATTTGCTTTCGCCATTGGAACAACCTCCGATTAATAATAAAATATCCATTTGTAATTGACTTGTTGACTTTACTTTACATTCTTGTTATTCTTACTCTATCATAAATTTATTTTGCAGTCAATAAGAAAAAGTAAAAATATTTTACGGAGGCGTAGAATGGACGACAGTGCAAAAGTTGCCCGCCGGGAATATCAAAGGGCGTGGAGAGCCGCACACAAAGAAAAAGTTTCAGCGTACAATCGCGCGTATTGGGAACGGCGTGCCAAGAGAATGCAAGAAATCGACACGAGCGAACGGCAAAGGACAGGTGAAAGTGATGAGTAACACAGTGCAATATCCGACTATGGCAACAGTGAAGGACGCTGCCGCCCGGTTCGGCATCTCTGAATACTTCTTGCGGAATCTCTGCCGCGCTGGTAAGGTTCGCTTTGTCTGTGTTGGCAACCGCTGGTTGATCAACATGGACAGCCTCGCCGCCTACTTCAACGAGGGCGACGATCCAGCGGAGCTGGAAAGCCGTCACGGGTAAAGCAGAATGGGACGTAAGAGCAAAGGAGAGTTGCCCCGCTGGCTCACCGCGTCACCAGATCAAAAAGAAAAACGCTTTGTGCAGGTTGGTAACACGCTGCTGTTTGATAGGCGTTTTACTGCTTTATCCGTGGGGGCCAGATATTTCTACATTCTCGCGGCAAATGAATCAGGCGGGCAACGCTCTTTTCAGTTTCCGGCATCAAAAATGGAGGCACTAGGAATCTCCAAACGAACAGGTTGGAACTACTTGAAAGAACTGGAAGCCGCCGGGTTTATTGAGTGTATCAAGAGCGGAAAATGCGCCCGGCAACCAAACGACTACCAGTTTTCTTTTCAATGGTTAGAACCGCCTTAAATTTTCGGGAGGATATGGCAATATATTGTATATGTGTGCAAAATCTGCATAGTGCATCAAAATGCGAAATAACGTAGCATCGTTATCTCACTATGCAAAAATTGCACAGTGTCCCCCGTGAAAACAGCCTTGCACTATGCAAAATCTGCATACATAAAGGCCCTACACTATGCAAAATCTGCACAGCCAAAATAAAAAGCCGCTCGGCGATTATCAGACACCGAGCGGCCAGACAGGAGGGAGAACACAATGCGAATCTATGACATTCTGCCCGTAGGGGAAGAAAACGCCATCTCCGGCGAGGAGATAGAACGCCGGTTAGGCATCACGAGGAGAGAGCGCCGGGCAATGGCAGCACAGGAGCTGGAAAACGGCCTCTTTGTGCTGTACACCACCACGCGCCCCGGTGGGTACTTCCGCCCGGCGGAGGGAGAGAAGGGCCGTCAAGAGCTGGCCCGGTTCTATCATCGGGAACAGGCGCGGGGACTTGCCAGCCTCAGAAAGTTGGCGGCAGTCGGTGCAGCGCTGGCCCAGTGCGGCGATCAGACCACGCTTGACCCGCCGGGAGACAGCACACGATGAACCAGCGGCAGCGGGCTTTCTGTGAAGCCTACCTTCTCAGCGGCAACGCCACCGAGGCCGCAATAAAAGCCGGGTACAGCCCTAAAAGCGCCCGCAGCATCGGGCAACGGTTGTTGACTTATGTTGACATTCGGGAGTATCTGGCCCAGCGTAACGCCCAGATCATCGCCGAGAACACGGCCACCCTTGAGGAGATATACAGCTTTTGGAGTGTCACAATGAGAGATCAGGCATCAAAACCGGCTGACCGTCTGAAAGCCTCCGAACTTCTTTCAAAGGCGCTGATAGTAGAACGTACCCGGAAAGAAAACAGCGATCAGAGCGGTGCAGAGCATGAGTTTGACGGCTGGAGTGATGAGGAGTTGCGCGGCGCTGTTCACCTTATGGAAGACCTGAGCGATGAAGAATTTAACGCCATCATGGACGCGTATAACCGAAAAAAGAGGCGATAATCTGAAGAAAGCGGAATTGAATGCGCTTGCTGTCCGTGCCAGAGACGGCAGCGAGGAAACGCTTTTGGACTTATGGAACGCGGTGAAAGGCTTTGTCAAGAAAAAGGCCGTTTACTATGCGAAGAACCACACAGCAGGAATGACGACTGCAGAAGACCTTGTGCAAGCCGGCTTTTTCGCCGTCTATGACACCGTGCAGGCATTCGACGAGACGAGAGAGAAATCTTTCCTGACCCTGCTGAAATACTTCCTACAAAAGCGCTTTGCAGAAGAAGCAGGGGTGCGCACCAGCCGCCGGGACGGCCTACAATATGCCGACAGCACCGCAGAGGCCCTATACTCGAACGAGGACAGTATCACCCTTGAGGACACGTTGGAGGATACAGGCGCAGCCGCAGAGCTGGAAAGCGTAGAGTACAGAGACCTTGTCCTTTACGCCCGGCGGGTCATTCTGGCCGCGCTGGACGGCTTGCCCGACGGCTACCGCGTCCTGTTGACCGAGCATTATTTCCACAACGTCCCTCTGGTTGCTGCTGCCTTACTTGCTGGCTACAGTAGCCGGGCATCTGCCAGCGAAGCGCACCGGCGGGCCTTGCGGCATCTGAGGACATACAGCAAGTACAAGGGCGAGTTGCGGGCCTGCCTTGATGCTTTCGAGGAAGTGACCCCGTATCTGAGCGCCGCCGGGAACACCGGCGCAGGATCCTACATCCGCACCGGCATCAGCTCCACCGAGGGCGCAGCCATCGCGGGAATCTGATACACTCAGTTTTGAGCGCATCCAAACGCGGATTGACCCGCGCAATCTTGCGCCCGTTAGACTGCTCAAGGTTGAGCCGTCCGACTGCACAAAACTGTGCCGTCACAGAAAAAGGGCAAAAAAAGAACCAGCGGTAAGCCGTCAGAAAGCACCGCTGGTTCCAATCTCTTGCCCGGAACAATTCCGAGAAGTTCCGCCGACATGATACGCCATGCCCGCGGGCCTCTTTCAACAACAAAGGATGTGCAGCGATATTTTATCATAGCATCAACTAATTTTCAAGCACATTTTTTCAGCGTCCGCAGACAGTCCGCGTGACCGTCCGGTGAACAGCCACCACAAAACAGGTTCAAGGGATGCAATCCGGCATCTCTGAAGATACACCTCAACCGCAAAGGAGAATAAAAACATGAACGTATTCACAGAAATCAGTACCCGCGAACTGGAAAACACCCTCAAGGGCAAGGCTGTCCGCTACATCGTCAACGATGCAGGGGAAGGGCTGTGCTTATTCTTTGAGGGCTGGACGGACAACACCGGCTCAAACCACGGTGACGCTATCCACATCAGCCCGGTCATTGATGCAGCTGGCAAGCCGCAGCTTGTTGTGCAGTATGTCCCGGAAGAGGAACGGCCCGAAGACAGCGAAATCAGCAACAACGGCGTTGTGGGTGAGTAACCCACTCGCCGAATGACCTGCAAAGCCCCCACGGCCTCAGAAGCAGAGGCGTGAGGGCTTTTTCTTTATGTCTGCATCAACTTTCCCGCCGGGCAGTGCATCGCCCGTTCTAGGCGCTTACCAGACGTTGCGAGAGTATGCACAGGCAAAACAAAAAGGAGGCCGCAGCGTTACGACCTCCATACTGTACCCGCCCGGCGGGTCATTCGTCTTCCCATTCATCGACCCGCCGACCATGCGCCCACGCCTCGCGGGCTTGGTTCAGGCTCATGTGGTTGGCACAGTCTTCTTCATCCGGGTTTTCGAGCTGGCAAAGATCATCCTCCCAGTTGCACACCGGGCAAATATCAAAATCCCCGGCATACTCAAACGTGTACTTACCGCAGACCGGGCAGATATAGCTTTCTCCAACTTTCACGATTCTCATACAATGCCGCCTCCTTGCCGGTGGGGTGCGTCTGGCTCACCCCATAGTGATAGCAAAAGGCCGCTGCATCTCTGCAACGGCCTCTTTCTGTTCGAGAATCAGGCGGGGTGACGTTTCCCGCATCTCCTAACAATGGGCGGCAGCTGCCTGTTCTGCCCTCTGGTTCTCTTTGCAAGTCTATTATACCAGAACACGAAAAAATGTCAATTCATGTTGGTTCGTTTAGTATCGTTTCAATGTGCCTTTTTCGATGAAGTTTAGAACGCGGTTCGTGTTCAGGCGGTAGACCGACCGGGCAAAGAGCTGTCCCCGCGCGGAGACCCGGACGGCGACCTTGACAAAGACGCTGTTCACCTGCACTTCTTTGACGTACTCAATAGAGCCGTCCTTTGCATTCAGGGCCACATAGTCCGGCGCGGACAGGATCAGCGGGATATATTCCCCATAAAGGGCATAATCCGCCGGGTGACGGCTGACCATGTGGGCAATATTGGACTCACCGAGTAGAATACTCTGCCCCTCTGTCATGGACAGCCCAAGCAGATCAATAACGCGCTGGCACAGTACGCCTACCTGTTTGGCGTGGTCTGGCATCGTTCAACATCCTTCCCAGCCTTACAGCCCTTTGATACTTTCCAGCAGCGCGGCCCGCCGGGCCTCTGTCTCGTCGTCCTCTTTCGTGTTGGTGTTCCGCATCTCGTGGGAAGCGTCGGCGATCTGAGCCGCCGCTGCTGCTTTCAGAACGTCCATTGCACCGCGCATCTCGTTTGATACTCCATCTGCCGGTGATGGGGTGTCTGTCTGGCTTACACCCTCACGGCTTGCGGTGGGGTGTGTCTGGCTCACTTTATCCCCGGCGGAGTGCTGGCCTTGCTCCAAATAGGCTTTCACGGCCTGCTGCAAGACCGCATTGGACGTTGTCCCCTGTGCAGCACAAGCGGCTTTGAACTGTTCCGCCGTTTCCCGCTTGACCTTGCAGGCCAGAACGACCATGTTTTCTTTGTCCCATTTGGCATTGGCTCTTTTTCTTGCCTCAGTAACCATTTCTTTCCCTCCTGTTCTGTAAACAGTATATCACAAAATCAGAACGGTTAACAGTACAAATATACACAGAAATACACTGTAAACCTTGTTGAATCTGTCAATAGACTTGTACGGTAAACAGTACTATAATAGAATCACAGCAAGGGAGCACGACCGGAAGGCAAGGGGCGAAGGATGTACCGGGAGCGCAAGAGCAGAACGCCAGCTAAGACAGTAACCCACTCCCGCCGCTGTATATGAAAAATGACCCGGTGAGAGCTACCAACTACAACACCGAGCCAAACCCAACAACAGGGTCAAGCCCAGTATAGCAGGGCTGGCCCGCAAAGTAAAGCGAGGACAGTATGAAAAAATACAATCTTTCGGAGATCATGCACAAGGCGTGGAAGCTGTACCGGAAAGGCGTTGCCGCCTTTGGCGAGTGCCTGCACCGGGCATGGAACAGCGCAAAGGCCGAACCCATCAACGCCCAGCGCATTGAGAAAGCCCAGCAGGCCGCAGGCGTGGCCGAGCAGGTGAACACATGGACAGGATGGAAAACCGCCGGGTTTGAAGTCCTGCACGGTGCAAAGGCTCTGTTCCAAGTGGTTCTCATCCACAGCAGCAAGGGCGACGGCCAGACCTACCGAGCATCGTTCTTTGGAGCCTCCCAAGTGAAGCCCCTGAACGCCTGATATTGAACCGCTGACCCGGCGGCGCAGAGAAAGCCCGCCGGGATTTATTTTGAAGGGAGATTTTCACAATGAACCGAGTAGATGTTGAAAGCGCTGTTATTGCAATGGGAGATGTTGCTGTGTGCATCAAGATGGTGGACGACGCGACCGAGGAGGGGAACGCGGTACAGCAGGGCCGAGCGGTGCAAGTCCTTATGGACATCTTCAAGGCCAGATATGCCGCTCTTGTGTCCTGTGTTCAGGGTGACCAGGGCGCCGCGCAGGGCAGTTTTTGAGGCAATAACGCACAAATAACGCACAAACGGGCAATTTTGCCCTTCATATCGAACAAAAAGACCCACGACAAACGCCAAATTTCAAGCGTTGCGTCGCGGGTTTTTATCATATCGGAGTGGCGAGACTCGAACTCGCGGCCTCCTGCTCCCAAAGCAGGCGCGCTACCAACTGCGCAACACCCCGGAAAGATACTACACTAGTATATCGCGTTTCGGGGCGTTCGTCAATGCTGAACGGGCAAAAATCCAACAAAAAGCCCGGCCGGGGCGCTGTACGGGACAGCGGCTCCGAGCCGGGCAGATGTGCTGGGATAAATCAGAAGGGGAGACGATTACAGGGCGAAGTAACGCTTTGCGTTGTCGAAGCAGATGCCCTTGACGATCTTCTCCAGAGCCTTCTCGTCGTTGGGATACTCGCCGTCCTCGACCCACTGGCCGATGATGTTGCACAGAATGCGGCGGAAGTAGTCGTGGCGGGTGTAGCTCAGGAAGCTGCGGCTGTCGGTCAGCATACCGACAAAGTTGCCCAGCAGACCGAGGCTTGCCAGACGAGTCATCTGCTCTTCCATGCCGATCTTGTGGTCATTGAACCACCATGCGGAACCGTGCTGGATCTTGCCGGGGACCTCGTTGTTCTGGAAGCAGCCCAGAATGGTGCCGATCTGTGCGTCGTCGCCGGGGTTCAGGCTGTAGATGATGGTCTTGGGGCACTCGTCGGTGTCGTTCAGAGCGCTCAGGAGGCTTGCGATCTCGCCGCCGCAGGTGGCGGTGTTGATCATGTCGAAGCCGGTATCGGGTCCCAGCAGGGTGTTCATCTTGCGGTTGACGCCGCGCAGGCAGTTGTAGTGGATCTGCATGGCGACGTTCAGGCGGTGATACTGTTTGCCCAGATGGATGAGGATGTAGGTCTGATACTTCTCAGCCTCTTCCGCGGTGACAGCCTCGCCAGCCATGGCCTTCTGGTAGATGGCGTTGACCTCTTCCTTGGTGGCCTCGCGGTAGGGCACATAGTCCAGACCGTGATCGGAAGCGCGGCAGCCCATCTCGACGAAGAATTCGATCCGCTTGGTCAGTGCATCGCAGACGCAGTTGATGCAAGCCAGCTTCTCCTTGCCGACGACCTTGGCCAGCTTGCCCATGTACTCTGCGAAGCCGGGCTTCTGGATGTTGATGGCCTTATCGGGGCGGAAGGAGGGAGCCACGGTGAACTTGATGGTGGGGTCTTCCTTGATCTTCTTGTGCCACTCCAGATCGTCGATGGGGTCATCGGTGGTGCCGATGAAAGCAACGTTGGACTGCTCGATCAGGCCGCGGACGGTCAGCTTGGGATCGTGCTGCAGCTTGTCGTTGCACAGGTTCCAGACTTCCTCAGCGGTGTCGCCGTTCAGCACGCCGTCGTAGCCGAAGAAGGGGTGCAGCTCCAGATTGGTCCAGTGGTACATCGGGTTGCCGATGGCCATGGGCAGAGCCTCAGCGAACTTCTGGAAGCGCTCGCGATCGGGCTTGTCGCCGGTGATGTACTCTTCGGGCACGCCGTTGGAGCGCATCACGCGCCACTTGTAGTGGTCGCCGAAGTAGCTGCCGTCCGGGTTGCGGCCGCCCAGCCAGACCTGAGCAATGTTCTCAAAGCGGCGGTTCTCGTAGATCTCGCGGGGAGGAATGTGGCAGTGATAGTCGCAGATGGGCATATCCTCTGCATAATCGTGATACAGATGCTGAGCCGTAGCAGACTGGAGCATGAATTCCTTATCCATAAATGCTTTCATGGGTCGAACTCCTTTTCTGATTCATTCATCGAGTGGTAAACAGTCGGGGCTGCCCGTCCGCGCGGGCGGGCTGTACCTAACCATAGTATACCGAAAAAAGCCGATGTATACAACTGAAAAACTGACAAATTTTCAGGCATTTCCTTGTGAAAACCGCTGGAATTTATAAAAATGGCCTGTTTGGGCCCAAAAATCTAGCAAAAAACACTTGACTTATTTGTATACAACAGCATACAATAGGAGCAAGAGGGGAGAGTACACGAGCTCTCCCAAGCGAAGCAAAGCAAACTTAAAAGGAGAATACCAAAATGGAAACTTTGAATTACAAGGTTCTGGAACAGACTGGCTACAACGGCTACATCCTGAAGGATGCTCCCGTCAAGGTCATGCAGTTCGGCGAGGGCAACTTCCTGCGCGCTTTCGTGGACTACTTCTATGATATCGCCAACGAAAAAGCTGGCTACAACGGCAAAGTCAAGCTGGTGCAGCCCATCGGCAACTTCCCCCAGATGGCCGACTGGATCAACGAGCAGGAGGGCCTGTACACCCTGTATCTGCGCGGCAGCGAGAAGGGCCAGAAGGTCGATGCAAAGCGGGTGATCTCCTGCGTGTCCGACTGCGTCTGCCCCTACGTGGACAACAAGTGGGACGAAGTGCTGGCGCTGGCCCGCTCTGAGGAGCTGGAAACCGTTGTATCCAACACCACCGAGGCTGGCATCGCTTACAACAAGGGCGACAGCGAGTTCGATCAGGTGCCCCCCAACAGCTTCCCCGCAAAGCTGACCCGCGTGCTGTATGAGCGCTACAAGGCCTTCAACGGCGCTGCCGATAAGGGTCTGGTCATCCTGTCCTGCGAGTTGATCGACAACAACGGCAAAGAGCTGAAGAAGTGCTGCAACAACTACGCAAAGGACTGGAACCTCGACGCTGCCTTCATCGATTGGATGAACAACGCCAACACCTTCTGCTCCACTCTGGTGGACCGCATCGTTCCGGGCCGCATCCGTGACCCGAAGGAGCTGGCTGCTCTGGAAGAGGCCAACGGCTACCATGATGCTGTTCTGGACGTCGGCGAAGTCTTCGGCGTCTGGGTCATCGAGGGCCCTGCCGGTCTGGAGGACAAGCTCCCGTTCAAGAAGGCTGGCGTCAACGTCATGGTGGTGCCGGACGTTACCCCCTACAAGAAGCGCAAGGTCCGCATCCTGAACGGTGCCCACACCGGCTTCGTTCTGGGCGCATATCTGGCCGGTTTTGACATCGTGCGTGACTGCATGCACAACGACACCGTCCGCGGCTTCATGAACAAGATGCTGCACGAGGAGATCATCCCTACCCTGCCGCTGGACAAGAAGGATCTGGAGGACTTCGCATCCGCTGTGGAGGATCGCTTCAACAACCCCTTCGTCAACCACGAGCTGATGAGCATCTCCCTGAACTCCACCTCCAAGTGGAAGGCCCGCAACATGCCTTCCTTCCTCGCTTACATCGAGGAGCAGAAGAAGCTGCCCCAGTGCCTGACCATGTCTCTGGCCGCTTACATCGCCTTCTACTCCAACGACATTCAGGAGCGCACCGCCGACGGCCTGATCTGCAAGCGCCCGGCTGGCAACACCTATAAGATTCAGGACGACGCATGGGCACTGGACTTCTACTATGCCCACAAGGACGACACCGCCGCTGAGCTGGTGCACGCCGTGCTGAGCAACACCCAGATGTGGGATCAGGACCTGACCAAGATCGAGGGTCTGGAGGCTGCCGTTCTGGCCGACCTCGAAAAGATCCGCACCGAGGGTGCCGAGGCTGCTTATAAGAGCTGCCTGTAAGCCGAACACCGTTCCATGGGAACCGAGGGGCTGCTGCTGAGGGCAGCAGCCCCCTTTTTTGCAAAGAGAGTTTTTGAGGAGATACACTATGCCGCAGGCAATTCATATCAGCCCCATCGACAACGTTGTGGTCGCGCTGCACCCCATCGCCAAGGGCACCCTCGTGGAGGTGGACGGCCTGTCCGTCACCGCGCTGGAAGACATCCCGCAGGGTCATAAGATGGCAGTCGCCCCCATCAAGCAGGGCGAGAACGTTATCAAGTACGGCTTCCCCATCGGCCACGCCACCGCCGACGCCCAGCCGGGCACTTGGATGCACACCCACAACGTCCACACCAACCTTTCCGGTGAGGTGGAGTACAGCTACAACCCCGCCCCCGATCTGGCTCCGCTGCCCAAGGCGGCCCCGGAGACCTTTATGGGCTTCCGCCGCAAGGACGGCCGCGCCGCCATCCGCAACGAGATCTGGATCATCCCCACCGTCGGCTGTGTCAACGACATCGCCAAGAAGATCGTGGCGGACAATCAGGACCTCGTCACCGGCAGCATCGAGGGTCTGTACACCTTCACCCACCCCTTCGGCTGCAGCCAGACCGGCCATGACCATGCCCAGACCCGCAAGCTGCTGGCCGCACTGGTCCGCCACCCCAACGCCGCTGCCGTCCTCGTACTCCATCTGGGCTGCGAGAACCTGCAGCATGATCAGTTCGTGGAAGAGCTGGGCGAGTACGACCACGACCGCGTGAAGTTCCTGACCTGTCAGGATGTGGACGACGAGTTCACCGCCGCCCGCGACATCCTGAAGGAGCTGGCCGCCTACGCGGGCCAGTTCAAGCGTGAGCCTATCCCCGTGAGCGAGCTGGTGGTCGGCATGAAGTGCGGCGGCTCGGACGGCCTGTCCGGCATCACCGCCAACCCCACCATCGGCCGCTTCTCCGATATGCTGGGCCAGCGCGGCGGCTCCACCGTCCTGACCGAGGTGCCGGAGATGTTCGGTGCTGAGGGCTTCCTGATGGACCGCTGCATCAACCACGACGTCTTCGTGAAGGCGGAGAAGATGATCAACGGCTTCAAGGAGTACTTCATCAGCCACAATGAGGTCGTCTACGACAATCCCTCTCCGGGCAACAAGCAGGGCGGCATCACCACGCTGGAGGACAAGAGCTGCGGCTGCGTCCAGAAGGGCGGCACCGCCCCCATCATGGACGTCATCGGCTACGGCGACCCGGTGGTGACCAAGGGCCTGAACATGCTCTACGGCCCCGGCAATGACCTTGTGTCCGCTACGGCCATGACCGCTGCTGGTGCCCACATGATCCTCTTCTCCACCGGCCGCGGCACCCCGTTCTCGGCCCCGGCTCCCACCCTGAAGATCGCCACCAACACCCCGCTGGCCACCAAGAAGTCCGGCTGGATCGATTACAACACCGGCGTCATCGCCGACGGCGAGAAGACCATCGACGAGACCGCACAGGGTCTGTTGGAACTGGTCATCCGCGTGGCCAGCGGCGAGCAGACTAAGGCCGAGAAGCACGGCTTCCGTGAGATCTCCATCTTCAAGGACGGCGTCGTGTTATAAATAAAAAAGGCTGCTGTGCGTTTGTTTTGCGCACGGCGGCCTTTTTGTAAAATACAAGAAGGAAGTGTTATTATGGCAGTAAATACAACAGGAATGCTCTTGATCACACTGCTGGTTTATGCAGCGATCATCTATGGCGCAGTTTGGCTTGTAAAATACTTCATCCGGTATGGCGTTGATTACTATTTCAAAAAACTGGCAGAAAGCCAGAAAAATAGGGAGGACTTAAAATGAATCAGATCACCACCCAGTACGTTACCGAAGGCGGCGCCTGCTACGAGCAGTACGTCATCACCGACCCGGCTGCCAAGACGGCCCTGACCATCACCCCGGAGCGCGGCGGTATGATCACCGGCTTCACCCTCGACGGTGACGAGTACATCTGGACCCGCCGCCCCAACTTCAGCGAGTGCAACCGCCCCCGGTTCGGTGTGCCGGTGCTCTTCCCCAGCTGCGGCAACCCGGACGGCGGCGTCCACCTGTTTGACGGCAAGGCCTACCCCATGGAGTGCCACGGCTTCGCAGACCTCTGCGCATGGGAAGTGGAGAGTGTCGGCCCCGACGGCGTGACCCTTATTCTGGAGTCCACCCCGCTGACCAAGTTCCTCTACCCCTTCGACTTCACCCTGCTGGTGAACTACGACCTGAACGGCACCACCGCTTCCATCAGTATGACCGTCATCAACGAGGGGGATGTCCCGATGCCCTTCAGCTTCGGCTACCACCCCTACTTCACCGCTTCCGCGCTGGAGAATGTGGATTTTGACATCAAGTGCGCCACCTGCTCCGAGAACGCCAAGGGCGAGCAGCCCGCCGCCCCGGAAAAGATCACCCTGACCCGCAAGGAGGGCGCGGACAACTCCATCCGCCTGATGACCGGCGTGGAGTTCCCCATGACCTTCACCGACAAGGGCAACGGCCACAAGGTGACCGTGGACGCCGACGAGAGCTTCACCAACGGCGTGCTCTGGCAGCAGGACGCCGAGAGCTTCGTCTGCATGGAGCCTTGGAACGGCTGGGCCAACAGCGTCAATGAGGAAGGCAAGCACGAAGTGCTGGAGCCTGATGAGGCCCTCACGAGCGAGTGGACCATTACCATCGAGAAGGTCTGATGGATGGTTCTCTTTTGCGCGCCAAAAGAGAACCAGAAAAGCGCCGCTTTTTCGAGGCGCGGGCACGAATCAAGGGCTGCTCGCCCTTGATAAACCCAAAGTAGAACAAAATCCCCCGAAATCGGGCGGTGTGCCATTCGGCACAAACGCTTTTCCGATTTCGGGGGATTTTCAATTTGCGGCTCTGCCGCAGAAATTACTTCTCCGGTGCAGCGAAAGCAATGGGGGTAGCACCTGCAGCAGCGTCAACGCTCAGCAGGGAGATGGGGGTGACCTCGTAGCTCAGGGTCTCGAAGCTCTGGGTCGCGCCGTCATCGGTGGTGAACTCCAGAACGTACTTAGCGGAGGTGTCTGCGTCCTCCGGCAGGGTCAGAACGACGCTCTCGCCGTCTGCCAGACCCTCACCGGCCAGATTCTCGCCCTTGTCCTCAGAACCGACAGCGTACAGGTACAGCTCGGCGACGTTGGTGCCGGTGGTGTTGTACACGGTGTACTCAGCGGGCTCCACAGCAGCCTCAGAGCTTGCAGCCTCGGAAGAAGCGGCAGCAGAGGAAGCCACAGAAGAGGCGGCCACAGAAGAGGCGGCAGAAGAAGCGGTAGAGGAAGAAGAACCGCAAGCGGTCATGCCGATGGCCAGTGCCAGAGCAGCAGCCACGACAGCAGTATTTTTCAGTTTCATGGTAATGTATTCTCCTTGTTTGTGAAAAGTTCTTTCGTGGGCAGACCTTCGTGTGAAAAGTTGCCCACGAGTAACTATTATACATATTTCGACCGGAAAAGCAAGAAGTAATACTTTACAAAAGTATGAAAAGTAAAATAATTTTTGTTTCTGATGCAACAATAGACTATAATAAAATGTGAAATGTTGAAATAATATATTGACAATATACAAATCCTCTGTATACTCAAGCTAGAGTGAAAAAAATTGGAGGGGTATCCTATGAAAAAGCTGCTCGGAACGTTGTTGGCTGTGTTCATGGGTTTATTGCTTCTCTGCTCCTGTACAACGAAAACAAGTAATTCGGCATCGTCTCTGCCGGACAGCCGGGACGAAATGGCCTTAGCTGGTGTCGATGCAAGATACAGTGCAATCTCTTCACAGACCGTCGAGCATGGCGAAGATTATGTCATCCAGTGGGAAGACCCTGCTATGGAAGCCCACGTCCGCTTTGTTCTGGATAAACCGGAAGGTGATATCCTGCACAGCGATGTGTGGAACATTCAAGTGCTTGTCTTGCGGGCAAGCAACGCAGATGGCTTTGATGTAGCATTGGAACAGCCTGCCAGCGGGGATACATTCACCTTTGAGATGGTGGAGACGGACCCGGAAGTACGGCATTTGTACAATGGAACCGCCTTTCAGAACCTGTCCGCACTGAACGACCTGAAGCATTTCGACAGCTTACAGTATTTTTCGTACAGCGCTTCGCAGCCGTATGATGAGCTGACCGACCTTTCCGGTCTGAGCGCCTGTAAGGGTTTGAAGATGTTGTCGATTGGCAATGCAAGACCGGAGACGCTTGCGCCGCTGGAAGAGTTACAGGCATTGCAGACGCTGACTCTGAGCAACTGCGGCACATTGGATCTCACGCCGCTGGGAAAGCTTCCGGCCTTGACTTCGGTGAGTCTGTCCGTGGATACGCTTGATTCGCTGGAACCGCTGGCGCAGATGGAGCAGCTGTCTTATCTGGGACTGACAGGCGGAACGACTTACCCCAGTTTGGAGCCGTTGGTGCAGACGAACGTCCGCTATCTGAATCTGGGAGTCGGTCTGGATGATAGCAAGAGGTATGAGGAGTTGGACTATACCCCGCTGACCGAGATGAAAAGTTTGGTCTGGCTGGATTTGACACATCATACACGGGTGGATGAGGCGCTCTGCGGTGCCATTCTGGACAGCAACAAGGAGCTGAAGTATCTGGACATCTCGTACACAGAAGCCGCGAAGTCCGGCGCAAAACCTAAAGTTGAATATCTGATGGATAAAACCTAAACCACAAAAACAGCCCGTACAGTGCAAGACTGTACGGGCTGTTTTTCACGTTATCAGCGTTTTCAGTGGAAAACTTACTTGGGCTGCTTGCCGATATAGGCGAGGATGCCGCCGTCGGCGTAGAGGATCTGGCCGTTCACAAAGTCGGAAGCGTGGGAGGCGAGGAAGACGCAGGGGCCGACCATGTCCTCCGGCTCGCCCCAGCGGCCGGCAGGGGTCTTGGCGGTGATGAACTGATCGAAGGGGTGGCGGCTGCCGTCCGGCTGGATCTCGCGCAGGGGCGCGGTCTGGGCGGTGGCGATGTAGCCGGGGCCCATGCCGTTGCACTGGATGTTGTACTCACCGTACTCGGAGGCGATGTTCTTGGTCAGCATCTTCAGGCCGCCCTTGGCGGCGGCGTAGGCGGAGACAGTCTCGCGGCCCAGCTCGCTCATCATGGAGCAGATGTTGATGATCTTGCCCTCGCGCTTGGCGATCATATCGGGCAGGACGGCCTTGGAGCAGTTGAACGCACCGCCGACGTGGACGTCGATGACCCGCAGGAAGTCGGCATGGCTCATTTCAATCATGGGCACCCGCTTCATCAGGCCTGCGTTGTTCACGAGGATGTCCACGGGGCCCACCTCTGCCTTGATCTTGACGATCATAGCGTTGACGGCGGCTTCGTCGGTGACGTCAGCGACGTAGCCGTGGGCGTCGATGCCCGCTTCCTTGTAGGCGTCGATGCCCTTTTCGAGGCTGCCCTCGTTGGAGCAGTTGAAGCAGACCGTCGCGCCGCACTGGGCCATGCCCGCAGCGATGGAAAAACCGATGCCGTGGGCACCGCCGGTGACGAGGGCGACTTTGCCCTTCAGATCGAATGCAGAAAGATTCATGATTTCCTCCTCAAGTTAAAATTTTAGCAAAAAGCCCCATACCGGGCAGCCGGTACGGGGCTTGTGTATGGTGCTTTTAGCGCAGGTCAGTGGTAGCGATGTTGTCCATGTCGTCAAACTCCATGTTCTCGCCGCCCATTGCCCAGATAAACGTATAGTTCGAGGTGCCTACGCCGCTGTGGATGCTCCAAGAGGGGCTGATGACAGCATCCTCGTTGTGCATCACGATGTGGCGGGTCTGAGTAGGCTCGCCGCACATGTGGAACACCACCTGCCCCTCCGGCAGTTCAAAGTAGGTATAGATCTCCATCCGCCGCTCGTGGGTGTGGCTGGGCATGGTGTTCCAGTTGGAACCCGGCTCCAGTTCGGTCATCCCCATGCTGAGCTGGCAGGTCTTCAGGACATCCGGGTGGATGAACTGGTTGATGGTGCGCTTGTTGCAGGTCTCGACGCTGCCCAGAGGACGATGGTTTGCATCGGCCATCTTGATCAGGCGGGTCTCGTACGAGCAGTGTGCCGGAGCGGACACCATGTAGAACTTGGCGGGGTGCTCCGGATCGGCGGAAGCGAAGGTCACTTCCTTGGTGCCCTTGGTGATGTACAGGCAGTCCTTATAGCCCAGCTTGTACTCCACACCGTCGGCCACCACGATGCCGGTGGAATCCTTGCCGATGTTGAACATGCCGATCTCGCGGCGTTCGAGGAAATAGTGGGTGCCGAAATTGGCCCAGACGTCGATGCCCTTGTCGATGGAGACGGTCTCATGCACCGGCATACAGCCCAGCGTGACCATACGGTCCACATGGCTGTAAACGGCCACGACCTCATCGGCCTTGTACAGGCCGGTGATCAGCATTTCGTCGCGCATTTCCTCGGTGGTATAGCGCTTGAAGTCCTTCTGGTTGCAGGAGTAACGGATATCCATTTCGGATCCCCTCCCGCTCTTAGCGCTGGATACGGCCGGAACCGTCGCCGCCAGCCAGCTTCTCGACCTCAGCAACGGTCATCATGTTGTAGTCGCCCTCGATGGAGTGCTTCAGAGCGGAAGCAGCCACAGCGAACTCAACAGCCTCCTGCGTGCTCTTGCCGGTCAGCAGAGCGTAGATCAGGCCGCCGCCGAAGGAGTCGCCGCCGCCAACGCGGTCGATGATCTTCAGCTCGTACTTCTTGGAGAAGCAGTACTCGTCGGAAGCGACATCGTACAGCATAGCGCTCCAGCCGTTCTCGGAAGCGTTGTGGCTCTCACGCAGGGTGATAGCGACCTTCTCGAAGTGGAACTTGTCAGCCAGCTGCTTGGCAACGCTCTTGTAGCCCTCAGCGTTCAGCTTGCCGCCGTAGATGTCGGTAGCCTCAGCCTCGATGCCGAAGACGTCCTTTGCATCCTCCTCGTTGGAGATGCAGACGTCAACGTACTGGCACAGCTCGGTCATAGCGGCACGAGCCTGCTCACGGGTCCACAGCTTGCCGCGGTAGTTCAGGTCGCAGCTGATCTTCACGCCGTGAGCCTTAGCAGCCTTGCAGGCCTCGCGGCAGATCTCGACAACGTTCTCGCCCAGAGCCGGGGTGATGCCGGTGAAGTGGAACCAGTCCACGCCCTCGAAGATCTTATCCCAATCAAAGTCGGAGGGCTGAGCCAGCTGGATGGCGCTGTTGGCACGGTCGTAGATGCAGACGGAACCACGCTGAGAAGCGCCCTTCTCGTTGTAGTAGATGCCAACGCGATCGCCGCCGCGGGTGATCATGCTGGTGTCAACACCGTAACGGCGCAGGCTGTTGACGGCTGCCTGACCGATGGCGTGTGCGGGGAGCTTGGTGACGAAAGCAGCGTCCAGACCGTAGTTGGCCAGAGAAACTGCGACATTTGCCTCGCCGCCGCCGAAGCTAAACTCCAGATTGTTTGCCTGAACGAAGCGCTCATAGTTGAACGGCTGCAGACGAACCATCAGTTCGCCAAAAGTAACGACTTTCATTGTGGTATTCTCCTTTTTGTTGTTTCCTATATAAGCCCGCCGCAGGGAAGACCGGTGCGGCGGAGCATGGCAGGTGGGATGGCGTCAGGGCTTAGGCCTGAACGAGGTGGAAGGCGAAGCCGCCGATCTCGTCTGCGAAGTAGCAGGCGATGGTCTTGCCGTTCTTGACATTCTTGGAGTCCAGATCGAACTTCACGCCGCGCTGAGACAGGTGATAGATGGCGCGGTCCACATTGTTGCAGCCGATGGCGATGTGGCCATTGGTGCCGCGGCCCGGCTTCTTCATGATCTCGAATTCCTTGTTGCCGACGAAAATGCTGGAGTTGCCGGGAGCGACCTTCATATTCAGCATTGCACCGATGAAGTTGGCGATCTTCATGGCCTCCTCCTCGTTGCCGGTGTTGATGCCGACATGGTGCAGGTGCAGACCCAGCATGGTGTCAACGGCTTCCTTGCTCTGAGCGGTGATCTTTGCCCAGTCGCCAGCCTTGATGACGTCGCTCTTGCACATCCAAGTGCCGCCGACAGCGAAGATCTGGTCATAGCCCAGATAATCGTTGACGTTCTTGGCGTTGACGCCGCCGGTGCACATCCAGCGGGCACCCTTCAGGGCAGCGCCGATGTTCTTCAGCATACCAACACCGCCGTTTGCCTCAGCGGGGAAGAACTTCAGAGCCTCGCAGCCCATGTTCATGGCCTGCTGCATCTCACCGGCGGAAGCGGTGCCGGGCATCATGATGCCGCCCTTGTCGATGACGTGCTTGCAGACTTCGGGGTCGAAGCCGGGAGCAACGATGAAGGAAGCACCGGCTGCCATTGCGCGGTCAGCCTGCTCGGTGGTCAGGACAGTGCCGGCGCCCAGCAGCATTTCGGGCATCTCCTCGTGGATCTTGCGGATGCACTCCTCAGCACATGCGGTGCGGAAGGTGACCTCAGCTGCGGGCAGACCGCCCTCAGCCAGAGCCTTGCACAGGGGCAGGGCCTCATCAACGCTGTTGAAAGCGATAACAGGGATAATGCCGATCTGATAGACCTTTTCGACAATGGGATTCATAACGCATTCTCCTTTTATTTTAACTCATGGGAGTGGGGCTTGCCACCATTTGGGCACACCCCGCCCCACCATACGTTCGTACTATTAGTATAAACGACGAAACGACATTTGGTAATGCTCAACAAGCACAATGTTTTGCATAGGAGCTTGTATACATTGCACAAAAATGCCGAAGCATCACAGACCAAGCCGCTCAAACAGCTCGGCGACGCCGTCGTGGTCGCAGTCGCCGGTGCTGACGAGGTCGGCCAGAGCCTTGATCTGGGGCATCCCGTTGGCCATGACGGCGGCGATGCCCGCCTTTTCCAGCATGGCGCGGTCGTTCTCGCTGTCGCCAAAGGCGGCGGTGGCCTCGCGGGGGATGCCCAGCCGGTCGGCCAGCGCCAGCAGGGCCGCGCCCTTGTCCACGCCCTTGGCGGTGAGCTCGATGTTGTCCGGTGCGCCCTGCACCACTTCGGCCCCTTCCAGCGCGTAGAAGCGGGGGAGGGCGGCCTGTGCCTCCTCCGGGGTATCGAAGAACATGCAGAACTTCTCGACCTCATGGGCGTGGCGGCTCATCCACTCGCTGAGGTCGTTCACCACGGTGAAGCGGCCGTCGTTGGGCTGGCGGGCCTCGGTGGAGCCGGTGCGCCGGGCATAGCGGACCCCGAACCGCGCCATGCCCACCCGGTCGCGGTAGGTGCGGCCGTCGCAGAAGACGCTCAGGGCGCCGGGGTATTCCATATAAAGTGCAAAGGCCTCCCGCGCCAGCTCCACCGGCATGGGCCGGGCGATGAGAGCCGTGGGTTCGGTGGTGCGGTGCTCGGCGGCGTTCCAGTAGCGGCTGTAGACTGCGCTCATGGGGTCCGCGCCGAGATCCCAGACTGCGGCTCCGTTGGAGGTGATAGCGTAGCGGATGCCGGGGAGCTGGGCCACCACCGGCGGCAGATTGGACAGCGGGCGGCCCGTGGCGGGCAGCACCACCACGCCCTGCGCCACCGCGTCGGCGATGGCTTGGCGGGTGCGGGGAGTGACTGCGCCTTGGCGGTCCAGCAGCGTGCCGTCGAGGTCGAGGGCGATGAGACGGGGATGAATGAGGTTTGACATAAGGTCTCCTTTTGGCTTGCATACTCCCTCAGTCACGGCTTTGCCGTGCCAGCTCCCTCGGTGAGGGAGCCTTTTGCGTGACGGACAGATGGAAAGCCTCCCTCCGGGAGGGAGGTGGCATCGCGCAAGCGATGACGGAGGGAGTGAGGAATACTTTTATTGTATCCTAGAATTTGTATTTGCGCAATACGTCGCCTTGTGGTAAAATAAAGCGCTACGAAATCAAAAATATAGGAGAAAAGACATGAAGACCCCATCCCTGCGTTCCAAGCTGAAGCCGCATCTGTGGTTTCAGGCCTATTGGGTGATCTATCTCATCTGGTTTTTCTGGCTGGACTTGACCATCAAAAATCCGAAGTACATCATCCATTCCCCCATCGACGACCTCATTCCGTTCAATGAATGGTTCATCTTCCCCTATTGCAGCTGGTTTGTGCTGCTGGCGGCGGTGACGGCGATGCTCTGGTGGTATGACACCGAGAGCTACGACAAGCTCTGCCTGATGATGTTCTCCGGCATGACCCTCTGTCTGATGATCTACATGATCCTGCCCAACGGGCTGGATATCCGCCCCACGGCGGAGGCCATCGGCCGCGACAACCTTGCGATGCGGATCATGCAGCTTATCTGGAAGGCCGATTCCTCGGTCAACGTCTGCCCGTCCATCCACTGCCAGAGCTCCGGCTGCATGGCGCTGGCCTTTTCCCAGAGCAAGCTGGCAAAGCACCGCCCGGCGCTGAAGGCCGTGGCGTGGGTCTGGGCCGGGCTCATCTGCCTGTCCACCGTCTTCACCAAGCAGCATTCCATCATTGATGTGGTCTGCGGTCTGGTGTTGGTGGCCGTCTGGGTGCCGTTCCTGTATGGCAAAAAGACGAAAATCGCAGATTGACAAGAAAATCTTGCATTTTGTGGCCCTTTCCTATTGACGGCGGACGTTGTTCCGGGGTAAAATGAAGCTGGCGCTTGCACTAATATATCAGGGAGCGGAGCGCCTACGTTTTGGTTGCCAAAAGGAGAGAGGAACGATGGCAGTACGGAGTGCACGAGAGGCTGCATACGAGACCATCCGCAGCCGTATCATTACAATGGAACTGAAACCCGGCGATGAACTCAACGATCATGAGCTGGCGCAGGAGCTCGGCATCAGCCGCACCCCCATGCGGGAAGCGCTCATCATGCTCAACATCGCCCACATGGTCACCATCAAGCCGCAGAGCGGTACATACGTTGCCCCCATCGACCTGAAGCTGATGGAGATGGAGCAGTTTGCCCGCTATACCTTAGAAAAGGAGATCCTGAACCGCGTCCGCGGCCGCCTGACCGGCGAGCAGGAGGCGGCCTACCGGCTGCTCATCGAGCGGTACCGCGTGCTGGAGAGCGACCCCGGTGCCGAGAACCGCGAGACCCGGATGCTGGACCTCGACAACGCCTTCCACCGCCGTGCCTTTGAGCTGTGCGGGATGGAGGAGCACTTCGACCACATGCTGTCCACCTTCCAGCACATCGAGCGGCTGCGTAAGTTCAGCTTGCAGACCGAGGAAAACAAGTCCGTCTGCGGCGCGCACACCCGCATTCTGGAAGCCGTGCTCCACGGCAGCGAGGAGGATGTGGGCCGTGCCCTGAGCGACCACCTCAACCGCTATAAGCTCTCGGTGGAACAGGCGAAGGCAAACCACCCGGATTACTTTATTGAAGGTTGACGATATTGACAAAAAAATAGCAAGAAAATCGTGGAATAGACGGCTGCAAAAGGGGCAAAATCCTTTGTGCAGTCGTCTTTTTGTCTAAAGTATACAAGAAAAAACTTCAAAAAATGTCAAAACGCCAATTGCCAAGGCGAAACTGATATATTAGAATATAAGCAGGAGTGTGCCGCAGCGGTTGCTGCGGACGGAATAGCAAAGCAACATAAGGAGGAAACCCCTATGCCTATGAAAATGGGTTGGCGTTGGTATGGTGAGGGCAACGACCCCATCACCCTCAACGACATCAAGCAGATCCCCGGCGTGACCAGCATCGTCTGGGCACTGCACAATAAGATGCCCGGCGAGATCTGGGAGATCGACGAGATCCAGAAGGTCGCAGACCAGATCCACGCTTACGGCTTCGATATGGACGTGGTCGAGTCCGTCAATGTCCACGACGACATCAAGATCGGTCTGCCCACCCGCGACAAGTATATCGAGAACTACAAGCAGTGCATCCGCAACCTGTCCAAGTTCGGCGTCAAGGTCATCTGCTACAACTTCATGCCCATCTTTGACTGGACCCGTACCGACCTGTTCCACCCCGTCGGCGATGGCTCCACCGCTCTGTTCTATCAGAAGGACATGATTCAGGACGACTACAAGGCCATGGCCGACTACATCCTCGGCTTTACCGAGAAGTATCACATGACCTTCCCCGGCTGGGAGCCGGAGCGCATGGCAAAGCTGGACGAGCTGTTCAAGGCCTACGCTCCTGTCACCAAGGAGAAGCTGTGGGAGAACCTGAAGTACTTCCTCGAAGCCATCATGCCCACCTGCCGCGAGTGCGACATCAAGATGGCCATCCACATGGACGATCCCCCTTGGGATATTTTTGGTCTGCCCCGTCTGCTGGTGGATGCCGAGAGCATCGACCGCTTCCTGAGCATGGTGGACGACGAGTACAACTGCCTGACCCTGTGCTCCGGCAGCCTGAACGCGAACCCCAACAACAACGTTGCTGAGATCGTGCGCAAGCACTGCGACCGCATCGCCTTCGCTCACATCCGCAACATCCACCACTTCCCCAACGGCGACTTCTCCGAGGCTGCTCACCGCGACTGCTGCGGCGAGACCGGCATCATCGAGATCCTGCGCGCTTACCATGACGGCGGCTACGAGGGCTACATCCGCCCCGACCACGGCCGCCAGCTGTGGGAGGAAGGCCCCGGCAACTGCCGCCCCGGCTACGGCAAGTATGACCGTGCTCTGGGCATCCAGTATATGCTGGGCGTCTGGGATCTGCTGGATCGTCTGGATGAAGAGAAAAAGAAAGGCTGAATGTTATGAAGCTGACTGATATCAAGAATGGCAATCTGTCCGCCGAGTGGGCAGAAAAGGGCTACGAGCTGCCCAAGTTCGATGTCGAGGCCGTCAAGGCCAAGACCCACGCGGAGCCTACTTGGGTCCACTTCGGCGCGGGCAACATCTTCCGCGCTTTCCCCGCCGCCGTCCTGAACGACGCGCTGAACAGCGGCAAGTATGACCGCGGTGTCATCGTGGCCGAGAGCTTCGACTACGAGATCATCGACAAGGCTTACCGCCCCTACGACAACATGAGCCTGCTGGTCTGCCTGAAGTCCACCGGCGACATCGAGAAGAAGGTCGTGGCCTCCGTCACCGAGAGCCTGAAGGCTGACCCCTCCTTCACCGAGGACTGGGCCCGTCTGGTGGAGATCTTCCAGAACCCCAGTTTGCAGATGATCTCCTTCACCATCACCGAGAAGGGCTACGGCGTGGCTCCTGCCGATCTGGAGCGCGGCCTGACCCCCGTTCTGGCCATGGGCAAGGTCACCGCTCTGCTGTACGAGCGTTTCAAGGCCGGCAAGCTGCCCCTGACTGTGCAGAGCATGGACAACTGCTCCCACAACGGCGACAAGGTCAAGAATGCGGTCATCACCTACGCGACCAAGTGGGTGGAGCAGGGTCTGGTCCCCGCGGAGTTCCTCGCCTATGTGCAGGACGAGACCAAGATCACCTTCCCGTGGAGCATGATCGATAAGATCACCCCGCGCCCCGATGCCAAGGTCCAGCAGATGCTGGCCGACGACGGCTTTGAGGACAACTACACCATCGTCACCGAGAAGCACACCTTCACTGCTCCCTTCGTCAACGCCGAGGAGACCCAGTACCTGTGCATCGAGGATCACTACACCAATGGCCGTCCTCCGCTGGAGCTGGGCGGTGTCCTGTACTGCGACCGCGAGACCGTCGATAAGATCGAGAAGATGAAGGTCTGCACCTGCCTGAACCCCCTGCACACCGCCATGTCCATCTATGGCTGTATGCTGGACTACACCCTCATCTCCGCCGAGATGGCCGACGAGGACCTGCGCTCCTTCATCCAGAAGATCGGCTACATCGAGGCAATGCCCGTTGTTGTGGATCCGGGCGTCCTGAACCCCTACGAGTTCATCGGCGCGGTCATCAACCGCCGTCTGCCCAACCCCTTCATGCCCGACGCACCCCAGCGCATCGTCACCGATACCTCTCAGAAGCTGGCCATCCGCTTCGGCGAGACCATCAAGGCTTACGAGGCACGGGGTCTGGACAAGTCCAACCTCGTCCTGATCCCGCTGGTGCTGGCCGGTTATGCCCGCTACCTGAAGGGTGTCGATGACAACGGCAAGGCTTTCGAGATCTCTCCCGATCCGATGCTGGCTGAGCTGCAGGCCATTGTGGCCCCGCTGGAGGTCAAGGAAGGTGAGCAGGACTTCAGCTGCCTGAAGAACCTGTACAGCCGCGCCGACATCTTCGGTGTCAACCTGTATGAGGTCGGTCTGGGTGAGCAGATCGAAGGCATGGTCAAGGAGCTGTACGCTGGCAACGGCGCTGTCCGCAAGACCCTGCACAAGTACGTCGCCGCCCGCTGAGGCGCTGACATTTCCCTTTTAAGTTAAGCTATCTTCGTGCCCACGCTGCGTTTTGCTTTGCCGCAGCGTGGGATTTTTTATGCCCGTAACTCCCCCAGTCTGCTTCGCAGCCAGCCCCCTCTGGGAGGGGGCCTGATAGTCTTCCTCGCAAAGTTCCCGGTTCCGCCAGCGTATGAAGTGGAACCGATGGGGTGGATTTTGCACGGCGTTTGTTTTATAATAAAGAAAAAACCGGGAGGTAAATTGCATGAAGGTAATGGTCTTCGACGTAGGCGGCACTGAGATCAAGTATTCGGTCATGGATGACACCATGAACTACTATGAGTCTGGCAGCGTGCCCACGCCCAGCGACAGTCAGGAACATTTTCTGGAGACGATGGCGGAGATCTACCGTCCCCACAGGGACGAGGTGGACGGCATCGCGCTGAGTCTGCCCGGCTTCATCGACGCCGAGCACGGCGTGGTCAAGGGCGGCGGGGCCCCCTCCATCATCTACAACATCGGCACGCCGGTGGGCCCGCGCCTTGCCGAAAAGTGCGGCTGCAAGGTCTGGATCGAGAACGACGGCAAAGCCGCCGCCATCGCCGAATTGCAGCGGGGTGTCCTCAAGGGCTGCAGCAACGCGGCGGTGTTCATCATCGGCACCGGCGTGGGCGGCGGCCTCATCGTCAACGGCCAGCTGGTGCGGGGCCGGGACTTTACGGCGGGGGAGTACAGCTTCATGAACACCAACGCCGACGAGTGGAACAACGGCAGAAAGACCATGGCGTGCCAGTGCAGCACCACGGCTCTGCTGGACGCCTACCGGGAGCGCAAGGGTCTGCCCGCGGACGCGCCCATGAACGGCAGGATCTTCTTCGACGCAGCCAACGCCGGGGAGCCGGAGGCGCTGGAAGTGCTGGAAAAATTCTGCTTTGCCGTGGACGTGCAGATCTATAATCTGAGCGTCCTGCTGAATCTCGAAAAGGTCGCCATCGGCGGCGGTATCAGCAGCCAGCCCCTCCTGCTCGAGACGCTGGACCGGGTGTATGAGGAGCAGATCCTGAAGGGCCACCCCTTCAGCGAGGAACAGGCCCGCAGCCTTGCCCACCCGGAGATTGTGGCGTGCGCCTTCCACAATAAGTCCAACCAGATCGGGGCGCTGGTCAGCTACCAAAACGCTTTTTACCCACAGAAATAATGCGGTAGAAAACGCCATTTTGCCCCGGTTTGCATTTCCACCTTGAAGCAAAGCGAAAAATGGTGTATTATAATGGGTATTGAATCATGAGTAGTTCCGGGCGGTTTGGCCCGGATGAAGGGGGAACGCCACATGGCTGATAAAAACTTTTTGACTGAGATCATCGACGCCGACCTCGCCGAGGGCAAGATCAGCGAGATCCATACCCGTTTCCCGCCGGAGCCGAACGGCTACCTGCACATTGGCAGCGCCAAGGCCATCTACATCAACTGGTCCATCGCGAACCAGTACGGCGGTAAGTTCAACCTGCGTCTGGACGACACCAACCCCGCCCGCGAAGGCGAGGAGTACGTCAACAGCATCATCGAGGATCTGCATTGGCTGGGTGCCGACCCCAACGGCGGCATCTTCTACGGCAGCGACTACTTCGACAAGTGCTATGAGTACGCCGAGAAGCTCATTCAGGAGGGCAAGGCCTACGTCGATGACCTGACCCGCGACGAGATGCGCGAGTACCGCGGCAGCGACGCCGGTAAGCCCAGCCGCCCGTCCCCGTGGCGGGACCGCACCCCGGAAGAGAACCTTGACCTGTTCCGCCGGATGCGTGCGGGCGAGTTCAAGGAGGGCGAGAAGACCCTGCGCGCCAAGATCGACCTTGCCAGCCCCAACATGAACCTGCGTGACCCGGCCATCTACCGCATCAAGTACGCCGAGCATCACCGGCAGGGCAGCAAGTGGTGCATCTACCCGATGTACGACTTCGCCCACCCCATTCAGGACGCCATCGAGGGCATCACCCACAGCATGTGCAGCTTGGAGTTCGAGAACCACCGCCCGCTGTACAACTGGGTCATCGAGAACATCTTCGGCACCGAGTTCCCCAAGCAGCGCGAGTTCGCCCGCCTGAACATGACCAACACCGTCATGAGCAAGCGCTACCTGCGTGAGCTGGTGGAAATGGGCATCGTAGACGGCTGGGACGACCCCCGGATGCCGACCCTCTGCGGTCTGCGCCGCCGCGGCTACACCCCCACCTCCATCTTCACCTTCGTGCGGGAAGCCGGTATCTCCAAGTCCGACAACCTCATCGATATGCGCCAGCTGGAAGCCTGCATCCGCAGCGAACTGGACCTGACCGCTCAGCGCCGCATCGCCGTGCTGGACCCGGTGAAGCTCATCATCGACAACTACCCGGAGGACAAGACCGAGTACTTCGACATCGCCAACAACCCCAACCGTGAAGCCAACGATACCACCACCCGCAAGGTGGCCTTCACCAAGGAGCTGTGGATCGAGAACGAGGACTTCGCCGAGGTGCCGCCTCCCAAGTTCAAGCGTCTGACCCTCGGCGGCGAAGTCCGCCTGATGGGTGCCTATATCGTCAAGTGCGAGAGCGTGGAGAAGAACGCGGACGGCTCCATCGCCGCGATCCACTGCACGGCTGATATCGAGACCGGCAACGGCAACCCCGCCGACGGCCGCAAGGTCAAGGGCACGATCCACTGGGTCAGCGCCGCGCACGCCGTGGACGCCGAGGTCCGCCTGTACGACAAGCTCTTCACTGAGGCCAACATGAACGCCATCCCGGAGGGCAGCGACTACAAGGACTACCTCAACCCCGAAAGCGTTGTGGCCCGCACCGGCTGCAAACTGGAAGAGAGCCTGAAGGACGCAAAGCCCGGCGAGAAGTTCCAGTTCGTCCGCACCGGTTTCTTCACCCCGGATTCCAAGAACCCCGGCGTGTACAACCGCGTTGTGACCCTGCGCGACAGCTTCAAGCCCGCGAAGTAAAATTTTCCCCAAAGGAGCAAACAGCAAGATGAAAAAACACATGAGTCGGAATACCATTCTGATGGTGGTGCTGGATCTCGTGCTGGGCATTGTCCTGTCCCTGTACATCGCCAACACTGGAACGGTGCCCGCCGCCGATAACGCCGCTACCTACACCGACGGCACCTATACCGCCAGCGCGAAAGGGTGCCTGAGCGATGTGGCGGTAACGGTGACCATCACCGGCGGAAAAGTGACCGGTGTGAACATCGATGCTTCGGGCGAAACGCCCGCACTGGGCGGCAAGGCGGCCGAAAGCTTGGCCGTCAGTTTGCAGGAAGCCGGCGGCACAGCTGGGGTGGATGCTGTTTCTGGCAGCACCATGACCAGCGACGCCATCTTCACCGCCATGGACGATTGTCTGGCGCAGGCCGCACAGTAATCGCAAACACCCAACTGCTGCACGGCATCTGCGCGTGCAGCAGTTTTTTTGTAAGGAATGCCCTCTCAGTCTCGCTTCGCTCGCCAGCTCCCCCGAAGGGGTGAGCCCTTGGCATGTCGGTTTTGATATTGCTGGACGAACAAAGCCTGATCTCGCGTTAAGCAGTGGGCTCCGCGATAGAGATAAACTATGCTGTTCGATATTCTTCCATTAAAAAATAACACGGCCCGTCTCATCCGTGTCTACGGGGACGAGCCCTGCATTGCGGTGCCGGGGGAGGTGCCGGGGCCGGGAGGGGAGAAGTGGACCCTCACGGAGCTGGGGGACTACTGCTTTTCTGAAAAGCTCCGGGATCTGCCCGCCGCCGATGCCCTCTGCCGGTACGAAGTCGGCGGGGACGGGGCGGTGACCCTGACCCGCGTCTTTGGCCGGGCGCTGACGGGACGCCGCCGGTACGACCTCGACTTCGGGGACGCACCGGAAGAGACCGACCTGCACCCCGTCTGCGGGAACTTCCTCGAAGAAGCCGTCCTGCCCGACGGGCTGCAGGTCATCGGGAGCTGCGCATTCTACAACTGCCGCAGACTGCGGCGGCTCTCCTTCGGGGCCGCCGACCTGACCGTGGGCAGCGATGTCTTCCTGAACTGCTTCGCGCTGGCGGACCTCGTGGTGCGGGCTGAGCCGGAAGCGGCCACCGGGCTGTTCGCCCTCGTCAACAACATCACCGAGGCGGTGCGGGCTCTGTTCTGGCTCCCCGGCGAAGCGGCCCCCCGCGCGGGGTTGTGGTACCCCGCCTACTGGGAGGACGTGGAGGAATCCCCGGCCCACATCCTGCTGCATACCTTTTCCGGACAAGGATACCATTACAGACAGTGTTTTCTGGATGGAAAATTCCTCTGCGCAGAATATGACGCCATCTTCCCGGAGGGTCACGCCGCCGAGGACAGGAACATTATGGCCATGCTCTGCTTCGACCGGCTGCGCTGGCCGTGGAACCTGACCGAAGGGGCGAAAGCGGCCTACATGGCGTTCCTCAAAGCCAACACGGGCCGGGTGGTTGCCCGGCTGTTGAAGGCGCAGGACCTCGACGGCCTGAAAGCCCTGCTGGCGCTGGATGTGCTGGACGCCGCCGCCTTTGCCGAGGCTGCCCAGATGGCCGCCAAGGCCGACAACGCGGCGGCAGCGGCCCTGCTGGCCGATGCGGAGCACACAAAGCTGTCCGCGAAGCCGAAAAAGAAACGATACGATTTTGATTTCTGAGGTGAGGAAAGTGACCCAGCTCCCCGAAAAAGAAAAATTCTTCGACCCCCGCAAGCCCTTTGAGTCGAAGCGGCCGGAGACCCACGAGGAGTGGCAGGCGCGGATGGGCGGCGAGGTGCTGGCCGTGGTGCGCAGCGGGCTGTATCTGGATTTCCGCTTTCTGGACATGGCCCTTTCGGCCCTGACCCCCACCCCGGACGAACGGTGCGGCGTGCTGGCCACGGATGGCCGTATCCTGTGCTATCAGCCCAGCGCCCTGCTCCGGCTCTACAAACAAAATCCGAAATATCTCAACCGGTTGTATCTCCATACGATATTCCACTGCGTATTCCGACATCTCTGGATGAAGGGGCGGCGGGACCCCCGTTTGTGGGGCCTTGCGTGCGACATCGCAGTGGAAAACGTCATCGATGGGCTGAACCGCTCCAGCGTCAAGCGGCCGCTGACTTATGTGCGGCAGAACGCCTATGGGTCCATCGCGGCGGAGGGCAAAGTGGTGGCGGCGGCCCCGGCCTACCGATGGCTGGTGAAGCAGACCCCCGGCGTGCTGCGGCAGCTGGAGCGGGAGTTCACCACCGACGACCACCGCCTCTGGCCCAAGGACGACCCCGAACAGCCCCAGCAGATGCCCACGCCCCTGCCCCAGAAAACGTGGCAGAAGATCGGCGAGCGGATGCAGACCGAACTGGAACTGCGGGACAAGGAAGCGGGCGAGGGAGCCGACAACCTGCGCGAACAGGTCAAAGCCGCCAACCGCAGCCGCCGCAGCTACCGGGACTTCCTCCGCCGCTTCTGCGTCACGCGGGAGGAGGTCCACCTTGACCCGGACGAGTTCGACCTGAACTTCTACACCTACGGCCTCTCCGTCTATGGGAACATGCCCCTCATCGAGCCGCTGGAAACGCGGGAGAGCAAAAAGATCGAGGAACTGGCCCTCGTCATCGATACCAGCTATTCCACTTCCGGTGAGCTGGTGCGGGCCTTTCTGGCTGAGACCTACACCCTGCTGAAGGGGCGGGAGAACTTCTTCCACCGGATGAACCTCCACCTCATCCAAGCGGACAATGCCATCCGGCAGGACCTGCTGGTCCGAAACGAGGACGAGCTCATCCACGCCATGAACCACTTCCAGCTCCGGGGCGGCGGCGGAACGGACTTCCGCCCGGCCTTTGCGTACGTCAGCCAGCTCTGTGCCGAGAAAAAGTTCTCGAATCTGCGGGGGCTGCTCTACTTCACCGACGGCATGGGCAGCTACCCGGCCCGCCGCCCGGCCTATGACACCGCCTTTTTGTTCCTTGGCGACCGCTTCGACGACGCCAATGTTCCGCCATGGGCCATGAAGGTGGTGCTGGACGAGGATGAATTCACCGGCCCGTCCGCCAAGGCGGCTTCGGCTCTCGCCGAAGCGCTGAACGACGAGGACGACCCCTACCGCGAACTGAACAACACCTGAGGATGTGAGGAAGCTTTATGAATATCCAACGAGCCAAGCAAGAGATCGAACATACCGTCAAAGCCTATCTGGCCAAGGACGCGCTGGGCGAATACGCCATCCCGGCCATCCGGCAGCGCCCCATCCTGCTGATGGGCCCTCCGGGCATCGGCAAGACGCAGATCATGGAACAGGCGGCGCGGGAGTGCGGCGTGGCGCTGGTGGCTTACACCATCACCCACCACACCCGCCAGAGCGCCGTGGGTCTGCCCTTCATCCGCCAGCGCCACTACGGCGACAAGGACGTTTCGGTGACGGAGTACACCATGAGCGAGATCATCGCCAGCGTCTACGCCAAGATGGAGGCCACGGGCCTGAAGGAAGGCATCCTCTTCATCGACGAGATCAACTGTGTCTCCGAGACGCTGGCCCCCACCATGCTGCAATTCTTGCAGTGCAAGACCTTCGGCAATCAGGCAGTCCCGGCGGGGTGGGTCATCGTGGCAGCCGGCAACCCGCCGGAGTACAATAAATCCGTCCGCGATTTCGACATCGTGACCCTCGACCGTGTCCGCCGGATGGACATCGAGCCCGATCTGCAGGCGTGGAAGGACTACGCCCGCACGGCCCGCATCCACAGCGCCATCCTGAGCTACCTCGACCTCCACCCCCAGAACTTCTACCAGATCAACGCCGACGTGGACGGCACCCAGTTCGTCACCGCTCGCGGCTGGGAGGACCTGTCCAACCTGCTGGACACCTACGAGGCGCTGGGCCTCAAGGCCGACGAGTCGCTCATCCGCCAGTACCTCCAGCACGAGAAAATCGCTGAGGACTTCTCGGCCTACCTCGACCTTTATTATAAGTACCGCGACGACTACGGCGTGGAGGAGATCTTGGCCGGTCAGGCCAAGCCCGCCGTCTTTGCCCGGCTGCTGAACGCTCCCTTCGACGAGCGGCTCAGCCTTGTCAGCCTGATTTTGTCCGGCCTGAACAACCGGTTCACGGCCTCTCGTCAGACCGATGCCGCCGCCGATGGGTGCTACGCCTTCCTGCGGGAAGCCAAACGGGGCTTTGCTACCCTGCCGGAGGATATCCCGGACGGCCCGGCCACCCTGTTCAGCCAGATGATCGCCGACTACGACGCCGAGACGAAGCGCCAGCGGGAGGCCGGGCTGCTGAGCCGGGATGCTGCGGCCACTCGGCTCACGGTCTGTGCTGCCCTCCGCAAGTGGGAAGCGGAACTGCGCCACGCCAATGCCGTGGGCACCAAGGAAGCCTTTGAGCTGCTCCGCACCCAGTTCCAGACCCTCGCCGACGAGCGGGACAAGGCGCAGGAAACGGCCTCTGCCGCGCTGGAAGCTGCCTTCGACTTCATGGAAGCGGCTTTTGCGGAAGGGCAGGAGATGGTGGTCTTCGTCACCGAGCTGACGCTGGCCCCCGCCGCCCATGCTTTCATCACCGAAAACGGCTGCGACCGGTACTTCCGTTACAACAAAGACCTGCTGCTGGATCACCGCAAGGCCGCCTTGCAGCAGGAGCTGGCCGCTGAAGAGCGCCGCCATGGGGGAATGTAAGCCATGGGGGAAAGCCTGCTCTTCAGCCTGAACAGCACCATGCCGCTGTTCTTCATCATGGTGCTGGGCTGTCTGCTCCACCGCAAAAACTTCCTGACCGACGACTTCGTGGCCATGGCCAACAAGTTCGTCTTCAACGTGGCGCTGCCAGTGCAGCTCTTCCGGGACCTTGCCACCATGGACGTCCGGGCCAGCTTTGACGGGGCCTATGTGCTCTTCTGCGCCGCAGCCACCACGGCCAGCATTCTGGTCATCTGGGTGCTGGCAAAGCTGCTGCTGAAGGACAAGCACATCGTGGGCGAGTTCGTTCAGGCGTGCTACCGCTCCTCCGCCGCCATCCTCGGCGCGGCCTTCATCCAGAACATCTACGGCACCTCCGGCATGTCGGGCCTGATGATCCTCGGCAGCGTGCCGCTGTACAACATCTTCGCCGTGGTCATCCTGACGCTGGAAAGCCCCTCGCTTTCCCGATCGGCCAAAAGCGGCATGGGGGAGAAGATCAAAAAGAGCCTCAAGGGCATCGTCACGAACCCCATCCTGCTGGGCATCGCGGCGGGTTTTGTGTGGAGTCTGCTCCGGCTGCCCATGCCGACCATGGTGAACAAGACCCTGTCCAGCCTCGCCGGGCTGACCAGCCCCTTGGCGCTGCTGGCCATCGGTGCGGGCTTCAAGGGCCGCGCGGCGCTGGCCTACCTGAAGCCTACCGCCGTGGCCACCGTGACCAAGCTCATCCTCCTGCCCGCCATCTTCCTGCCCATGGCGGTGCACTTCGGCTTCACCGACCAGAAGCTCGTCGCCCTGCTGGTCATGCTGGGCAGCGTGACCACCCCGGCGGGCTACGTCATGGCCAAGCAGATGGGCCACGAGGGCACCCTCACCGGCAGTGTCTGCGTCACCACCACCTTCTTCAGCGCCCTGACCCTGACCTTCTGGGTCTTCTGGGCAAGAAGCAATGGGTTTATTGCGTAAGGAGAAAATCAGAAAGCGCGGCGTCCGGGTGGACGCCGCGCTTTTGTGATGCAGATAAGAAATGGCAACAAAAAAGCATCTTGAAATTCATCAAGATGCTTGGTGGTTGCGGGGGCCGGATTTGAACCAACGACCTTCGGGTTATGAGCCCGACGAGCTACCAGACTGCTCCACCCCGCGATATTTACTTGTCTTGCGTCAGCCTCTCGCTGACTGCTCAAGTATAATACCACAGGGCGGGGAGAATGTCAAGCGTTTTCCGAAATTTTTTTCGGGTTTTGTTCCGGGTGGGGGCAGGTCACTTGGCGTCCTTTGGGTTCGGGCGCTTTTTGCGGGGGTGGCGGACCTTATAGAACACCACGCCGCACGCCGCGCCGATGACGATGGCGGGCCATGCGCCCATGAGGAAGACCACGACGGCCTGTGCCCCGGCGGTGAAGTTCGACCAGCCGTTCTTGGCGGCGTCGGCCAGCCGGGCGGCGAAGCTGGTGCCGGTGGTCAGGGTCTCGACCTCGTCAAGGGTGATGTTCACGGTGCAGTAGGAGACCTGCTGGCTGTACCAATTGAGCTGGCTCTGGTAGCTCTCGATCTGGTACTGGACATCGCTCAGGGAGGACTCGATCTGCAACAGGTCTGTGAGGTTGTCCGCGCTGGCTTGCAGCTCCTGCAGACGGGTGCGCTGGGCGGTGAGGCTGTCGAGCCGGGCTTCAATGTCCATGTACTGCGTGGTCACATCGTCCGCGGACTCGCTCTTGCTGGTCACACTGCCCGCCTGTTCGGCGGCATCAACGAAGGCGTCATAGGAACTCTCCGGCACCCGCAGCGTCAGGGAGAGAGTGCGGGTACTGTCGGTACTGTCGGTGTACTCGCTGCTGGACTCCAGATAGCCGTCCACACTGGACAGCGTATCGTTCAGCTGCTGGTAGGCCCAGTCGTAGTCCTTTGTCTCGATGGAGAGGTAGGTGGTGTAGATCATCTTCGCGTTGTCGGCGGTGCGGGCAGCGGTGTCGTTCTCCGCATTACCGGAGGTCAGCAGGGTGCTGCCGGAGGTGTTCACGGCGCGGTCGGCGCTGTAGGCAGAACCACCTGCGTCCGCCATGGAGTAGGTGGCCAGCTCCGGGGCGGCCTCGTAGGCAGCGGCGGTGCTGGATGCCGACCCGCCGGAGAGCAGGGTGACGCTGGGCAGGGAGCCGACGCGGGCAGCCCCGTAGAGGATGCCGCCGCACAGCGCCGCACAGGCGGCGGTTTCCAGCACCCGCCGGCCGGGGAAGCGGATGGCCTTTTTCTTCTTCGCGGGCTCCGGTGCGGGGACCGGGGTCAACTGGGGTTTCGGGGTGGCGCCGGAGGCGTCCGCCTTGGCTTGCATCGCCAAGAGCTTGGCCTTCAGGCCCTCTGAGGCGTGCAGGTCATCGACCTCCATCTTGTACTCATACCACCTCATCTTCGATCTCCTCCTTCAGCATGGTATGTAGCTGTGCGCGGGCGCGCCGCAGCCAACTGAGCACCGTATTGGTGGGGGCCCCCAGCATCCGGCCTACTTCCGCGGCGGTGTAGCCCTCATAATAGTGGAGGTACACGGCGTTGCGGTAGTTCTCCGGCAGGGCGCGGACCGCATCGAGCACGCTGCCGTCTTCTGTGGGGTCGGGGGCGGGGATATTCTCGTCCAATTCGGTATCCTTCTGGCGCGCTGCACGGGTCAGGTCCCGGCAACGGTTGATGGCGACGCGCAGCAGCCAAGCCTTGAGGTGCTCCTCGCTCTCAAAGCGGCCGTTGTAGTTCAGGAGCTTTTCAAATACGTCCTGCACCACGTCTTCAGCGTCCGCCGCGCAGCTGCAATTGTGGTAGGCTGCGCGGTAGACGGCGTCACTGTATCGCTGCACAGCCAGCGCAAAAACTTCGTCTTTGGTCAACTGTCCCATAAGTCTTACACTCCTTTGCGGCCCCGGTGGCCGGGGCTTGCTGGAAATCCTTGGTTCCAGAGGGACATTTCACCTAATACACGGCTGAAATGCCCCAATTATTGCAGGGTAGAATGAAAAGAATATAACAAAATCCTAACGTTTGTACAATCGCTGGAGCAACGCGATCCGCCCGGCGAGGTAGGTATCGGCCTTGGGGTGGGCGAGCCAGCGTTTGCCCGCCGTTTCCCGGCAGAGCCGCCGGGCCAGCGCGGCGGGGTCGGCGTCGATGGCCTCCACATCCCGCAGGGTGAGGGTCAACGTCAGTGCGGCGGTGCAGTCCGGTAAAGGCGGCAGCGGGTCCTCCCAGACAAAGGGGGGCTGGAGCTGCACCGCGTAGACGGTGCGGGAGCACTCCTCGGTGAGGAGAAGGGCCGCCGGGGTGCCGTCCGGCAGGACGTGGAGGCTGCTGTATAAAATTTGGAGCATCCGTGGCGGGAGCAGCAGGGTGCGGCTCTCCGCCGGGGTCTCCGATAGGGTGAGGTAATCGGCGGCTTCGTCGGCGTAGATGCGCCGGGCCGGGGCCTGAAAGGCTGCATAGAGCGCGGGCAGCGCAAACACGCCCTCGCGGTCCAGCCCGCGCTGAAGAAGCTGATAGAATTCCGTCAGGGGATGGTCCGGGTTTGGCTGGGGCATCCCGAAATCCGGCCGGGAAAGGTGTCCTCCGCCCATCTGCACGCCTCCTTCCATTTTGGGTGAATGCAATCACCCCAAGTATAGTGGATTTTGGACGGTTTGGCAAGCAAAAACGGAAATTGTAAACCTTTGGAAAACTTTATTGTTGACCGTCCGGGAGCGGCGGGGTATACTTTCAATCGTGACAAGAATCTTTTATACTGCGAGAGAGGACAACATGGAAAAGAAACTGACGACGTATCAAATGGCAGTCACGGCGCTGATGGCGGCTGTGATGTGTGTGCTGGGCCCCCTGAGCGTGCCCATCGGGGCCATCCCCATTTCGCTGACCAATCTGGTCATCTGCTTCAGCGCATGGCTGCTGGGGCCGAAGTTCGGCACGTTGAGCGTGGCGGTCTATCTGGCGCTGGGCGCTGTGGGTCTGCCGGTGTTCTCCGGCTACGGCGCGGGCCTTGCCAAGCTGGCGGGCCCCACGGGCGGCTATCTGGTGGGTTACCTGCTGATGGCGTTCATCGGCGGCCTGTTCATCGAGAAGAGCAACGGCAGCCCGGTGATTTCCGGCATCGGTCTGGTGCTGGGCGATGCGGCCTGTTATGTGCTGGGCACGGCGTGGTTCGTGTTCCAGATGCAGTGTGATCTGGGCTACGCGCTGGCGGTCTGCGTTTATCCCTTCATTGCACTGGACCTCGGCAAGATCGTGGTCTCCTGCATCGTCGGTGCGCTGATGCGCAAGCGGCTGATTCAGGCGGGCGTGCTGAAGCTGGCGTAACGAAAAGCGTTCTCCTTATATTATAGTACGGCTCCTGTGCACGCGGTGCACACGGAAACCGGGCCTTTGCAATGCGGCAAGGACCCGGTTTTCTTTCTTTTACGACCGTTTTCGCGCGGGTACTTGACAACCGGACAAGAAGGTTGTATGGTTAAAGATGTTTGTGTGGGAACTTTAGGAAAGGAAATTTTCAGGAGGAAGAACGTGGCAGCAACCGTTTTGGAAACGCAAAAGAAAAAGACACGCCTGATGACGGAGGGCAGCATCTGGAAGAACATCCTGCTGTTTTCTGTGCCGCTGATCTTGGGCAACCTGCTTCAGCAGTTGTATAACACCGCTGACTCCATCATCGTCGGCAATTTCGTGGGCAGCAACGCGCTGGCGGCCGTCGGCTCCAGCGGCTCGCCCATTTTCCTGCTCATCGGCTTCAGTCAGGGCATCGCCGTGGGCGCGGGCGTGGTGGTGGCGCAGTACCTCGGCGCGAAGGACCGGAAGGAGGCGCAGGAGGCCGTCCACACCTCGCTGGCGCTGGCGGCGATCCTCGGCCTGATCCTGACCGTCGGCGGCATCCTCATCAGCCGCTCTCTGCTGGTGGCCATGGACACCCCGGCGGAGGTGCTGGAAGACGCCGTGACCTATATGCAGATCTATTTCGGCGGTGTGCTGTTCAGCGTCGTGTACAACATGGCGGCGGGCATCCTGAACGCGGCGGGCAACTCCCAGCGGTCGCTGCTGTATCTGGGCATCGCGTCGGGCACGAACATCCTCCTCGACCTCGTGCTCATCGCGGGGCTGAAGATGGGCGTGGCCGGTGCGGCCATCGCCACGGACGTAAGCCAGCTCGTTTCCTGCGTGCTGTCGCTGGGCTTTTTGATGCGGGTGAACGACGACTACCGCGTGACCGCGAAGGAGATCAAGGTCCACAAGAAGATGGCTGCCCGCATCATCAAGGTGGGTCTGCCCACCGGCATTCAGAACATGGTCATCTCGCTGTCCAACATTCTGGTTCAAGCGGGCGTCAACGGCTACGGTGCCGCCGCTATGGCCGGTTTTGCGGCCTATATGAAGGTGGACGGCTTCAACATCCTGCCCATCATGAGCTTCAGCATGGCGGCCACCACCTTTGTGGGCCAGAACTACGGCGCGGGCAAGACCGACCGGGTGAAGAAGAGCATGTGGGTCACGCTGGGCATGGGCGTCGGCTACACCGTCCTCACCGGCGTGCTGCTGCTGGCTTTCCAGAACCCCATCATGCAGTTGTTTACCCATGATGCGGAGGTCGTGGCCTTTGGCTGCACCGCGATGCACTACTTCTGCCCCTTCTACTGGGAACTGAGCATCCTGCACGGCTTGGCGGGCACGGTGCGCGGCACGGGCAAGACCATTCCGCCCATGGTGGTGCTGCTGGTTTCCCTTTGCGTGTTCCGCATCGGGTGGATCCAGTGGGTGCTGCCCTTCTTCCGCTCCATCGATGGCATCTTCATCCTCTACCCGGTGTCGTGGGGTCTCGGCGCGGTGCTGATGATCCTTTACACATGGAAAGCAAATTGGCTGGAAACTTAAAAACATTCAGGATAAACCTGCCAAAAAAACCTCCCGAAATGAAAGAAATTACCAAGGGGGGGGGGTAGAAACGCTGAAAAACAGTTGATTTTCGTAATTTCGGACCGTATAATAAAGGACAAGAGCTGTTTTTTTGGCAATGAAAACGATTTCATCTTTTTACGGAAAAGAGGGTGCCCCGAATGGAAACAACGTATCCCGAAAAGTGCGAACGCTATATCCAGAACCTGCGCAGGGTACGGGCACTCTCCAAACCACAGTTTGCGCCGGAGACGGCCCCGAAGGCGCTGCTGGAAGAGATTCAGGACAACGCGGTGCGCTCCTTTGGGCTGATGCAGGAGAACAACGCCCTGCTGAATGAGCTGGTCTATGTGCTGAACCCGAAAACGTTGACGGACGAGGAGATCACCAACCTCGAAGCCTTTGCAGGGCGGCTGTTCAACTTTGGCAACAGCGAGGACTGCGGCGTGGCCTACAAGATCCACAGTCTGCTGCTGGAAGCCGCCCGCTTCCGCGAGGACGACCGGATGATCGTGAAGGAGCTTTACTACAACGGCATCACCCTGCATTACCTCAACGTCCGGGACGACGACCATGGGATCAATCTGCTGGAATCCCGCATCCATGCACACTTTATGGAAGCGGCCAGCTATATCAGCAGGTACGAGGAGATGGACACCGAGACGCGGCAATACATCATCCGCAGCCTCGGCAACATCCGTCTGACGGTCTCCCGCCAGACAAAAGCGGACTGCAAGCGGTATCTTGAGCTGTTCGACCTCGCCATGGGCATCATCGAGTCGCCCTATTATCAGGAGCTGGACCCGGACATCCCGTGGCAGCGGTTCATTTATGCCATGCACATGGATCAGATGACCCTGATGGCTTACCTGCGCCACCACGATGACCCTGTGATAGCGGAACGAATGTTGAAATCGGCAACCTACGTTTATGAGCACCAGAAGGCCAACAAGGGGGACGAATCCCGCTTGCAAAACTGGCGGGCGAATTACTTCTACCATGCGGCGCGCTACCATGCCGGAAAAGGCACGGCTCGTGCTGTGGTGGAAGACCTGTTGGACATGATCGACCAGACCGGCGTACGGGATTACTCGCCGGACGGCATCAACCGCAATCTGACGGGTGCGGCTTATATCTTCTATTACGAAACGCTGATGACCGAGCAGGAGCGCACGGAGCTGGCAGACCGTATTGCAAAAGAACGGGAAGCTGCCCACCGCTATCTGGACGAGATGCCCAGCAACGAGTACCCCCGCGTGGCAAGCTTTGCCATCCGGGCGCTTATCATCGCACAATCGGACGCCAAGCAGTTTGATGCGCACACGGTGCTGGGCAGCATTCTCCTCGGCCATAAGCCCACCGAGGTCCACTCCACCATGGTGGCCCACCTGACCAAGGCCCTCATCAGGCGGCTGATCGATACCGACCCCGCCGCAGTGGTGGGCCTGAAGGGCTGCAAGAATGTGGCCGAAGTGGCGGCGCGGAAGGCCGAACTGCTGGACACCGCCTACGAGTGCGGCCTGTATCACGACGTCGGCAAGAGCGCCGTCATCCTGAACATCGACAACAACGGCCGCCGTCTCATCGACGAGGAGTTTCAGGGCATCCAGACCCATCCGGCCATTGGCTGCGGGCTGCTGCAGGAGGCCGGGTGCGGCAAGTACATGGCCCCGGCGGCCCTCTACCACCACCGCTTTTATAACGGCCAAGGCGGCTATCCCAAGGATGTGCCGCCCTGCCCGCCGGAAGTCAAGGTCATCGTGGATGCGCTGAGCGTGGCGGACTCGCTGGATGCGGCCACGGACAACATCGGCCGCTGCTACCAGATGGCCAAGCCTTTCCGCACGCTGGTGGGGGAGCTGAAAGCCCAGAGCGGCACCCGCTATGCTCCCAAAGTGGTGGCCCTGTTCGACGACAAGGATTTCTGCGCAGAGCTGGCGCAAAGGCTGGACGAGAAGCGCAAGGAGGTCTATTTGCAGGCCTACCACATCGGCAGAGAAAAATAAACCGTAAAACCTTCCATTTCCTTTGCATATATGATACAATATCTAGTAAGAGTGCACAAGAAGAGCGGCGCGCGCAGAGGGGTAAGAGATGGAAACGTTGCGAAACCTATTGTTATATGGCGGCGTCGAGCCGGATGTTTACAGGAACTGCCGGGACGAGCTCCGGAAGGAGAACAGGGCGAAGCTGGTGTTTTTCCTTTCCATCGCGATCTTTTTTTTATTGATCGCGATGATGATCTGCTGTATGGTGAAATCGCTGGCCGGGGGGTTCATCCCCTACGTCGGGGCGCTGGCAGGCTGCCTTGCGCTGCTTGGCGTCACCCAAAGCTTCCCCGATAAACACATGGTGCTGGCCATCTGCGCCGACGGCTTTCTGGCAGTGTGCTACCTGCTGGGCATCGATCTGGGGTGTTTCATCTACGCCGACCAGCCTGCCACCTGCTTCCACATCCTTGCGGTGGTGCTGCCCATGCTCTTTACCCGCCCGGCCCTGTGGAACATCCTGCGCACCGCGCTGTATGAGGGCGTCTTCGCCTGCTGCGTGGTGACGTTCAAGACCCCGGAAGTGGCGGCCATGGATCTGATGGACGCGGTGCTGTTCGGGCTGATAGCCTGTGTGATCTCCACCTACTACGTCCGCGCCCTGACCGACAACGTGGTGGCGCGGTGCAAGCTGAAGGTCATCGCCGAGACCGACCTGAACACCCAGATCCTCAACCGCAACGCCTACGAGAACCACATGCACGAGTACCCCCTGCGCTGTGCCAACAGCCTGAGCTGCGTCTATGTGGACGTGAACGGGCTGCATGAGCTGAACAACACCAAGGGCCACGACGCCGGTGACGTGATGCTCAAGGTCGTGGCGCAGGAGATGACCAAAATTTTCGGCCGCAAGGATACCTACCGCATCGGCGGCGATGAGTTCGTGGCCTTTGTGGTGGACACCGACCTCCGCCATGTCCGCGAGATGATGCAGACGCTGGAACAGGCCGTCGAGGCCCACGGTTACTCCGTGGCTGTGGGCTGCGCCACCTGCAGCGCCGGCGGCATCCAGATCAAAGCCCTCATCAAACAGGCCGAGACCCGGATGTATGACGCCAAAGACGAGCATTACCGCAGCCGGGGGATCCAGCACTGACTTTTAAATAAAAATGCTGCTGCATAACTCCTTCCGTCATCGCTCACGCGATGCCACCTCCCTCTGAGAGGGAGGCTTTCACAGCTAACCGTTACGCCAAGGCTCCCTCCGAGAGGGAGCTGGCACGGCGAAGCCGTGACTGAGGGAGTTCAATGCAGCAGTTTTTTGTTTATCCGGATTTTTTTCTAATTTTCCTCAAAAAAAGCCTAACGGCGGGCGGGTGAGCTGCGCTATACTGGCAGCAGACGAAAAAACTTGGAGGAATCTTTTCTATGGCGGAAACAAAGAAAAAGGGCTCCGGCACCACCGACCTGACCGTCGGCCGGCCGCTGACCCGCATTTTGCAGTTTGCCCTGCCGCTGGTGCTGGGCACATTGTTCCAGCAGCTGTACAGCTTTGCCGATACGGTCATCGTGGGCCGCTGCATCGGTGCCGACGCGCTGGGCGCGGTGGGCACTACCTACTCCCTCAACTTCATGATCATCGGCTTCATGCTGGCCACCTGCAACGGCTTCGGCATCCCGGTGGCGGAAAGCTTCGGCGCCAAGGACAGCGAGGACCTGCACAAGTACCTGTTCAACGGCGCGGCCCTCTGCGTGGCCATGAGCGTGGTGTTCACCATCGTCACCACCCTGATCGCGGCCCCGCTGCTCCGGCTCATCCACACCCCGGCGGAGATGCTGGATTACGCGGTGCGGTACATCCGCGTCATCTTCCTCGGCATCCCGGCCACCGTGCTGTACAACTACTCGTCCACGGTGCTGCGCAGTCTGGGCGACTCCCAGCACCCGTTCTACTTTTTGCTGGTGTCCAGCTTTTTGAACATCGGGCTGGACTGGCTGCTCATCGTGCCGCTGAACATGAGCGTGGAGGGCGCAGCCATCGCCACCGTCATCAGCCAGCTCGTCAGCGGCATCCTCTGCACATGGTGGTTCTTCTACAAGGTCGAGGGCATCCACTTCACGAAAGAGCGCTGCAAGCTTTCGGCGCCCCACTGCAAACGGCTGGCTTACATCGGCTTTCCCATGGGCTTTGAGTATTCCGTCTCGGCCATCGGTGCCGTCATCATGCAGGACGCCATCAACCAACTGGGCAGCGTGGCCGTTGCCTCCCAGACGGCGGGCGAGAAGATCCGCCAGATGTTCACCCTGCCCATGGAGAGCGTCGGCATGGCCATGGCCACCTATGTGGGCCAGAACCATGGTGCCCGCCGCACCGACCGCGTCAAACAGGGCATCCGGGATGGCTGCCTGATCCAGATCATCTACTGCATCTTTGCGTGGGTGGCGGTGTTCCTCGTCAAGCGCTGGGCCGTGGGCCTTGTGCTGGGCGACGCCGACGCAGCCATCTTCGACGGCGCGGTGGAGTACCTGACCGTCATCAGTGTGCTGTTCGTCCTGCTGGGCTTCCTGATGATCTTCCGCTATACGCTGCAGGGCATGGGCTACAGCGTACAGGCCGTCATCTCCGGTATCGGCGAGCTGCTGGGCCGCGCCCTCGGCGGCTGGCTGGCCGTGCATCAGCTGGGCTACTTCGGCATCTGCATCTCCAACCCCCTCGCATGGGGTCTGGCTCTGTGCTACTGCGTGTTCATGGTGACACGGGTACTGAAAAAAGAAGAACAGCCGACGTAAACCGGCAGAAAAAAGGAGCCTCGCAGCGGAAAACTGCGAGGCTCCTTTGGCGTAAAAGCTCAACCAATAAAATTCACAAAGATAGGGCAGAGGACGGCGGTGAGAATACCGGCGACGGCGATGGACAGGCCGCTCATGGCACCCTCGACCTCGCCCATCTGGAGAGCCTTGCTGGTGCCGACGGCATGGGCGGAGGTGCCGATGCCCACACCCTTGGCGATGGGGTCGGTGATGTGGAAGACCTTGCAGACCGTCTCGGCCAGCAGGTTGCCCGCGATGCCGGTGAGGATGACGATGGCACCGGTGAGGGCTGCGATGCCGCCCAGCTCGGCGGCAACGTCCATGCTGATGGCTGTGGTGACGGATTTGGGCAGCAGGGTGACGTACTGCTCGCGGGTCAGGTCCATGGCGACGGCCAGCGCCAAGGCACTGCCGAGACTGACCAGCGTGCCCACCGAGATGCCCGCGATGATGGCGGCGGCGTTCTCCTTGAGCAGGTCCCACTTCTCATACAGCGGGATGGCAAGGCTGATGGTGGCGGGCAGCAGCAGATAGCTGACCGGGGCCGCGCTGACCTTGTAATCGGCGTAGGAGATCTTCAGCACGCTGAGCAGGATGATGACGAAGATGCTGCCCAGCAGCAGCGGGTTGAAGACCGCCTTGCCGGTCACTTTGTTGATGAGGGTGCCCAGCGCGAAGGCGGCCAGCGTCAGCAGCACGCCCCACGCGGAGGAAGAAGAAAGAAACTCATTCAGCAGCGCTGTCATTTGCGGCGGCCTCCTTTTTGGTCTGTTTGCGGCGGGTCAGCGCCTGTGTGGTGTGCCCGGCGGTCACAAGGACGAGGACCGTGACCGGGACGATGGCAATGACGATGGGCAGCAGCATATCGCCCATCTCGACCCAGAGCTCCATGACCCCGGCGGCGGCGGGCACAAAGAGGAGCGGGAAGATGCCGGTCAGGAACAGGCCGACTTCTTTCACGTCCTCCAGCTTGACGAAGCCCAGCAGCAGCGCCGCCAGCAGCAGGATCAGGCCGTAGATGCTGGCCGGGACAGGCAGCGGCAGAACGGCGTGGCAGATCTCACCGAGAAAACAGAACGCAAGGATGCGTGCGAACTGGAACAGATATTTCGTAAAGAATCCCCCTTTGGTAAAGCAGCTAAGTCAATAGTATAGCCCAAAAGGCCGGGCGGTGCAACGGTAATACTGGCTAAGAGTTTATGTCGATTCGACAAAAAACTGGATGTTCTGGGGAAGCGGCGGGGAATGGGAAGACCGGCGGGAAATGGAACGCGGCCCGGCGGCGAAAAATTTTACAGAAATCCATGCCGGAGGGTTGCGCAGAGCGGGGCGTTCATTGTACAATAAACACGTTACCGAAAAATACGACACCATCGGCGGGGAAGAGTACCCCCGCCCGGAAGGAACAAGATATGAGCAAGACGAAGATTCGGGTGCTGGCGCTGGACTTGGACGGCACCCTGACCAATGACGAAAAGATCGTTACCCCCCGCACCCGCGCGGCGCTGGATGCCGCGGCGGCGCAGGGTGTGACCATCGTGCTGGCATCCGGCCGGCCCACGGCGGGCATCACCCCGCTGGCAAAGGAGCTGGGGCTGGACAAAAAAGGCGGCTGCATCCTCGCCTACAACGGCGGCAAGATCGTGGACTGCGCCACCGGCGAAGCTCTGTACCAAAAGCAGCTGGCCCCGGAGTTCGTGCCCCAGCTGTGCGAGTTTGCAGCCGCGCAGGATGTGGCCATCCTGACCTATGACGATCGCGGCATCGTCTGCGAGCGGGACGGCGACGAGTGGGCCCGGAAGGAGTGCGTGACCACCAAGCTGGAGATGTACCATGTGGACGATCTGGCTTCCTACGTGGATTACCCCATCTGCAAGATGCTCATTACCGTGGACCCCGCCCGCCGGGACGCCGTCTGTGAAGCGGGCAAGGCGCAGTTTGAGGGCCGCATCGACCTTTACCCCTCCAGCCCCTTCTTCATCGAGGCGGTGCCGCTGGGCGTGGCGAAGGACGCCAGCCTCGGCGCACTGCTGGACCGGATGGGCCTGACCCGCGAAAACCTGATGGCCTGCGGCGACGGCCTGAACGACCGCTCGATGATCGAGTTCGCGGGGGTGGGCGTCGCCATGCAGAACGCCGAGGATGCCGTGAAGCAGGTGGCCGACTACGTGACCGCTGCCGACAACAACCATGACGGCGTGGCCGAGGCCATTGAGAAGTTTATTTTACAGTGAGAGGATACACGAATGCCGCAGCGCAATCTGGTTTTATTTGATTTGGAGTGGAACATCGGCTACCAGCCGTATACGTTCAATTATCAAGGGGTGCAGCAGACCTTCCGGGGCGAGATCATCGAGATCGGCGCGGTGAAGATCGACGAGGACGGCAATGTCCTCGATACCTTCTCCATCCATCTGCGCCCCCGCATCTTCCGCAAATTGCAGCACCATATCGCCAAGGTCACCGGCCTGACGCAGGAAGACCTTGACAACGGCGACCCCATCGTGCAGGGGCTGCGCCGGTTCATGCAGTGGTGCGGCCCGGATGCCGAGTTTGCCGAATGGGGCATGGACGACGTGCCGGTGCTCAAGCAGAACCTTTACCTGTGCAATCTGGACGAGAGCCGCCCGACGGTCTGGTACGACCTGCAGCAGGTCTTTTTGCGGGAGCACCCCCGCAAGGAGGGCGAGGGGATGACACTGGAAAGTGTTGTGACCCGGCTGGGCATCCCCATGGACCGCCCCTTCCACGATGCCTTGTCGGACACCCTCTACACCGCCGATGTCTGCCGCAAGCTCCACCTGCGGGAGGGGCTGGCTGCCTACCCCACCGAGGACGAGGCCCTGCGCCAGAGCCTCTGCCAGACGCCGGGGGACTACCGGGACTTCAAAATCTTCCGGGGCTACGTGGAGCAGTACGCATGGCGGGTGGACCCGAAGATCAGCAGGGCCCAGTGCCCGGTCTGCGGGGCGGACCTTACGCCGGACGACATCTGGCTGAAGCGGGGCAGCAACAGCTGGTACACGCTGGCCCAGTGCCCTCGCTGCGCCGGGACCGGCAGCGAGGCCGGAAAGGGTGTGTTCCAGCGCTACAAGCTGGCCCGGCGGGACGGGCTGCACTGGAGCTTCGCCCGCTGCGTGCAGATGCCCACGGCGGAGCATCTGGCCCGCTGGGAGAAGATGCGCACCCAGCAGATCGAGCGGATGCAGGCCCGCGCGGAGAAGCAGGCCGCCGAAAAAGCAGAAAACTGATCGCCATCGTGCAGGAAAACTGCCCGCTGTTTCGTAATGGAAAGTATACGTCCAGCCGAAAAAGCGAAAAAATTGCAGAAAATTTCATAGCTCTTTCATAGGTTCTGGATATACTAGTAGAAACAAGAGAGAGGAGTTACACGATGGAATTTTTGCACCAGCTGGGAACGCTGGACTTCTGGAAGACACTGCTGGACGGATTCGGGGATCTTGGGCCCCTTGCGCCCATCGCGCTGGCCATGGTGGAGTCGTTTTTTCCGCCGCTGCCCCTCATCGCCATCGTGGCGCTGAACGTGGCGGCCCACGGCGGCTTTCTGGGCTTTGCTTACAGTTGGATCGGCGTCTTGCTGGGCGGTACGCTCATGTTCCTGTTCTGGCGGCGGGTGGTCAAGCGCTTTTTCTGGAAAGTCGCCAGCCGCTCCGAAAAGCTGGAAAAGGCCCAGCGGTGGGTCAGCCGGTTGGACGTCGCATCCCTGTTCATGCTGTCGGTGCTGCCCTTCGCGCCGTCGTCCTTCATGCACTTCGCCTTCGGCATCTCCGATTTTGACGAGAAGCGCTACCTCATCACCATGCTGCTGGGCAAAGGCGCCATGGTGGCCATGATGGCCCTCTTCGGCCAGTCCATCGTCAGCTCGCTGAAGAACCCGGTCTACCTCATCCTCGCCGTCGTCCTTTGGGGCGGGATGTACTGGGCCAGCAAGCAGTTCTGCAAAAAACACGATATCTGAAGAAAAAACTCCTCTGCCGAAAAGCAGAGGAGTTTTGTTATATCCGAAGCGCTTAGCCCTCGTAGCCCAAGGTCGCCGCCATGACGGCTTTGATGGTGTGCATCCGGTTCTCGGCCTCATCAAAGACGATGCTCTGGGGGCCTTCGAAGACTTCGTCGGTCACTTCCATGGCGTCGCGGCCGAACTTTTCGCCCATTTCCTTGCCCACGGTGGTCTTGTGGTCGTGGAAGGCGGGGAGGCAGTGCATGAAGACGGCATCCGGGCCGGCCAGTGCCATCAGCTCCTGATTGATCTGGTAGGCGGAAAGGTCGTGGATGCGCTCGGCCCAGACCTCCACCGGCTCGCCCATGGAGACCCAGACGTCGGTATAAAGGACATCGGCCCCCTTGGCGGCCTTGGCGGGGTCCTCCTCAAAGGTCAGGGTCGCGCCGGTCTCGGCGGCGATGGCCTGACACTGGGCGATGAGAGCCGGGTCCGGCTGGTATTTCTTGGGGGCACAGGCGGTGAAATGGAGGCCCATCTTGGCGCAGCCCACCATCAGGCTGTTGCCCATGTTGTAGCGGGCGTCGCCGAAGTAAACGAAGTTGATGCCCTTGAGGCGGCCGAAATGCTCCCGGATGGTGAGGAAGTCGGCGAGGATCTGGGTGGGGTGGAACTCGTTGGTCAGGCCGTTCCAGACCGGCACCCCCGCATAGCGGGCGAGGTCCTCTACGATCTGCTGGCCGTAGCCGCGGTACTCGATGCCGTCGAACATCCGGCCCAGCACGCGGGCGGTGTCGGCGATGGACTCCTTTTTGCCGATCTGGCTGCCCGACGGGTCGAGGTAGGTGACCTCCATGCCGAGGTCATGGGCAGCGACTTCGAAGCTGCAGCGGGTGCGGGTGGAGGTCTTTTCGAAGATCAGCGCGATGTTCTTGCCGCGCAGGGCGTCGTGGCGGACGCCCGCCTTCTTCTTGGCCTTCAGGTCGGCTGCAAGGTCCAGCAGCTCCTCGATCTCGGCGGGGGTGTAGTCGAGCAGCTTCAAAAAGCTCCGGTTTTTCAGGCTCATTGTATAATTCCCTCTCTATACATCAAAATGTGAATATTTATGCTGATAAATCTATTATAATGAGCAACGGCAAAAATTGCAATACCCTGTCGGATATGCGACCCTGAAAATGCTGCCCTTCCCCATTCTGGCAACAGGAGGGAGATGAGCCGATGGCAAGAATCCTGACAGATGTCTGCCTACCTCTGGTATAGGTAATCTGGCGCAAAAGTCAAGCGGGAATGCAAAAAATTCACATCTTACAGCTCCAGCTCTGTCTTCCGGCCGCTGGGGGTGTAGGGGGTGAGGCGGACGCCCGCCTTTTTGAACATGAACCGCGCGGCGACGCTGGAATCGGAGTCGTGGTACTTGTCGCCGTAGTACACCACCTCCGAGATGCCGGACTGGATGATAGCCTTGGCGCACTCGTTGCAGGGGAAGAGGGTCACATACACCCGCGCCCCCTTGAGGTTGTTGTGGGCGCTGTTCAGGATGGCGTTCAGCTCGGCGTGGCAGACGTACATATATTTTGTGTCCAGCGGCTCGCCCTCGCGGTCCCACGGCATCGCGTCGTCGTCGCAGCCGATGGGCATACCGTTGTAGCCCAGCGAAAGGATCTTGTTTTCCGGGCTGACGATGCACGCACCCACCTGACTGCTGGGGTCCTTGGAGCGCATGGCGGTGAGCAGGGCGATGCCCATAAAATATTCATCCCAATTGATATAATCGGTGCGTTTCATTGAACGTGTCCTCCCTCGGTCATTCGTTTGGGCCTATTGTACCATGTCAACCGACGTTTTACAATCAATTTTCGCCGTTCCCGGTCAAAATGCACAAAAGCGGGACGGCAAGTTTGGCGGGCAAAGGAAAAGAATTTTCGGGCAACCTATTTGAAATTCGCTTAGAGTGTGGTATTATCTTTGTAAAATATGCCACAAAAACGGAGAGAACGCACTCCGTGCGGCGGAAAGAGGGAAAAACCGATATGAAATACGCAAGCAACAACATCCGCAATATCTTGATTGCAGGCCATGCCGGCAGCGGCAAAACGACGCTGACTGAGGCATTGGTCTATTTTTCGGGCGCAGCAGAGCGTATGGGCCGTGTGGAAGACGGCACCACGATTTCGGACTTTGACCCTGAGGAAGCAAAGCGCAAGGCCAGCCTGTCGGCGTCGGTGGTGCCCGTGGAGTACGAAGGCATCAAGTACAACCTGATCGACGCGCCGGGCCTGTTCGATTTCGAGGCCGGTGAGTATGAGGGCATCCGGGCCGCCGAGAGCGTGCTGGTGGTGGTGTCCGGCCGCAGCGGCGTCACCGTCGGCGCGGAAAAGGCTTTCCAGCTGGCTCGTAAGAACGGCAAGGCCACCATGGTCTTCGTCAGCAAGTGCGACCTTGAGAACGCCAACTACTTCAAGATCCTTGAGGATATGAAGATCAAGTTCGGCTCCACGGTCTGCCCCTGCGTCGTGCCCGCCAAGCTCGACGACGGCACCCCCGTGTACATCAACCTGTTCAGCCAGAAGGCCTTCAAGTACGAGAGCGGCAAGCAGATCCAAGTGGAGCTGCCCGACATCGGCCACCGCTTCCAAGGCCTGATCGAGGCTATGAGTGAGGCCATCGCCGAGACCGACGATGAGCTGATGGAGAAGTTCTTCGGCGGCGAGCCCTTCACCACCGAGGAGATCGTCGAGGGGATGCGCAAGGGCGTCAAGAACGGCCTCATCACCCCCGTCTTCTGCGGCAGCGCCGTCAACCAGCAGGCACTGGATATGCTGCTGTTCAATATGCACAAGCTGCTGCCCAGCCCCCAGCATGAGGAGAGCACCGTGGCCGAGGACGCCAACGGCGAGCCTGTGGAACTCCACTGCACCGAGGACGAGCCCACCGCCGCCTACGTCTTCAAGACCGTGGCGGACCCCTTCGTGGGCAAGCTGAGCTATCTGCGGGTCGTCAGCGGCAAGGTCACGGCCGGTGAGCCGCTGGTCAATGCCCGCACCGGCGAGGTCGAGAAGATCTCGAAGCCGCTGACCATCATCGGCAAGAAACAGGTGGACGCCGACGGCATCGGCGCCGGTGACATCGGTGCAGTGGCAAAGCTCGTTTCTGCCAAGACCGGCGACACCCTCTGCGATGCGTCCCGCGTCGTCAAGCTGCCCGCTCCCGTCTTCCCGCTGCCCAGCCTGTTCATGGCAGTCACCGTGGCCAAGAAGGGCGACGAGGGCAAGATCAGCAGCGCGCTGGCCCGCCTGATGGAAGAAGACCCCACCCTGAGCTACGAGAACAACGCCGAGACCCACCAGCAGATCATCGGTGGTCTGGGCGAGCAGCACCTCGACGTGGTCAAGGCCAAGCTGAAGAACAAGTTCGGCGTCGAGATCGGGCTGGAAGCGCCCCGCATCGCCTACCGTGAGTCCATCCGCAAGGCGTGCCAGAAGCAGGGCCGCCATAAGAAGCAGACCGGCGGCCACGGCCAGTTCGGCGATGTCGTCATCAACTTTGAGCCCTGCGACAGCGAGCAGGTGGTCTTTGAGGAAAAGGTCTTCGGCGGCAGTGTCCCGAAGAACTTCTTCCCCGCCGTCGAAAAGGGCGTCCGCCTTGCCGCCGAAAAGGGCGTGCTGGCCGGTTACCCCGTGGTGGGCCTGAAAGCCACCCTGCTGGACGGCAGTTATCACCCCGTGGACAGCTCCGAAATGGCCTTCATCATGGCCGCAAAGCTGGCGTATAAGGCCGCCATGCCGGAAGCAGGCCCCGTCATTCTGGAGCCTATCCACACCCTGAAAGCCCATGTCCCCAACGACAACACCGGCGACATCATGGGCGACGTGACCAAACGGCGCGGCCGCGTGCTGGGCATGGAACCCGATGAGGACGGCTTGCAGACCATCATCGCCGAAGTGCCGCTGGCCGAGCTGACCAATTTCACCACCTTCATCCGTCAGACCACGCAGGGCCGCGGCTGGTTCACCACCGAGTTCGCCCGTTACGAGATCCTGCCCGAAATGCTCGTCCCCGCCGTCGTCGAACAGGCGAAGAAGCTGGGTAATCTGGACGAGTCTGGCGAAGACTAACAAAAGACATTCTCAGGCCCCGTCGGCAATTCCCTCTGCCGGCGGGGCTTTTTGCGCGGTTTTTGCGTTGCAGAAGCGTCGTTTTTATTGACAATCCCGCAGCTTGCCATTATAATAGAACAGTCAAAATAGCACTCGTGCGCGGCTTTGCGGCTGCGCCAATCCAATAGACAAGGAGAGATTCCCCAATGGCACAAGAAATCAAAATGTCCGCTGCCGGCCTGAAGGCTGTGCAGGAGGAGCTGGAATACCTCAAGACCGTCCGCCGCAAGGAGCTGGCTGAAGAGATCAAGGAAGCCCGCAGCCACGGCGACCTGTCCGAGAACAGCGAGTACGACGAGGCCAAGAACACGCAGGGTCTGGTGGAGAACCGCATCACCGAGCTGGAGCAGATGGTCAAGAACGCCGTCGTCATCGACGAGAGCGAGCTGAGCGTCGAGAACGTCTCCGTTGGCACCCATGTCACCATCCAGATGGCCGGTGAGGACGAGAAAGAGGAATATGACATCGTCGGCCGCACCGAGGCTGACCCCCTGAACGGCAAGATCAGCGACGAGAGCCCTGTGGGCCACGCCCTGCTGGGCAAGGCTGTGGGCGAAAAGGCAGAAGTCCTGCTGCCCTCCGGCCACACCGTCGAGTACACGGTGCTGAGCATCGCCCACTCGGCCAACTGAGCACAGCACGGGAGGAAATAATGGAAGAGCAAAAGAGAAACCCCGCTGCGGGCCTGTCCGAGAGCGAGCAGGTGCAGGTGCGCCGTCAGAAGCTGGCCGACCTGCAGGCTGCGGGCAACGACCCCTTCACCCTGACCAAGTTCCCGCAGGACGCCTATTCGGCGGACCTGAAGGAAGAGTTCAAAGATCTGCCCAATGAGACCGACTCCGGCAAGAAGGTCGCGCTGGCGGGCCGCATGATGTCCAAGCGCGTCATGGGCAAGGCGAGCTTCGCCCACCTGCGGGACGATAAGGGCGACATCCAGCTCTACGTCCGCCGCGACGAGCTGGGCGACGAGCCTTACGCCGCCTTCAAGAAGCTGGACGTGGGCGATATCATCGGCGTGAAGGGCGAGGTGTTCCGCACCAAGACCGGCGAGTTGAGCGTCCGCGCCACCGAGCTGACCCTGCTGGCCAAGAGCCTGCGCCCCCTGCCCGAGAAGTTCCACGGCCTGACCGACACCGAGATGCGCTACCGTCAGCGCTACGTGGACCTGATCGCCAACCCCGAGGTGAAGGACACCTTCGTGAAGCGCAGCCAGATCCTGAAGGAGATCCGCGCCTATCTGGACGAAAAGGGCTTCTTGGAGGTCGATACCCCCATTCTGACCCCCTTCGAGATCGGCGCTTCTGCCCGCCCCTTCTACACCCATCACAACAGCCTGAACATGGACATGGTGCTCCGCATCGAGACCGAGCTGTACCTCAAGCGGCTGATCGTCGGCGGCATGGACCGCGTCTATGAGGTGGGCCGCATCTTCCGCAATGAGGGCATGGACCCCAAGCACAACCCGGAGTTCACCAGCATCGAGCTGTATCAGGCCTTCACCGACTTCCACGGCATGATGGACCTCGTGGAGGAGCTGTACAAGCGCCTCGCCCTCAAGATCTGCGGCAGCATGGTCATCCCCTATCAGGGCAAGCAGATCGACATGGGCCACTGGGAGCGCCTGACCATGATCGAGGCCGTGAAGAAGTATTCCGGCGTCGATTTCAACGACTGGAAGACCGACGAGGACGCCATCGCCGCCGCGAAGGAGCACCACGTCGAGCTGCCGGAAGTACCCACCAAGGGTGCCATTCTGGCCGAGTTCTTCGACGCCTTCGTGGAGGACAAGCTCATCCAGCCCACCTTCATCTACGATTACCCCGTGGAGATCAGCCCGCTGGCCAAGCGCAAGCCGGATGATCCCGCCTTCACCGAGCGTTTTGAGTACTTCATCGACTGCACCGAGTACGGCAACGCCTTCAGCGAGCTGAACGACCCCATCG